>Ga0307510_10001412_pt1 | contig 26341 bp, 23 predicted proteins | sample 12_EM_MG_FD_207224 | JGI IMG/M metagenome (GOLD analysis project Ga0307510, IMG submission 207224) | Populus trichocarpa ectomycorrhiza microbial communities from riparian zone in the Pacific Northwest, United States - 12_EM | ecosystem: Host-associated > Plants > Roots > Unclassified | place... | reverse complement strand
CGTAGCGATCGATCAGTACGTCACTGATCTGCTTGCACAGCGCCGGATCGCACACCATGACAGGTACGATATGGCTAGGGTTGTCGAGATGCGCCACGCCCGCCTGATCGAGCCGCAAACGCAACCTCGCCACACGTTCCTGATGCCGCTCGCGTTCGTCCGTACTTGATTTCAAATGGCGGATGCTGGTCAGCGCGCCGGCGGCCACGGCGGGCGGTAGCGATGTGGTAAAAATGAAGCCGGAGGCAAAACTGCGAATGAAGTCGCAAATCGTCGCCGAGGCGGCCACATAGCCGCCGATCACACCGAATGCCTTCGCCAACGTGCCTTCGATCGCGGTCAAACGATGGCTCACTCCTTCGCGGTCGGCGATACCCCCGCCCCTTGGACCATAAAGGCCGACGCCGTGCACCTCGTCGAGATAGGTCATGGCATTATGGGCGTCCGCGACATCGCACAGTTCCGCGATCGGCGCGATATCGCCGTCCATCGAATAAACCGATTCGAACGCGACCAATTTCGGCGCGTCCGGATCGAGATCGCTCAGCTTGCGCTCGAGATCGCGTGGATCGTTATGCGCGAAGATCCGCGTTTCACTGCGGCTGTGCCGAATGCCCTCGATCATCGACGCGTGATTGAGCTCGTCCGACAGGATCGTGCATCCAGGCATCCGCGACGCCAGCGTGCTGATCGTCGCCATGTTCGAGACATAGCCCGAAGTGAAAAGAAGTGCGGCTTCCTTGCCGTGCAGATCGGCCAGTTCGCGCTCCAGCAACACGTGATAGTGATTGGTGCCTGCGATATTGCGTGTCCCGCCCGCACCGGCACCGCAGCTATCGAGCGCCTCATGCATCGCCGCGAGCACCGCAGGATGCTGGCCCATGCCGAGGTAATCATTGGAGCACCACACCGTTACTTCGCCGGCGCCGCCCGGATGATGGTGCCTGGCACGAGGGAAGGCGCCCGCCTTGCGCTCCAGATCTGCAAATACGCGATACCGGCCCTCACGACGAAGGCCGTCCAGTTGACGGCGGAAATGAGCCTCGTAGTTCATGATGTCCTCCTGTTGAGCGTTGCCACCGGAGCGCGACGTGAGAAGCGCGGATCGTCACCACCCGCGCAAGCCGTCATGGTCGCTTTGCATCGGCGCCGTCGTTACTAATGTCGGCCGCCGTGCCCATCCCGCCCTCCTGGCCGTCCGATCCCAGCGATACGATCTCGTAAGGGCCGCGCTCGGCGGGAGCGCGGTAAACGTAAGTGTGTCCCCATGGATCGGTCGGCACGGCGCCGGTCTTGAGATAGGGCCCGTTCCAAATCCCGGTATTGCCGGGTCGCTGCGCCAGCGCGGCAAGACCTTCGCTGCCGGTCGGATACCGGCCAACATCGAGATAAAACAGATCAAGCGAGCTGGAGAAGCTCTCGATCTGAAGTTTGGCCGCCTTGACTTTGGAGTCCCCAAGGTAGTTGAGTACGCGGGGACCTACCAAGCCCATGATCAACCCGATGATCGCGATGACGACCAGCATCTCGACCAGGGTAAAGCCCGCCTCAGCCCGCCGATCGGCGCGGCGGCCTCTGGATATTGCAAAACGCCTCATCGCTCTCTCCCATCTCCGCGATCGCCAAATCGCGCACCGTCGATCAGCGCGCGGATGTCACGCGCAAGACTTCGGACGCCGCGGTCATCCCGATCCGACATTTTTCGATGGCATCGTCCAACATCGTCGTCATGCCGGCACGAATGGCGGCGCGGTCAATGACCGTTGCCTCCGCTCCGGCGCCGTTCGAGCAAGTGCAGACGAAACTGCTCTACCGAACGCTTTGGCAACGCAGCCGTCGCGCCCTCCGCTGCCGGGAACCTTCCACGGCTTGGCATCGACTTCGACATGTCCTGCTTTGCTCCGCGGCTTCACGTATTTGCCGGTTTGAGATTGAACATCACGCCGGTCTCGACCTCGACCGGATGTCCCTGCTTGACGTAGGGCTTGAATTTCCACTGCCGTACGGCTTCCTCGATGTTTCGCCGTTGTGCCGCGGAAGCACGTATCACGTGAACGTGCTTCACACTGCCGTCCGTCGCCACGATCATGCGCACTGGAATCGATACGGCCTTCGCACCGACACCTTCGGGCTCCACCCGACTCACAATATTCTCGGAAGCGTAGTCCTTGAGACATTCTGGAACCGGATCGGGCACCTCTTCTTTCCGAGCCGAACCGAGAGTGTCCAGTGACCCCGCCAGGCTCGCCAACGATTCGGGATCCCGGCTGGTCAGGTTGAATGTCACGACGTGGCAGCGGATCTCGATCGCAAACGTCGAGCGAAAAAGGCCGACGCCACTGAAATCAATGCGGTAACCAGGATGCCCTCCAACGCTCACCGGCGCGGGCTCGCGGTCGATCGTCATGCCGTCGACCGCCGACATGACCTGACGAAATTCGGCGACAACGTACTTCACGTCATCCGAAGGGGCCGGCGTGAAAAACATGTCCTGCGCCACAACCAGGACCGTTCCGGCGAAATCGCGCTTCGGGGTCCACGTTCCAAGCACGTAGTAGCCGGATTGAGAGGGAGGCGGCCCCGCCAATCCTTCGGTCAACTCGTCAGACAACCGATAGGAAAGATTGAAATAGTCGCTGACAAAAACCCCGCCGATGACTTTTCCATCCTCCGGATTTGCCGATTGCACAATTCTGTCGTCCCGGGATGAGGGCATGGCGCCGTGAAGCACCGCCCCGATCCCGGCGAGACCTACCGCTATGCCCAGATACAGCCAGACACGCATGGTCGCACGACGCCCTTCAGAGCGAGCGCAGATAGTTTATGAGCGACTGCTTATCGTCGCGCGACAGCAGGTTGTAGTTGTTGATGACGGCGTTGGCTTCCGATCCGCGGCTGGCGTGCTGCTGGATTGCCTCGTGCAGATCCTTGGTCCGGCCATCATGCAGGAAAAAGATGCGTTGACCGACGCCCCACAGCGGAGCGGTTCGGAATTCGTTGCCATTGGCTGTCCCTTGCGAAACACCGTCCGCCAACCCCGTTCCCATTTCGTGCACAGCAAAGTCGCTGAAAGGCTGGATCGTTACGTTGCTTTGCCCCGTCAGCGGCGATTTCTCGGTCGTGAAGGTCTTGGTGTGACACGCCTGGCAGCCGACATTGGAAAACACCTGGTTGCCGCGGGTGACCGAAGCACCTGACGCGGCGGATGACGACGGCTGCGCCGTAGACGCCCCCGCAGCGGTTGCCAGCACGCTCGAAACGTCCGCGGTGGCCGATGCCACCATCGTCGATGTCGCGCTCGACGCAGTCGACGCTCCGGTCGCGGTTCCTGTCGTCTGACCTGCTGTTACGTTCGACGCGCCCGTTGCCTGGGCGACCGGTGTGGCTGTCGCCGACGCCGGGGTTGGCGGCGCAGAAAAGCGCATGAACGCGGCAAAGAGATCGATGTCGTTCTGGAAGCTTGCTGACGGGCTTGCCGTATTTTCGGAAACCAGCGGGGTACTATCATTCGGAGTGACCTTGAACTGGCAGGCAGGATCGCTGTTGCGCTCATTCTGGAAGAGCTCGTTGGTTATGCCCATTTCCACGTTGTAGGCTTCGCCCGAGAACAGCAGCAGCGATTTGTTCTGCGCTTTCCAGCCAAACCGCGCGATCGTTCCGTCATTGCCGTTACGATTGAAACGCCCGGAGATGCCCAGCGCCCGCTTTTGCTGCGCATTGGCGGCCAGCGACGCCTCAAGAGCGCCATCTGAGATGTTCTCCACCAATCCCAATCCGAAGACCGGGGTCGGGATCCTGAATACGACGTTATTGCGCGCGAGCTCGGCCGCAAAATTCGGCTGAGCGATGTTGCAGCCCGGCGCATCGGAACGCCCCGTGATCACAAACAGACCATGCACGCCACCATCCGGTGATCCATCGCGATTGCGCACGAAACGCGCCTCACGGATCGGCCCGTTGGCCGTGATGAATGACGGCACGACGTTCTTCGCGCCCATCAAGGTCGCGACCGCTACTTGTGGATTTGTGGCCGGACTGGTGCCTCCGATCGTGGGCTGGGAATGGCACCCCGAGCAGCTATCGAGATTGAACGTCGGACCCAGGCCGTCCGCGGCAGCGTCGACTTCCTGGAAGACATCCTTTGCCACATCGAAATATTGACGTTCCACGTCGTTGAGACCCGGCAACGCTCCTCCCGCTCCGGGATCTCCACCCCTGACACCCGGATCGGTCGGCGCGCGCGACGACGCACTGCTTGAGTTGTTATTCTGCCCGCGGCCTGCCGCATTAGCGGTCGCCGCGTTGGTGTCCGCATTTGCATTTGCCGCGTTGGTGTTTGCGGTAGCCGCGCTTGTAGTCGGGTTTGAAACAACCTGGGCCAAGGCGGTTCCTGACCATGCGGCTGTTCCCAACAACATGGCGGCTAAGCCCGCGAGCGTGCGCGCCCGCGCCAACTTGATCGTTTCCATCTGTTGCTCCCCGATGTTCTAAGGTGCTACGAGAGTACCGCTCGTTCTCGACGATTATTGGACGGGCCCTGCCCATACATGTGAAGTCATTGTGTCTGCTGCGGCGACGATGTGTCATATCCATCGATATACGACGCGCCCGATGCAGCGCTTCGGTCCACAAGCGATACTGCTGCGCAATCCGATTGGATTGAGATGCTCGCTAGCGAATCCCATCCGCAGAAAAACGCCGAGCAGCGCTCTCACGCGACGTCGGATGTCGCGCCCGCGGAATCGGCGACAATGAATTCAGATGCCGCCGGCCACGGCAAAGACAACGCCGAGATCAGGCCAATGGCCCCTGCGCCGCCGATCAGTATCGCGGGGTTCGGGTAAAGATCATCCTCCGATCCAGCCGTCTCCCCTGCTTCGATGTCGATCATCAATCCGACTTTGGAAACGCAGACGCTGGCGCGGCCTGCGCTCTGTTGCCGTTGATGACACTTCTTCCGCCGCGCATCGATTGCAGCCGGTCCCGGAATTCTTCGGTGACCGCGCCGGCATCGACACTGTTACGAATGAGCCGTGTTTTGATGAAGATGATGATCTCGGATCTAGACTTGCTGCTGGAGGTGTTTCCAAACAGGTCACCGAGAAACTTGATTTCGCGAAGGCCTGGTATGCCCGACCGCGTCTTCTGGTCGCGCTCGCTGATCAGGCCGGCGAGCAACACAGTCTGACCGCTGACCACCGAAACAGTGGAGTGGACCCGACGTTGCGCAATGGTCGGCGTCAGCGTCTGCTGGTCGGGATTGACGACGTTGGAAATCTCCTGGTCGACTTCGAGCCGGATCGACCCATTGGCGTGCACGTGGGGCAGCACTTTCAGGATCACACCGGTATTTCGCATCTGGATCGTGTTGACGATCGGCGTAGCCGCATTGGAAAGAACCGCGGCCGAACTCGTGGTAATCGGGATCTCGTCGCCAACCTGGAGCAGAGCCGGTTGGTTATCGAGCGCCACGATCGACGGCGACGAAAGCACCTTGACGTCTGTCAGGTTGGACAGCGCGTTGAGGATGACGCGCGGCTGGTTTTCCGATCCCAACACCAGATTCAAGCCCGGCGCTACGCGCTGCAGCAGCGCAGATTGTGCCGCGACCTGGCCCGCGCCCAACAAGCCGATCGAGCCTTTGTCGTTGCCGAGCCCCACATCCTTGCTGGTGAGGAAGGCCTGAACGCCGTATTGCAGGCCGTCCGTCAGCGTGACTTCGGCGACCGTCGCATCGATCGAGACCTGCAATTGCGGCCGATCGATATCGCGTATCGCGCGCTCGACGACCCGGTAGTCCTCCTGATTGGAGTAGACCACAATCGAATTATTGGCGGCGTCGGCCGTAATCCGCATGTTCTGAAACCTTCCACGCGGAACATTCCCGCCGGAAGTTGCGCCGGATGTGTCGGTCTCGCTGTTCTTACGGTCCGAGAACGACTCGAACGCGGCTCCGATCGGATTGGCGCTGCGATTGTCGGAATTGCTGCCTGGCGCCGTCGCGCTCCCCCCAGACGAACCGCGGTCGACGGAATCCAGTCGGGACTGGCCACTCTCCACGCCCGGCGCAATCTGCTTCGTGGCGGCATCCGCCGTCCCGCCGGATCCGACGAAAATCTCGCTCAGAATCTTCGCCACTTGCGTCGCATTGCCGTTTTTCAAACGGAAGGTCCGCAGCGTGGTCCCTGTCGTGTCAGACCTGTCAAGACGATTGACCCATTGCGTGGTCTGGGCCAGCAGCTTGGGGTTCTTCGTTACCACCATTACTGCATTCATGCGCGAGACCGGCTGGAAACGGATGACGCCTTGTCCTGATCCGCCTTCGCTGGTTTCGAATATCCGCTCCAGCTCTGCGATCATCGTCTCAGGCGAGGTCGATTTGAGCGGATAAACGCCGACCGACTGGTTTTGCAGCCATTCCACGTCGAAGGTCGCGACCACGTCGAGCGCGGCCTGACGCTCCTCGGTCGTACCCTGGATCAGCAACAGATTTCGGGACTGAACCACGCGAATTGCGCCCGGACGTGACAGAAAACTCTCGGCAGTCTTCGCCACCGTCGAAGCCGACGTATACCGCAGAGGCACCAGCGAAACGCCAAAACCCGGTTCTCCTGCCCCGACGCTGATCGCGCCAGCGCTGCCCGCCTCGGGAATGGGAACGATTTTCACCAGATTGCCGGAGCGCACGATCCCAGCGTTTTGCATTCGCAAGACGCTTTCGAATGCCGACAGTACGTCCTTGCGCGGAATTGGACCGGCCGACGCCAGCGTCACATTTCCCTGGACACGAGGATCGACGACGAAGTTGAGTCGAAGAATATCGCCGAGAAGGGTCTTCGCGACCGTCTGTACATCGGCGCTGTCGAAATTCATTTCCACGCCGTCGCCCTTGAGAAATGCAGCTTGCTGCAGCGACGCAGACCGCATCTCCGGATCGCGATCGCGCCGCGGTTCCGGCTCCGTGTCGGAGCCAGGAAAGATAAAGGGCTGCGTGGCTCCCTTCGCCCTGCCGGACTCTCCCTCGCTCGCGAGCGGAAAACGCGGGCTGAAGTCGGTGTTATGGACAGTGTCCGTCGCATCGAGCGGCGCGACGCCGGCCGTCGGCGTCACATTCGATGTTACACAGCCAGCCAGCGCAAAACACAGCGAAGCCGCAATGCATGCTCGTGGAACATCGAGCAGCAAACTCTGCTCATGCAAGCTGCTCACTATGCTACTCCTCGCCGTGGCGCCCCTGACCACATCGACGGCGAACGCCCGCTTACTTCTGATAGCGGACTAACAAAGGTTATCCGCAGGCGAGCCATCAGGTGCCTGCCGATCAATCCACTATCAACGGCAACAATGGGCTTTCTACGGCGTGCGCAGCAATATATGCGGCAAAGCTAAGGCCATTTTAGATACAGCAGAGAGTTTCTCCGCGTGTGTGACAATATGTCGGAGCAGTATGGCCGCAGGCTACTCTCGAGACCGTCGACGCTTTTTCGGCTGAACGGATTGTGCTGCGGCGACCTGCGGCGAATTTTGCTGTGCCTGGATCTGTCGTTGCGTATTCTTCGGTTCACCAACTGGCGCTGATCCTCCGACTGATTCCGACTTTCCGCGATCATCGCTGAAGAGCGTGAAGGTGGCGAAGCGGCCGTCAAGCGACAACACCACCTTGCGTCCTTCGATTTGGCTGACCTTCCATCCATCGATCTCGTCGCCGATCTGTGCGCGCACCATTTTCTTGTCCGCGCCCGAACGAACGACGGCGCGAGCGCTCTCGCCATCCATCACCACACCGAAAAGAACCAGGTTGGGCGGTGGAGGTGGTGGTGCTGGCGGCTCGGCAGCCTGCACGATCGGCGGAGGTGCGGGCGGCGGCGCGGGTGGACGGCGACTCGGTGAAAATAGCGGGCGATCGACGATCGTTGATAGCTGCTCCAGGGATTGCGCCGCCACCGGATTTGGAGGCGCAGCGGCAGGCCGGTCTTGCACCTGAGCGATCGCGACGGCGCCGGGCTCCGCAGCCGATGAGAGCAAGAAAACGAAAATTGCCGCTGGCAATAGCGCATGCCTCATGACGCGCAGCGCCGACAGCAACGCTATCGACCCCGGCACGGTCGCTAGACTGGCCCCGCGGCGCGGATCGCTGCGTTTCATCGCGTGCCCCTTTTCGTCCTGAATGTGTCGGTCTGGGCTGGCGCCGCCGCAGTCAGGCACGCGACGTCAGCGTCGGCTCGCCCGCAGGCTGCAGGAGCATTGGCGCGAACCACGAAATCGGCCTCGCCGAGCAGATCGGCGCCCGTGACCCGGTCCCGCAGCATCAGCCGCACGTAATTTGGCAGCACGCGTTCGCCGGCCCAGCTCGCGTACCACGCAAGCGCGCCATCCGGCGTAACGCGCCCGAACACGAAAGAAATGTCGAACCTGCCTTCAATCAGAACGACGGGGTCTTCCGGCGTCACATCTTCAAAGCGCGCGCGCGGTCCGGGCCATGTCGCGCGACGTCTGACCAGACGCCTTACTTCACCGTCCTCTTCGATGGTCAGGCTGATAAGGTCGTCGTCAACGCTTGGATTCGATACCGCGCGCCCCGCCCCGACGAAGATGATGCTAGCCGGCGCTCCGCTACTGGCTCGTTCGGCCGCGAAAGCGGCAGCGGCGCCATCCTCCGTTCGCCGCCAGACGAAGCGGGCAGAACCGAAATCGCCGGCCAGACGCTCGACAGCAAGCATGAGGCGTTCCGCTTCGGTTACGGCCCGCGTTCCGCGATCGAAGAACAGTGCAACATTATGGATCAGCGCAGCGCTGGCCATGATAATCACGGAGGCGATCGCGAGCGCGGCGAGAACCTCCACCAGGGTGAAGCCGTCACATCCGACACGCGCCTGTCGGTTCTGCATCTTCATGGTTCCGGCCTGCCCAGCCGTATCGTTTCGGCGGTGATGACCTGATCGGAGCCCCACGCCACGCTTGCCGTCACGCGATATGGCAGCTGACGCAGAAAAATCGAAACGTCGCGGGATCGCGGTAATTTCCCGATGCTCCCGCGACCACGGTTAAGAATTCCCGTTTCCGCAATCTCGGCATCTATGGTCAGCTGTCCCAGATACTCGATGCGCCACACGACTTCCTCGCACGACGATGCATCGACTTCACCGACAACGATCTCTCCTGCATGCGTAACAGCGCGATAGCGGAACTGTGGCATTGGGGCCGCCTGCGGATTCGCCGTTACACCGCCAACGCTCTCTAACGTCGTTGGTGTCTCACGCCATCTCGTTCGGGTGTCCGGAACATTTCATCCGATAGCGAAGCGAGAGGCTCGACCATGTCGAGCACCGTTAGCCCGCGTGCGCGGCAGAAATCCGACGCCTTGCAGGGCAAACCTGTGTCGGTTTGATGCTTGAAGTATGATGCCCGCAGCGCCGCGTCCCCATATTCCACTAGGTGGCGGATTTCCGAACAACTCGATTGCCATTCTTCGGCTTGGCCTTCGTGTGCGGTGGCTGTGTCCCAAAACGCTTTTGGTTGAAGGGCACGGCGCCGGAGCCCGCAACAATCTCGACGTCTTCGAGTTCCAGCGGTTTGCCGCGCCTCGACATCAGGGTGGGATACTCAATTGGCCGCCCGCTGCTGCGATCCCTGAAAACCACCTGCGGCCCTTCGGGCGCCGCCAGCCAGTCATCCCCCCACTTCTTCAGAGCCAGATAAGTCGGAAAAAAATCGCGCCCTTTTTTGGTCAATACATATTCGTGGCGACCGCCATGCTCGGGGAGCCGCACGCGCGTCATCATACCGAGATCGACGAACTTCTTCAGCCGTGCGCTGAGAATGTTCGGCGCAACGCCAAGATAGTATTGAAATTCGTCGAACCGCCGAGTGCCATAATAGGCTTCCCGAAGGAGCAGGATCGACCAGCGGTCGCCGACCACCTCCATGGCCCGGGAGATGGAACATTCCTTATTGAAAGAACGCTTCAAATGGTGTCTCGCCGACTATTGCCTCTGTGATTCCCGATCATTTATAGCAGGAGATCCGCGCTTTCCGCCCATCCCTCTTCGACGGGCGAATCTCTTCGCCAAGCGCGATGCCCAGAGTGGCGCCACGGTCAGGCCGCCTGCCCTGCAGGCTCCCGTGGCTTGGCCGCAACTTCCGGCGCCAGCACACGATGGTGTGTAACAAGCACACCCGCTTCGGAGAGCCTCTGCAATTCCGGCTCGCTGACACCCAACTCGGCAAACACCTCCCTGTTGTGCTCACCCTGGAAAGCCGGTGTCCCGATCGGGGTCAGCTCGTCCCTGGAAAAATGCCAGGGGCGGCCCGGCAATTTGTATTCTCCGCCGCTGCGATTCGAAACGAGTTGGACCGCACCCCAGTAATCGCTCCAGTCCGACTTCGTGAGTTCCTTGATCGAGCGGATTTCACCCATCGCTATCTTGGCCTCGTCGAACTGCGCGTCGAGCGTCGCCATATCGGGAAAGGTCAGCATCCAGGACTGAATGATCTGGTGCAACGCGCCGAAATTCAGCCGTCGCGCCGCCGCAGTGGAAAACCGCGGATCGTCCATCAGATCGGAACGGCGCATCGCGCGCAGCCAGGACGGGAACGTCCGGCTGCCGACGATGCTGGTGGCGACGGTGAAATGCTCTCCCTGCGGACCGGTGAAGAAAGAGCAATCGGTGGCGCCAAGCACTGCAGGCTCCGCGCCGATATCGTCGTCCGACAGATCGACATGCGCGCGTTCGTTGACCGCAAGCAGGGTCGCAGCCATCGCGACGTCGATATACTGGCCCTGACCTGTTGCTTGACGGCTGTGGAGCGCCGCGAGGATAGCGATCACCGCCTGCAAACCGGCATACACGTCGGCATGCGACAGGCTGTCGGTGCGCGGCTCTTTCAAGGCCTCGCCATAATGTCGCACGCTGTTTTCGGTAAAGCCGGCTTCAGCCTGCACCGTCGGAGCATAGGCCATCCGGCTGCGCCACGGGCCGCCCTGCCCGTAACCGGTGATCGATGCGTAGATCAGCCGCGGATTGCGCTTCGACAGCGTCTCATAATCAAGGCCGAAGAAGCCCAGCGTTCCCGCGCGAAAATTCTCCACCACGATATCGGCGGTGTCGCAGAGCTTCAGCGCCAGCTCATAGGCGCCGGGAACGTTCAGATTGATGCTGACATTGCGCTTTCCGGCGTTTTGCTGCGCATAATAACCCGACATGCCGTCGGTGGAGGGAAATGCGAAGCGCGACACATCCGGGCTTGGCGGTTCGATTTTGATGACTTCGGCGCCGAGATCCTGCAATGTCCGCGCGCACAGCGGACCTGCGAGCACGCGGGAAAAGTCGACGACGCGAATTCCGCTGAGAGGACCGGCCATGATCAGCGCCCCGCGAACTTGGCAAGGCCGGGGCCGTTCTTTCGGAACGAGGCAAGACCGGTCTTCAGATCTTCCGACGCCCAGATCGGCGCCTGTACCCTGGCCATCGCCTCGTCGGCGGCGGCCACTCCGTCATTGGCGGCAATGTAAGCCAGTTCCTTGGTCGCCGCATGCGCAAGCGTCGGTCCTTGCGCGAATTCCTCGGCAATCGCCATGGTTGCCTTCTCCAGCGATTCCTCGGGAACCGCGAGATTGATCAAGCCCCACTTTTCCAGTGTCGGCGCATCATAGCGCCGCGCCAGCATGGACATTTCCTTGGCGCGCAACGCGCCGATGCGTTGCACCTGACGCTGGATGCCGCCCAGCAACGGGTGCAGTCCAAGCGTGGCCTCTACCGAACCGATCTTCGCCGACGAGGCCGCGATGATGTAATCGCAGGACAGCGCCAGTTCGAGGCCACCGCCAAGACAGACGCCATGGATGCTCGCGATCAACGGAATCGGCAGCAGTTCCATGAAACGGAGAAACTCGACGCCGCTCAGGCGGCGGTTTTCACCCCCCGTATCGCCACTGCCCTGCTCCACCCGCTTGTCGAAGATATCGAGATCGGCGCCGGCGGAAAAATGCCGAAGCCCGCTGCGAAGGACAATCGCCCGGCTGCCGGCTTTCTGCGCCTCTTCGATCTGTTCAACGATGGCACTGATAAGCTTCGGTCCCAGCAAATTGTAGGGCCGATAAACCATGGTCAACACGGAGATATTGCCGCGCTGCTCGCGCGTAACCAATGCATCCTCGGACACTACGCACCTCCCTCTTCGGCGCCACGCGCCAGCTTATTGATTGAAGGCAGACTACAACATGACTTGCATTTTGCAAGTCACGCCAGTCCTATGTCGGCAAATTAGATGATTATCGTCATTTCATCAGCAAACGCCGCGGCTTGCTTCTCCCGCAAGCCGGATTCGTGGCATGCTATTTCGGAAAATGCGTCAAACGCCAGTGGATCAGCTCGTCGGCGCCCGGACCTGCTTGCGGCTGCAGGTCCTGGGCTTTGACACGTTGACCGGTCTCGTTGTCGACCATTGCAAGCTTCACCAGGTGCCCGGTCTTTCGATCGACGAAGTTGAGCGGAGGCCCGGCATTGCCGGAAACCGCCCACTTGTCACCCACCTGCAGGAGCGCCTGCATCACCAGGATGGTGTCGCGACCCTTCACCGTCAAAACATACTCGTATCGTTCTGGATTGGTCTGGTACCGGCGACGCTCGATCAATCCATGATCCTCAAGGTGCTTCAGCCGGTCGGACAAGGTCGCATTGGTCACTCCCGTCGAGTGGCGCAAATCCTCGTATCGCCTCAGCCCGAGGGACAGGTCGCGCAGAATCAGCACAGCCCAGCGGTCGCCGATCGCCTCCAGCACGCCGGCGATCGAGCATGTCATTCCATCAAAGCTCTTGGACTTCATAAAACGCTTGCCTCCTAGTCACTCTTATCACTAGAGTTACTTTCTGTCGAGCGACATGTCCGCTTCGTCAGGGATCGCCGCCGGCATGGCGGAACCACCCATTTCGAACAAGTGAGGCCATGTGCATGAGCGAGCTTCGTGACCTTGTTATCGATGCCCACGGCGGCATCGCGCGCTGGAATAAACTGAAAACCATCGAGGCCGATATGTCCATCACCGGCGGCCTGTGGGCGCGAAAGGGCTGGCCTGACGCCCTCAAGAACGTTCACGTCACCGCTGCCACCGGCAATCAATGGATCAGCTACCGGCCCTTCCTCAGCGAGGTCATGCGCAGTTCGTGCACGCCTGACCATACGGTGATCGAAACGCTCGACGGTAAACCGGTCAAGGATCGCAGAAATCCGCGCGCCGCCTTTGACGGTCATACCGTCGAAACGCCGTGGGACGATTTGAACCTCGCCTATTTCAGCGGATATGCGATGTGGAATTATCTCACGACACCCTTCGTCTTCGCGCTGCCCGGCTTTCAGGCCGAGGAAATTGAACCCTGGGATGAGAACGGCGAAAAGCGCCGGCGGCTCAAGGTCACGTTTCCAGATCACATGGCAACGCACTGCGCCGAACAGATCTTCCATATCAATGGCGAAGGCTTGATTTGCCGCCTGGACTACAGCGCGCCGGTCGCCGGCGGTGCACCGACGGCGCACTATTTGTCCCAACATAGAGATTTCGACGGAATCAAGGTGGCCACGAAGCGACAGGCGCTGCGCAGGAAGGCCGACGGCACCGCGCTTCCCGATCCGGTTTTCGTGGCGATCGATATCACCAAACTCAGCTTCTCGTGACTTGACGCTGCCTGCCTCGGAGGAAAGCATGATTGATGCCGATCAAAAGCGCCACGTCGTGACAATTACCGTCAACGGCGTGCGCCACACCGCTTCCGTCGAAGCGCGCAAGCTTCTGGTTCACCTGCTGCGGGAAGATCTCGGTCTCACCGGAACCCATGTAGGCTGCGACACCTCGCAATGCGGCGCCTGCACCGTCGATATCGATGGACAGGCGGTCAAATCCTGTACGGTTCTTGCAGTGATGGCGGACGGTGCGTCGATCACGACGATCGAAGGGCTAGCGCCCGCCGGTGCCGGTGGCGCGTTACACCCGGTTCAGGCGGCTTTCCATGAGCACCACGCCCTGCAATGCGGCTTCTGCACGCCGGGGATGATCATGGCTGCCCGGCAGTTGCTCGCGCAAAACCCTGACCCGACCGAGAGCGAAATCCGCCATCACCTCACCGGCAATATCTGCCGCTGCACCGGCTACACCAATATCGTCCGCGCAGTTCAATCCCTTGCCTTGGAGGCGCATCGCCATGAGTGAAGCAACTGCGACCAAATATGTCGGCCAGCCGCTGCGGCGCCGCGAAGATTTCAAGTTCGTCACCGGCAAGGGCCGTTATACCGACGACATCAAGTCACCGGGCATGTTGCATATGGCGGTGCTGCGATCGCCCCATGCCCACGCCGTCATCAGGCAAGTCGATCTATCTGCGGCACAAGCCTCACCTGGCGTGCGTCTGGCTTTGTCGGGCGCCGACCTCGCCGGCAAGATCGGCGCGATCGTTCCCAACTGGATCATACCGGGGACGAAGGTACCGGACAGGCCTGTCGTTGCCATTGATCGCGTTCGTTTCGTCGGCGAATGCGTCGCACTGGTGGTCGCCGAAACCCAGGCCATGGCGCACGATGCCGTCGAATTGATCGACGTCGACTATGAAATCCTTCCTGCCGTGATCGACGAAGAAGCCGCGATCCGCGACGGCGCCCCGCAGCTCCACGACAATGTGCCCAACAACATTACCACGGTCTACAAGATGGGTGGCGGCGACTACAGAAAGGCGGCGCAGGAAGCCGATCAGGTCATTCGTCTTCGCGTCACCAACAACCGCCTGATCCCGACCTGCATGGAGACACGTTCCATTCTGGCCGAGCCCGACGTCAGCGGCATCCTGACAATTTACGTACAGAGCCAGGTGCCGCATATGCATCGCCGCTGGATCGCCGATGCGGTCGGCATTTCCGAACATCAGCTCAGGATCGTCGCGCCCGATATTGGCGGCGGTTTCGGCGCAAAAATGCATCTTTACCCGGAGGAATTGCTCTGCCCGTATCTGGCGCGCTTCCTCGGGGTGCCCGTCAAATGGTGGGAATCGCGCTCGGAAAGCCATCAATCCACCAACCACGGCCGGGCGCATACTGAGACGCTGGAGATCGCCTTCCGCAACGACGGCAAGATGCTCGGCTTGAAAGTCGAGACGCTGGGTAATGTAGGCGCTTATCTGTCGAACATGGCATCAGGCGGCCCCACCGTTAACACGATCAATTTCGGAACCGGTGCCTACAAGATCGAGCACTATACCGCGCGCTCCCGGGTCGTCGTGACGAACACCGTGCCGGTTGACGCCTATCGCGGATATGGCCGGCCCGAGGGGGCATACATCGCCGAACGGGCGATCGACGCGGTCGCCCGTCACCTTAATCTCGATCAGGTCGAAGTGCGCCGGCGTAATTTCATTCAGCCCACCGACTTTCCGTATCGACCCTATAACGGACCCGCCACGATTTATGACAGCGGCAATTATGAGGGCTGCCTCGTCAAGGCGATGGAAGCCTTCAATTACGAAGCCCGAAGCAACGAGCGCGATCAATTGCGCGCCAAGGGCCGCTACCGCGGCATCGGGGTGGCAGCCTATACCCACATGTGCGGCATGGCGCCGTCACGGCGGCTGGCGCTGCTCGGCTTCAACCGCGGCGGCTGGGAAAGCGCGCGCGTCAGCGTGGACTCGGGCGGCCGGGTCGTCATTTTTTCCGGCTCCATGAGCCAGGGCCACGGTCACGTCACGTCGCTGGCGCAAATCGCCGCCGACGTGCTGCAGATTCCGATCGAAAACATCGATGTGGTGCAGGGCGACACCCGGCAGGTCCAGGCCGGTCACGGCACCTTCAACTCCCGCTCCATGGCGGTGGGCGGATCGAGCGTCCATGTCTCTTCCACCCGTGTCGTCGCCAAGGCCAGGAAGATTGCCGCTGGCATGCTCGAAGTGGATGAAGCGGATATCTCCTACCGGGGCGGCCAGTTCACCGTGCCCGGGACCGACATTCCGCCGCTGACGTTCGGCGCCGTGGCCCGGATGGCCTATGTCGGCCACAAGCTTCCGGACGGAATGGAGCCGGGCCTCGACGAGACGGTGTTTTACGATCCCAAGGGCATGGGCGCGCCTTCGGGCGTCCACATGGCCTATGTCGACGTAGATCCGGAGACCGGGATTGTGGAGATCCTCGACTATGTCGCCGTGGACGACGCCGGCACGATCATCAATCCACTGCTTGCAGCCGGACAAATTCACGGCGGCGTTGTACAAGGCATCGCACAGGCCCTCTATGAAGAAGTCAGTTACGATCCCGACACCGGACAATTGATGACCGGGTCGCTGCTCGACTATGCGGTGCCGCGCGCCGAGCACGTTCCCAGCATCCGGTCACTGTTTCAGGAGACGCCCTCCCCCACCAACCCGATTGGCGTCAAGGGCATCGGCGAGAGCGGATCGATCGCCGCACCACCGTGCATGGTTCACGCCGTGCTTGATGCGCTTTCACCGTTCGGCATCAAGCATTTGGACATGCCGATGACGCCGCCGCGGGTGTGGTCGGCGATCCAGAACGCACGTACCGGAGCAAGCCGATGATCCCTGCGTCATTCGACTATGTCCGCGCAAGCACGCTCGCCCAGGCCATCGGCCTGCTGCAGAACGACCCCGACGGCAGCAAGCTCGTTGCCGGCGGTCATACGCTGATCCCGACATTGAAATTGCGGCTGGCGTCCCCCGCGCTGCTAATCGATATCCGGGGGATCGACGAGTTAAAGGGAATCGAACTCGGAGATCAGGTCCGGATCGGCGCGCTGACAACGCATGCCGAATTGCTGGCCTCAAAGCCTCTGCGTGAGGTGCTGCCGATCTTCCATCAAGCTGCCAACCTGATCGCCGACCCGCAGGTGCGCAATCGCGGCACGATTGGCGGTTCGCTGGCCAATGCCGATCCTGCCGCCGACTGGCCCGCGGTCGTCATTGCACTGAACGGCGAACTGGAACTGGCGGGCCCGGCCGGCCGCCGGCGTGTTGCGGCCAAGGATTTTTTCGTCGAGATCATGACCACCCTACTTGGGCCGGGAGAAGTGCTGGTGGCGGTCCACATTCCCAGACCTGATCCCGGCGCCCAGTTCCGGTATCGCAAGATCCGCCATCCCGCGAGCGGCTATGCCGTCGTCGGTGTCGCTGTCGCACTGAACCTGCACGACGGCGTCGTTTCGGAGTCGGCGATCGCAATTACCGGCGCGACCGGGCGCGCGTTCGCCGCGGAGTCGGCGGCAGCGCATCTGATCGGCAAGCCGCTATCAAGCGATAACATTGTGCGCGCCGCCTCACTTGCAAGCGAACAAGCCGAGTGCCTGGCGGACCATTACGCGTCGGCGGATTATCGCAAGCATCTCGTCAAGACCGAGGTCGAGCGCGCATTGGCGTCGCTCAGTACCGTGTGACGCGGAGCGCGCAAGGCCGTCAGTCGTCAACCCGCCGCTGCACGTGCGTGAATGCGTTCAGACTGCATCTGGCAGGCTGCCGCCTCGTGAACCGGCGCGAGCGAAAGGCGAACGGCGACGTGCTTGTGGTAGGGCGTGCCGGCGATGGGGTCGCGATTGCCACTCTCGGTGAGCAGGTTGATCCGCGGTCCGTTCGTGAGATACTCGCCATCTGGTGCGGGATAGGACTGGCCGTAGCCGTGCGGAAGCGCGAGTTGGCCGTGCCGCATGGACTCGTCGACCTTGCATCGGACGATCAGGCGCCCGACAGCCGATTCAATCGCGATCCAGTCGCCATCCCTGGCGCCCAACGCGTCGAGGTCGGCGGAATTGATCAGCAACGCGCCATCAGGATCATCGCGGCGCCACGCCGGATCGCGAAAGATCTGATTGGCATTGAACATGCGCCGCTGCCCGGCAGCCAGCATGAAGGGAAATTCCTTCGGCGCGCCGGCGGTCTCGGGATCGAGGCTCGCGAGCCATTCGAGCATACCGGGCACCGCGAGCCTGACCTTGCGGTCGGGATGGCTGATCAGCGACCAGACTTCGTCGTATTCGTGACGGGTAATGGCGGTGCCTTGCCGCGCCGCAACGATGGTATCGAACAGGGCGTCGCCCAACGCCTGATCCGGAACGTCATCCGACGCGCCGATCGCCCGCCGCACAGCCTGCGGGGATCGCCTGGCGCAAAGCAGCGCGGCGTTCCACATCGGCGCTGCGGCCGCCGTGCCGTCAGGCAGCGTTTGCCCGAGCGTGTGATAGAGCACCAACGGCGCCACCGCTGCGACCGATGGATTTTCACCGATGAAGGCGCGAAACGCCGTGGCGAATTCCACCCGTGAACGCCGGGCTGCTTCCCTCAAAGGCGCCAGCAAATTGTCACCCGGCAGGAAGCCCAATGCCCGGGCAAGCCGGGTGTAGATTTCAGGTTCCGGCAACGTGCCTTCGAGCGGCGGCAAAACGCCGGCCCGAACGTGGAAATAGTTGGTCGGGAATTCGAAATTGAACAGCGTGAACTCGGTCTTTTCGTACTGCGAAGAGGCCGGCAATACATAATGCGCGAGCCGCGCGGTCTCGGTCATGGCGACGTCCACCACCACGCAAAGCTCGAGCGATTTTAGCGCGCGCTCGACGGCTTTGGTATTCGACGCGGTGTTGGCTGGATTGGAGCTGTCGATCCAGACGCCGCGCAACCGGTCGGGATGGTCGCCGAGCACCGCATCCGGAAAGATGTTGGGCGACAAAAGCCCGGCAATGACCTCATCGCCGGTGGGAGAGAATTTCTGTCCCGGCGAATTGCCCCAGAGCGGCTGCAGCCAGCTATGCAGCTGGTTGGTGCCTTTGCGGCCAAAGCTCCCGGTCAGCATGATCAGGAGCTTTTCGAGGTAGGAGTTGAGCGTCGAATTGACGCCCTGCTGAATGCCGAGTTCGACGCGAACCACCATGGCCTTTGCCGCGGCCATCATGGCGACGCAGCGCTCGATGTCTTCCATCGAAATTTCGGCCGCGGCGGCCCACGCCTCCACCGGGACATTCAGCAGCGCCTGCTCGACTTCGTCGAAACCGACCGTGTGCTCGCGGATGAAGTCATGGTCGATCGCATCGGACCGGACCAGCGTCGCCAACAGCGCCCCCAGCAGGAACGCATCGGCGCCCGGGCGAACGGCGAGATGCAGATCGGCCATCTCGGCCGTTTCCGACCGGCGCGGATCGACCACGATCAGCTTGCGTGCGGGGTCCTTGCGGATCTGATTGAGATGGTCGCGGGCATTGGGGAAACCGTGCGCGATCCACGGATTTGCACCGATTACAAACAGAAGGTCGCAATGGTGCACGTCTTCGGCGGTGTGACAGGTTTGGCTGCCGAACATATGCCCGTTGACCCAGAAGTCCCCGGTTTTCTCCTGCGACAGGGCATTGAAGACATTGCGCGAACCGAGCGCGCGCAGGAACGCATTGGCATAGGCGCCGCCGGCGTGGTTGCCCTGGCCGCCACCGCCATAGAGCGCCAGGCTCTTGCCGCCGTGGCGATCGACGAGGGCTCGCACCCGCTCGGCGATCTCGGCAATCGCCACGTCCCACTCGATCGCGTCAAATCCTCCGTCGGCGCGGCGACGCAGCGGTGTCGTGAGCCTGTCCTTGTGGTGCGCATAATAAGGTATGCGCGCGGCCTTGTTGCAGAGGTAGCCCTGCGATTTCGGGCTGGAACGATCACCCCGCACTTTTTCGACATGCCCATCATTGACCAGCACCTCGATGCCGCAATTGACGTAACACAGGTTGCAGGCCGTCTTGTGCCAGGTGCCGGTCATGTCGACTTCTCTTTGTGGTCGCAACTCCCTGCCGCGGCGCGGCGGCGCAGCGCCTGCCGGCCAGCGGCCAAAATGTCGTCGGACATGTTCTTGTCGCCGACCGCACGCGCGAGCACGATCGCGCCCATCATGGTTGCAAGTGCGCTGGTGGCGGCCTGGCGCGCCTCTTCGGGCGACATTTCGGGAAGCATCTGCGCGACCATGTCGATCATTTCGCCGAACTTTCGCCCAAAGGTACGGCGCGCCTTCGGGCTTGAACGTGCGATGTCGGCGCTCAGCGCCGGCAATGCACAGCCATGGGCCCGGTCATTGCGATGCGAGGAGCTCAGATATCCCTGAACGAAGGCGTCGAAGCGTTCCTCAGGCGGCAATTCCTCAGCGAGGTCGAGCCAATGGGCGATCGTCCGGTCCATGGCCAGCACAAACGCCTCGACGACAAGCGCTTCGCGCGATTCGAAATGCGCGTAGAAGCCGCCATGGGTGAGACCGGCGAGCTTCATCAGATCGACCACGCTCAGGCCGTCGGCGCCACGCGCACGCAGGCCATAGGAGGCCTCTTCGACGATCCGGCTCCGGGTCTGCAGCCCGTGCCCTTTCACGTAGCGCATCGCCGGCTCCCGGAACAATGCGGGGTAAATCGGGAGGCAACGGAAGGCATGTTCATCTCACCATTTTTCCCCGAACGGGCGAAGCTCGGTCAGGAACGACCATGCCGAACGGTCCTGGGTATGGAGATGCCACAACTCGTCGGCGATCGCGGAAGGCTTGATAAAGAACGCGTCGGGGGCATCACGCATGCGTTCACGCATTCGCGGCACGTCGATCACGGCGTCGATCAGGACATAGGCGACGTGGATGCCGCGCGGTCCGAGGTCGCGTGCGATCGACTCGGACAGAATACGCTGGGCCGCCTTGGTCGGAGCAAAGCCGGCGAAATTCGCCTTGCCGCGAATGGCTGACGTGTTGCCGGTGACCAGGATCGTACCCTTGCCCGCCTTGATCATGTCCGGCGCCACTTCGCGCGCCAGATACAGCAGGCCCATGACGTTCACCTGGAAATTCCGGTCGAGCATTTGCGGCTCGATCTCCAGAAACGTGCCCCACCCTCCGCCCACCGCGTTATGGATGAGCACGCTCGGGATGCCATATCGCTTGCGGATGTCGGCAACGGCGTCGGCGACCTGACCTTGGCTGGAAACGTCGCAGATCACGGCGTGGGTATCAGGAAGCTCCTGCTCCAGCGCGCGGATGCGTTCCGGCGAGCGGGCCAGCGCGATGACGCGAAATCCTTCGCCTGCGAAGCGCCGGACAATCGCGGAGCCGGTGCCGGGACCGACGCCGCTAACTATGGCAATGGGTTTTTCAGCCATCGAGGCCTCGCCGGATCCTGTCGGGACAGCGTCGCGCGCCGGACGCTGCTTGCGGCCAGGCGATATTAGATGATTATCGTCATACAAAGCAACAGCAATCAGGGTGCGGGCGGCAGAACGCTAACGTCTTTAATGCCCCACAAAACTCGGTTTGCGCTTGTCGATGAAGGCGCGCACCGCCTCCTTGTGGTCGGTCGTCCGAGCGGAGCGAACCATGTTCTCCGCCTCCTGGTCCATTGAATCCAGAAAATCGGAGGATACGGCGTGGTCGAGGTTGTCCTTGATGCGGGCCAGCGCGACCGATGGTCCCTCGGCCAGCGATTTCGCAAGTGCGAACGCAGCCTCACGCAGTTCGGCGTCGGGCACCACCCGGTTGACGAGACCGAGCGCCTCGCAGCGCCGGGCATCGATCCGTTCCGACAGGAACATCAGTTCGCGCGCACGCGATGTCCCCACCAGCCGGGTCAGTAGCCACGCGATGCCGTAGTCGCCCGTCAACCCGATGCGAGCATATCCCGTGGACATGATCGCGGATTCGCTGGCTATGCGGATGTCGCACGCGAGCGCAAGCGCCATCCCGGCGCCAGCCGCAGGCCCCGGAAGGGCTGCGATCGTCGGCTTTCTCACCGCCACCAGCGCACCGGTCAAAGTGCGCTGCTTGGTTTGGAGGTCGGCCACGCGTTCCTCGAACCCGACTTCCTTCTTGCTGGAATTGTTACCCATGCCCTTGACGTCGCCGCCGGCACAAAAGGCCGTGCCCGCGCCTGATATCAGCAACGCGCCGACGTTGGGATCCTCGCCGCATTGCTTGATCATCCGACGCAGGGCGGGAGTAAGGAAATCAGTGAGTGAATTGCGCGCCTCCGGGCGATTGAGCGTGATAACCGCGACGCGGTCCCGGATTTCGCACAGCAGCTCACCGGTTCCGGTGTCGATCTCAATCTGCTCGTCTGCCATTTGAACCCACTCCCGTGGCTGTAGCGCTCCCCCGATCACCCTTGCTTCGAAGGGCTCAGGCGACCTTCAACGCGGCCTTGCTGTCGGCATCAAGGAATCCGGTCAGCCGGTCCCTGATGAGGCGCTCGGCGTCGGCCATAATGCGGTCGATCAGTTCCTTGACGGTCGGAACGTCCCTGATCAATCCAGCCACCATCCCGCAGCTCCAGGCCCCCGCATCCATCTCGCCGTCGATCATGACCTTGGGATAGACGCCCGCGACCTCCTCATGGATGTCGGCAATCTTCAGGCTGGCGCCCTTTTCACGCTCGATCTCTATCAGGCGATCGACGCCCTTGTTCTTCAGCACGCGCTCGGTGTTCCGGAGCGCCCGCATCACCAGCCTGGTGTCGAGTTCGCTGGCGGCGACGAGCGCCTTCTTGACGTTCCCATGCACCGGCGCCTCCTTGGTGGCGATGAAGCGCGTTCCCATGTTCATGCCGGCGGCACCGAGCGCCAGTGCTGCGACCAGGCTGCGCGCGTCGGCCATGCCACCCGAGGCCACGAACGGAATCTTCAGCTCCTCGGCCGCGCGCGGCAGCAGGATCATGTTCGGCATGTCGTCTTCGCCGGGATGGCCGCCGCATTCGAACCCGTCGACGCTGACGGCGTCGCAACCGATCTGCTCGGCCTTCAGCGAGTGCCGGACCGACGTGCATTTATGGATCACCTTGATACCGCCCGCCTTCAACGCCGGCATGTATTGTTCGGGGCTGCGGCCTGCGGTCTCGACGATCTTGATGCCGCCTTCCCTGATGGCCGCGATATATTCCGGATAGGGCGGCGCAGTGAAGGACGGCAGGAAGGTGAGGTTCACGCCAAACGGCTTGTCCGTCATGTCGTGGCAGCGCGCGATCTCCTTTGCCAGCAATTCCGGCGTCTTTTGCGTCAGGCCGGTGATGATCCCGAGCCCCCCGGCATTCGACACCGCGGCTGCGAGTTCGGCAAATCCGACATAATGCATGCCGCCCTGGATGATCGGATGTTCGATGCCAAACATCTCGGTGATTGCTGTCTTCACGTTGGCCTCCAATATGTTTGCGATGGCCGAGCTTTGCTGGCACGACACTTCCGGTCAATGGACGATTTCGAGCAGGCCCGCGACGCTCCCGCTACCACTTCTCGCCGAAGGGCCGTATTTCCAGCTCGAACGTCCAGGCGCTCCTCGGCTGCTGGTATAGCTGCCAGTAGGATTCCGCGACCGACGATGGCGGCATCAGGAGATCGGGATTGTCCAGCGCCCCCGGCCCCAGCGCCTCAAGCCGCCGCTGACGTACCCATTCGGTATCGACGCCGGAATCGATGATCAGATGGGCCACGTGGATGTTCTTCGGCCCCAGTTCGCGTGCGGTTGCCTGCGCAACAGCCCGCAGGCCGAACTTGGCGCTGGCGAATGCCGCATATCCGCTTCCGCCGCGCAAGGACGCCGTTGCGCCCGTGAAGAAGATGTTGCCCTTGCCCCGCGGCAGCATCAGGCGCGCCGCTTCGCGGCCGGCCAGGAAGCCGGAATAACAGGCCATCTCCCAGACTTTCCTGAACACGCGCTCGGTCGTGTCCAGAATCGGGAAATTGACGTTGGCGCCGATATTGAAGATGCAGACTTCAAGCGGGGCGTGCTTGTCGGCATCGCTGAGGAAGGCGGTGATCTCCTCTTCCTTGCGCGCGTCGAGCGAGCGGGCATGGATTTCTCCGCCGGCCTTCTCGATCTCCTTCACCAGCGGTTCGAGCTTGGCGCCGTTGCGGCGGCCGGCGAACACCGTGAATCCCTCTGAGGCAAACTTCTTTGCGATTTCGCCGCCGATAAAGTCACCGGCGCCGATCACGGCCACGGTCGCGTTTCTCTTTTGCAAGGTGTTCTCCCGGTCGGTTAAGTCTGTCACTATTGCACCGGGCCGGCGATCGCTGGCCCGCTCACGCGCTCTGCAGGGACTCCGCGAGTTTGTGCTTGAGTATCTTGCCGGTTGACGTTGCCGGCAAGGCATCGAGCACAATGATTTCAGACGGCCGTTTGTACGAGGTGAGTTGCGGGCTGACGAAGGCCATCAGATCGGACGGCTTTGTCCGCGATCCCTGCATCAGTTGCACAAAGGCTATGACCTCTTCATTGCCGTCGACGGTGCGGCCGACCACGGCCGATTGAACGACGTCCTTGTGCGAATTGAGCACGGCCTCGACTTCCGCCGGATAGACGTTGAAACCCGAGCGGATGATCATTTCCTTGGTGCGGCCGACGATATAGAGGCAATCGCCGTCGAAGCGCGCGAGGTCGCCGGTATTGAACCAGCCCTCCGAATCGATCGCTTTGGCGGTGAGATCGGGGGCGCGGTAGTAACCGCGCATCACGTTGCGGCCGCGCACGTGAAGTTCGCCGACCTCGCCATTCCCTACCGGAATGCCGTCAATCGTCCTGATCCGGGCCTCGACGCCCGGCAGCACCGTTCCGACCGCCTGATCGCTGCGCGGCGCGTCGAAGCGCACCCCGGAAATGCCGGGCGAACACTCAGTGATGCCGTAGCCGTTCGAGAGCGGCAGGCCGAACTCGCGTTCGACGCGCGACTTCAAATCGAGATCAAGTGGCGCACCGGCCACCGCGATCAGTCGCAGCGATCCGCGGTCGAGTTGCTTGAGCCCCGCCACCGCCTTGTATTCGAGCAGGCGCTGATAGGTCGCGGGCACGCCGTTGAGGATGGTGATCCCCTCCTCGGCAATCGCCCTGGCGAGCACGGCCGGATCGTATTTGCTCACCAGGCGCACCGTGCCGCCGACCATCAGGGTCATGATCAACAGGGAAATGCCGACAATATGCGAGATTGGCAGCACGACATAGACCTTGTCGCTCGCCTGCATCCGGCGGAAATGCGCCGTGATTCCTGCGCTGATGAGCAGGTTTTCGTGGGTGAGCATCACGCCTTTTGGCGTGCCCGTGGTCCCCGATGTGTAGATCAGAACGGCGACCTGCTTTGCCGGATCCTTCTCGACGGGTTCGGCATCCGTGGCCTCGTTCAACGCGCTGATACCGACCGCCTTCAACGGCCCCAACGGCGCGATCTCGGCGCCATAGCGGTGCGCATGGGCTGCTGCTTCCCTCGAAACCCCGACGGTCAGAAACATCCGCCGCGCGCCGCTGTGATCGCGGATAAGGTCGAGTTCGCGCGGCGACAATCGGGGATTGGCAACGATCGCCCATGCATCGATCCGGCTCGCCGCCAGCAGCAGGGCGGCCAGCGCGATACAGTTCTCGCTGACGATGATCATGCGGTCGCCGGCCCTGATGCCGAGCGATTTCAGTGCGGCGGCAATATCGGTGATGGAGTGATCGAGTTCGCGGTACGTCCAGGAAGTCCCCTCCTCGATCAGCGCAACGTTGTCGGGCGTGCTGGAAACATGGGGTTCGAGGACCTGATGAATGCGGCCAGGAATCTCGGCGGCGATCTCGGCGAGACTGATCGCTTCCGACTGCTTCGCCACGGCCAACCCTCCCAATGCGTTGCGCCGCCTTGCCGCGGCCTTGTCGACTTCCTCGACTAAAGGTTCTTTTTTAGAACTTGTCAATCGCTATTCCGATCGAGCTAGTCACTGAACAGTGAGGAATCGTCGTAGACGCTTGTTCACACGAGCATCCGGACAAAATCCGTTTACAATGACCCGAAAGGCCGGTATCTTTTCAGTATCAAATAAGAACTTAATGGGGAAGCAGGGATGGCAGAACAGCGCGGCGTAGCAATACTGGTCGGCGCAGGCGACGCCATCGGCGCGGCCGTAGCCCGCCGCTTTGCCAAGGGCGGCTACACCGTCTGCATCTGCCGGCGCGACGCAGCCAAGTCGCAGGCGCTGGTCGACGAGCTAAAGGCCGCAGGCCTCCAGGCCCACGCGTTCAGCGTCGATGCCCGCCAGGAGACCGAGGTTCAAAAACTGTTCGCCGAGGTCGAAAAGAATATCGGGCCGATCGAGGTCTGTCTTTTCAACGCCGGATCGAACGTCAACAAGCCGCTGCTGGATACGACCGAAAAGCTGTTCTTCAAGGCCTGGGAACTTGCCTGCTATGGCGGGTTTCTGGTCGGCCGGGAGGCGGCGCGCTACATGCTTCCGCGCAGCCGCGGCACCATCTTCTTTACAGGGGCGACCGCCAGCGTTCGTGGCGGCCAGGGCTTTGCAGCCTTCTCCTCGGCAAAATTCGGACTTCGCGCGGTGGCCCAGGCGATGGC
>Ga0307510_10001411_pt1 | contig 26350 bp, 26 predicted proteins | sample 12_EM_MG_FD_207224 | JGI IMG/M metagenome (GOLD analysis project Ga0307510, IMG submission 207224) | Populus trichocarpa ectomycorrhiza microbial communities from riparian zone in the Pacific Northwest, United States - 12_EM | ecosystem: Host-associated > Plants > Roots > Unclassified | place... | reverse complement strand
AGTCTTGTGTTGAGCCTCATTATGCACTTGGTTGGCCAATTCAATCCAATTATCCAGAATGAAATTGGCCCATCTGAGGGCTTGTGAAAAATTGCTTACAGGCTGCTGAGGGCCAGTTCAAGCGCATCGGCAAAGGACAGCAAATTTATATCATGGGCCAATCCGAGAGGTGTGCTCGGCAGCTATTCTGCTAGCTTCAAATAGTGTTGGCCCACCCAACTAACTGGAGAAAGAATGGGCCTACACAAGTTCTAGGTTGGGGAATAACAACATTTACTGATGGCCTAGGCATAAAGATATGCACCATATCCATATGGGCCCACACAAACTCATGCACTTGTTACCAAAACTTGGCCCACATCGTTCTTTCCGATACACACAACAAGTTTGCACATGGGTTCTGCCGACTACTACGACAACATATACTACATGGGCTCCACTCCATGGTTGGGAGTAACCCCTTTAGAAATAAAGGGAGGCCCAGTGGAAGTCAATCGCACCCACACAGCAGTAGAAATGGCCCATAAGTATGCAACAGAACATAGGAAGGAGAGAATCACCCTCCCGGAAAAATTCAAATGTCACATGGCACTATTTTCAGATGAAGAGGCGAACAAATTTCCACCAACCCATGGTGAAGGAGACCATAAAATTGTATTAATGGACACTGCCCCTACTCACTTCAATTGCAAAGTTTATCTGCTCTCAAGGGATGAACAAAAAGCAGAGGATCAATTCATTGATGAAAACTTGGCCAAAGGATATATCACACCATCAGACTCCCCTTACAGTTTTTCAACATTCATGGTCCCTAAAAAGGACTCTAAAGAAAAACAGTACATCATTGATTATCACCCCCTCAATGCAGTCACCAGAAAAGATGTCACCCCACTCCCCAACCTCAAACAATGTATTGAAAACTTACAAGGAATGGAATTATTCAGTAAATTCGACATCTGCTGGGGCTATAACAATATCTGAATACATGAAGGAGACCAATGGAAAGCTGCTTTCAAAATCAGCCAAGGATTATTTGAACCAAAAGTAATGTTCTTTGGTATGAGCAATTCACCAGCAAGTTTTCAATGCTTCATGAACAGTATTCTTGAAGAGTTATACAAATACTTCAAGAAGAAAGGTGTACTTGAAATATGGCACATACTCCAGAACTACATGGATGATTGTAGAATAGGGACCCTACTCAAGGACTTCGACCTCCTTGTCAATATTATTCACTTCCTATTCAACCTCCTTACACACCATGGCCTACATCTCAAATTATCGAAATCTGTCTTCATGCAACCACAAATGGATTTCTTGGGTGTCTGAATATCAAAAGACAGAGCTACAGTTGACCTAGCTAAAGTTGCAGGACTTAGAGACTACCCATGTGAACTCAAAGACAAGCGACAAGTCCATGGATTCCTAGGAGTCTCTGGATATCACCACATGTTCTGCCCAAATTTCAGCATCATTGCCACACCACTTACAAAGCTTACTGGAAAAGACATACCTTTTGAATGGGGACCCCAACAAAAAGAGGCTCAAAACAAGCTCATCAACATGATCACCCATGCACCAGTACTTGTTCAACCAGACCCTGACAGACAATTTGAACTCGAAACAGATGCATCACAAATAGGAACAGGGGCCATATTGTATCAATGGGACCCCCCTATTATAAAACTGGATGGTACTCAGAAACCAGGACCAAGACAACCAGTGGGATTTCATTCCCAGAAATTCACCCAAACTGAGCAAAATTACCCCATCTATGATCGAGAATTCTTAGGAGTTATGTGCAGACTTCACTGCTGGTCTCATCTGCTCAAAGGAACAACAATCCCTGTCTTAGTCTTTACTGATCACACCAACCTCTATTATTATTGGGAACCCATAAAAATAGGCCCTCGCATCGCCGGATATCTACCAGAAAGAGAGCAATATAATATCATCCTGGAATATAAACCTGGTGCCACCAATTGAGAAGATGCCCTATCCAGAAGACCTGACTATGAGGGACCCAACCCAATTAATGACAATGTCACTGTCTGGCCAGATCATTATTTTTGCGACAACCATACCTCAATCCGAGTATTTGACATGGACAGTATTGGTGATGACTTGGACAGTCGTATCAAATTGGCTCAATACAAAGAGCAACCATTACTCAAAAAATGGGCACCAACACATAACCTTTCCCTATTGGATGGCACATATTGGTATCATGGGACTGCCCTGGTTGTCATGGCAGACAACACTCTTAGGAGGGGAGTAATTTCCCTTTTTCATGACCATGTGACTGCCAGACATGCTGGGATTACCAAGACACTCCAGTTAATTACCCCGTACTACTGGTGGCCCAACCTGTCACAGACTGCCCCACTTACTTCATTCTTTCCTTCCTATTCCGTCTTCTTGTTCCGCTTCTGTCTGTGACTCCAGGCTGCTTTGCCCATTGCTTACATACTTATCTATGGACTGTTCTTGCATTTTCCAGAGACTTCCATACATTTCCATATGCTTCCTCTTCATTCTATGGCCTTCCTTGGCCTTCTCCTGACTCCTAGTATATTCTGTTCCCTCCTGTATATATAGTGTACCAAGTAGCATAGAACGGCTTTCTTAAGCTTGTTCTATTTGTGCAATCAGACTTTGACAGACTTTTCTCACTATTGAACGCGTGCAGCTTCCATTGAACAATCCCTTCTTGCATTAGTCAGCTTTTGCTGCTAATTGCCTTAGGCTCTCTACATCTCGAGATCACATGCTAGCATCTCACTTGATTCCAAGTCATGCCCAACTTGTGTAATCTTCACTTGTAATCCATCTTGTCATGTGATGTCTCACATGACCGATTTCCCTTTCGGGAACAACCCCTCTCCAAAACCCATCTTCGTAATCTTGTCTGAGATCCCCAAACCCCAAGATCCCCGACTCGATCTGACATGGTGGTCTGACCATGACATTAGAACAAGCTTCCCTTCTGAATCAATGATGATGTCGACTCCTTCAGGATTGAAAGAGAAACAGAAAACCCCTGAGGGTCTAGGCATTCCTACAGACTGGCATGTTCGCGCAATTAACCAACCTACTGAGGAATCACTAGCAGTATTAGACCTCCCATTTGAAACAATCCCAGAAGTAAAGGATACAGTTCCATCCAAGTTTACAGAAAGAGTCCGCCATCTAGTTGGAGGACAAGACATTGTCATTAGGATCGACAGCAAAGAAGTCTCCAAGAAAGCACCGTTTACTGGCTACTATGCCTGCTTCAAAGGAGCCCTCCTTGCACTCTCGAATGTCTTTGGAGTCTGGTTCAAAATCTGTCTTTGGGCAGGAAATACATACGAATGCTTTCGCCTAGCAAGGCCCAGTCTTCAACTAAAAGATTCCCCAATGAAAGGGATCAATTACACTTGACTCTGACTCACCAGTCTTCCCATAACTCAGGCCCCTTCCAGAGCAACATTGCCCATCTGACTTGCCCCACTTGATACTTCAGCAGTCACACCACATGACAGAGATGTCTTTCATGAGACCAACCCAGACGACAGGGAAGCACCAGCTAGTGACACCAGTCGATCAACTTTGCCAGAGCCCAAGGATCATCCTGAGCGCAAATCCTTTGCAGGGTTTGGATCATGGAGGATGCGATCCTCTCAGACAGCCTGTCAACTGTCTAGACCTCCCCCATGTCGCCCCTGAGGCACTGGAGACGACCCTTTCAGCTTCGAAGATCTCCTCAATGAGCCTGAGAGAACCAACGACAAAGGATGTCGCCTAGAAGGTATTCACCCAGACAAATTTGAAGGTGATCGATCCAAAATGAGGCGATTCTTAAATCAATTCAACAGGTTCATGCTTATGAATTGCAAGGCCAACATTGCCAAAGATCCCATCTCCAAATGTATCTATTTCATGTCCCTCCTTGATGGAGAAAAAGTCAATGGATGGGTTGACATGGCCTTTAACTGGCTTGAAGAGATCGAAGTGGATCCCAGCCTCATCGATCGGTTCTCAAATCCTTGGAAAATGATGGAGGAGAAGTTCAAAACCTCCTTCACTGACCATGCAGAAAGAGAGCGTGCCCAAGATCAACTTGGAAAACTGAGGATGACCGGCAACAACCTTGACAAGTATTTGGCTTCATTCAAAACCCTTGGGAATCATGCAGAACTCAATCCTGATGACCCCTCCAATCTACACACCTTTGCCCAAGGACTTCCACGACAATTGGCTGATGCCTGTCTTGCTATGGAGAATCCCAACACCTATGAACAGTGGAAGGCAGCAGCTCAACGACAGCAGGTGATCTACCTGAAAAAGAAAGCGTTACACTCTAAGTATGGATCTCGCAATCCTACTTGAAGCACTGGACAAAATCCCCAACAAAAACAGACCTCAGGTTGGGTCTGGTGTCGCCCCAGAGGAAATTCAAATCCCAACAATCAGAATTGGCATGGCCAAGAAAACCACGTCCAACCCCCACACCCACGTCTTCCACCTTGAAATGATGATGCTATGGACACTTCTGTCATCCGCAAAGCCACAACAGAAAAAGAGAAGGAGGAATATCGCCACATGGGTCGATACTTCCACTGTGGAAAGCAAGGCCATCTTGCGCACGACTGTCCCAGCAAACCCACCTGCGCTTGTACTGTCCAAATAGAAGCCAGCCAATCAACCACTTCCAGTGACAACTCTTCCTTTGCCCCAACTGCGTCCCTCACTGTGTGAGTAGCTCATCTAACCAAGGATGATCATGGAGCATTCATGGATGAAATGCACTCCCTAGGAGAAGATATGGATTTTCTTGGCGCCTGAGTACTACAGCTCTTACTTGGGCAGTTCTGAATAGTTCTGGTTCTATGTATATAGCTCGAAATCATGCAATTCAAGTCCCCTTTCAGCTACGAACCAGAACGAAACAAGTCGATCAAAAGGCATTACTAGACTGTGGTGCCATGGAATGCTTTATCCATCCACAAGCAGTGAAACACCTCAAATTAACAACTAGAAAACTTGTCAAACCACAGAAAGTACAGAATGTCGATGGTACCCCAAATAAATCTGGTGAGATCCTAGAAGCCATCGACCTCCTGGTTAACAACAATGGCCAGAAAGCTTCTCATGCTTTCTTTGTTGCTAATATTGGGTGCGATGACTTTATCCTAGGCTACCCATTCTTTGAAGCATCTAATCCCAATGTTGATTGGAGTGGAGGTCACATAGAGGGGTTCACAACAATCTTGTCTACTAACGCTGGAACTTGGTGACCCCCTCTCAAGGGAACCAAGCAACAAAATACGACCCCTGCATGGGTACGGTGTATCCAAGGATGGGAGGAAGGCAACAAAATTTGGCTTCAAACGAGGGTTGCCAAAACTACTGTAGCGCAGCAGCTTGCAGAAGCAGCTACAGATAAAAAGAAGCGAACCTGGCAGGAACTAGTCCCTGAATGGTACCACTGTCATGGCAAAGTCTTTTCAGAAGAAGCCTCAGAACGTTTCTCTGATCAACGCCCTTGGGACCACGCTATTGAATTAAAAGATGACGCTCCCACCTCCATTAATTGTTGCGTTTATCCCCTATCTCCTAAAGAAAAAGAGGAACAATGCGAATTTCTCTCTCAAAATCTATGTCTTCAATGCATTTGTCACTCGAAATCCCCTTATGCCAGCGGTTTCTTCCTGATTCGAAAGAAAGATGGCAAGTTCCATCCAGTACAGGACTACAGGAACTTGAACAAGTGGATGATTCCTAATAAATATCCACTTCCTCTGATTTCGGAACTCATCTATGACCTTGCAGAGAAGGGTCTCTTCTCTAAATTCTACATTTGCTGGGGATACAACAACATTCGCATTAAAGAAGGTGACAAGTACAAGGCCGCCTTCAAAACTAGTGAAGGGCTTTTTGAACCAATGGTCATGTTCTTTGGTTTAACCAACTCCCCAGCCACCTTCCAAACTATGATGGATGATATATTCCAAGAAGAGGTTGCACAAGGATGGCTCTGTATCTATATGGATGACATGATCATCGCCACAGAGGACAATGAAGTCCTCCATAAACTCCGCGTCAACCACATCCTAGACAAACTTGAGAAATTCGATCTATTTCTCAAGCCTGAAAAGTGCAAGTTCCACCAACGAGAAGTGGAATACCTTGGTGTACTCATTGGCAATGGTTTGGTCAAAATGGACCCCATCAAAGTGCAAGGTATCTCTGAATGGCCCACCCCTCAGACTGTCAAAGATGTGCAAAGTTTCCTAGGTTTCTGCAACTTCTACAGGGCGTTCATTAAGAACTTCTCTGACATCGTGCGTCCCCTCAATGACCTCACTTGCAAGAACGAACAGTTTATCTGGTCTCCTGAATGCAAGGCCACCTTCTTACATCTCAAGGAAGATTGCAGTAGCTACCTGGTCCTTCGTACACCCGACTGGTCGAAACAGTTCGTTATGGAGACAGATGCATCTGGTTATGCTCTTGGAGTGGTCATCACACAAGAATTTGAAGACAGTGTCCATCCCATCGCCTTTCACTCCCGAAGCCTGTTACCTGCAGAAAAGAATTATGATGCTTACAATAAAGAACTCGCTGCAGTGATCTTTGGCTTCAAGTGTGGTCACCCACTGTTTTTGGGAGCCATGCACACTATTTGCATTCGCACTGATCACAAGAATCTCCAGTACTTCCGTGACCCCAGGAAGATCACAGGCCGTCAGGCTAGGTGGATCGAATTCCTCCAAGACTTCGACTACACATTGGAGCACATTCCTGGTTCAACAAACACCGTGACTGATTTGTTGTCGCGAAGAAAGGACCTTAACAAGGGGGTGGATTCCAACGAACCTTGCGTCCTACTCCCTGATCATCTCTTCACTCTGACAAATCCTATCAAGGTACACAAAGTTTTTCTTGAAGACGATCCTGACCTTCGACACGACATTCTTCAAACCCTTCATGACTCTCCCACTGCAGGACATCCAGGCATTTTGAACACTTGGGAACTTGTCTGCGAACAATACGAAGGCCCTAGACTCCGAGAATTTGTGGAACAATACATAAAGGGGTGTGCACGCTGCCAAGAATCCAAAACCAATGTACATCAATCAAAAGCACCCTTACAATGTTTTGATACACCTGTTGAAGAAGGGCCTTTTCAATATGTATCGATGGACCTAATTATGGACCTCCCCAAGTTACAAGGTTTTGACTCCATTCTCATGATTGTGGATCAAGGATGTTCCAAAGCAGCTAAATTCATTCCATGGACCAAAATGATCGATGGAACAGGGGTAGCACTTGAGTATCTAAAACATCTTTTACCCTGGTTCGGACTTCCTAAAAGGATCATCTTGGACCGCAATCCCCGGTTCACCTCAGCGTTCACAAAAGAAATGTGCAAAGCTTTAGGAATCCAACAGAATCTGTCCACTGCATTTCATCCTCACACTGACAGATAGACAGAATGCATGAATGCATGGATCGAACAGTATCTGCAGCCCTGGACTTCTGGGAAACCCTCTGCTTGGAGTCAACTCCTCCCCATAGCAGAATTTACACATAACTCTTGGAAACACAACATAGCGCGCAAGTCCCCTCATGAGCTTCTGATTGGAATCAAACCACAGGTGATTCTGAAACACCTAGAGGGACCTGTACCTGCTGCGGAAATATGCCTGCATCTCTTAGATGAGTCTAGGCAATCGGCCCAGAAGCTTCTACAAAACATACAAAGCCGCAAGGACAACAAGAAACTGATGGAGATTAAAGAAGGCGACCAAGTCTGGTTAGAGGGTCGTAATCTCTCTATTGCCAGCAATCAAAAACTTTCCCCAAAGTGATATGGACCCTTCACAGTTTCACAAAAGATAAGCCCAGTCGCAATGCGTCTTGACCTTCCTGCATTGATGAAGATCCACAACGTGTTTCACACGGATCTCCTCCTTCCATATAAGGAGATGGAGCAATATGGCATGCCATATACATGCCCCCCCTCCAATCATTGGTAATGAAGAGGAATACAAGATCAAGAACATTCTAGAAGCACGGCGTTTCGGCAAGAAACGTAAACTCCAATACCTTGTGCACTGGAAAGGATACCCTCATTCTGATGATCAATGGATTGACCACAAAGACCTCAATGCCCCAGATTTGTTAGCAGACTTCTACCTTACCAACTCCACTATGGCTGGACGACCAACAGTATAAAGACACTGTCAAAACCCCCAATCAATTCTTATCCTCCCTACCACTTTTTAAACTGGCCTCCCCCTTTTCTATCTTCTACGGCTACAATGACCACTTCCAGCAAAACTTGTTCAGTATTCGCCACACCAGCCCTACCTTTTTCAATCACCTAGAACAAATCTTCACCAATCAAATCAATGACATGTCTGACGCCAACTCTGCCATCTTTGTCCCCTCTTGCTCTTCATCACCCCTCAATGAACGTGCAGGCAGCACTCCCTATGTTGTTGCCTCCCCTCCTCCTAACAGTCCTACTAATTCTGAAGTGGCTTGGCCCCATCAGATGATGCTCGAGCATGTGGCAACCATACTAGGGATCGACATTGAGGAAGTCTGTCACCACTTTCCTGAGAATCACTCCCTCCTTCCCATCGATGTTCCTCCCCCTTGCCCGGAATCCCCTGTCTTCGTTCCTCCTGCTCCTTCTCTGCCTTTTGTTCCTGGATCCCCGATTGGACTGTACCCAGGATCTGAATTAGCTAAGTACAACGATCCCAATTTCCCCTCCGAACCTCCATCTATCTCCCCATCCTCTCCCATCGATCCCACCATGCTCGTCATCATGGCTGACGGAGAACAATACAAGAACGAGGACGCATGGAACAACCGCATTGAGCATGGACCTCAACTTCATCACTCAATGCCTTGGGTCCCTCTCACCAACATAACACCTATTTGCCAGGTGTCTCACCCACTCACCAATTCCACCAACTACAAGGAGCTAGCCATGGTCCTCTATCATCAAGTCTTGGACCAAGACGCTAAGATCAAGGAGCTGATAGAGGATAAAGAAAATCAAGTGCCAATCCCCACTGACCCGCAGCCCAGCACTCATCCAGGCCCTGGCTGGCAGGACAACTTCAATGCTACAGGGACTTGCCACCTCTTCATCATTCCACTTGGGGACAAAGATGTTATTGCCCCATTCATTTGTTATGATCTCCATGCCCCTTTCCCCAAACTCCTGGCAACCAATGGATGTTACTGTATGGTCCACTCTCGCCCCCTTCATGCTGCTCCCCAAACCACTCACTGCTCCCTATTGTCGCCTTGCAACGAGTTGTTCTTTCACCCCAACTTGGAGCTAACTAGGGGCGTGGATTGGGCTGTCCTCTATGAGGATGATCCCACCTTGGCCGGAGAAATCCAACACTTCCGATCCCACAAGAAAACGTGCGATCATCTTGCAAAGCACATGGGGCAACTTCATGAGTCACTAGAAGTAGAGAGACAGGCCCTTTACCACAGTTCAGCTCGCCTTACTGGAGCCAACACTCTTGGACACCTCCAACGTCACATCGACTCCTCCCTCCACATCGCCCCTTCTTTCTCTACTGCACGGGTCAAGAAGATCCATGCCTCCATTCGCAACTGTGTCACCAAAGAGCGTGCTTGCCATCCTAAGGAGTGTATGTGGTGTGGTAAGGCAGGCCACACCATTGATGACTGTTTCTGCATTGGCCTCTATTGCCATTGCTCATGCTGTGGTCACACTGGGGTGGAGTGTAAGGACCCCCACTGCATGTGTCTAGAGTATGGAGACTGTAAGGTCTACCCCACTCCTCCTAACTTCGAGCGTGGTTATTGCGCTGCTGTAGACGATTGCGTTGACATCTAAAGGATGTTAACAAGGGGGTAATGTCATGGACTGCCCTGCTTACTTCATTCTTTCCTTCCTATTCTGTCTTCTCGTTCCGCTTCCATCCATGACTCTGGGCCACTTTGCCCATTGCTTACATACTTATCTATGGACTGTTCTCGCATTTTCCAGAGACTTCCATATGTTTCCATATGCTTCCTCTTCATTCCATGGCCTTCCTTGGCCTTCTCCTGACTCCTAGTATGTTCTGTTCCCTCCTGCATATATAGTGTACCAAGTAGCATAGAATGGCTTTCTTAAGCTTGTTCTATTCATGCAATCAGACTTTGACAGTCTTTTCTCACTATTGAACGCATGTGGCTTCCATTGAACGATCCCTTCTTGCATTAGTTAGCTTTTGCTGCTAATTGCCTTAGACTCTCTACGTCTCAAGATCACATGCTAGCATCTTGCTCGATTCCAAGTCACGCCTGACTTGTGTAATCTTCATTCATAATCCATCTTGTCACGTGACATCTCACATGACCGATTTCCCTTTCAGGAATGACCCCTCTCCAAAACCCATCTTCGTAATCTTGTCCAAGATCCCCAAACCCCAAGATCCCCGACTCGATCTGACACAGTGGTCTGACCGTGACACAACCTGAAAACCTTCATCACTGAATATGTCAAGGGATGTGCTACATGCCAAATGACCAAAGTCAATACCCATCCTACCCATCCACCCATGTTTCCCATCACCCCTGCAGACAACGCGCAACCCTTTGAAACCATTGCAATGGATTTCATCACTAAACTCCCACAATCAGGTGGTTTTGATACCATTCTCACAATCACAGATACCGATTGCTCCAAAGTGTCTATCTTCATCCCCTGTCACAAGACCATCGACTCAGAAGGAGTAGCATTACTCTATCTCAATCATGTCATCCCTCACTATGGCATTCCCTGCAAAATCATATCAGACCATGACGTCTGCTTTGTATCAAAGTTCTCAACAGAACTCTGCTGTATCCTCAACATCCATCAGAACATCAGTATGGCGTATCACCCTCAAACTGATGGAGCAAGTGAAAGAACCAATCAAACCTTGGAGCAATATCTCTGAGTATTCTGTGGAACACAATAGAACAACTGGCATGCATGGTTACCACTTGCTTAGTACACCAAGAACTCATGGCCATCTGCAACTACCAAGAAAACACCATATGACTTACTCATTGGATACACACCCCAAGTACACCAACCAACCAGGAAAACCACCATTCCCTCCCTAGAACAATGACTCTCATCCATTGAAGAAGCCAGGAAAGCCACCCAAGAGGCCCAATGTAAAGTGCAAGAATCCTGGATAAAAGAGAAGCCACGATATGTCCCATTTACAGTAGGCTCAAAGGTCTAGCTAGAAGGAACCAACCTATGACTTCCAAGTAACACCACACCCAAGCTTTCCCCAAGGAGATACGGACCTTTTAAGGTAGTCTTCCAAATATCAAAAGTTGCTTACAAACTTGAACTTCCTTCCACCTGGAAAATCCATGACGTCTTTCATGCTTCCCTACTCACACTGTAAACTCTAGAGTGGCTGAAAGTCAGGCAGTAAAAAGTCTGAAAAAGTCTGAAATTATGACTGAAAACTGACTGAATAAATGACAACAAAATGCTGAATTGTAAGACTAAAAATCACTGAAAGTCAGATGTAAAATGTGTGAAAATTCCAGTATTTTATCACCTGAAAGTTCAGGCAAATCAGCACCATTCAGTACCCATTATCAGCACTTTAAATCAGGCTTTTTTGTTCTGTTTTTTCATTCATTTTTGAACTTAATCTTCAGTCAAGAAACCTCTGACTTTTAGGTGTTTATAAGGCATGGTCATATTATATTTTATATAAAAAATGCACATTTATCAGGTAGTAGTTAAAAATAAATAAGTTGTAGTGTGATGTGCAAAACACAGCAAAGAAAAAAGAAAAAGAAAAAGAAGGAAACATACTGTAGACCACAGTAGTTGAGGTGGCACACCACACAAGAGGGTTGGGGCATGGGAGATGGTTAGGGCGAAATGCAAGGCGGACTTTGAGCCATTTGACATGAGAGGTGTCTCAAGATGCTGCAGAGGAGTGTGGGCATGATGCTCATGCTGGAGAGATCAAGGGTGCACATGAGGGTGCTCCCACTTGCAATGGACGTGAGGTCCTCCTTGGATGCAGAGCCATATCTGATGAGGCCTTGGGCCTGCACCGGTCTGCCAGGGAGGATGGATGCAGCCATGGCTGGGTAGTTGTGGAAGGAGTGCAGGTGCGGCATGTCTGCGGGCGCTAGGCTTAGGGGCCGGTGGTAGTCCCTTAGACGGAGGTGCAGCAGCGATGGGTGTTGTCACAGGACATGCTCGAGCTTGTGCAAGGATGGCTTGCCTATGCCATGGAGCATGAGGGTGCTTAGGGAGGGGATGCAGAAGGGGGGTAGGAGGTGGTGGTGGTGGTGGTGCGGATGGAGGTGGGGGTAGGGGTGAGGTGGGTGGTAGTGTTGTGTGCTGCTGGCATGTGGGTGCTGTTAGGTTGGAATGGTGGTGGTGGTTGGGACGGTGCGGTGAGGACGGGGAGGTGCGACGCAAGGCCAAAGGAGAGCTTGAGTAAGTCAAGGTATAGGAGTGCGGGCACAAGCGTCCACGCAATGTTGTGTGCGATTGGGAGGAGGAAGAATGGGCTCTGGACCACATCTGTCTCCCATTGGACATTAAAGCACTGGATATACTCTGTGAGGTGCAGATGCACCGAAAGTGTCTTGCAGCAGCAGAGTGTCATGGTGGGCACAATGGGCATCACCATCAGCTGCTGCTGGTGCTGCACGGGGTCCAAGTCTTTGCTGCTGCTGCTCATGAGCAATCCTGCTGCTACTGCATGCCAGGGCCAGGGCAGGGGTACGAATGCGGGAGCGTGCATGTATGAGTGCTGTGCGTGTGTGAGGGCCAGTGCAAAGGAAAAGGTGAAAAGCGGGGCAGGACCTTGTGGATGATGATCGAGGCATAGAGCAGGCGATCTGTGTTAGCATGCCACCTGTGGGAGATGAGGGCGACGCAGGTGAGTGCGTCCTTGGAGAGGTGCTTGAAAATAGCGTCGAGTATTATCGTGAGGTTTATGGACTGCCAATGTGCATGCAGGTGGTGGGTTATGAGACCTCTGAGGCTGCGACAATGTCAAACATGGAAAGAAAAGCAAGCCAGTGCAGCACAGTTCTGCACTCAAGGGAGTAGGGGGGACAGGTCTGGATGTGGAAAAAAAAATAAGCCCCCAATGGAGGGTTCGGGACTGGTCAGGACACAAAAAAAAAAGCAACTGAGGTACTCACTTGCTCAAGTGGGGCTGCTCAGTACATGGGAAAAAGGGAACCAGCAAGAAGGGGGAGGCTGCAACCAGTCAGCACCCTGAGAAAAAGCGAGCCAGTGTGGGGCACTGGCCACTCACCTGAATGCAGCAACAAAATAGCAGTGATCACAGGTGGAAACAGGAAAAAAATGGGGGGTCAGCAAGAGAGAAAGAAGGACATAGCAACAACACACCAGTGACAATGTCACGGACTACCTTGCTTACTTAACTTTCTCTTTCCTATTTCGCCTATTCTCGCTCCGTTCCCGTCCGTGACTCCGGGCCGCTTTGCCCATCGCTCGCTTACTTATCGATGGACTGTTCTCGCGTTTTCCAGAGACTTCCATACGTTTCCTTTAGCTTCCCTCTCGTTCTATGGTCTTCTATGACCTTCTCTTACCTTCTCGTAGCTTCCGTATGCACATGTATATAAACTGTACTACGTAGCATAGAACGGCTTTCTTAAGCTCGTTCTATTCGTGCAATCAGACTTTGACAGTCTCTTCTCACTGTTGGACACGTGCGGCTTCCATCGAACGATCCCTTCTTGCATTAGTCAGCTCGCTGCTAATTGCCCTTGACTCTATACGTCTCGAGATCACGTGCTAGTGTCTCGCTCGATTCCAAGTCACGTCTGACTTGTGTAATCTTCACTCGTAATCCTCATTGTCACGTGACGTCTCACGTGACCGATTTCCCCATTAAGAACGACCCCTCTTCGAAATCCATCTTCGTAAATCTCGTCCGAGATCCCCGAACCCCGAGATCCCCGAACTCGATCTGACACGGTGGTCTGACCGTGACATTAGAACGAGCTTCTCACGAATTAACGATGACTTCGACTCCCTCTGGATCGAAAGAAAAACAGAAAACCCCTGAAGGACTAGGCATTCCCACTGACTGGCGCGTACGTGCCATCGATCAACCAACAGAAGAATCCTTGGCAGTACTAGACCTCCCATTTGAAACAAAACCCGAAACCAAAGATACAGTCCCATCGGAATTCTCCGAACGTGTTCGCCACTTGGTTGGAGGACAAGACATTGTCGTAAGAGTAGATGGAAAAGAGGTCTCGAAGAAAGCCCCCTTTACCGCCTACTATGCCTGCTACAAGGGAGCTCTTCTTGCCCTATCAAACGTCTTTGGAGTCTGGTTCGAAGTCCGCCTCCGAGCAGGAAACACGTATGAATGCTTCTGCTTAGCACGACCGAGTCTTCAGTTAAAGGATTTTCCAATGAAAGGAATCAACTATGCACGACTTAGACTCACTAGTCTCCCAATCACTAGAGCTCCTTCCAGGGCAACTTCTCCAATCCGACTGGCCCCACTGGATGTATTGGCAGTCACGCCACATGACGGGGATGTCTTTCATGAAACTAACCCCGAAGATAGGGAAGCACCGGCCAGCAATACAAGTCGGTCCTCTTCACCCGATCCCGAGGAACAACCCGAGCAGAAATCTTTCGCAGGGTTTGGATCGTGGAGAATGCGTTCTTCACGTACGGCTAGACAACCATCCAGACCCCCGCCACGCCGTCCCAAAGGAACGGGGGACGATCCATTCGGCCTTGACGATCTTCTCAACGAACCTGAGAGAACAAACGATAAAGGACATCGGTTAGAAGGCATCCACCCGGACAAATTCGAAGGAGATAGATCCAAGACCAGACGATTCTTGAACCAATTCAATAGGTTCATGCTAATGAATCGCAAAGCAGACATAGCCAAAGATCCCATCTCCAAATGCATTTACTTCATGTCACTCCTTGACGGAGAAAAGGTCAATGGATGGGTGGATATGGCCTTCAACTGGCTGGAAGAAATCGAAGCTGATCCCAGTCTTATCGATCGATTCTCCAATCCTTGGAAAATGATGGAGGCAAAGTTTAAGGTGTCTTTCACCGACTACGCGGAAAGGGAGTGTGCACAAGACCAGCTCGGGAAACTAAGGATGACTGGCGATAACCTCGATGAGTATCTCGCCGCCTTTGAAACCCTTGGAAGCCGAGCAGAACTCAACCCGGACGACCCATCAAACTTACGAACCTTTGCCCAAGGACTCCCCCGACAGTTAGCTGACGCCTGTCTGGCCATGGAGAATCCCGATACCTACGGACAATGGAGAGCTGCAGCTCAACGACAGCAGGTGATATACCTGAAAAAGAAAGCGTTACACTCTGAGTACGGAACTCGCAATTCCACTCGAAACGCCGGTCAAAATCCTCAACAGAAACAAAACTCTGGTTGGGTCTGGCGTCGCCCCGGAGGAAATACAAACCCCAATAACCAGAATTGGCGAGGGCAAGGAAATCGGACTCAACCCCCTCGCCCTCGTCTCCCTCCGCGAAACGATGACGCCATGGATCTCTCCGTAATCCGTAAAGCCACAACGGACAAAGAAAAGGAAGAGTATCGTCGTACCGGACGATGCTTCCAGTGCGGAAAACAAGGACATCTCACTCGCGACTGTCCCAGCAAACCGGCACGCGCTCGCACCGTCCAAATTGAAGACAATCAGTCGACCGTTCCCAATAACAATTCTTCCTTCGCCCCAACCCCTTCCCTCGCAGCACGAGTGGCACGTCTGACTGAAGAAGATCGAGGAGCGTTCATGGATGAAATGCGCTCCTTAGGAGAAGATATGGATTTTCTTGGCGCCTGAGTACTACGGCTCTTACTCGGGCAGTTCTGAATAGTTCTGGTTCTATGTATATAGCTCGAAATCATGCAATTCAAGTCCCCTTTCAGCTACGAACCAAAACGAAACGAGTCGATCAAAAGGCACTACTAGACTGTGGCGCTACCAAATGTTTTATTCACCCTCGAGCGGTAGAACGCCTCAAACTAGCAACTAGAAAGTTGGTAAAACCCTGGAAAGTACAAAATGTCGACGGCTCTCCTAATAAATCTGGAGAAATCCTAGAAGCTGTCGATCTACTGGTCAACAATAATGGACAAGAAGCCTCTCATTCCTTCTTCGTCGCCAATATAGGACGCGATGACTTTATCTTAGGTTATCCATTCTTTGAGGCATCAAATCCAAACGTTGACTGGAGCAGAGGCCGCATAGAAGGATTTACAACAATCTCTTCTACAAACGCTAACATTTGGCGACCCCCTCTTAAAGGAACTAAGCGCAAGGATTCGGCTCCAGCCTGGGTACGATGTATTCCCGGGTGGGAGGAAGGCGACGAAATCTGGCTTCAGACTAGAGTTGCCAAAACTACTGTAGCTCAACAACTAGCAGAGGCCTCTACAGACAAAACGAAGCGAACCTGGCAGGAACTGGTTCCTGAGCGGTACCACCGTCATGGCAAGGTTTTCTCTGAAAAAGCGTCGGAGCGCTTTCCCGATCGACGCCCCTGGGACCACGCCATTGAACTAAAAGACGACGCCCCTACTTCAATAAACTGTCGAGTCTATCCGCTATCTCCTAAAGAGAAAGAAGAGCAACAGGAGTTCCTCTCTCAAAATCTCCGCCTCCAGCGAATTCGTCGTTCAAAATCCCCCTACGCCAGCGGCTTTTTCCTCATTCGTAAGAAAGATGGCAAGTTTCGTCCCGTACAAGACTACCGAAACCTGAACAAGTGGACCATTCCAAATAAATATCCACTTCCATTGATCTCTGAATTGATCTACGACCTCGCTGAGAAACGCCTCTTTTCCAAATTCGATATTCGTTGGGGATACAATAACATTCGCATTAAAGAAGGCGACGAGTACAAGGCCGCCTTCAAAACCAGCGAAGGACTTTTTGAACCGACAGTCATGTTCTTTGGGCTGACCAACTCCCCAGCCACCTTCCAGACAATGATGGATGACATCTTCCAAGAGGAGGTTGCACAGGGATGGCTTCGCATCTATATGGATGACATGATCATCGCCACCGAAGACGACAAGGTTCTCCACGAACTCCGAGTCAACCACATCCTTGACAAACTCGAGAAATTCGACCTATTTCTTAAACCGGAGAAATGTAAATTCCACCAACGAGAAGTCGAATATCTCGGAGTACTGATTGGCAATGGTTCCGTCAAAATGGATCCCGTCAAAGTACAAGGCATTTCGGAATGGCCTACCCCACTTACGGTTAAGGACGTCCGTAGCTTCTTGGGCTTCTGCAATTTCTATCGAGCGTTCATAAAGAACTTCTCCGATATTGCACGCCCTCTCAATGACCTCACCCGCAAGAATGAACAATTCATTTGGTCAGCGGAGCGTGACAACGCCTTCCTCCGTCTCAAGGCCATTTGTAGTAGTTATCCGGTCCTCCGCACTCCGGACTGGTCCAAACAATTCGTTATGGAGACAGATGCATCCGGCTATGCTCTTGGCGTAGTCATTGCACAAGAGTTTGAAGATGGCATTCATCCCATTGCCTTTCACTCCAGGAGTCTTTTACCGGCCGAAAAGAACTACGACGCTCACGATAAGGAACTCGCCGCAGTGATCTTTGGGTTCAAAAGTGGTCGACCGCTCTTCCTAGGCGCCACACACGCGATTCGCGTCCGCACCGATCACAAAAATCTCCAATATTTCCGTGACCCTCGGAAAATCACGGGTCGACAGGCCCGGTGGATTGAGTTCCTTCAAGACTTTGACTACACCCTGGAACATATTCCTGGGTCAACAAACACTGTGGCTGATTTGTTGTCGCGAAGAAAAGACCTTAACAAGGGGGTGGATTCCAACAAACCTCGTATTCTACTCCCCGACCATCTCTTCGCTCCGACAAATCCTATCGAGGTACACAAAATCTTTCTCGAAGATGATCCCGACCTCCGACGCGACATCCTACAAACCCTTCATGACTCTCCCGCTGCTGGACACCCAGGCATCTCAAACACTTGGGAATTGGTCCGCGAACAATACGAAGGCCCCAGACTCCGAGAATTCGTAGAACAGTACGTAAAAGGGTGTGCACGCTGTCAAGAATCCAAGACCAACGTACATCGATCAAAAGCACCCCTACAACGCTTTGATACACCCGTCGAAGAAGGCCCTTTCCAATACGTATCGATGGATTTGATCACAGACCTCCCCAAGTCACAAGGATTTGATTCTATTCTCACGATTGTAGACCAAGGATGTTCCAAAGCGGCTAAATTCATTCCTTGTACCAAAACGATCGACGGGACAGGAGTAGCGCTCGAATACTTGAAACACCTCATACCTTGGTTCGGACTTCCCAAACGGATCATCTCAGATCGAGACCCTCGATTCACGTCGGCATTTGCAAAAGAGATGTGTAAAGCATTGGGAATTCAACAGAATCTATCCACCGCCTTTCACCCTCGCACTGATGGACAAACCGAGCGCATGAACGCATGGATTGAGCAATACCTACGGCCTTGGACCTCAGGAAAACCATCTGCGTGGAGCCAGCTTCTCCCCATTGCAGAATTCGCGCATAATTCCTGGAAACACGACGTAGCGCGCAAATCTCCCCATGAACTTCTGATCGGAATCAAACCACAGGTGATTCTAAAACATCTAGAAGGGCCAGTACCTGCTGCGGAAACACGCCTTCGCCTTCTGGATGAATCTAGACAGTCAGCCCAGAAGCTTCTACAAAACGTACAAAGTCACAAGGATAACAAAAAGCTGACGGAGATTAAAGAAGGTGACCAAGTCTGGCTAGAGGGTCGCAATCTCTCTATCACCGGCAATCGCAAGCTTTCCCCAAAGCGATACGGTCCCTTCAAAGTTTCACAAAAGATAAGCCCTGTCGCAATGCGACTCGATCTCCCTCCATCGATGAAGATTCACAATGTGTTTCACACGGACCTCCTCCTTCCATATAAGGAGACGGAGCAATACGGCACGCCTTATACACGCCCCCCTCCGATCATCGATAGTGAAGAGGAATACGAGATCGAGAACATTCTAGATGCACGGCGTTTCGGCAAGAAACGTAAACTACAATACCTCGTGCACTGGAAAGGGTACCCTCATTCCGATGATCAATGGATTGACCACGCAGACCTCAACGCCCCAGATTTATTAGCAGACTTTTATCTTTCCAACTCCGCTACGGCTGGACGACCAATTGTATAAAGACGCCTTTGACGACCCCCAATTATTCTCATTCCCCCATCGTTTCCTTACACTGGCTTCTCCATTTACAATCTTCTACGGATACGACGACCGCTTCCAACAAAATCTGTTCAGCATCCGCCGTACCAGTCCCACCTTCTACGACAACCTCGAACAAATCTTCACCAACCAACTCAACGCCTTCACTGAAGACATGTCTGACGCCACCTCCGCCATCTTCGTCCCCTCTCGCTCTGCCTCGCCCACTAACGATCGCGCGGGCAGCACCCCCTACGTCGTCACCTCTCCTCCTCCCGATAGCCCCACTGATTCCGAAGCGGCCTGGCCGCACGAAATGATGCTTCAACACGTCGCAACCCTACTTGGGGCCGACATAGAAGAAGTCCGCCAACGCTTCCCCAACAATCGCTCCCTCCTGCCAATTGACGTCCCCCCTCCTCGGGCCTTGTCACCCATCTTTGTCCCACCTGCTCCCTCACCTCCATTCATTCCCGGATCGCCTATCGGAACATACCCAGGGTCGGAGCTAGCTGAGTACAACGACCCCGATTTCCCATCCGAACCACCTTCCGCTTCTTCCTCACCGCTAGCCGACTCATCCATGATCGTCGTCATGTCTGACGGAGTACGAGTATTCGAGGACGATGAACTCCGCCGTCCCTCACCTCGCGTCCCCTTAGCCGATATAACGCCGATCCGCCAAGTCTCGCACCCTCTCAGCGACACCACGGACTATGAGGAATTAGCCATGGTATTGTATCGACAGGTCTCAGACCAAGATACGAAGATCAAGGAGCTAATGGAGGACAAGGAAAACCAAGCGCCATCCCCCACTGACCCACAGCCCAGCACTCACCCAGGTCCCGGCTGGCAAGACAATTTCGATGCCACCGGTACTTGCCACCTCTTTGTCATTCCACTGGGCGACGAAGATGTCATCGCCCCCTTTATTCGCTACGACCTTCGCAACCCCTTCCCGGAGCTCTTGGCGACAAATGGACGAAACTGCACTGTCCACTCTCGTCCTCTCCACGCTGTTCCTCAAACCTCTCGCGCTTCCCCGTTGTCGCCTCGCAACGAGTTGTTCTTTCACCCAGACTTGGAGCTGACACGAGGAGTAGACTGGGCCGTCCTCTATGAAGACGACCCCACATTGGCCGGCGAAGTCCAACATTTCCGCTCCCACAAGAAGGCCTGCGATCGCATTGCGCGGCGCATGGGACAACTACGCGAATCACTAGAGGTGGAACGCCAAGCTCTCTATCGCAGCTTGGCCCGTCTCACCGGTGCTAACGCCCTTGGACGCCTTCAACGGCATATCGACTCCTCTCTCCATATCGCCCCTTCCTTCTCCACCGGACGGGTCAAGAGGATCCGCGCTTCTATCCGCAATCGAGTTACCGAGGAGCGCGCTCGCCACCCGAAGGAGTGCATGTGGTGCGGCAAGGTAGGCCACACCATCGACGACTGTTATTGCATTGGTCTTTGCCGCCACTGCTCGCGTCGCGGACATATTGGAGTGGACTGTAAGGATCCCCACTGCATGTGTCTCGAGTACGGGGACTGCAAGGTGTACCCCACTCACCCCCACTTTGAGCGTGGGTACTGCGCTGCCGTGGATGACTGCGTTGACGTCTAAAGGACGTTAACAAGGGGGTAATGTCACGGACTACCTCGCTTACTTAACTTTCTCTTTCCTATTTTGCCTATTCTCGCTCCGTTCCCGTCCGTGACTCCGGGCCGCTTTGCCCATCGCTCGCTTACTTATCGATGGACTGTTCTCGCGTTTTCCAGAGACTTCCATACGTTTCCTTTAGCTTCCCTCTCGTTCTATGGTCTTCTATGACCTTCTCTTACCTTCTCGTAGCTTCCGTATGCACATGTATATAAACTGTACTACGTAGCATAGAACGGCTTTCTTAAGCTCGTTCTATTCGTGCAATCAGACTTTGACAGTCTCTTCTCACTGTTGGACACGTGCGGCTTCCATCGAACGATCCCTTCTTGCATTAGTCAGCTCGCTGCTAATTGCCCTTGACTCTATACGTCTCGAGATCACGTGCTAGTGTCTCGCTCGATTCCAAGTCACGTCTGACTTGTGTAATCTTCACTCGTAATCCTCATTGTCACGTGACGTCTCACGTGACCGATTTCCCCATTAAGAACGACCCCTCTTCGAAATCCATCTTCGTAAATCTCGTCCGAGATCCCCGAACCCCGAGATCCCCAAACTCGATCTGACACAGTGGTCTGACCATGACAGACAAAATAGGGGTCCTCATGGGTGCGGAACACAGACGGGTTTCAAGCTGGAGAGGAATCAGCAAGAGGTGATGGCGAGAGAGGGGCACTCACTGAAATGCTGCAACAAGATAGCGCAGCTCATTGTCACAGCTCTGGGGCGAGGTGCAGTTGCAATTTGAGCACACATCAGCAACAGGTGATGGCCAGAAAGACAGCCACTGAAGTACTGAAGACTCACTGAAGATGGTAGGAACAAAGTTGAACTTGACGGACTTCCTTTTTTGGCAACCACCACCTCTGTGGCAAATTTTCGCCAAAGAAAGTGGTAGCTAGAGTAGGATACAGTCTTAAAAAACACACTATTCCCACATCACTCCTATCAAAAGTAGACAAGTCGAATCACAGACATGTCCAAGCCTCCGCCAAAAGCGGGGATCACCCCAACCAATCCGCAAGCAGCGGTAGGGAGGATACCACAAACCCATGCGACCACAGCAGCACAGGCGTTAGGTCCCCAAACAGCCCAGCCAAACAACTCGAAGGAGAACAAGAACAAAGCTACTAGCAAAAACAAGGCAGACAAAGTCAACTCAGATGCAACTCAACCAAGCGTCACTGCCACAGCACAGCCACCCCTGCTCCAGGTCGTAGTGGCCATGCTCACTGCCATCAATAAAAGCGAGAAACTTGACTCATCCATCAGGAAAGACCTGGAGAATGTTATTAAATTCGCCAGGGAGGCGGAAGAGGCCGAGAACTTGAGGGGCAAAGACAAAAAGGGGCATGATAATGTAAGCACCATTTGTCAGGCTGTTTTGGCAGATCTGGCAAATATGTACATGGCGATCGCGAACCAAATCAATGCCGTCCAAACAGGCTGCAATGTGATCCAAGAAAACACTGCCAAGGTGCTGAAAGAGGTCGAGGAAGCGAAATCCATCGCCAAAGATACGGTTGACAAGGTGGATAAAGTAACCAACACCACAACCAAAATCGTGTCGGAAGCCAACTCCTACCGCGACGCCATATTGTCCAGACCCTCCCAAACCAACAAGTTGAAAGCCAACCCCAAGGTTCTGAGCGACATGGACTGCAGAGCTAAGCAGATCCTCATTGATATCTTTGACAACAAGACAGATAGTATCCTCAATAAGAGTCTTACCAGCATTGTAGAAAAGGCAAACGAAATCTTAGAATCCATAGAGGACGCAGACAAGCCAAAGGACATCAAGGTCCTGGCAGCCCTTAAGGCCCGGAAACACGCGATACTCCTCACCCTGAACAGTAAAGAAGCGGCCAAATGGCTCAGGATCGTGCCAAACGAGGTAGCATTCACCGGGAAATTCTCCGCGGAATCGCACATAAGGGAGAGGTTACACAACCTCATAGTTCCAAGAGTACCAACCACCTTCAAGCCAGGTAATGACGAGCACCTACGTGAACTGGAGGAAACAAACGGGCTGTATAAAGGAACGGTCAGGAAAGCGAAGTGGATTAAACCGATAGGGAGGAGAAGGGCAGACCAAACACACGCCTACGCCATAATATCCCTCACATCCGTGGACTTCGCTAACATTATTATAAGAGACAGACTGTTCATCTGCGGAACAAAAGTCAGACCAAAGAAGCAGAAGCAAGAACCCATCCAATGCATGAAGTGCCGATGCTGGGGTCACTTCGCGTCAGAATGCCCCTCAGAGTCTGAGGTATGCGGGAACTGCAGAGACACACACCGCACCAACCAATGCCTAAACAAAAGTAAAACGCACTGCGTCGCCTGTGGGGATGACACACACGCCAGTTGGAATAGGAACTGCCCAGAATTCATTCGCAGATGTCATATCCTCAACGAAAGGAACCCGGAGAATGCGATGCCATACTTCCCCACCGAGTACGACTGGTCACTCACAGTCAGACCAGACAGGATCCCCACAGAAGACAAGTTCCCGACCAAATATGCAGTCAACGACATACCCATAGGAGGCGGCAGACACCCAGGCCCCGGTGCAGGCCAGCAGTGCAGGGGCAAAAGATGCAATGCAGGGAGCAAAGAAGTGCACGGAAACCCAAATCACATCCCAATCAGCCGTGTCAGGGAGGAGGGCGAACTCCAGGACGAGGACAAGTTCTGGCACACAGACAGGCCAGATCAGGATGCAGAACTGGACTACACCAACTGGAACACCCCCCATGATACCCCAGTATGGCAGTGAAAGACACATTATTAATATGGCAGCAAAACATCAACAAATCGCCCACATGCCAGCACGACTTGTTAAGTGGAAATAAACTTACAAAAGAGAACATTGACATATTGGCTATCCAGGAGCCAGCGATAAACTTTAATAACATGTCCATTGCGGCTAAAGAATGGATGTCGATCTACCCCTCGATGCACACCAGTAATCCGGAAACTACACGATCCCTGTTACTAATACGCTCACAGATTAGTACAGATAGCTGGTCTCAACTTGACTTCCCGTCGGGCAACGTCACAGTGATCCAGATCACCAGTGCGTGGGGCAAACTCATGCTCTTTAACATATACAATGACGGTAAGCACAACAACACTATCAAGTTACTAACAAAGTACCACAAGGACAACCAAGTCAACATTGGGCACAACGCAAGCGGAAATGCTTACACAGTATGGTTGGGGGACTTTAACAGACACCACCCATACTGGGATGACCCGGGTGATGATAGGTTATTCACTAAGGAGGCCACACTCACAGCGGAAATCCTGATTGAAGCTGTGGCAGAAACCGGCCTCAAGTTAGTCCTACCGTGTGGTTTACCGACCCACTGCCACAGCACCACAAAGCGTTGGAGCAGGTTAGATCATGTATTCATCACGGACCACTCCATAGATATGGTGACGACGTGTAACACCTTGCCCGATCATAGGGGTATTAACACGGATCACCTGCCAATACTCACGGAGCTGAACCTAGTCGTGAACATACTGGAGGTTGATCCAATTCCAAACTTCAGGGAAGTGGATTGGGACAAGTTCCGGAAGGCACTGAGCGCGCACCTAGAAGCAACCGACTGGAGCTCGGCAATAATCTGCCAGCGACAACTAGACGAAAGGTGCGCTAAGCTAACAGAAGCCATACAAGCCACAATTCGGGACCAAGTCCCGATAATGGAGATCACACCGAAATCCAAACATTGGTGGACTAAGGAGCTGACCCAGCTCCGTAGGAAAACCAACAAAATGGGCAGACAGTCTTATGAGCGACGTGGCAACCCAGGTCACAGGATACATGCCAAGCACAAGGAGGTTGCGAAGAGGTACAATGGTATCCTACTTTATAACAAAAACCAGCACTGGCAAGACTGGCTGGAAAGAGCGGAAGAGCTGGACATTTGGATGGTGAACCGATGTACTTCTGCTGCAGCCTCTGACAGAGGCAAAGCAAGAATTCCTATGCTGAAATACAAAGTAGGCAAAGAGGAACAAGTAGCCAGAACTAACAAGGAGAAAGGTGTCGTCCTCGCCAAAGGGTTCTTCCCACCAAGTCCACCCAATTTAGACTTGGATGATAAGGAGGATTATCCGAACCAATGTCAGGGTAACATCAAAATTACCATGGAGCAGATACAGGGGCAACTGTGGAAGCTAAAACCCTTCAAAGCCCCAGGGCCAGACAGCATCCCCAACATCATCTTAACCAAATGCGCAGATCTGTTAGCTGGGAGCCTGCTTTGCATCTACAAAGCCATCTACGAACACAGACTATCCTATAAGCCCTGGAAAACATTCGCAACAGTTGTTCTCCGCAAGCCAGGCAAACCCAGATATGACGTGCTGAAGGCATATAGGCCGATAGCCCTCCTCAACACCATGTGGAAGGTGCTGACAGCAATTATAGTGGACCAGCTCACCTTTATATCAGAAAAACATCATCTACTTCCCAATAACCACTTCGGAGGTAGGCCCAGACGCACCACGACAGACGCCATGCACCTCATAGCGGATATCATAAAATTGTCATGGAGGGCAGGTAAAGTCATGGCAGTCCTATTCCTAGATATAGAAGGGGCATTTCCTAATGTGGTCCCATCGCGGCTGGAGCACAATCTACTCAAGAGAGGTGTTCCCAGAAAGATAGTCACGTTCGTGCATAATATGCTACAGAACAGAATCACCACTCTGAAATTCGATGGGTACGTGTCCGATTCGCTACGTATCAATAACGGAATAGGTCAAGGAGACCTGCTCTCCATGATCCTCTACCAGTTTTACAACGCAGATTTACTGGACATCCCAGCACGTAAAGAAGAGTCCGCCACAGTGTTAAGGTCCAAGGGCCTTAAAGACGCAATGTGCGTAGGTTGGTTTGGCGACGACTGGGATTGCTCAGTGGGTTGTCCTTCTGAGGCAATGATCATGTGAGTAGCATGGTACCGGTTGGCTACACAGTATAACAAGTGAGTTCCCGATGATAAGGGCAACTCCTGAGTGTTCTGATAGATGATGAAAGGGGGGAGCTTCAAGAGGGGATTGAAGCGACTGAGGTTTCTGACTGGTGACTCTGAGAGTCCTGGGTGGAAGCTACAAGTCTTGGATTGAAAACCAAGTTAGGCTTAGGGCCTAACTGCTAAAAGTATGAACGCTTATATACAAATGAGAAGTAACAGGTCACAGGAGTCACAAAGAAATATGGAAATATTTGGTAAGGTGTATTGTTAAGGTCCAAGGGCCTTAAAGACGCGACGTGCGTGGGTTGGTTTGGCGACGACTGGGATTGCTCAGTGGGGTCTCCTCCTGAGGCAATGGATCACGTGAGTAGCTCGGTACCGGTTGACTACGC
>Ga0307510_10001410_pt1 | contig 26362 bp, 12 predicted proteins | sample 12_EM_MG_FD_207224 | JGI IMG/M metagenome (GOLD analysis project Ga0307510, IMG submission 207224) | Populus trichocarpa ectomycorrhiza microbial communities from riparian zone in the Pacific Northwest, United States - 12_EM | ecosystem: Host-associated > Plants > Roots > Unclassified | place... | reverse complement strand
GCTAAAACTAGCCCAAACTAATTAAAATAAACAAAATAAACAAGTCTAAAACCCAAACAAATTGTCTCCTCTCAAAATAATTAAAGTTTGATAGCCCAACTAATTAAATAAGACAAGTTCGTTGTTTCTGCATTCTGTCTGACAGCAGCAAGACCCAACTTAAAATGGATGGTTCTCTCTCGTCTTAATGAATTAGAAGGCATGACATATACCGTTGGAAAGGTATGGAAGTCTAGTTTCCAGCCCAACTAGAATCACATCAAAATTCAATCTGTAACTCCAGTTATGACTAAAAGAGTAACGAAAGGTCAAACTGTCCGAATCTAGTCTTCTTCTCCCAATCCTTGTGTAATGGTCTTGGTTCCACAACAAGCCCCTCTTGAACATGAATCAGATTAATCAAGGCTTGCTCTTTATTATTACAAATCCTCTTGAAGTCCACCTTAGCCCATGTATCTTGAAGAAGTCCATTGAAAGCTTCTTTGAACTTCTTAGCCTTAAGCCTAGTAACTGAACCAACTGGAACCTCCAATGGACCCTTTGATGGTTGGATCGCATCAACCTTCCCCCAAGTCCTCACCCATCAATGTGGGATATTACAATCTACCCCCCTTAAGGAGCCCAACGACCCCGTCGGCACCATCGGACAACCAGTGAGCCGGGCTCTGATACCAAATGTAACACCCACCCCACTAACAAGATATTGTCCACTTTAGCCCATGGGCCTCATAGATTTATTCTTGGTAGCCACGCATGGCCCCAAAATGCATCTTACCAGTCAAGGTGAGCAGGCTCATATAAAGCTTTCCCCCAAGTCCTCACTCGTCGATGTGGGATATTACAATCCAAAAATCCTAAATCATGACCCCAAGCCTTTTTTGAAAACAAACAAACATATTTGAACCATTTTCATTCAGTTTACAAGCCTCCAAACTCATTGCAGCTTCAGTCGCGCTAATTTGACTTATTAAGGAACTTTGTAGTTGTGACGTCTGGGCTCTCGTTATTAGACCATCTGAATGTCCATACACATTAGAATTAGCCTCTTCCATATTAGAATCATGATGCATATCATCACCCTCGAGTTGAAAGTGATTTGTCCTCAAATTAGAATCGCCAACATCTTCCAAGTAAGGTGACAAGTTTTTTATATTAAAAGTATCTGAAACATTGTACTCACCAGGAAGGTCAACCTTGTAAGCATTATCGTTCACCCTTTTTGTAACCCAAAATGGTCCATCAACTCTCGGCATCAATTTATACTTCTACTTTCTTGGAAATATGCCTTTGCTAAGATGAATCCAAACAAGATATCCCGTCTCAAATCTGACCATTTTTCTTTCTTTATTAGCATATTTGGCATACTTTGTTGTTTTCTCCTCAATATAAGATCGAACCTGTTTGTGAAGTTTTTTCATCATTTATGCTTTTTTAACCTCATCCATGAAAGTCTTTTCATGAATTGGAATAGGAACTAGATCAATAGGAACACAAGGGTTAAAACACAACTTCAAATGGTGAAAATTTCATAGCACCATACACATTACAATTATAAGCAAACTTCGCAACAGGCAAACAAGTGTCCCAACTCTTCAAATTTTTACTTATAACAACTTGCAATAAAGAAGAAAGAGTTCAATTTTTCCATTAGTTTGTGGATGACATATTGTGCTGAACAATAGTTTCGTTTCAAGCTTCCTCCAAATAATCATCCAAAAAAGGCTTAGAAATTTACATCACGATCAAATACAATACTTTTAAGGACTTCATGCAAACGTACAACTTCCCTAAAGAACAAATCAACAATGTTTACAGCATCGTCAGTTTTGTGGAAAGGTATAAAATGTGATATTTTGAAAAATTGATTAACCACAACCATAACTTAATCATTTCCACGTGTTTTAGGCAACTCAAGTACAAAGTCCATGCTAATATCCATTCATGGCTGCTCTAGAAAAGATAATGGCATATACAACCCAAATGAATTATCCTTGCCCTTAGCCTTCTTGCACACAACACATCTCTCAATCACCTTCTAAGCATCCTCCAACATACTAGGCTATAAGAAATGTTATTATAACCAAGGGAGGATGAAATCATTAATTGAATATCTTAAAACCATAAAACATATTATCAGAAATGAGAATTTTATTTAAGAATCTATAATTAAAATATGAAAAAAGCTTAGGAAATGATGCTTTTGAACATTTCTCAAATCATATATACTACTAGAAAAAAAAAACAATGTAAACTAATTTATAAATTCATTATTTTTATTTTTGAAGAAACAAAATTCAAAATTTTTTTCAAAATTTTAAATTTATAAAAAAAATGAGCAATGCTATATTTACAAACAAATTATACAAAAACAAAGATTTATTTTCTATTTTTGAAAAGCCCTATTGTTAATTTAGGCATAAACAACCTATGAAAGATGCATTTTTAAGGAAGGCTTTTATCATTAAAAAAAAAAGTATTACAACAAAAAAACTAAAATAATAGAAAGAATTATTCTCACCTAGCAACAAATCAACAATGATACAAATAAATTACTTACAACAAAAAATCAAACTCTCATATGTCCATCAAAGGGCAAGAACATAAAATAAAAGACATTATTGTCATTCCCTCACATAAATTTTGTTCTTGTCTTTTTTTTTCTCAACAAATTTTAAGAAAATAAAAGAACAAATAAAATGTTTCTAAATATATAAATTACTAGTATATTGGCCCGCACTCTATAGCAAGTCAATATCATTTTCTTTTTAAAATGTAAAAAAAAAAAATTAAGAGTGTCTGGCAGCCATATTAGACTCAAGAGCTTTGGGTCTGGCATGGCCGCCAAACTCAGGCGCTTGGATCATGTCAAACCCATGCATTGACTTAAAAAATATATAGTTAAAAAAGAGAGAGAAAAAAAGAAACAAAACAGAGAGAAGATAGAATTTCTATTGAAGGAATAACAAATTCATAAATATAAAAAATGGATTATTTCAATGGGAAGATATGATTTGAATTTTTAGATCTAAAACATTAAATTAGATTTTTGTGATGATTTGTTGTTTATAAATTATTTATACTTCATTTATTAATAATTTTTAGACCTACGTTACTTGAGTATGTCAAACATGCCTAACCCAAGTTTACTTCAATAATCATAATAATAACAATAATAATAATGAATAACAACAACAACAACAATAATAATAACAACAACAACAACAACAGTCATGCCACATCCAAGAGTCTTGGGTCTGACAGTCATGTCAGATCCAAGTGCCTTAGGCTGATAGTCTTGCTAGACCTAACCGACTTGAGTCTGACAGTCATGTCTAATTAATTTTTTTATAAATATTTTTTATTTTTAATAAAAAAAAATTTAAACTATCCTTGAAGTATCCTAAACAAAAATTCTAGTTATCATTATTTTTTATTTTTTATTTTTTATAAAAAAAACATTTAAACTATTCTTAAAGTATCATAAACAAAAATCCAAGTTTAGAAATTAGTTATAAACAACAAATCATCACAAAAATCTAATATAACGTTTTAGATCTAAAAATTTAAATCATATCTTCCTATTGAAATAGTTAATTTTTTATGCTTATGATTTCGTTATTACTTCAATAGAAATTTTATCTTCTCTCTTTTTTCTTTTTATGAATTTGAATCGTTTTTTTATTTTTTTTACTCAAACTCATTGCAAAAAAAAAAAACATTTATTTAATGGGTGGTCGTTGACAATATTATTTTATATATTTTTTTAACAATATTAGACTATATATGCTTAGTTTCATTATACAGGTTATATAGTTTTTTTTAACTTTTTATCATGCTTGTTTGAAGTGGATTTATGTTGCAAAGGAGGTTTTTTTTAAATATAAGACTCAAGTCTCTTGAGCATGGCCTAAAGACCCAAGTCGTATGGTTCTAGCATGGCCGCCAAGCCCAGACGCTTGTGTCTGGTATGGTTGTCAGGTCCAGGCGCTTGGGTCATGCCAGACCCAAGCATTGACTTAAAAAATTATAGTTAAAAAAGAGAAAGAAAAAAAAAGAGAGAAAAAGAGAAAGAAGATTAACTTTCTATTGAAGGAATACCAAATTTATAAACATACAAAATGAACTATTTTAATGGGAAGATATGATTTGAATTTTTAGATCTAAAATGTTAAATTAGATTTTTATGATGATTTGTTGTTTATAAATTATTTATACTTCGTTTATAAATAATTTTTAGATCCACATTACTTGAGTATAACAAACATACTTGACTCAAGTTTACTTAAATAATCATAACAACAACAACAATAATAAGAACAACAACAATCATGCTCCTGGGTTCGACAACCATGCTTGGTCCAAGTAATAATAATAACAATAATAATAATAATAATAACAACAACAACAACAACAATAACAACCATGCTATACCCAAATTTAGTAGGGTTTGACAACATGTCAGACTCATGTTATTTGGGTCTAGCTACATGCTAGAATCACGTTACTTAGGTCTGGCAAATATATCAGACCCAAGTTTACTTGAGTCTGACAATATGCTAGATTTACGTTACTTTGGTCTGGCAAACGTACCTGACTCAAGTAATAATAATAATGAAAATAAAAACTCATGTTACTTTGATCTGACAACCATACATGACTCAAGTAATAATAATAACAATAATAATAACGATAATGATAACAACAATAAAAACAACAAAAATTATGTGAGACCCAAGGTATTTGGGTATGATAAATATGTTTAATTTGATAAAAAAAAAAATTTATGCATTTTAATTTTCAAGAAAAGAAAGTCAAAAAAACATTTAGCAAAAAAATAAAAAATAAAAAGTAAAACTAATATAATTCATGGTAAAAACTCTCTGGATTTACTTGTTATTATTATTATTATTATTATTAAAAAGATGATATTTTTTAAAAGAAAGACGGCTCCTTTTCTTCTTGCAGTTACCGTACCTTTTCTCTTCTTCTTCTTCTTCTTCTTTACCACAATCTTTCTGTGCAATAATATTAGTATTTTGAATAGCAAAATCACAAGTGGAGAGAGAGTGAGAAGGGAAGGAATGTTTTACTCACACTGCCTTCTGTCAAGGAAAGGTCCATTAGGTTCCATTTGGGTTGCTGCTTACTACTTCAAAAGGCTTAAAAAAGCACAAGTCACTTCCACTGATATCTCCTCCTCCGTTGGTAAGCAACCCTCCCTTTTTATACTACTATTTTAATATACTTCCTCTTCCGTCACAATATTCTCTTGTCTCAATTATAATTATAAGGAGAGAATAAATGGACTTGCTTTATGTTTGTTTCTCGAGAAAACAATGGGGAAGGTTTTGCTTATGTGGGATCTTTTGTTTTTCTTTCTTTATTTGTTGTTCTATTCCACAATTTATGTGTCCATTTTAGAATGTTGACTTGTACAAGTTGTTGTTTCTAATGGCTGAATTAGGGGCTTTTTACAACTTTTTTTTGGCTCATGGTTTTGATTTGGGGCAATTAAACTCACATTTTGCAATCTAGGTTATCTTTATTTTGGCTTCTCGGTGTTTCTCTGACTCTAAATTACAGGAGGTTTTTCCAGTCCTAATTCTATATTTGTAGATTATGCTAATTAAAATGAATTTTTCAATCAGTAATTTAATTGGTTCCAAAATAAATAAATAAATAAAATGCCTTTTGCCTTCCAATTTAGCCCGCACTAGTTTGTTTGCTTTCTTGGTACTGCCTAGAGAAGTGGATATAAGAATGTGGGAGATGATGTTGGACAATATCAATGAACAAGTTTAATATGGAAAGGTTTATCTTTGCCGCTGGACTTTGCTAATCTCTTATCTGTGTCAAGCTGTGGATAGTTGTCATGCGAAGAGATAAATAATAGACTGCAATGATCCACATTTCATATAAAACTGATTTTTGTCCACCAAAAGAGGAACGGGACTATGCTAGTTAAAATGGTGTTCTATGCTCTTATATTACTTTTCATTTAGGAGAATTATAATGTAAAGTTACTCCAACTATCTTGTACTTTGTAGCAGATAGCAGCCTATCAAATTGAGTGAAGAGTAAATATTTGGTTCAGGCATGCACAATTTTACATTTTACATGTTTAAATATTTGAGGATTAAAGGGCAGCAAGTTTGGATTCAATGACCAAAGCATGCTCAAAAAGTGTCTGGTTTGTGGTCTGGTTGATAACCAAGTGTAGTGAACCAAAATTAAAGAGGAGATATTGTAGGCTAGGCAATAAGGGTCCATAGGCAGCCTTGGTAATCAAATGGAGATCACTATATATTGGTATGACTGTGAAGTTATATGCTTATATGCTCAACTTCAAGCTATGTTCAGTATCTGTCAGAATTTATAAGCGCTCTAGAGATAGATCAACCTCAATACATAGGTCTCTGAGTTCATGAACAGGCAAAATGTGAACTATTCTGCACTTAGTTGAAGCCTGGATGAGTTTATGCTTTAATCAATTCATATTGGGGTCTAAATGCTGGTGCAATCAGTTTCACATGCCCTCTTTTTGAGAACTTATAATCAGAAAGCAATCTATAGGAAAAAGGAAAAAAGCAAATCCAAGCGCATTTAAATTTTATTGAATGGAAAAGCCTATAAGATCAGCTGCTGTAAATGTAAGCTAAAAGTTACCTTTTCCGTATGATTTCATTTTTTTATCTTTTCAAGCTGCATATTCTGTTGTTTGTATGCAAATAGCATTTGTCAAATCTAAAGTGAGTCAGATTTTGTTTAGAATTAGATCTGTTGAATATCCTTTGGTATCTCTTGCAGGATTGTAGACAATTACAAGACATTGATTCTAATGTAAAAGCGCCTTGTCTGTGTGCTGATATTAGCATAGAGCTAAGTGATGAGGAACACAACATAACCCAAAAAATACTGAAATTTCTATTTATTTGATTAAAGAATAAGAACCCTATCTTCAAACTTTTATTTTTTAAATTAGGCTGCTTTATATTAGGTGCCAAAATGGAAAAAAGCTAAACCCAATAGATAATATAATGAGGAAAAATTTTCTTCCATTTAAGTTTCAAGTTTCTTCCTAAATATGTGGTCCTAAAATAACAAATTCTTCATAAACTAACCCCAAAATAACATATTTGGAATATGGCTGTAGATATGACAGTTACTGTTTGAATGCTGGTCTCAAAAGTTATGATTGTGGTCATTATTTCTGTATAACATCCTGGCTTTCCATTATGTCTTTTTAAACAGATAAAATTTTGCAAGATGGGTTTGATGTTGTTACATATAGAGTACTGGCCTACCTTCTTCTTGGTGTAGTCAGAATATACTCCAAAAAAGTTGAATATCTGTTTGATGACTGCAACAAAGTTCTTCTTAACGTCAAGGACTTTGTGCTCTGTAATAAAGATGGGATACTTGTGGAAACCTTGCAAGCACCTTACTTCTCTATTACTCTACCAGAAAGATTTGAACTTGATGCTTTTGATCTGGAGATTATTGAAGATACTATTGGGTAAGCTATATGGTTTATTTATCTGTGGGCTGAAGAGCTTAATCATTTCTTTGTTCTATTGATTGGTTTTTATATTCATATTTCTTCTACCTCCCAGAGGCAATGTGATGCCCCACGAAGAAATTACACTTAAAGGTATTGGAGTTTCCTTGTTTAATTTATACTTCAGTCTACTTCAGTTGTTTACATAACATCAGTGAGAATCTCCATGTAAATATTTCTTTAAAAGTTTTGAATGTTTTAGTTTAGTTAATTCGTTTGCTTCTTTCTACTTCAGATATTAACCCTTTTAATTGTTAATGCAACAGATGGCATGTGGAAAACTAGGGGTGTAGCGAAATATTCTCTAAACCAGGTATCTGCTAGACAATCAGATTATCTTAAAAGATTATATCTGAATTTTGAGCGTTTAACATCTATAGGTCAGTCCTTCCATTTTGGATTCTTGCAAGGTGCTTCTTTTTGTCTGTGTTAACGATTTTTAATGGCTGCAATTTTTTCTGATCAGCATTACTACTCCAACTTCATAGTTTTCATAAGATTTGTACATTTACTGCTCTATTAAATTCCTACAGATCTGTGTTCCTATAATACTAATATTATCATATTTGAAGGATCACTGTGAGGAATTTGCTGCCTGTGGAGATACTTGGTCTTCAGGTTACAGTATGAATGAAGAGTATGGAACTTGAACTTAAAGTTTCCTTTTTCTGTTGTTCTAGATGCCTTCCTGCATTTCCATAACCTCCCCCCCCCCCCCCCCTGTTCATATGTCAATTAGGATGTTACGATGTTTTCAACATTTACTCACTTTATACTCATGTTGCAGTGTTTTGTCATCTCATTTGGTGGATGTTATGGAGCAAGGCACATTGTGTAGTGTAAGCACTCTACAAGCAAGCATGGAGAAGCTTCAAGGCAGTATGTTCTCTCATCATGAATGTGAGGACCTTGAAATGTTTCTTGAGGTTGAGGAGGAGCCTACAAACACTAGAAAATCATTTGTTGAAGATCATCTAACTGATGAGGAGGACTCAAAGGTTCCAGATAAGATAGGTTCGGATGAAACACATGCAGGAATGAGTGTGCTGAAGCTTTGTGATGACAGTGTCTGTCAGGAAGCATCTCTGAACCTTGAAATGTTTGGTGGGGTAGAGGAAGAACCTGGAAAGCTTGCTAAGCTATATCACCAATCTGAGGAGCAGCAAAAAGAGGTTCCTGGTGTGGAACAATCAGAAAATGAAACGCAAAGTGTTTTAAATGATGGTAATGTGTCTGATGTAGAAGTATCCATAGAGAAGCTTCTAGAGAGTAGATTTTTTCAAGAAGAATGTATGGATGCTAATACATTTCTTGCGGTTGAGGAGCCTCCAGAACATGCTAGACCATTTAATGAAGAGCATCAGAGCAATGCAGGGAACACAAGTTTACCAGAAACAACAACATTGGGAAAAAGAAAGCAGCAACTTGTCTCAGAAGATCACCCATTGTATATAAAACTTGACGCTACTCCTCAATCCAAGTTCAAAGATGTTTCAGGTGAAGAGGATTTTGAGTTCATGTTTCTCATAACCTTTCAGGATCTAATTCCTCTAATTTTTTTTCCCTGATAGAAATAAAAAAATTTATTGGAAAGGAATGATAACTGATAATTTTCTATAATTGCCTATCAATTTTAATACACAATTTAATCTTATCTTTTTGAGCTGGGATTTTTGCAACATTTATTTTGTGAACATGTGAGGTATAAATAACTTACCAGCGTTAATAATTGGATTGTTGTATGTCTTAAATCACATATTTTATGCCTGTTATAGCATAGATGGACTCCTTTTGCTTACCCTTTTTATTTGTGGTGGAGTAGATTGGGAGATGGGAAGAGGATGAGGGTGGTAGTTTGCAGATCTAGGTGAAAATGGTTGCACAATTATAGTATATCTTCGTTGGCTAAGTTCTTGACAAATATGTTTATTCAAAAAATCTCCTCCATGCAGGAGCTAACACACCAGAGTTTATGGTTATTTCTACACCGGCTGCTAAGGAGCATGCTCGTGTTCTCAGGAAAAGAAAGTGTTTCTTTGATGATGTGGTAGTGTTTCCTAATAAGTATGTCATTTTTCATTCGTACTTACATTTTTTTCATGTGTTCAATCGAGGTTATTTCTGATTGTTAATCCATGTATGTGCCTAGAGTTATTGTCTGACTGGCCTTGTCCCTATCAATTGTCTTCTGCTATATTACATCATGAAAGAAAATATGGATTATCATTATTGAATATGGGTACTCCTTTTCCTTTGAACACAAATATCATGTTCTGGTGAGACAAGTTGGTACAATAAAATATTATGTTGCAGTATGTTAAATGATGGTTTTTAATATGTAGGAGGTATGGATTTCAAATGTTTATAAGGCTGTTCTCACATCAACTAAATTCTTCCATAGTTAAAGCTCTAATAACAGAGCTTTCATGTGTGTCATACAATTTAAGTTGGGTATCCATGTAGAACTGATTATATAATATGTTTCTGAACAAAAAATGATATTACTTTTAGTCTTATGTCCTGCCATTTCTGTTTAACTTAACACCATCAATTAGAAAGACATGATTGCACATTTAAAACTTGACTTTTTAAGAACACAATGGGAGTGTTATGAGGAATTAAGTTGCTGAAAAGTCAAATGACCAATGTTAGGGTGGATAACATTCCTGTTCAACTTTACAGCGTAATTAAGGAATGCATAGAAAACACAGGTGACTTGGTGTCCAAACGTAGAAAGCTTCCTCATACTGCTTTTGCTGTCTGGAAAGCCTGTCGATTTTCCAATCTTGACAAGTGTTTCCTGGAGCCTCTGATTCCTTGTAAGTTAAGCGTTGTCATTTCCTCTGTAGCATAGTACACTTGTGCTGTCCTCTTTAACTTTGTTTTGAACAGGTGCTTCACTAGAGCTTGGATCCCTCTTTCGCACAAAGAAATTACAAATTCCAGAAACAGTCAAGAGTGTTGGTGGATCAGTTGAAATAGAGGAACCTTCCAAAAAGTTGGATGCTTCAGAGTCTCAAAACATTGGAGGGTCAGTGGAAAATACAGAGCATCTGGAAAAGTTAAATGTTTCAGGATCTCCTCTTGTTGGCAGATTAGATGAAACTGTGGAAACTGCAGAAAATATGTTTATTCAAGAATCAGCTGGGATCTTGGAATCTCCACAAAAGTTTGTGTCTGAATGTCCTACTAGTGCTAGATTGGTTGAGACCATGGAACTTTCGGACATGTCAGAATCTTATACTGTTGGAAGATCAGTTGAAACTGTGGAGACTCTAGAGAAGTCAAATGTGTCTGGATCTCCTTCTGCTAGTAGATTTGCTGGAACTTTGGAACGTCCTGGAAAGTTAGATATAGCAGAATCTCCCACTGCTGGTGGCTCTTTAGAGCAAATGGCAATCGCTCCAGAAACACCTATTCAGTGCACAACATCGGTGAGGTCTTTTGAGAGCCCTGAGAGACCTGATATTTATGATGCAGATGGACTAAGGTCCAAAACTGTTGAGAAAGAAATTTGCCGTAGCCTGGATCAAGAACTTGATTTCAATCTGCTTAATGAGGTAAAGCAGTGACAATGGTAAATTTTACGAAGACAAGTCAAAATATCATGCCAGGCATTATGTGCATTAATATCCTTCTCAGATTCTTATACATCTGGGTGTAAGCTTATTGAACTGATATATGATATTGTTTCTATTTTCTCCAGGACATGAATACATCTGGAGATAACCAGGAGCATTGTAAGAACTATGACAAGTCAATTTTTTGTCCACTTTTTTTTTGTTTTGACCATTCAGATCACCACACATGGGATTCTCATCTTTGTATGTATTGCAGATGGGTGGTCAGAAAGAACCAGGTATGATAAAGGTTTGCAATATTCTCATTCATCTGAAGCGTCAATGTCTGATTCTTGCTTCAATTTTTTTCCATTGAATTTACTTGACAGAGTGGCAGTGAAATGCTTGCATGCAAGTTTTCTGATACAGAAGAAAAGAAGACAGGAGGAAGTTCTAAATTTATTGCGAATTTTGGAAGGAAGAACCAAGAGAGAGAGTGCCAGGCTCTTCTATGAGATACTGGTATGTACCTTAGTGCTCTCCAGTACTTTATCTGATTGACTCACGGCTATATTGTCTGTCATTTTTTTGAGTAGGATGAAATTTTTTTCAAACATAGCACTTTGGTCCAAAAGATGTTGGCTTTTGTCTTGCCCGTTGCTGTAGTCATTGTTGTGGCATGGGTGTGAAAATAGTTCGGTAATGTGTCATTGAGAGGGTTTGTTTGTTTGTTTTTTTTCTTTCTAAATGATAAAAATTATGTTTAATTAAAATGAATAGATACTAAAATTTATGGAAATACTGTTTTGCTTTTTTTTCTCAAGCAATAGTAGTAAAAACTAAGAAGCATGTGGAAATTAACACCAAAAGCCTCTACCTAAGATTCTTGCTGTATAAATTGTTTGATGATTCTAATCGTGAAATCCTACGCAGACTTGTTTTCATAACCACAATCCAAAGAGGCCCTTATGTTTCCTTTATTTGCTTATTAGGCAATCTGATTTGAAATATCGTTCATGTAAGTTTTTTTTCTTTTGTTGTGGGTCCTGTGTAAATATATCCTGTGTTCTTTAAGCATTTACTTTCTGGTTTGGCCTTTTCTTTTTGAATGAGAAGGTTAATAATCAAGTGCAAATTCGAAAAAAAAGTGTCATATACATCAAATTTAATACACTTAGTGGGATTAAATATTTGTAGAGGAGAAAATCATGTTGTGAATTTATTGTAGGTAAACTGATCAACTGATTTTCGTTGTCAAGAACTGATATTTGCTGCTTTCTACTTGAAAAAGCGATTTAAACCAATGTTTAGATAATCTGGGAGAGGAGAGGTATCGACTATTTAAATCTTTGATATTGGGTTATCCACGCAAGCAAGAAAGATCTTTACACTGTCAAAACTTTAAACATCTTTGGCAAAGAGGAAGCAAAAGCTAAGTCGTATTTGTAATTAACCTTGTAGGTATTGAAAAGTAAAGGATATGTGGACGTGAAGGAAGAAAATTTATACGGTGACATTCTCATCTGGAAAACCCCTCAATGGGACCAAGCTTGTAGATCGTAAATGTAACTTCTTGGGAGTGTGAATTTATTCACAGATCTTAATCATTTTAGGTTGTAGGGTTTCTGCAGATGTAGTAGTTTCATTTTGTAGGAATAGCTCTTCTTTTCTCTCTTTAGAGTGATTCAGCCTACATGCTAGGAAAAGAAAGAGAGGAGCAGAGGGCGTTGTAATGACAGGTGAAATGAAAGAGAGATTGCTGTCAAAACAATAAGCCTCGACTGATCTTTAAGTAGTTATAGCTTTCCTTTGAAAGAATGAATCTCCTTTTCTCTTTCCTTGAACCAAATTGCTGCCTAGTTTGCAAAATATCATCAGCAGTTAAGCCACCGAAACTACTAGTAGATGTTCTCCTCAGAATTCTTTTGGTCTGCGTGTTTCATATATGTAATTTATTTTTTCAAATGTAGGCTTTTGAGATTCTGATTGTGTAATATTTTGAACCTGATGTGATGAGAGAACACCACGGTCTGCCTTTTCTGAACAAGTTACCCATGCCGAACATGGGGCTGTTGGCAAGCATGTATGTCATCACCTGCCTCTGTTTCATACCAAATTTTCTACATGGATCCTTTTTCAGCTGCTATTAATTAAAAAAGAAATTGACTTAATCAGCACATAGACGGCTTACCGTTTCAGCATAAAAAAATCTCGAAAGACATGATTAGAAGGCGAGATCTTCAAAATCCTGAGACTAAAAATTGTGAAGACTTGGGATGCAAACATATAGATGGGCGTGCATCTAAAGTTCCCTTGTCCTTATGGATGGCAATGGTATCCAAATCAACCGGATATCCGCTTGTTCGAATTTTGATGGATTCCAACCTGCTTGTTCTTTCAAGAGAATGATCTTGATTCAAACCTTCATTTTTTTTTCTTTTTTCGTTTTATGCATTGTTCATTTATTAGATGGATGTGGGTTTCCTTGTATATGTTTGTTTAGTTTATTGGTGACTTGTAATGAAGCTTTACATGGAACGGAGAGTATTTTTGTTTTCTTAGGGTAGGGGTAGGGGTCCATGGACGCATAAAGAGCTTGTAGTTAATATTAATTTCCAATTTATAAATTCATCTTTTAATTTGTAGCAATCAATTGTTGCTACTTGAGCTGTTAGTTTGCTCCAATTCATTGGCTCTGTAATTGACAATGGGTGCTTTTGTTTATGGTGGTGAGCTAGATCTTCTTGTTTTGCTGGACTCCAGAAAATGGAGTGCATCAATATTCTAAATCCATAAGAATACATATCATTCAATGGAATTTGTGATGCAAATGTCTTGATAACGTTGTTAAGCAACTCATATGCTAAGACATCAATTCCCAGAAAGTCAAGTAAATTAGATTTGATAGGAGTGTGATATAAAGATATCAGCACTATTGGAAATGAACCCTTATCCAACAAATATTGATTTGCAAACAAGAAATATAAGAATGACCCTACGAAGTCAGTTGTTTTTCAATAAGTTATTTTCAGTTCTTTACAGAACCAAAGAAGAGAGAATATTTTATTGACACAAAAAAAACTTTGTGGCAAAAAAGAGTTAATTATCCAGAGGTCTCCCAATTCATGTATAATAAGAAAGCTATAAATACTGAAACTTAAGCTTCTAAACCCTAATGGACACAAGTTGTGTACTTGTATAAGGCTCTTACAATTAGACTCAAACCCTTAATTAAACAAGCCCAAAATAAAAATCAAAATAAAGGTTCAGAGTTGCCGTTGTAATTAACAAAGAAAATGAAAGATATTAAATCTGATTTTTCTAGTTTATAAGGTGTTATAGCCGAGTAAGCCTTCCTTACATGCTTAGAAAGAGTTGTCGACTTTAGGGATTCCAAATAGACTAGGAAAATCAATTCTGACTTGGAAACTTTTGTTGCCCCCTCTAACTTTTCCTTGTAGAACTTGGTTTCCTTGTTTACTTGGATAAAAATAATGATTCTTTCCTTCTTAGTTGCTGAATTAATTATTTCATTTTCTATACTAGGATAATCATTAAATAATCCTTCCTAGTTTAGGAAACAAATCTGTCACCCATTAGTTTTCTTAGTGGACTAGGAAACTTCTTTTTTGAATGATAAAAGTCCTTTCCCATTAAAGATCAGATCTAACTGAATTACGTTGCACAAAATAAAAGAATAATTGTTGACTTTTAATCCTTGTAACATTAGGAAAATAAGCCCAAACAGGGCTGACTTTTGGGCCGAACACATCAGCCCCCCATTAGGACTTGCATTGAGCTCTTATTAGATGAATTAAAGGTTGTCCTTCATACTCCTTTGGCGCCCCAAGCTTCTCTAGGTTCATCTTGACCCAAATGTTTTAAATAAGCTCATTCAATGCCTCTTTAAGTTTCTTTACTAATCTAGCTCTTGTAATTGGTCCACTTGGCACCTCCAATGGATCTCTGACATAATTAAGATTGGTGTTGGGATGGTCCTCATCATCCCCTCTCTCTTCAAAAAGATTCGACCTTGAATTATCATCTACATCAAACAGAGTAAGATCAGAAACATTAAAATTAGCATTAATATCATACTCAACAGGCAAATCAATTTTATAAGCATTGTCATTTATCCTTTCAACGATCTGAAAAGATTCATCTCCTCATGGTTGTAATTTGGACTTTCTCTAGGCTAGAAATCTCTCATTGCGCATATGTACTCAACCCAATCACCTGGCTGGAATTCAACATGTTTGTATTCTTTATTAGTTTTAGTTTCATACACAGTTTTTCTCTTTTTAATCTGTTGTCGCACATTTTTATGGAGTGTTTTCACTACGATAACTATTCAAACTAATCTTTTCACCAACAAGTACATAAATCAAATCCATAGAAGTTAAATAATTAAATATATACATAACTTTAAATGGTAAAAATTTAGTAGTAGAATCCACACAAAGGAAAAAGGCTATGAATTATGCCAACATTGATAAGCCTCTCAGGAAAAAGGCTATGAATTATGCCTCTTCTCTTCTAGTGTATCATCTTGTTATTGAGGCCAGCCAGGATAAAAAATATATCCTATGAGCAATTTTGAGTGCCACACGTTTTAACCATACAACTTAGAAGTATCAGAATGAGAAAACCATTTTTGTTTCCCAACCCAGAAGTACCAAAGAAAGATTATTCTTCCATTACCAGTTAAATGAGAAATATAATCCTACAGCAGTGGCTTAGCTTTGAGAAGCTTTCCCCATCCCAACGTGTAATCCTGGGGTACTCACCGATGCAATACAAAGTTAAATTGGTTGCAACTTCATTATTGTTGCATATGAATACCTTTTCAACTTTTGACAAAATGTCTTACGCTGTAAAATTTCTACTGCTGTTCTTGTAATGACAAAGCACAATCCTGCAAAAATAGCTTGTAGGAAGCCTGCCATAGCATAGTCTTAGGTTCAAATGTTAAATCCAGCCTTTCTGTCACTACTAAGTCTTAAAATGTACCAGAGCATGTTGATTTTCCAATCTTCACCAGTGTTAAGCCTCTGAGTACTTGTAAACTGAGCATTGTCTTCATTTGCACTGTGGCTTATTAGTTGCTTTATACCCTCTTTTAACTGTTTTTCGTTCAGGCACTTCACTGGATGTTCGGTTCCTGTTTTGCTAAAAGAGATTGATGTTTGTGTGCAAAATAAATGAAAAATAAGTTATTTTAACTTTTACAAAATCAGGTTTTGAAACACAGTTATACGTGGACCAATGAAAAAAACAAAAGTTATTTTTGACTAACCAAATGATTTTTATTTATGGTTGTGCAAAAAGCAGAAGCTACCACAATACCAAACTATTAGCCCTTCTTGTGTGTTTGACATTGTGGTAGCTTTTGCGGTTACGGTTATAAAAAAAATAGGCTTAAGAAAACACATTTTTAGTTATGGTTTAAAAAAAATTGGCTTAAAAATGTATTTGATTAAAAATGATATGGGATAGATTTTTGTATGAAATGAAAAGTAGGTCTTCATGAATAAAAAAAAACAGGTTATTTTAGCTTCTTCAAAATCAAGGTTAAAAACACAATTATATGTGAGGTTCAGTGCCTATTTGGCTAATCAAACAGTTTTTCTTTGTGGTTGGGCAAAAAACAAAAGATATTACAATACAAACGATCTCAAATATGGAACTTTTTGATATTATAGAAGTATCAGTTATCATAATTATTTAGTTTACATGCATGCACTATATATTATTTAATTAATATAAAATCAATTAGTAACATATATAATAAGCATATATTGAGACTTGCAAAAAAAAAATCAAACGAAATACCAACATGTATACTAAGCATATAATATATTAAAATTAATCTAAACTAGTATAAGTTGTGTACTTGTTGAAGCATGATACACTTATATTATTCTATCTTTTTAGTATTTTATTCTTAGTCTTTTATATGTGTTTTTATGTTTATAATAGCTCATTTAACTTATTTTGTGCTTAATAGTGCTATGTAGATACAAAATGTAAAAAGAAGTTAAATGAAGCATTTTGAGCACAATTTCAAGCAAATAACTAGAAAGAGAACATTGGGACAAGTCACCGGATCTAAGAAGTTCAAATCCTAATTGCATTAGGAATCCAGCTTGAACAAAAAGTCTTGGTAGGATTAGGATTAGTCAGAGCAAATTTGTCAATCGAGACATTCGTGTACTATTTAGACTATATCTGAAGCTACAAATGATATTTTGTTACGACTCAAGTTGATCTAAAAACTAAACATCTCAAGCTTTCTATCCACATTTGGTAGGACCAGTAACTCATTCTTACGAAAGAGAACATCTTTGAAATTGAGCTTGAAATCTACCAGCAAACTAGCTCGAGTCCAACCAATCTTTCCATGTTAGGATGATAACATGACAATTCATTAATGATATGGAAAGGGTCCCATATGATCAAGAAACATCTTTAAAAGGTTAAAGTCAATGCACAAGTCATTAAAATTAGATTAGTATAAGGAAATATTAAAATAATATGATTAGGAGTTAGTTATTAACTAAGAAACTTCTCCACTACCTTAACTCCATATATTATCGATCCTAACCTCTAAAAAAAAGGGGGGTCACATTCAAAACATATAAGAAGAGAAGGAGGGATTCTATTGTTTTCAGAATTATTATTTTTTGTACCCTTTTCCTTTTCCTTTTCTAAATTTGCGATAAGCTTAGTTTTTAATTTCAAGAGGTTAGTACTCTTGGATTTTAAATTATCATGAGGACATGTGCTTAAAATTATTTTATATTTGATTGTGATACATGAATATCTTATGTTATTCTATGATTAAATTTAATAATTGATTATCTAAATTCTATATGATCTGTAACATATGTTTTTGGTTTTCAATCTATAACATAGTTATGATGGATTCATAACTAATTAACTTAAGTAGCAAATCTAATTTCAAACCCATGTTTGATTATTTGTTACTTGGAAAAAATAAGTCTTTATTAGATTAACTCCTCATACATGTTTAATTATCATGAATCAATTGCATCAATCTTGATCTTAATGTTATCATAATTAAATCTTGCATGCTTAATGAAGATTATTATATGATTAGGGTTAATTGATGCACGAATGCTAGGTTAATTAAACGGTAAGGATAAGTAGAAAAACTTATTGTTTTTCATAAATGATTTATTTATTACCACAAATCATATTAGAAAACATATCTAAATTCAATAATCAATGTCTAATTATACTTGAGGAATACTTTTTATAAGAAAATCTTCTTTTTATTATTTTAACATTCAGTCAATTGGCCTCTTAATTTTAAGAATTTATTTCTTAGCTTTCTAAGTAATTTTAATTAGTTTAGATCATAAACAAAACCCTAATTTTAGTTACTTGTAGAATTAATGTGTGTTTGGACTTAAAATTTACATCTTTACTTGGTTTGTTTAATTTAAACTTAAATAGCTTGTCTTGATTGAGTAATTAAGCTCTAATACTTGTATCTATATGGGACTATATCCTTACTTTAAGGGTTTAAATTTGCATGACTTTGACACTCTTCAAAGCACTTGAAATCTAATTAAGCTGAATATTTGTTCTTGTGAAGGATCAATACTTTGTCTTTAAAGCTTTAATACTCATCTCTAAGTTCATACAAAATATTGTCAATCTTGTCACTTCTAAATAAGGCTCACGAGCTTGAGAAAATATTAATAAAATAACTCTTTATAAAGACTGAATTTAAGTTTTAGAGTATGAAAAAAATACAAAGAGAAAAAATAGAGCTGATAATAAGCTAAAAAACTTAGGTGAAGAAGAATTTGCAAAATTCTATGTAAAAAACTTTCCTCCTTTTTTCAGAGTGGATTTTAGAACCAAAAGTGATACAAATTAATTATGGTAGTTACTAAAATTAATTCTTGCAGTTTTGCTTTAATTACATGTTATAAAAAAAAATAACCAATAGTTTATTTTAGCTTTAAATTTTGACATTTTATGTATAAAAAATGATTTAGGTTGAAGAAGAAGAACATTGTCCAAACTCTTTTTATTCATGAACTGGATATAAATAAATGGGCTGGAAAAAAATAATTTTTTATGGGCCAAAAAATTATTTTAACATAAATCCAAGTTAAAGTTCAAAATAGGTTAGCAAAAAACAAAAACAAATTAAAACCTAGGCACGAGCAGAGCAAGCAAATGCATGTGGCTTAAGCCTAAAGCCATTGTATAGACTTATATATGACTTTTCATCTCCCCACTATATAAATTACAAGACAATCTTGTATCTTTTTTTTTTATTATGGGAAAGAGGATTTAGGGCTTTACAAAAACATATCAACTAAGGATTCTTTAAAATCAATTTTTCATTAACTCATATTTTTAAAAAATTTTGTTAATATTACATGTTAAAAAACTTTTGTTGGAGAATAATTTCTAATAAATTTTTAATTTTAAAAGTTAGTGAATTCTATCTTTAATTTGGTTTCAAATATGTCCATTAACCATGGTTTTTAAGCAAACTTTCCAAAAAGTTCCCACATGAAATTAGCTTGTCAAGTCCAACCAAGTCTAAACACTTATATGAACTTGTCAAAGAACAAAAAAATAAAAAAAAGAAGTTAAAAGCTTACGTAAATTTCATACCTAGACTTTGCAGGATTTGCCAACACCTATGTTTTAAGAGGTCATACTCTGCACCAACTACATTCCCAGGTCAAGTTGTTAGATGTTCAAACCAACACCAGTAAGAAAGGAAATTTTTTCAATATCTCAACAGTCAAGTATTTTTTTTTAATACTGGATTCATGCAAGGTTCACTTAAATTTCTACCAAAATTTCGGCAGAGTTTCCCTTATAAATGGACATACCAAGTTATCAACAATTTCCTACATGTCAAAGTCTTTATAATCACATAGGTCATTCACCTTAGTACCCATTTCGTGTCATCTCGACATCAAAATCATTCTCAACATCATATATACATTTCATCTTTCAGTATTAGTATCATATACATTCACAAGAATATAACTCAAAACATGTGCTAGATAAAAAGAGAACCTATTAAATCACTCATACATGTTGATCCTAAGATATGTGTGTGTGTGTGTGTCTATATATATATATATATATATATATAGTAGATTAGTCTAAATGCGCATAGAAATTAGTTACAAAAATACTTAAGTTATTAATTTACATAATATATTTGTCTAAGGACTTCATTACATAAGACATATATAGGTAGAATAACATCATTACGAAGAAAATAGTTATTGTTTTATTTAGTTTAAGTTACAAAAGCTATTACATGCACAACAAAAGTTCTTGAAGTCCTGGAGTTCGTCTATCACCTAATTACTTGGTCCACCAATATGCGAAGGTCCTGCAACAAAGATTAGTTAAGCAAAATTTCATATTACGATTATAATTTTACTTTTAAGTGTAACAAAAATGAGAGCACTCATTATTCCTATCAAGTCTTATAGGAGTTCTCAAGAGTGATGATTATGCCTTTCACAATAATTACGTAGAACATATATGCACATATGTGTAAATCATCTAATATGCAAGATCACTCAAAATCTTCACAACGACTTCACCATCTTAGTCTTTATAGAACAATGTTTTCCATAACCCTCGAAAAACATCTCAATGTTGGCTTTTGCTCATTATAAAGGCAACTTAAATTCATTGGTTTCCAAAACTTCGGAAACAATCCTAACATTAGCTTTCGATCATTGCAAAAACAATTCAAATTCATTGGTTTTCGAGACCTCCAAAACAATCCCAACATTGGCATTCGCTCATTGCGAAAGTAATTCAAATTCATTGGTTTCCGAGACTTCAAAAACAATCCCAACATTGGTTTTCACTCATTGCGAAAGCAATTCAAATTCACTGGTTTTCAAGACTTCGGAAACAATCCTAACATTGCCTTTCGATCATAGTGAAAACATTTCAAATTCATTGGTTTCTGAGACCTTAGAAATAATCTCAACATTCATTGCGAAAGCAATTCAAATTCATTAGTTTCCGAGACCTCGAAAATAATCCCAACATTGCCTTTGCGAAAGCACTCTATTTTATCTAACCTCACATCATATTCTTAAATCATCCATATTACTATCATGATTATTATTAATCACTAAACCAAAAATTTCAGATCTAATTTCATGAGTTGCAAGCAATTCAAATTCATTAGTTTCCGATAACTTCAGAAATTATCGGAAACAATTCACACATTAGTTTTTTGCTCGTTACAAAAGCATTCCAATTACATCAATCTTATATTATATTCATAATTTATCCACATTACTTTCATGTTTCAGTATTCATCATAAATTCAAAAATTTAGATTTGACTTCATTCATTATAGACGATTTCACTAACCTCCTTCTCCGGTCGAGGGAGCTCCTCCGATAGAAAACCCTATACCCAATGTTACCTCTGAACCATACCAATATTTTTCTGTTAGTATATTCTTTAACAAGTTTACATATTCATTGTTTACACAAGAATTACTTCTTTTAACTTCATATCAAAACTCATTATGTTCAAACAATACATGACAAGTGCTCTAGAACACTATTTAGTTGTAGAACTCGATTTCATTTGGGGTTTATTTCTTTAGTAGGCTAAAGCACAATTACACAGCATTGATGAAGAGGGTTAAACCCAATTCTGCCATTTACACATTTAAATTCATCAACATATAATGGTATGCGGGTTTGTCTTATAATGTACAACCTGACCCCTCCCTAGTGTTTTATCAATTTCTAGAGTTTTATAGCTCCAAATGGAGTAAGGTTTCCTTGTGAAATGTAACATAATTGAATACATTTTTCATAAAGATATTTACCTTAAATTTTCTCAGCTATAAACCTAAATTTTCAGTTTAAGATTTGGTGTACATTATGCCCAGAATTTTCAAATCTGACCTATCTTCAAGTTTTTATCAATATCTAGAGTTCTACAGCTCCAATTTAGGTGATTTCAATGCATTTAAAACTTAACATCCAATTTTACAACTTTCATGCGGGGTAATATCCAAAATTCTACCTTTAACTAGGTCAACTTCTAGTCACAAGTTAGCTAACAACATTGTCTAGATTTCTGGTTTTGTATGTTGAACACATAAACAATCACTTTTCATGCATTTCTTTTGTTCTTTTATCTCTATTACATACATGATATCATTTGTTTATCAATAATCACACATGAGATTTCAATCATTCAAAAAATAAGCTTTACAAGAGTATGGATCATAAGAATTTGTTTGTGTGTTTGAGTTTCAGCATATCATTGCTTCTTGTATGATCTTACACTTGTTATTTTAACATGCATGCATAATTTAGCATAAAAAAGTTTTTCCCCATCACTAATTCCAGGTCTGGCAAAAGGCTTTCTAGCCTTTTTTTTACTCATTTTGTTCTTCAATTTTTCTAACACATTATCAAGCCTTCTTCATCTCTCCTTCACACTTTATCCTTACCTTCAATCTACCCAGAAAAATTCTTCAAGAACCTTAATCTAAGAGCTAGAGAAGTTTATCTAAGAGGATGTTAGGTTTGTTCCTAGCTATGTTTTCTGCCTCTCCAAACTCTTTCTCATTCAAATCTTTTGGTCTCTCTTCACTCTCTTCTGCTGCTGCCAACCCCCTCTTCTTTTCTTCCTAAATTTGTTTGGTTTTTGGGTGTTTAATCTTCACTCAACTCTTTATTTTTCTCTATGGATCTGATTGTATGTGTTTCTCTACTTGTTCTCTTTGAGAGGAGGTGTTGGAAGAGAGAAAAATGGCTTCTTCTTTCCCTTTCTTCCCTTCTACCATCAGCCCCCTTCTCTTCCTAGGGCTTATAGGTTTGCCTTTTTTTTTTTTTTTGTTCTTGTTCATACATTTTCAATTTAGTCTCCTCATCCCTTTCTCCTTCCTATACCTTAATTTTTCATTACCCACTTATGTGTGTTATAATACTTTATGTTAGAGTTTTTATATTTTACCAAAAGGGTTCTTCTCTATTTACTTAATCTCATGTCTTAGGTGTTGACATGTTCCTCCCTTTAGAAATTTCATCCCTTAAATTTCAGAAGACGTTCCTGTGGCAGAGAACAACATAGGATGTTTCCTCCTTATTTTCGACTCCTTCCACATTTCTTTTTTAAATTATGAGTTCCTCCACAAGATTTTTACTAGCTGAACTTTCTTATTCCTTAGTTCCTTCTCACTTCGATATAAGATCTTCACTGGCTTCACTTCCAACGTCAAATCCTCTTTTATCTCTATTGGAACATGCAGTAGAAGTTGTGATGGATCAATTTCTGCTTTCTTTAATAACGACACGTGGAATACATTGTGTATTTTCTCCAAATAGAGAGGTAACCTTGATCGGTAGGCCACAAACCCAATGCTCTTGATGCGAACCTCGTGATCACGTGGTCACACAACCCACACGCAAAGACACCAATTCCTGAAAAGCCAAGTAAATCAGGTTTTATAGGAGTGTGACACAAAGATAACTTGTACCTAGGCACCAACACTATTAGAAACGAAAAACCCCCACCCAACGAATATTGATTCGCAAACGAGAAGTATAAGGATGACATCACAAAGACAGTTATTCTTCGATAAGTCGTTTTTCAGTTCTTTAGAGAACCATGAAAGGGAGATTATCTCACCAACACACACACACAAAGTACGGCAAACAAGAATTTTATTAATCTGAATTGTCTAACTTACATGTCTTGTTATGCCTTTATCTATACTAACTCTAGACTTAAATAAACCTTAATGGACCCCCTTTAGATGGACTTATATGAAGCCCACTTATAATTGACCCACATAAGTAATAATAACCCAAAGACTAAGAAGAAAATAATAAAAAAAAAACAAATAAAATCTGAAAAATATCATCCTAAATATGCTAGAATCAGATTTGTCACCCTTAAGAAGTCCTAAATAAACTAAGAAATCTGATCTGAAGGTAGAATTAATTTTGAAGTCTTCTTTCTTTGTTTTTGCTAGGATGAATAAGGAACCTTGTAAGAAAAGGATTGTGAAACATTAATGAATCTTTGCCATACTTGGAAAATTATATTGCAACCCATTAAAGATCCTTGTAGAATTAGGATATTTCCAAAACAAGCTGTCACATCCTATTAAGTAAAGAATCCTAGCCAATTAGGAAGTCCATAAGTCAAAAGGAAGTAAATAACAAAATTCGTACAACCTCTGTTGACCCATATTGTGATGCCTTCCAGAACTCCGATTGACCTAAACTTTTTAACCCAAGGTAGGACAACATGTCAGGAGACACCACGTACAATTACAGCTCGATTAAACGGTCGGATTGAGAATTATGACTGTTGCCGTAAAACTGGATAGGTGCACTTTTTAGGTCAAAATCCGAATTTGACCTTGCCTGGATCGTATCATTCCCTCTCTCTTCAAGATGATTCGTCCTCGAATCACAAACAAGTTGAATGGACAATTCCTTAGCCTCCTTTTGAAGCCTTTGGAGTTCTTTTCTTGCCAACAATCGTCGGCAACAACTTTGGATGAAAGTAACAGCCGTTCTATTTCGTATATCATCATTGCACGTTTTTTCTCCTCTTTTTTTAAAGCTTGTTGGGCATTAAATGATGCTGTTAACACATCAAGTTCTTGCTTCATCTCCCCTAGAATACGAGATAGACTCTTGGATTCTTTTTTTAGAACATTAATCTCTTTATTTCTCTACCTTTGATACCACCTCTCCTTTTGAATCCGCCTTTGGCCATAACACCTCATTGAAATACATGAAATCCCTTCGGTTTCTAGGTTGCCGAAAACCATCCCGATGGCCTATGATCTCATTCTTAAAACCACCATCACCATTATCATCAACGTCCTCCTCAAAATCCTCATAATCATCCCACCTTGGCCTTTCGGCCCCACTGCCATTGTTTGATTTTGGTTCAGCCCCAACCTTTCTCACATTGGGTACATGTTCCAGCCACGTTACCATGTTTTCCCACCTTCTCAAGTCTGTCACACACGTTTCCCATCACGAAATTCATTCTTTCCATCATCTTCGTCATGGTTGCATTTGTAAATTAAGTTCCATATTGGGAGTGATACGATCTAGGAAAGGTCAAAATTGGATTTTTACATTAAATGTGCAACTATCCAGTTTTACGGCAACAGTCATAATTCTCAATCCGACCGTTGGATCGAGCTAAAATTTTACGTGGAGTCTCCTGACATGTCCTACCTTGGGTTTAAATTGCAAGTCAATCAAAGTTCAGGAAGGCATCCCAATACGAGTCACAGAGGCTGTATGAATTTTGTTATTTACTTTCTTTTGACTTGTGGACTTCCTATTTGGTTAGGATTCTTTTCCTAAAAGGATGTGGCAGCTTATTTTGGAAATCTACTAATTCTACAAAGATCTTTAATGGGCTGCAACATAGTTTCCAATTGTGGCAAGGATTCATAATTATTTCAGAATCCTTTTCTTACAAGGATTCCTTATTCATCCTTGCTACAAAAAGAAAAGAAGACTACGGAACAAATTCTACCTTTGGGATACGAGTCACAGAGGTTGTACGAATTTTGTTATTTACTTCCTTTTGACTTGTGGACTTCCTATTTGGCTATGATTCTTTTCCTAAAAGGATGTGGCAGCTTATTTTAGAAATCTACTAATTCTACAAAGATCTTTAATGGGCTGCAACATAGTTTCCAAGTGTGGCAAGGATTCATAATTATTTCAGAATCCTTTTCTTACAAGGATTCCTTATTCATCCTTGCTACAAAAAGGAAAGAAGACTACAGAATAAATTCTACCTTTAGATTAGATTTCCTAATCTATTTGGGACTTCTTAGTGGTGACAAATCTGATTCTAGCATATTTAGGATGGTAATTTTTGGATTTTTATTGTTTTTATTATTTTCTTCTTAGTCTTTGGGTTATTATTACTTATTTGAGTCAATTGTACGTGGGCTTAATATAAGTCCACCTAAGGGGGGTCCATTAGGGTTTATTTAAGTCTAGAGTTAGCATAAATAAAGGCATAACCACATGTAAGTTAGACAATTCAGATTAATAAAACTTCTTGTTTGCCGCACTTTTTGTGTGTGTGTGTGTGTGTGTGTTGGTGAGATAATCTCCCCCTTCCATGGTTCTCTAAAGAACTGAAAAACAACTTATCGAAGAACAACTGTCTTTGTGGAGTCATCCTTATACTTCTC
>Ga0307510_10001409_pt1 | contig 26365 bp, 31 predicted proteins | sample 12_EM_MG_FD_207224 | JGI IMG/M metagenome (GOLD analysis project Ga0307510, IMG submission 207224) | Populus trichocarpa ectomycorrhiza microbial communities from riparian zone in the Pacific Northwest, United States - 12_EM | ecosystem: Host-associated > Plants > Roots > Unclassified | place... | reverse complement strand
TTTTTTGTCGGATCTATTAGATATATTGTATTCTACGCAAGGATACTGCCTCGGGAAGATGACAATCTGTTCAACAGCTTAGGGAGATCATCTGACCTTGATGGTGCAATTTTGTGCTAGGATCCTGTTTTCACGATTGGTTGGTGGCCGTGTTCTCCTGTACCGTAAAGATCTGGCCCGAGGCTACAGCGGGGAAGTGGTGAGAAGCTGGAAAAGAATAGCGGCGAATCAAAGGGTGGTCCTTTTCAGTTCTAGTAAGGATGTCTTGGGTCACCAGCCAGTGTGTCGTTCTATCGCATATTAATTACGAATGTTTGGCCCGCGGGCCAGTATCGCTTCCATCACACATAGTCTTCAAAGTCGCATTTTGAAGGCCAAGTGTCTTGGCACCCAGAAGTGGCGAGAATGGGCGTCGCTGAGGTAGCCGGGCTTGTTGGGCCAGTGAATGTTGGCGGACAGCTAAACTGTCAGAAGGACAGCACGCACCGGGCCCACCGGCATAAGGAAGGTGTCACATTCTGGAGAATCTAAGAACCCATTAGGTGAGACTATGCATTTATGAATAGATAAGAAACGTACAGAAGACCAGCAGTCACGAGGAGCGAGGCGAAGGCCAGACCAAGAGTGACGTCAATGTGGATCAGGAATACAACGAGACCGAAGTAGAATAGAAAGACGGATAGCGGGAGAAAGAAGTGCAGAAGTGCCACCATGGCCGACGGCCGGGACGCGTCGGGACCCTCGATGGTTTGTGATCGATCACGCGAATCGATGCGAGGTGAGTTGTAAAAATAGTAGCGGAATGCCCAGCGCCTGAGACACCACCCGAAGAACGTGCAAATGAAACTCAAGGTTAAACTTATTGACCATATGACATTGATCCAGATCAAGACACCTGGCTGAAACGACATGGGTGGCGGGGGGATTTGAAGGATTGCTGGTTGTGTATCGTCGTCAGTCCCGTTGAGATTGAGTATGTCCATAAGGTCATAGGACATCTGGGCAACCATAAGGGTATTTGCCGCGATGGGACTGCATAGCATCTTGCTGTTACCCCCAGCAATGAATACCACTATCGTAGCCGAGAACAGTCCAGACTACTTTTTTTAAACGAAAAAGTTCCCTTAATAAACTTGTGGAAACGGAGGGAGGGGGATGCCACGCACAAATACGAGGAGACCGTCCTTATCGTCTATCCAATCTTCCGCCAGCTCCTTCCTACTTCGCACATTGAGAGATAAGATAAACGAAAAGAGAGGCCCAAAGAATGACGACGGGTGACCATTTCGAATCGTTCCTCTGTCCATAGGTCGCCAGAGACGAGAGTGAGCCCACGTCGATTCAGACATCCCCCGAGACAACGTTACTGTTGATCCCTGGTTACATAATAAATGGTGCTTGATGTTGGCTAATCTAAATGGGGCAAATGCAGGCTGTGCAGCTTGTGGCTGTTGCTTGTAAGGGTCTGCTTGCCATGCCCCGTTGAGACTGTGGTACTGCACTGCACTGTAACATACACGTCACATCAGTTTAACTCACTGCAGCTCGTCCTGCATAAGGACCGTGCAAACTGACACTCGACAATCCATGCCTCGCGCTCGTGGTTGTGAGCCCTGTACGTATATTGCATTCAAAATGGCGCAATGCCCAAATTACAGCTATCAAATACGACCATCTGCTGGACCGTGATAGACAAAGTTTCCCCCGATTCAGACCGCGGCATCAAGATGCACTCAATCGAGCTCGTTGAGGGCACGAGACAAGAGATGGAGGACAGTGACCGGATCCGAGTCCTGTGGGCTGTCCTCGCCGAGGGCGCGAGCCAAGAGATGGAGGATCGTGACGGGCTCCGAGTCCTCTGGCCTGTCAGGATTGAGCTCACTGTTACAGGATGTATATAAAATGTATTATGAGGGACAACTCAGTACTCACGGGTCGTCGGCGCGCTCGGCCAAGGCGTTCAATACTGCGACAGCCTGCGGACTACAGCCAAATGAGCTCGCCGAAAAGAGCGGACGAAAATGAAAAAGACAAATACTCACTCAACATCACGCTGGTCGATCTCGTGGTTCGCAAGCGCTGCCCACTCTTCCCCTGACAACCCCGGAGTGCGCCCTTCCAACTCGGCAATGGCCCGGCTCTCGGGAGCATCGGCTGTGCGCTTTGAGGTGCCGAGAGGACGCGTGAGGCCAGGATACATGGTGGGAGGATACATGGCGGAAGGGTACACCGGGAAACATGGGGGAAGGAGACAGGGGGTGGGATACATAGGAGACACGGGAACGGAAACTTGTGGCTTGACTTTGACCGTGACTCCGGTGCGCGGCTCTTCAAGCTCGGCTCGAGACTGCTGCTGACGCTCTCTATAGGAATTAAACCATCAGGAGGATCCGGCCTCTCACCCCGAGATGTAGATTTCCGTACCGAGTTGGGGCAGACAGTGCAAGGGATACAAAAGATGCAGCGAGGGCAACAACAGCGAGATTCTTGTAAGAATGCATGTTTAACTTTTGTGATAATCAAAGAGATCCGAGTAGGCGTGAACGCAAAGAATGTGGGCTGCAGGACGTTAGGACCGCCTTCGAGCATCACAAGAGAATCAGGCTAGGAACGTACCAACCAGTGCCTTGAGAAGAAAAACGAATGCTGAGCAAAGGGCTGAGGGAAATCGTTCTCGAAAGAATACGGCTGAATTTATACTATAGAAACATTGGGATCACACGTCCGTGTTGTCGTGGCCCCCCACAGCAGTCCTCATTAATGATTGATGTTCATAATGGCGTTGGGATGGCCGAAAATTGATCGTGCGTGGAGCAATGCGTTCCTTCTCCGTTCGGTACTATCGGTAAGCGTCACCGAGTCGCAGACAGATCCCAAAACAAAAACTTGACCAGTCGCCGCACGTTCCAGAAAGCTCCAACGTGTTGAGGACGTTTTAGAACGATCCAGGTCAAGAAATGTTTACTTGCACAGACATCAAGTTGGGACAGGTAGGACGGAAAACGTGCGTTGGAATTATCAAATTAATGCCGGCGCCAGCAAAATGATTCGTGATGTCGGCTAGAAGCAATATTTGGGGCTGCTCGCTTGAGGTCTTGCCTCGAGCCCCGTAATCGTTACCCATTGTCGGATGCGGGCTCAGAACAGAACATCACTCACGGCCTCTCCGGATCAAGAATGCTCAGGTAAATAAGATGCCATAGCTCATGTGGACTACGTATGTGCTGAAATCACTGGCACTATATGTTAGAAAGACTATCTAACTGTGACCCCTCCAAAGTAAGTTCTTAAATTTGGTACTACTACTACTTTTAGTATGACCCAATCGTTGCACATTGGCAGGCAGTGTCCTACAAGTCAGACAAGTACAAACGCAAACTCAAAAGCCCTCTTAGGCCGTTGTCAATGCCAACTGACACGCAGGTGCAGAGCACGCATTCAGGGGTGCCCTCGATTTCTCACATTGACTAGGCAGACACAAGTTCAGCACCTCGTAGATGCGGGCGAGCAATCTGACATTCAGCCATTTACGTGTGAGTGGTCCCAGTCGTGAGCTCCGTACTCATATTGCATTTAAATGGCGCAATACCCAATTACAACCAATACATACAATGTAAAGCTCGGGTAGATAGTGATAGCCGGAAGTTTACTCAATGCAGACTGCGTCACTAAGAAGCACTCAATCAAGCTCGTCGAACTCGTTGAACTCGCGAGCACCAAGGAGACGGAGGCCTACGGCCACGTCCTGGGGACTGTAGTTGGGCGTTAGCTCACATTGAACCCGGTGATACGAAAAAAAGAGGCACAAACTCACGTGAAGTCTTCGCGCGCGTACAATGCGTCAAGCTCGTCGAGCTCGCGACCAAGGAGACGGAGGCCTTGAAGTTGGGCCACTTCCTCAGGACTGTAGTTGGGCGTTAACTCACACTGAACCGGGTGATACGAAAAAAAAAACAGGCACAAACTCACGTGAAGTCATCGCGCGTGTACAATGCGTCAAGCTCGTCGAGCTCGCGACCAAGGAGACGGAGGCCTTGAAGTTGGGCCGCTTCCTCAGGACTGTAGTTGGGCGTCAACTCACACTGAACCGAGTGATACGAAAAAAAACAGGCGCAAACTCACGTGAAGTCTTCGCGCGTGTCCAATGTGACAAACTCGTCGAGCTCGCGACCAAGGAGATGGAGGCCTTCAAGTTGGGTCGCTTCCTCAGGTCTGTAGTCGGGCGTTAATTCATACTGACCCGGGTGATACGAAAAAAACAGGCACAAACTCACGTGAAGTCGTCGCGCGTATCTAATGCGTCCAACTCGTCGAGCTCGCGGCCAAGGAGACGGAGGCCTTGAAGTTGGGCCGCTTCCTCAGGACTGTAGTTGGGCATTATTAGCTCACACTAACCCGGGTGACACGAAAAAAAATAGGCACAAACTCACGTGAAGTCGGTGCGCTTGCCCAATGCGTTTGAGACTGCGGCCATCTCCTCTGGGCTATGGGACGACATGAGCTCTCGGAAAAGGGGGGGAAAGTAGAAAACTGGGAAACACTCACGAGACATCACCCCGACTGAAGATTGATGATCCCACTCCCGTTCCGGCCATGCTCATGGCAGTGCCAGCACCATACATCGCAGCTTTCTTGAGCTTGTCTCCGATGCCGAACCCAGCGCCCTTGCCAGCTGCGCCTTCGGCTGGTTTTGTTTTTGGACGGCTGGTACGTCCGCGATTGAGTGACCGTGGATCAGTTTCTAGTTTGTTTGTTTTCACTCACAAGCTTGAGGCAGGGGACCGGCGCTCGAAAGCCTCGGTCGCGCGGCGAGACTGACCCGGGGTTTCCCTCCGATTCGCGGCAGCTAACCCAAGCAAAGCGGCCGGCGCCATGCCGCCGAGGAATTCCATCGCGAGTGACTTCCCGACCCCGCCCTTCTTGGCCCCCTCCTCGACCTTCTTCCCGCCCAACTTCGCGGGCGGGGCCTTCCCGCCGGCCCTCTCTTGAAGCTCGGTGCGAGCTTGGTTCCGACTCTCCCTAGAGGAATGCATACATCAGGATGGCCCGGCCTCATAGCCCAAGGTGTAGATTTCCGTACCGAGTTGGGGCGGCCAGAGCCGGAGATACAGTAGATGCGGCGAGGGCAAGGACAGCGAGTTTCTTGTAAGAGTGCATGTTTAAAATGATCGTATGAAAAAAATAAATCCTAGTGGGCGTGAATGCAAGGAGTGAGGCGAATAAACGTGTGGACTGCAGGGAGTTTGGATCATCTGTAGGTGTTACGAGAAGCTCAAGCCTAGGTACTCACCAACCAGTGCCTTGTGAGAAATACGAATGCTGAGCAAGAGCTAAAGAAGCCTTTACGGTGGAATGTACCTGGTTTTATAGTAGAGGGAACATCGGACTTACCGCACGTGCGTTCCCAACCTCCACATCACCACTATAATATTCATCAGTGATCATGATGTCCGAGTCGAGGTCCCATGACAGTTTGACATCGTGACAGAAAGACGATAGTACTTCAAGTTAGATCAAACCCCTTTCGGCAGTCGGCAACAGATCTAGCGCGTTCCGAGGACTTCAACAGGCAGGCTGGACGTGGTATAGAAATGATAATAATAGTATGCAGGGCCAGGAACAAGTTATTATCATCAAACGAATTCGTGTGTGGCTGCTATTTTGATAGCCACTCGCTTGAGGCCTCGTCGCGTTTGCGTCCGATAACCGCCGCGGTAGGTTCTGGCTTAGGCTAAGTAGCGGTGCTCGTCATCCTGACGACACTGTGGTAGATTGAGGCTGTTTAGTAGTACCGTGGTACATGCCCGTCTTCAAGATGTAAACAAGGTTACAACAGCTTGTCTCGGCGGAGGATCTATTCCTAGTTATGGCGCTCAGTTACCTGGTATGGTTTGAAGTGTGGAAGCCCGAGAGCAGCAAAAGGTCGATCATAAATGTAATGGGTATCAGGATAAAATGGACGATGAACGTGTATTTCGAGTTGCCAACGCAACTTATTTTTATCTAATCAGTCCGATCATTCCATCTTGATCTTCGACATTGACAGCGGGTTTAGTGCACCGGATCACACGCAAAAGAGAAAAAAAAAACTGATCAAGAGGAGATACCTTATTATGCCTGATCACCTGAGCAGCAGAGGTGATAAACTAAGGCCATCTGACCTCGTTGTCATGCAGCCGTTCATCATGCGGAATGATGAGCTATGCACCACCGGTATCTTCTTCAGTTATTGCATCCCTAATCGAGCGTACATCTAATTTCAAGAGCGAATTCCAGAGCAAGCGCAACGCGCGTGATGTCTCACTGGCACGTGTGGTCTCCCCTTTCCACCTTCCACCTTGTCAGGGGGTTGGCCTTCCTGACTTCAACATAAGTTCCAAGTTCTCTTTAGAGAACAAGGTATTAAAGCTGATTTTTTCATAGGGAAATTTGGGGCCCTCCCATGTGAAATTTCTGCGATTTCGTTGCAGGAATGGCCAGAGTCATGTGATCCTAAAGTACTGTAGTAGCCATGACTTTTGGGTGGGCAACCATTCCGCAATTTCGTTGCAGCCATTGCTGTTTTTTTTCAGCTGGCGTTTTTTGGGCGCTGTGTGTGAAAATTCCGTGATTTCGTTGCAGGAATGGCCAGAGTCATGTGATCCTAGAGTACTGTAGTAGCCACAACTTTTGGGCAACCATTCCGCGATTTCGTTGCAGCCATTGCTGCAGTTTCATTGTGGGTATTGCCAGATTTCTGTTCGTTGTGGGTGTTGCTGGATTCTGTTTTCAACTGGGCAAACTGTGGGAACTGTTATTTGTGTCATGTTTGACCTGATTGCCTCTAACGCCCTTTGAAGAAAAGGAAGAAACTCACAAGAAGATGTTCTGGCTATATGCCTCGAAACGAAAATGTGTGGGATCCTTGATGACAATATGGGACAATGGGGGTACAGTATGGTCTAAGGGTGTGTGGTTCTTTCTATTACCAAGTCCTGTTTGACTGACTTGATTTTGCATGGCTGTGGAGGTTTTTCTTGCTGCAGGCAATGATGCCCACTGCAATGTCCTTGGCTTCAATACCTTTTCAACTCCAAGGCTTCCACTTTCAGCAACCTCTCCAGGATCCCAAGGGGCTGCTCCCCCCCCCCCAAGTGGACGGAGCGTCCTTGCACAATGGCTCTCACAGTGGCCAACAGGGCTCATGTTTGCAGCATCGTGCCACATTCGCACTTGCCCTCTGGTAGCGGCACCTTGGGGTTCCGCTTGTGGCAGTGCCTCGAGCTCTTACTCAGCTAGTCACAATGCCTTGTACCTGCTGTAGTGTTTGCCCTCTTTGGGCTTTGTTGCAGCACCGCATTGACTTTGCGCTTGGCCCTGCCTTTTGCCCAGGGCATCAAAGCCTCGGACTTAGCGGCAGTGGCACTCTCAGCCTTGCCAGCAGGTTCGATGCTGGCAGTCCCCTCACAAGGGGCAAGATGCGGGTGCTCCAGGGTCCCGATTATCCCAACGTCGTGAGTTGCATTTTTCTACACCCCTTTCTCTATGATGCGCCTGCACACGCGCCTTTTCATTTTCTCCTAATATATTCGGTTGTCTTTTCTGTAGGTCATGAATGGTTCGAGACTTGTACAAAATACTGCCTTGCTTTCAAGCTCGCTATCAGCATCAAGCTCTTTGTGCACCTCAGTCAGTGTAGCCACTTCTTGGAATGAGATGCTGTAGCAGTGCTTTGGTACATTCGATTATTCTTCACTTGGTGATAACAATGAGAGGCTGATGCGTTTCGTTGTATCCCTAGTTCCGCCTTGTCTGGAGTGAAGTACCTACATGACCACAGCATCAACCACTGGGATCTTGAGTATGTTGCCCCTCCCCTTTATCATTCACCTTCCCGATCTTCAACAAGATCATTGGACCTAACACATGGCTTGTGAAGAGACTGGAGAACATTGTCTCCCATCCCAGGGGCCCATTGTTGGATATCATTTTCACCGACCTTGGCATATATCTCACTTTGACCTTCTCATTGGAAATATATCTTGTATGTGCGTCATTTGTCCTTGCATTGCCAAGCACCTCGATTGCTTTGGGGAACCACTCATGTCTGTCGCAGGAAGTTCGGGATACGTTGCCCCAGAGGAACTGAACCAAAAAGGGCACAGCAAGCCGGTCGATCTTTGGTTAATAGAGTACAGTCACTTCCTACTCCCACCAATCATTCATGCTGCGATGGAATGCTAATTATGTGTTACAGAATCATCACTCATGTCCTCATGGATATGCGCCGCTGGCATTCAAGGCAGATGAGATGAAGCAGGTGATACAGGAGATGATGTATGTCAGGATGAACTTCCACGATACTGGAAGAATGTATCTGATAAAGGTATGCCCAGGATTGTCACAGTTTGTGAGAATCCGCTTATCTGACTTTCAGGCCCTGGTACCCTACATCACACCCAAGGGCTTTATCCGTGCCCCCCTCAATCCCAACACCACACGGTGCCTCACCGCTGAGCAAGAACTGTCATATACATGCCCACAAGCTTCGCTGCTCTGACTGAACATGACCTCTGCGATCGGCACAAGAACCTTGACCCATGCTCACACTGGCACAGTGCGATCAGCATGGCACGTGCCTGTTGGTGTTCACAAAAGCTTCATGGCTTGAACAACAACAAAAAGGACCCACTGGTACAGCCCTGATGATGAAGATGAGTGCACAAGCAGAAGCTGGTTGCCGTTGTGGCGCACGACGCTGGAACCAGACTCCAAGAGACAAAACAACACTTTTCGCCTCCTTCGCTGGGTAATCCTTCGCTTTGGGGTGGGCTGGCGGGACTTGTGGTGAAGGGGACACCAAAACCAACAAAGTCGATGACATCTCCAGTCCCATTTATGATGCTCCCAACAATGCCAAGACTGCTGCCAAGGCTGAAAAGTGTTAAGGCTTCAATGGGCCTTGATAGTACGACTTGTACTAAGAGTGAACTGGTGGCGAGTGCTTTGAAGGAGTAGAGGAGTCTCTAGCTTTACTAGGGACGACTTTAGAGTGAAGTGGGTAAAAGGGGAGGCACAAGGGAGGCTTTCAAGAACATTGATATTGAGAATCAAGTCAAGCTTAGGGCTTGACTGTCGAAATACAGGGCGCTTATATACAGGCACGGCCGCGCACGGGCCATGGTTACTAAGGTAGGTACTTCTGGTCAAGAGGGGGCTGTCTGTATCATATGGTACTCCGCAGACAAGTGCTGCGGTCTGTATAAGTCGAACAATAGAGAATAAGCAAGAGCGAATGATAAAGTGACAAGTTGCCTAATCCATCCTTAAGGGTCGAACAATGGCGGCGGGTCATTCCAAGAAGAGAAGCGTCGTCATGATGCGATGACGACCACAAGGTTTGAGGCTGATCTGAGGAGATCTGATCTCTGCATGCCCATTCTGGTCTAATGGGCGTCTAGCGTAAGCAACTACCCTTTAAGGTAGTCTGTATTGATGGTGACCCAATTAAGGGCCATGTCGCTATCCGCATCGTCTGTGGAGCTCTGCGTGGACGAGGGATTGTCTGCAGATCCTTTGGGAGAGGTCGACTGGTAGCCCTGACTCTGGGGTGAGATGCCAGCTATGGGTGATGAGGCAGAAGGGGTGATTGACTGGTAACTGCCTTCTCTACTGGTGCGTTGGCGTATAGGTGCTGAAGAGGAACTTGTGGGTGACAAGGAGTGCTTGCGGGACACAGGGCTTTCTGGGGCAAGGTACTCTTGCCATGGTATGACGGGGGACTCTTCTGGGGACAAGGCGTGCATGTTGCCTCCAGGGATATCAGGTTCATATGGAATGAATGGCTCTAAAGGCGGCGCGTCCTCCATGGGACTGTCTGGATCTTCCAGTGGGTTCTCTACTGGGGGTGGCTCTTGGTATGTCTCCATTGAGGAGTATTCCCAACAATGGATGTTCCATGGGACGGGGACAAGGGGCTTGACTGGGGGCTGATCAAGGGGTGACAATGGTTTGGATGGTTCACTAGGTGGTAATGGTGGCAGGTCTGGTAGGGAGGATGGGTTCAATGGTAGTGGTCACTTAGGCATGGATAGGGTGACGAGGAGGGGGTCCGACAAAGATGAGAAAAATTGGGGTGGATCATAACAAAAAGGATCGAGCGGGGGATGCCTCCTGTGCACAAACAACTCCGACGTTGCAGCCACACAATGGAGGAAGATGCAGAAGATGATGAGGACGACTACGCAGTGCTGTGTATAGGGTTGTTCCGCTTTGAGGGCTCTAGCGGTGGGGTATGCTTGGGAATTTGCAGCGGCGGATGCAACTGAGATGATAGAGCGGACAAGGACACCCCACGCTCCTCTGGCTGGACCTCTGATTTTATCCACCCTTGCCATTACAACCTGTTCACTGCACCGGTGTGATTTCAGTTTTTTGATGTTTTTTTCTTCCCTCTACTTAGTGCAGGTTTGATTGTACGGTTCGATGGTTCATTGCTTTTCCCCTTGTATATACTATCAATGCATGTCTTACCGCATGGTAACTTAGAGCAATGAAAGATCCCAAATTACCAAAGCACTGGCATTTGGATATCACGCAACACTTAGAGAGAAGCAGGCAATAACCAGCCTATCAGTAGCGCCTGTAAGGCCCCACGAAGTACAAGATTGGTCCTTTATTGTTAACAGATCGTCGCTGCGGTAGAATGCAAACATAGTCCCTTTGTTCAGCCCCGGTGCAAGACTGACATGAGGCCAACCCATCACAAAGTGCCGCAAACTTGAACCAAATGAACATGAACATGAGTATCGCATATACTGTAGCTGCACACATCTGAGAACTCAGATATGCCATATGGAGTACTGGCCCACTAACACAATAGATCGTGTGTTATTCCTGAGGAATATACCCTGTCTCATGGGCATAGACTCTCTTTGACATTTTTGAGAAAATCAGTGCTGTCCTGCAACTCCTGCTATACGTGTGCCCAGACAGTGGACTGTCGCCTGCTGCGTTTAATCACTACTGTTCTGCACTCTATTGTCAATGGTCATGAAAGCCAAAATATCCAATTAGTGATGGAAACCGTGGCCGCCCGAAGGGTGTGAGCATGTTGTCTGAATGGGGACGGAGCTTGGAAATGCTTCGCTGCTCGCCAAGCAATCTAGCTTGTTTCGGACCCTAGTTATACTTCCTACATACATAACACTATTGTACGTACATTAGACCGTTCCTCCCATCCACTCTCCTCTGGGTTGTGTACCTTCTGAACCAGGTGTATCTAGGCGAGCTTTTCCCACATTTGGGTGTACAGTGCCATATACCTCCATGTTCTCCTACGCGTTCTCCCCCTACCTGCAGGTAGAAATTTTCAGTAGCTTGACGGTATTCGGGTCCTTTCTCTATAGCTACTAGACCACCTCAGTCAAGTCCTTAATATGGGGATAGACAGTCGGGAGACCTATCGCTACTAAGTAGGGCTGCCCGATCATTTGATCAGACCAACTTAGCTCACTTCCGCATCTGTCTTTCCTGTAAATACTGGTAAGAAGCGAAAAAGTATTCAAGTATCCGAGCACTTACCCTAAGAGCTGTAGGATAGGCATCTAGCTGCAATCCGGCAAATTAGATATGAAACAAATATATTATTGATTTATTAGTCATTACAGGAATAGGTTTATGATCATTGACAATGCCCCTAGAACAATGCAAAATCAAGGTGTAGACATACTAGTAGGACTGTATTGTTGCATACTGTGCTCTACCCCCATTTCAGCCCGTCACTCACCCCCATTTCGATATTCCGCCAATGACCATCATAGTTCTTGTACTATACCTTCATCTGTGGGGAGTTAAATGAAGAACGGTGCTGTAGTTTTCTTGTGCGTTTGTTACACCTTGTCATGCTCACTCTCCTTCGCTGACGAATTGTGACTGCTGAGACTTGTTCAAAAGAGGCAATAGGGGAGTTCTTGTTGCCACGGGTGAAAGGGGACACGCGGCACAAACCAACTTCAAGTACCCCCAATTAGTGCCCCTGGCGTAAGACGACATGGTGCGTGTGGTGGGGGCCCAGACCCCCAACCGCTGTGTTCCCCCCCAGGACATTAGGATAGCATGCTGACACCTCAGGGTCTCTCCTTGGAGGCCAACGCACATCGCCCTTGCTCCCCTCAATCAGAAAAAAATAATAGACAAATCAGGCCGCAATCATGAGTGCTACTGGGTGGCTCATAATAGAAGTGATAGACCGATCACTGACCTCTCGTAAAAGTCAACGAAGACCAGGCAATGAGGCAAAAGACGAAAGGATGAGCTGGTTTGTGTGCGCTGAGGAGCGTAGAGGGATGAGAGTGGAATGGAGACTGGAGGGATCAGGGTGGAAGGGCTGTTGGTTATATATCAACAGAGAGCACAGTCAAGTGTCAGTCATCATTTTCACGAAAGTTTTTCAGTGCAAGACCCTGTGTCCAGTTCCAGGCTTCCAGCTGGAGTTCCGTTCTACCCACCTCCATTCGTAGATCTACAGATCCCAAAAATCAATCGGACCCTTGCCACACTTTGACCGTTTAAGAATTCCGCCCCAGCCTCATTTCATTTTCCCCACCCCTTTTTTTTTACACTCTGTATCCCGGCCCGGCCTCCCCCCCTCCACCAAGGTCCCCAACCACCACGGATCTCAGATTGCCTTTGGTGCATGGGACCGGATCATACTTGCGGGGAGTCACTCCGAAAAATGTGGCGCTGCCATGGGTGGTCTGGGGTGGACCATGGACGGACCTTATCCAGTAACCCAACCCTCCTTCCATAAAAGGGATAAGGGTGTGGGCATTATCGGGGGTGTTTTTTTTTTTTTGAATCTACGTTTATTGTCCTTAACGTTAGCTACCAGACACAGACAAAATTGTACACTACAGCTACTGCTAACTACTGCTACTCTGTGCGTGACCTCCACCTGCCAATGGCCTGAATCAGTGTCAACCTCTATGCACACTGTTGTAAATACACCTGTGCTTACACCGACGCTTGCACCCAAATCACGCACAGAGTGTCGCAACGGGAAGCGGTGATTATCAGGGGTCCTGCAATAGATGAGTAAATGAACTTACAGTGTCACCAATGAGCCGTAGGTAGTCATTGTGGACGAGGATCGTATCCAATCAGGCACCTGCTGTAAGATCCCAGTTAAAGCAAGATATGCGCATTTCCACAAGTACACTGATCTTGGTCACATGCGCTGCTGGGATGAGGCCTGATCAGGTTAGGAGTGATAATACTCTTGTTCTTGACCATTTCCAATGGCACCTGAAAAATTTCATGTCAAGTTACCTAAACTACTAAAAAAAGTAGGAGTTTCCCCCGATGCACCGCAAGCCCTGTCCACGAAGTTCACGGATGGGTCTTACACCAGAGTCATCTAAATCTGCTGTCGTGAAGGTGAAGAAGAAGGGAAAACCGAAGCTCACTCCGAAAGAGAAGGAGGAAAGGACCGTGAGATCGATGCCAAGAACACGATCAGAAAACGGCCACATATGGGTCAACACCATCAGAAAACGGCAAAGTATGCTTACGTCAGCGTCTGCAGGGACGCGATTGAGTTGGACGCCCGTCGAATTCTGGATCAGGTTCACCCATATCGGGGGTGAAATCCTGCTGCACAAAGTCTTGGCCACATGTTCAGGGTGCGGACGACACAAAATCCTTGAACAAAAATGGTTTGGTTTTCGGGGAGGTTCTGGTATTAGATCGACTTTTCAGCATGGGTTGAAAGCTCAATTTCGTGCAAAAACTCACTGGGCCACTAGGGCCAAGCTTCAGCCCTCTTCTGCTCACGTACTGCTTGTCAAAATGGACGCCAGAATTCCCAAACACTCAGACTCCAAATGATACTTGTGTGCCCACCCGGTTCTCAGAGAAAGCGACGTTGACCCACGATCTTGCGCGGTGAAGTCCTGTGACCAAAACAATATCCTCCATGTGGTTGAGGCCACAACCAAGGTCCTCTGCAACCTTGAAGCAGACATCAATGTTTTGGAGTATCCATTCGCCAAAATCACCGCGAGCCACAGTGTCTTGACATTCTGCTTGGAAAGGAAGATACAACAAAGCGCCTTGCCTTCCAGAGCATGAGAATGTGAGTGGCGCTTCGTCGTCCAGTCTAATTAAGTCGTAAGTGACAAAAAGCTTGAAGAGGAAGCCCGATCACCCCAAAGTAAAGGGGGAAGTGCCACCAGACACTTTTTTGACGTTCTTCAAGCAAAAAAGTCTTTGGTTGTCCCTACTGCTGTGAAGATAAGGTGACTTCTTGGGTTGTAGTCGGGGAGGATATTTGGGACCACCAGGGTCTGGACCAGATGGGGGACGCAAAGCATTGAAGAGAGAGTAAAAGCACCCTTCGCAAATGAAGCTGACATCACCCACTGCTACGGCATCATATAGCCCCCCTGGGTCTGGTTCCCACAGGGCATGGCCATGTAGAGGGTGCATCATGGTGAGCTCTTTACAGAAAGTGTAGCAGTTATCCATGCTGGAAGAATGTGAGACTGGGTTGTGGAAAGGATGTAGGGGGAGAAGCTGGGCGGATGAGTGGTAGATGTATTTGGTTAAGTACATGTAAAGACTATGAGATGATATGTTATACGTGGTGGCGGTATTTCCGCCGTTACGCCAAGTTAATTTGCACACAGCACCCAAGCACAACCATTAGGATGATTGGATCATGCAAAACCGTGTAGAAACTCCGGAACAACGGCATGGTTACGTCAATTTTACACATTTGGTTTGTCCATTACGACGGTGACTAGTGTACATAGTACTGAAGAGACTGAAGTTTTACTGGCGCACATCCTCATTAACGTCTCGGTTGGGACACAGGCGAACCAGGTAAGAGATTTGAGTCTATTCTGTGAAGAACTTGCATGAATTTCTTGTAGTTGCAATGTCAGCATAGTTGAAATGGAAGTCCTGAAACGCTCAGACATGTTCTGTACCAGTGCGGTGGCACAGTGACTCAGGCGGGCATCGTCTGCTGAGGTTTGTGGGGTGCTTGCGGGGTAGCCCGTCGGTCTCTAGGCCGTCTCCGTAATGGGTAGCTGATAGAAATTTTCCACTCGGTCTTCGATCTTTGCCTTCAAGGTGTTGGAGTGATGGTGGCGGTAACCCACTTAATCATGGCGCCAGCGGAGGTTGAAACTAACTCGAAACGAAGCCACTTGACACTCACTCGACCACTACAAATACATTTTGGGGTCCTTATACAGTGGGTGGTAGTTGCCGCCACCGCCTTACCATGCTGCCAGTGGGTGTATATCAATACACAATGTGTGTCTTTTGACACAGTTTACCATGTCCGTCTGGTATATGCGCTGTCCTATGAAAAACAGAATGCCGACATCCTATGTCATTGAGCACAGATTCCTAATACTGAGAAAAGTGGTTCTGAGTTCTCTTTAGAGAATGGGGCCCAGTGAAAAATGTATCTAATCAGATCGAATAAAATTGAATACAATTGAATGGGGTTGAATACCATCTAATAAATAGACATTTATTTGACCCGATTAGAAAGCTATCGAAGGAAAACTAATTGTATCAAATCACATTTATCAGAATTGTGTCCTGGATCGGGCACCGCTGCTATCTATGGAATCTGGAATCCGGAAAGAACTTGAACTTGACCGCATCATGCATATCATCCAGTCTGCTGCTCGGTGCCGCACATAACTGTGGGCCCAGTCCTGTGTGTGATCTGGTTATGCCAGATCTGCTGGCCTGGCTCCGAATGTATGCGTCATATTTTTGTAAGTCATCTGTTTGCTCCTCACGCCCATCTTCCCTCAGCGATCTTTTCTATCTCCTCACCATTGCAAGGTCTCGACGAACACCGCCCCTGCGCCCACCGTTCCCCTACCTCTTTGACCCCTGTGGATGGGAATGTCGGCAGTGCATGCAACAACAACGATGAGGAGCTCACAGTTTTTTATGTGGGGTTCGAATAAGTGAGTCTAACTTTTCCCCCCCAAGTTCTGTGTGCGTCGTCCTAACCCTTCCACACGTCCTATCCCCGTCCTCACCACAATCCCACCCTTCCAGCATGAAGATGCTACGATGCTAAACAGATGGTGCACCACCACCCGCATTGTCCACCCGTGTCTGCGCTCGTCCGAGTTGTACCTACTCACCCTCCCTGGTATGTCCCCCTCGCTCTCGCAGGTTTTTTCCTGACCAGTCCCCGCACCGCTCCTCCACCCCATGGTGGTGCCACCCACCCCCCGCTCCATTCAGCCAGCACACTGAAAGAAGCCACCCCAATCCGCACTTCCAAGTGATGACGCTGTCTCCTCAACACCAAGTCCCCCAAACAAAGCCTGCCCAGAAGCCGAAGCAGGAACCATCGCAGGTCTCATGGCCTGGCTGCTTGGACCTGTGTCGGTAGCACATGCACAATATGACAAGGAGCTCACACATTTTGTGAGGGTTCAAATAGGTGAGTCTTTTTTTTCAGTTTTGTGCATCGCTCATCCTCCCAACGCCCCCCTCATGCTCCCCACTCCTGCCTGCCCCCACACTCTTGCATCCAACCGCCCCGACATCAAAGACTAAGCTAGGTTTGCGACCGTGATGCCAATGTCGGCGACACAGCCCCTCCTATGCCACCATCTGCTCCTCAGACGAAGGCATGATCCTGAACAGAAGGGGTCCGCCCCCATCACGCCCACGTCTACTCTGATGCACAACTTCCTTACGCTCACCGGTACATCCCATGTCCACCTTGCCGACAACTCGATGTTGACACACTTGCATCTTTTTTTGTGGCCAGCCCCCTCACCACTCCTCTGCCCCGCGGTGGTGCCACCCATCCGACCCATTCAGCAGCACACCAGCCCCCCTCTTCGACCAACATGGAGACCACCACTGTCAAGCTGCCAGCCGCATCAAGACCATACATATATGGGCTACTCAGTACATCCTCCTTCACCCATGACCCCCTTTCGCCTGCTCACATCCCCCACGTTAATCTTTACTAGGACAACATCAATAAGAGTCACCTCAAGGTATGTCTAACGCATTTATCTTATACAACTTAACGCTCACACTTTTTGCATACATTTCTAGGAGTACAAGGAAAAGGAGAAGGCCAGAATCAGTATATTGATGGGATTTGATCCCAATCGATTTCTTTCTTTCATTGTGTAGTTAGATGGTATTTGATTCCATTCAAGAGGATCAGATGTAAATCATGTAGTTGTAGTATCATAGAAAAACGAATGCCATCGATTTGCATTGAATTGATTCAATGAGACTAGTTCACATTCGTTTGAATTCGATGGTATTCACTCCGATCTAGTATGAGTCTCATGTTTCTAATTGTATCAAGTTGTATCGAATTCTAGCCATATCTCAACGGTATTCGTTCACATTCAATCCGATTTGTTCTGGTTAGGTCCATTTCCGGCTGGGAATGAGGTATTAAAGCTGATTTTTTCATAGGGAAATTTGGGGCCCTCCATGTGAAAATTCTGTGATTTTGTTGCAGGAATGGCTGGAGTCATGTGATCCTAAAGTACTGTAGTAGCCATGACTTTTGAGGTAGGGAATGTAACTAAGAGCTCACCTCAGTAAGGGTGCCAAGTGTGCACACAAACTGAGGGAGGTTTGAGCAGTAACTACAAGTATATAACAAGTGTCTGAGAGCATGAAAAGGGGTACTCAATGGAATCAAAATTGAGGGTAAGCTACTAAATTAGTCTGTGCAAGCTGTCTACATCAGGAAAACCCCTCATTTGCTTTTTGCTACTTTTACTGCTTTTATTGCTTTTTTTGTGTAAAAAAAGTAAAAATTTGGATAGTACAGACTACTTGTGACAAGCCAACCCCTTTACTTTCCATGTACTTTTTTACTACTGCTCTACTTTTTTACACTGCTCTATATTTTTTCATGCAATATAACTGAGACTACTTCCATTTTATCACTACTTGTCATTTTTTGGCTGTACTTTCATGTACTTTTGTGACCTTGAATACTTTTGAAAGCAATGTACTTTTTTGACTGCCTTGGAAAGCACTCTGGCAAGTAGAGGACTTGGCTTTTTCATGCTTTTTTGTGCTTTTTCTACATTTTTCATGAAAAGCATGAAAAAAGTAGAAAAAGCACCAAAAAGCAAACAAGGGGTTTTCCTGATGTACTATGGGTAATCCAAGCATTGTATGTGCTGTCCAGTGTGTCCATGTGGTAAACTGAAGATTCTATGTATCCTAAGATCTTGGGGCCGATTGCCATATTTGCGACATGGGTGGCATCATTCTCACTCACAAGGTCAACAATGTCATGATGCAGGAAGCAATAGCCTGGTACTACCCAAACCTCAAGTTGGCCTTTTCAGTGCGTTGCATCTCTTACAACCACATGTATCCCTCACAATGCTGACATGTTTGCTCCCCATTCCATTTCAATCTGGGCAGCAACAGTATTGATACCAAGGATGGCTCAATGTACAACGATGGCGACAGTGCCAGCAGCAGCAATGCATCCTGCACTCCACCACAGCCTTGATTGCGACCGCGATCTTGAGTATTTATCGCTAAAGTATACAATAAAATACCTAAAAGCATGTATAGGAAAATGACAATGCATGGCACGTGCATAATAATAAGTGATGTGGGACAAAAGATTGATATAGCATGTCCGTGTTAGCACCTTTCCACAGCTATCTGTGAGTTGTGACGCACCTCGGCCATGTGCTCCATGCATGTCAAATAATATTTGATTAATTCTTGGAGCACTGAAGGTGACTCCAGTCCTACAGTCCGTACGGGATGCAGCTACAAGTAATCTACTTCAACATGCAACAACTCGGACCTGCCATATGGAGTAATGGCCCACTAAGACAAGTCTGAACAGACAGAGGAAGTAACCTTGAAGTTCGCTTTACACTCAAGTTACATTGTCACATTTTCTTCATCATGTTTGTTGCGAATTTGGGAGAAATTGGGCTCCTAGCAATGACGGGATGTACCAGGGCATGCTCTCCGCCTTGTTGATTGGTAGACAGTACTCGTCCGTCATGGTGATGTGGTGTCGACTCCGAGTCAACGTTCGCTTAGCCTCCTCGCCCGGGGTTTGAGAGCCTCCGCTGGCCATCAGCCGGGGCAATATTAATGTGAGGAAAAACTGGACCGATCAAGCACTTGAAAGAGAGCCACGTCATTTGCACCTCCCTGCTGCTGGCACTGCCATCACAGAAAGATTGTCTTCATATTGCACGTGATGGCATCAGCAACGAACCTGCTCCATACTTAGTATGACATAACCCAGATACGAGTAATACAAGGGTCTCGTGGACCGTCACTCAACGAGGTTGGGCTGGTCCTCCGAAATTAGACATAAGGGTGGTCGAGTCGCTTGGGTATCTGCAGGGTGTCTACCGTAGAGAAGCACATGGTACAAGATGCTTTAACCTGGTACACCTCAACGAAGCCGCTGGAAGATTGCTTATGGACTTTGCGGGTCTTTCTCCCTCACCTCACCAGTGTCTGCCTCGAGTTTGTCCGGTCCCGGGAGCAGTACACCGGGGTGGAACAGACTAAGCGTAAACATCGCCAAAACAATCATTGCACCATCAAACACGTCTGCTCAATTATATCAGCACTTCTATCTTCCCATGCATGCACGGAGATGTGAAGACGTACCGAAGAGCCACTGAGTCGAAATTACACTGCCTGTCCAGCCGTCGGAGAGTTCAATGGTCCGATATATTGATCGAATGACGAGGAGGATGACCATGACCGCCATAGCAAATAGCATATATTTCATCGGCTTGTCCACCGTGCCACGCGGGTGAGAGACGCCGCTTTCACGGATGTATCTCCTCGGCCTATCCGCGTTGAACCGAATCAGGAATTCTGTCCCAAGGGCGGTATACAGGGCGAGCACCACTGCAAGGCCAGGTCAGCGGAGATCGTCGGCAGATGTGGTAGTAGGAAACCGAACCGAGCTGGAGGACGATCCCACCAAGCATGATGTTGCCTCCCAAGACTGGCTGTGTGCCCGACGCGATTCCACCGCCGATTGATTGTACAATAAGGGCAATGATATCCTACGAATGAGCACAATTTGTCGTGAGAAGAAATCTCACGGCATCCCAGCAGGCCACTACTCACGAATGAAATAAACAAGGTCGTATCTGTGTGTATGTTGAATACGCTTGCTCAGTACACATAGTTTTGGGATATCCCTTCAAGATAAAACCACTCACACCATTTGAAGCTTAGGCGACAGTATTGCGGACCAAGCCGCTTCGTGATCCGTCCCAAGATGATAAAGCTGGCCGCGATAAACGGCGTAGGCGCCAAAATGGTCGTCGAAATCCTGCCCCCGGCTCTCGCGGTCAGCGTAAACGTTCAAAATGGACTGGGACAATCGGGACACGCACTGCATGACGAACGCCTTGTGCATGGTGGGGTTCCTGCTCGACCACAGTCGGCCACTCCAGCCTAGTATTTCGAGCAAGCCGCAGAGAACAGCGGTGGGGAACAACCACCATAAATGGAAGCGGAACGCTTGCACGATATGCACGACTGTCGGCAAGAAAACACCCGTCGTGAGTAACGCAGAAAGATGGAGATGTTCCGTCCGGAGAAGCCTTACCGGTGGATACCGAGAAGAGCACTACGAAGAAAATGCACACTGATTCAGTCGGGACATAGTTGTAGGGATAATCGATCTCGTTCGTCGAGTCCTGGCCTGATGAGATGCGTGGGCCGAATCAGTTCGAAGGAAAAAGAAGATACAGCGTTCGGGCCAAGAAAGGCAGACTCACTCATGGTTGCGTATTAGGGTATTGGAATGTTGGTTTGGATAAGGAGCACACCGGGAGGAGGACGAGCATATTTATACGCATGGAGCGGACAGGTCTGATATCATCGCCTCGTCAGTATCCTGCCTCTGCTCGATGCGGAAGGGACCAAAGCGAGAGTCTGCCTGCATGCATTGGGAGCGAGGGATGGGTATGGTAAGGTTGTATGTGGAAATATGCCAGGGGTCCCGATCCTTTGGGAGGGCGCAAAACATAGCACTCACATAGACAGCCAGCGCTCCCAAACGTAACCCCTTAGAAAAGCACCGTTGGCATGGCGGTTGGACAACGTGACCTGCGAGACGATGGCTTTTGAGCGGACGGACGCGAATCATGAAGCCCAAGCACAGACTTTTATTTCGTTTTGACAGGGTCGTGTGACGCGTGGAAAGGGGCTTTTGCCAGCAGAGGCGTTCGTGTTTCATGGAGTCGTCGATATTGGGACTCGGAAAGAGAGCGGACGAAGCCACATGTTCAGCGTTTATACGATCGATAACGGGGCGCATGCTCTCATACAACACTAGGATCACGGCAGAAGCTCGTGCCGGTCTGCCAAGGGTATGATAGAATGATAGATAACCTAGGAAAAACGTGACACTGGTTGTACGGTCATACAGTCAGGCCCAGAAGAGTTGTGACAGCCGAAAAACACGGATTGTGGCTGTTCATTTTTTGACGTGATAGGATTTTAAATGGATTGGGTACGTCTCACTAGTCTGAGTGCAGCCTGAAAGAAAGATTGTCGGATTTAGTGGTGTCTTGTGAGTAAATTGTGCCCAGTACACGAGCGCTTAGTGACAAGATGCAGTGTAAAAATTTGCCACCGCACCAAGTATGGCAATCAGTTATCATTTAGACTATCAAACATCTGTGAAGTCGTAACTGTCGTGAAGGACCGTAACTACTGTATTCCTTTTCCTAGTCATCCTCACTGATCGTAGCGGTCAATGCCGCGAGCGCATACTCATGGTACGCATCGTAGGGACTTTGAGTAAATATAAAGATTAGTACGAATGTTCCACCCTCGACAGTGACAACCAGGGACTTACACATGCTAAGACGGGGGATATCCTTGACACGCGTCTGGTCCATCGACCTCCGCGCTAGTATAACGCGGAAGGAAGCCCAAGCCAGCGTCAGGAGGCCGAAGGCGATGGGGATGAGCCAGTAGAGCGGAAGCAGTCTATGCGAGCCGCCGAAGACTGCGTGGAATGGCGGTATGTAGATGACGAACATGACGAGTGCCCCACCCGCAATGATCCCGATGAAGTTGTACTTGTTACTAACGATGTTTTTCCCGAACGGGAAACGGTATCTAGCCTTCACCGCGAATACCTACGCAAGGTGGTGAGAGGACGTAAAAAGGGGGGTAAGGAGTAACTTTGCTTACGTTGAAGCACTGCATAAAGAATATTGACAAATATACTGCACATTGAAGTGTCATTTAGGAGCGCTCAACCACGCTGACAGCACGTACCGATGGACTGAGCTTGCGCAAATGCCTCAACTTGTTGCGGCCCGGTGAGTGACTGCCCCTTATAGTTGATGAAGTCTGGGCTGTCTTTCTTGAAGTAGTCTAGGATAGAGTCAGTGAAATGGATCGCGAGATCAAGCGGATTTAACTTACTGCCGTCCTTTTGTGCCTTTCTGAGGTCACTCGGTGAAAAGCCCTTGTGGCGGAAGACAACAAAGTATGCTAGTAACCTGAGGGAGGTGTATTGGTGACCCGGACAATACAGAACAAGTGACACTTACGATCCTATCATCTCGATTATCCCTACTTCGAGGTACGCATAGCTAAGGACCCTGCCATCGACGAGGGTTTCATCGTCAGACTTCTCGAAGCGATCTTCCCAAAACTGGCGGGTGAAAGGGGACTTGAGTTTTCGCAGGAGGACTGTTAAGCGGCTAGGCCTAGTATCCGATTGTGATTCGGCATCATGGCCTAGCGTCATGCTACGACGTAGGGAGCGACGTTTAAGGTTCATGATCGAGCGTTCATTAACTGCCCTTAAATGTGAGAAACATGCGCATAGTCAAAGTATGGTGAAATGCAGACCAGGCTTCCTTGGAGGCATCCGCATTACGCTGTCCATGGTCTCGGGCTTGTCCCACGCAAACGACAACTGTGGATCAAGTTAGTGTCGCGATCGCTGTTGCGCAGAGTGGCAAAGTGGCGGGAAGAGGGAACATACGGCAACAAGGAGCTCGAAACCAAGATCTGAAACGGTATCGTCAGCGATGAAAACTCGTGGTCTCGCCTATCTCACCTATTACAAGAATCAGGATAGCGGACAGTGGCAACGGGATGGGGATGATCACGTCTATGACAGTGACCGATAAGCAGATTACAACTAATAGTGCATCAGGGACGTACAGAGGAGCTGGGGAACGACCTCGGGTGTGGTATGGGTGATCGTGTACTGGATGGATCGCTTCAAATTTATGAATATCTGACGACCCTCTTGGACGCCTTTCACGGTTGAGGCAAAGTTGTCATCGAGAAGGATCATGTTGGCAGCTTCCTTGGACACGTCCGAGCCTGAAATGTTCATGGCAATGCCGAGGTCCGCGCGCTTCAGGGCTGGCGAGTCATTGACACCATCACCAGTACTGCAACACAAAGTCAAACAGGGTACAATAACGGACAGTAGGAAGTGCTTACACTCCAACGATATGTCCAAGAGCTTGAGCACGTTTGACTAATGGGAAACATCAGACTCTCGAAATCTGCTTATGCATGAACAAAATTACCGATTTCGAGCTTGTGCTGGGGCGACGTCCGCGCAAATACGATCTCTTCCTTACTGAAGACTGAATGACGTCAAAATCAGCACAACATGCGACGCGAGGCGACGGTCTTGCCCTACTTAAATCCCACTGCCAGCCTTCGAGCGAGTCGATGTCATCACCGTGGATAACCACGGCCGATACTTCATCATCGTAAATTTCCCGGATATCTCGGTCCGTCTTTGCGCTAAGGGTTTCTTTCGTGTCGCCAATCATAAGATTGATTTTGCGGGCAATCGCCTCCGCAGTCTTAGGGTGATCACCTATACAGACATGTCGCGATGAATAAACGAGGCAAGAATCGGGAATGAATAACATACCAGTAACCATCATGACCTTAATGCCAGCCAAGCGTAATGTACCAATAGCCTCGCGCACGCCATGCTTAGGTGGGTCCTCGAGGGAGATTAAACCCAAGAAACAGTATTCGGAATCAGGGTAGTTCTTATCCTTCTTCGAGAATGAAAAATCCGCAGGGTATCTGTCTTCCGGAAGGAGGTATTGTGCACAACCAATTACACGGTGACCACGTGAAGCCATGTACTGCAAACCAGAAATCAGTGAGAGATTCGTCGCCGTTTCAAAAGGAAACGGACATTATAGGCTGCTTCGTAGCTCTCTTTGTAAACATTGTCTATGGGTTGGACCCTTCCGTTCTTCATACACCAAGTGCACTTCGCTAAAACGCGTTCGGGTGCTCCTTTGATGTACGACACCAATCGGCCATTGTCATGAGGTTTGTTCACGATGACCAGAGCCCATTTGTTCACCGGGTTGAAAGGTACTTCGAACACCTTGGGGAATTCGCGCAAGTATCCGTCGTAGTCTGTCAACGAACGACCAGCGAAGCGCGCGAGGCCAGTTTCGGTTGCATCGCCCATGACCACGCGTTTTGAGAACTCGATGTCGGTACGATCAAATTTGATACGCGAATTGAGGGCAGCAGTAGCAACAAGCTCGCCCATTCCAGGCGCATCAAGCGAGAACGCTTCTGTATCTTCCTGGTCGTTGTTCGACTGGAATGCTGAATACATTTTCTCGCCGTTCCATAGGTTCGTCACCTAATATATGCACGTGAGTCTCAGTTGGGACGTCAAGCCTTTGGATATGCACCGTCATCTGATTCCTCGTCAGGGTGCCGGTCTTGTCAGTGGCTAGCAAGGTCAGCTGAAGAAAAGGTGAGCTAGGTCTAAGACTCAGGGACCAAACCCACCGAGCCTGAAATATGGCCATAAGTGACAACGTTACAGGGCAAAAGATCGATACGTACCCAACGTTTCTACTCCTTGCAGATCTTTGACCAGTACATTTTGGGCGGCCATGCGTTTTGCGGCGATGGACAGGCTAATCACGTTCAATGACGCGAATTGAGACAGACGAGATAGACGTACAGTAACGTAACCGTAGATGGTAAGCCCTCAGGGACGAATGCCACGAGAATCGAGACCGCAAAAGTGAATGTTTGGCTTGCCTTGCCTTTGTAAGCGGTAGTGACGCCGACAATGAGGAAAACGACAGCGAAGACAATTGCGATGCTTGAAACCATCATCACAAAGCGGTTGCTACAGTTCCACATTTTATGGTCAGCTCGCCTCGTTCTGAACTTTGTAGGAGAAACGTACATTTCTACTGCTAGCGGTGACTTGTTCCCGGTCTCGCCACCAGTGAGCTGCGCGATCTGACCTATAGAAGACACGTTCGGAGAAGTGTACAGTTGTCATGAAGGTCGGCTTACCGATGAGCGTACGGTCGCCAGTGCGGACGACGACTATCCTTTCAATTAAGTGTATATCCTCACAAGAAAGTTCCTGGTACATACCACCCCATGCTTCGCCGTTCACAACCAGAGTCGAATTGAAAGCCTATAACTTCTGCTGAGTGGTGGGTAAGCAAGAGAACTACAGGACGTACCAAGTTCTCAGCTTCAACTGGCCGTCCACTCGATCCCTTGTGATCAGGGCCACGCTCCTGAGGTTCAGCCTCGCCAGTAAGGCTACTGTTGTCGACTTTAAGGTCCGTTGCGGAAAAAATAAGAAGATCCGCTGGCGTCTTGTCCCCGACGCGCTGTCCGAATACGGGTCAGAAGGTAGCAGACGATACAAGGACCGAATGGTGCCCACCAAAAGCACGACGTCGCCTTTAACAAGGTCGGCAGCAGGAATGTTTTGGAGGGTTCCATCACGAAGGACCCGGCAGGATGGCGGAATCATGGCGAGGAACGAAGCAAGAATCGCCTCGGATTTCTGCAATTGGTAAAATTCGATGAAGGCATTGAGAAATGCGACGGCGATGAGAATGCCACCGAGATAAGTGTTCGCTATGTTATTCTGTGGGAGGGGGGGGGTGTCAATAAACGAAAAAAAAAAAGACGATAGGAGCGCGTCAAGGCTCACATGAAAGTCGATGCCGAGAAGGATGTACTCAAGAATACCGGAAACAATCAAAATAACGTTGAACAAGGACTTGAGACAGTCGAGGTACTATTGAACATGTCAGAAAATCAGATGGGTAGAACCCTGCACGGGTGCACGCGAACCTTCTGGAGAGCCGACTTCTTCTTGGGTGGAGTAAGGGCGTTCGGGCCATCACGCTTAACACGGGCTTCTGCCTCGTCGACGGTAAGACCGCGAGACTGGGCGGGATCGACAAAATTAAAAGACGTTTTGAGCAGTTCTTCTATTTCGTGAATGGGACGAGAGTGCTCGGTGATGTCGACGTCGCCGAATTTGGTGCCTTCCTCGCCG
>Ga0307510_10001408_pt1 | contig 26372 bp, 35 predicted proteins | sample 12_EM_MG_FD_207224 | JGI IMG/M metagenome (GOLD analysis project Ga0307510, IMG submission 207224) | Populus trichocarpa ectomycorrhiza microbial communities from riparian zone in the Pacific Northwest, United States - 12_EM | ecosystem: Host-associated > Plants > Roots > Unclassified | place... | reverse complement strand
TCCGCCGATACATTTTTGGATCGTGCTCAAAGGCCTGCCAAGCAGAAGCATGGCCCTTCGCGGACATCCGTTGATGTATCCTCCAACGCTGTTCGTCCCCTGCTGCGCGGAAGGAGAGAAGTGCCTCACGAGAGTAAACTCTCTTTGGCCAAAGCTCCAAATGGCGTTGCTGCACCTGAAGACGATGTAGGATCTCAACCCAGCTACAGCGGACCAATAGCCACCATGGAATCCAACAGGATGAAGCGGGAGCTAGAGACATTCAAGAAGGTCTGTTCTTTTTCTCCAGGGCGTGTGGTCCGGCTCATAGAACTCGCCCAGCAAGTGACTGCTCAAAGCAAGACCATTGAAAAGCAAGCTAATGTACGCCATTCGATTCCATTCTGCACACCCCCCTAATATTTGTAATAGGCAATCTTGTCTCTAAAGACAGAACTACGTTCAATGCACCAGGTACTTGACATCGGCGATAGTGACGTGTCTCGATGCCTGATCTATTCCATCTACAGACTCATAAGGATCAGCTATCCCAAGTAGAGGTTTTAGAAACCAAAGTTAAACAGGCGGATGAGGTACGACGCGTGTCATATGGGAACAAATATCATGGCCGAGTTGACACCCATCTAGCTGACATCCAATATAGAAGGATCGCTCCAATGTCAGATCTGTATTGATACACTTACCAAGCCTTTTGCGTGAGCAAGCCGTCAGCGCTTCAGCTTTCCTCCTATCCATACTCATGTCGTTGTTCACAGCCTTTCACCCTGCGGCCACGTCCTCTGCCAGGGATGCCTCCAAGATTGGTTCCGCAACGCCCCCGTACCCCAGGACGAGATGAATGTTGACGAACCTCTACCCCTGGTTTTTCGCAAGAAGACCTGTCCCTTCTGCCGTGCTGTGATCCGATCCCGCCCACTTCCCCTCTTTGTTCTCAAGAATCTTCTTTCGATCCTCGCCAAGGGCAAGTCCAAGGGTGCGGCCACCGTCTCAGGAACTTCACCACCCCCGGACCTTGAGGACCCGTGGGCAGAGATATTTCCCTCTCAACGAAGCGACAGCGATTCTGACGCTGAAGACGACGAAGACGAAGACTACTCTGAGGACGATTATTGGGCTCCATTCGATGTCACGTATGACGATACCGAAGACGTAGAGGGTCTCCAAGAATACGACGACACGTCCGATGACGAGTACGAGGGCGAGTGGGCCTCGCCCAGCTGGGAGCCACCTGCGCAGCGTGCCGCGACACCGCTTGACCCAGAACCACACACCGATGCGCTGCTGCGCCGCGGTGCGACGTACGGCATGATCGAAACGTACGACATGCAATATACACACCAACAGGGGCTCACGGCGCTCGTCGATGAGCTGTGTCTCTCTCTCGGCTGGAACATCGAGCTGACGGACGAGGACGAGGACGGAGAACGCTTTATCTCGTGGTGTCTTGAGGATATGGAAATGCGCCCCTACCGTTGGTCTTTTGACGACCATGGGCACATCCATCGGCTCGTGCGACGGGATGCATTGGAGGAATACGACTCGACTGACTCGGAGAACTGGATTGGGATAGAGGATGAGGACGAAGACGAAGACATCGGGGATGTGTAAGCTGATATGGACGGTGTGCCTCCTCCCCAAGGTTCCCTGGCCCTGCTTTGTTACACGGACTGTTTGTACGATTCATTTAGCGTAGACGTTACACCAGCGGATTTTCTACTTATAAGACGAGGTTTCTACACCCTGACATCCAACTCTCAGTAGGCATGCAGCGAGCGGCGAGTGTTGGTCTACAATATATAATATACGAAAGCTACAATAATATAATTGGGATAGCAATGAATCCGCCGTTTCCTACAGGGAGTCGTACTAATCAGCCACAGGCGCCACGGCCTCTTCTGTACCTGTTGCGTCTTCTGTGTCGCTTCTTTCCTTCCCTTTCTCTTCCTTTTTCTCGCTTTCCTTCTCTTGGTCATAATTGCGTAGGCGCATCTCGACGAGGAATTCCGTATCACGAATAGACTGCGACCACCGCGCGAGGGCCTTCGAGCCTGTCACACCAAGCCGGACAAGACCTGCGCCAGCGAATATTCCTGGATAAACATGCATAACTACGGGAGAATGATCAGAGCGATGGTGACAAGACAGGAGAGGGAAAAGCTTACGGATGAAGCGCTGATCGAGCTGTAGAGGAGCAACGCGATGCAACAGGACGACAATGGAAGGAGGAAGCGCCAGCATGCCCACCAGGCCGACGATGAGAGGCGCGATCACCTCGGCAGTCGCGCTGAACGGTTCCGGATTTGTCCATCCGTGCGCTTTAATCTGTCAACAAAATCGGTGGTCAGGGAACGTAGCATAAAGATATGGTCGACGAAATCCCACATGGTTGAATCCGGCCGTAATCCGGTTTAGCGGACGGAAGCGGTTCGCGTGGAGCACTATTTTTGCGTAGATAATGCCCAATGCCCACATATCCACGACCCGCACGTTTGGTAACAAGGCGGGATTCAACGACAGACGGATAGGCATGATGATGTACAACTCCACCACAAGGCCAAGGAGAGCCGGGATGACGACACCAACAAAGATCACGATATACGAGATCTTCGCCAGCCAGAGGACGCTTCGTTTGAGGAAATATAGCGGCCAGTTGCCCCTCGCATCATCTGCACTACGCCGTTGGCGCCTCTTGTCCATCCTCTCGACAGCATGCCCGACCACCCAACAGCCCCAGAGGGCATAGAAACCGACCAGGAAAGAGTATCCGTCGTGCATTTGTCTTTCGGTAAAGAGGTTGAACACGCCGCGACCAAGCAGGATTGGAACAGACACGGCAGCGGTGATGAAGATGCAACCAAAAACCCAAAGCGCGAAGATGAATAGGCCAATGCGGTACTGGAAGTGAGGAGGGATGTACACCACGGTGTAGTCATCCTTTGGATTCCGCTTAGATTTCTCCGCTTCAGCATCTTGGGCCGCAATTAGCGTTCGTGCCTCGTCATCGACGGGTATGCCATCGACGTTGACTCTGGCTGTAGCGCGCATATCTCGGGGAACAGCGACGTTGTCACTGTTGGGTACCCGGCGGTAGCTTCCGTGGAAACGCAGTTCGCTGTCTGTTGTCTTGCCATGAGACTTTCCGAAATGCAGCCAGTCGGTACAAGGAACTTCGCGCTCTTCTTCTGCATGACGTCCTCCGAACATGTATGATGTGAGGCGGAGACGAGCACAGAGATGCTTCCAAACCATGATTGCCGCCTTGCGGATGACCTTCCTTGGTCGGAAAAAGCGGAGTGTGTAGGGTAAAAGAATGTGGAGGAACAGAAGGTCGATAGGGACGTCAGATAACGGTTCACTTTAGCTACGATAAGCCTTGGCCCATACCGACAAAAGACAGGGAACGCACCGTGGTTTCCAACGGAGGGGTAGGACAAGCCCCCTTCCCAAGCGCATAAGACCTCCTACAGACCCCACACCGCAAGCAACTACCAACCCATACATAACTGCGCTCACTGACAGCTTGCGAAGTTGTACCAGTGCAGGGCGTTCAAGAATATCACGAATAGGATGGAAGTTCTGGTCAGACGGGTCCTTAATAAACCACATTGCACCTGGACGCATAATGGTGCGGCAGCCAGCTAGTAAGATCGCGAATTGATACCTGCAAGATACAAATTAGCGGCAGAAATCATACCAATGGAAACGACCCACATGAACATCGTGCCCACAACCCAATGATAGAATGTTGCCGTCAGGGGTGCGTATTGGAAGAACGCAATTCGCGACTGAAGGCTCGCTTCGGGAAAAAGCCAGATGGAACATAAGTCGAGGTTGATGCCGCATCCTAATGGGAATAAAACCAGTTCGATGATGATGAATGTCGCCACCTAAGAGGGATGTCAACTTGGGCAAAGTAGAATTTCTCTCAGTACACGAACCTTGACCACAAGCAACTGCTGCCGCACAGCGCTCCTCACTGCTCTCCCAGCGCTCTTCACAGATCCAACAGTAAAAACGTTCAGGTAGAAGGCAATTAGTAGTCCAATGACGGCATAACCAAGCGCAATAGCAAAGACTCTTTCCCCCGTCCCATCCCCGATGGCCAGTCGTGTCCAACTAGTCGCAACTTGGTATGAACTTGCCCTGGCCTGCTTGCCTAAAGCTCCAAAGTAAGGCTCTACTCCCACAAGAATTGGATCCATTGACCCCAGGACACGGGCGACGAGGGATGGGGTCGTGTTGGGACGTGACTCCGCCACGAGCTTTGAAGTGAGGGAGGCGATGTAACCGTTTGTTGTATCCCAGGGGAAATTCATAACATTCTCTCTCTACGGCACGTTTAGCGACGGGGCGCAACAGAGGCGGTGGAATGCTTACTGTAGTGTGGACAAAGCGCACAGACTTCTCGAGAGCATCACGAGGAACAACAGCCGAGAGGCCCCAAACCGTAGCAGTGAAGAACCCATCGAATAGACGAACAAATGAAGGAAGAATCAGGTAACTGATTACGAAGAAGATGGAATCAACCACTGGATCTGTCACAATGCGAATGACGCGTATTGGCCAATGAAGCACCTGCAGAGCCCGCCTTGGGTCAAGCTACCGAAACCTCAGCCTGGGCACTGCAGGACGTGACGGAACGGACTTACGGAGAGTAGGGCAGTCGACTTTCCGAAGGTGAAAGGAACCCAGACGCCTAATCCGACTGCCGTGTCCAGTACGAAGATCATCAAGGCCGCCTGAGAAGCTAACTTTGAGTACATGCAGAGCTTCAAGAACACCTAGGCGTACATTCTGTGCAACGGCATACAGCGGACCTCTCATGCCGATAGCTAGAGGAATGTGGTCAAAGAACTAACCTCCCAGATCATATATGAAAATACCGTACCTTCGAGGGCACCCTCCATGTCATCCTCAACGGCCAGATCTTCGTCGGCAAGTTGCGCTGCCAGGGCCGCATCGTCCACCTCCTCCCCTTCCACGTCTTCACCGTCATCGTCAGCTTCTACGACCACATCCCCCTCATCTGCAACCTCTGCGGGCACTGCATCATTCCATTCGGGGCCCCACGCCGCGCGTCTCTGCGCACGTCGAGCAGCACCTCGCACAGCACCCCGTAAATCCCTGGCGTCTTCATCCCCATCTTCGTCGGAGTCTGCTAACAAACCAGGGAGGTCTCCTTCATCATCTTCCTCGTCCTCCTCTTCCTCGGTATTGAGACGGGATTCTTTGCTTGCTTCATACGCAAAGTTAGGCTCATCCTTAAAAAATAATGCGGCATCTTGTTCAAATCGTTCATGGCTCATGTCCCTGGGATGGTCTAGTTCTCCCTCGCCTTCCTCAACATTGTCAAAGTACCCTTGCCGCGAAGAGCCTTCCTGGAACTCTTCAGGAGGTTGGTAAGTTGCGAGACTGGGCGACGCAAGCGGTGTGCTGTCCCTGCTGCTCCGGGGTAGAAGAGAAGGCGTGGCAGACGTTGGTGTTGGGATCGTCGTATTCGGCATTGGCGGTCGTCGAGGCATAGAAATCGCAGGAGCGGGTGGTAGTTGAGAATCAAGAGAGTGAAACGTCGGTGAAGAGGGAAGCGATGATGATGATGACGCGTGGCGAGAGTGTGTGGATAATGTAAACTGCGAGGGTGGTTCATGCGAAAGGGACACCGTGGGGGATATTGGGAAGGGAAGAGGCTTCTGCGTAACGGAAGGGAACAGTTGATCGCCACCTCCAAGGGGTGGAAAAGCGAAAGCATTTGGGTTTGCTTGTGAGTGTGTCCGTGGGCGCATGTGACGAGACCGTCCGTCATCTTCGTCTGGGGAAGCGATGGAGACCGTACTGATAGTAAAGGAGCGGCCCATCCTGGAACCCTCAGCTCTTAATTGCTTGTGGGCTGTGAGCAATGACGCCTGGTCGTCGGTGGCACCTGGCCGGGATGGCGTTTGGGACAAACCGGCGAGTACGGGCAATCGACTATTCAGCTTCGGGGCCGGAGGTGGTGTCCAAACACAATTGATATCTTGGACCATACGGAGTTCTTCGATTGGTATGCCAGACAACTCGCTGGGTAGTTGCAGGGTACCGAGACCATCGCGCTCGGCCTCTTCACGCAAGCGTTCCCAAAGAACACGCCGCCTCGCCCGCCACCGCCAAGCGTCATCCACAGCATCCCCAAGCCATTCGGTCCAATCGTCGGGGGCAGCGATAGTGTGTGTGCCGACCCCCGCGTTTGTGAACAAGGTTGCGTCATCCTGAACTACTGGGTAAACTCCGGCTTGAATGATGAGCTGCCATGGGTCCATTTCTGCCACGATACCATGCGGCGAGAACATGAGATCAATGCCGAGTCTGGTCATCTCAAAACGCTCGAAGTCGTAGAGGGCCCAAGACTCTGCACCAGGGATGTCCCACGTAATGCGCTTCTGCTTGAGGGCAGCTAAGACATTTTCCGTATCGCTGACCACAGAAATGGAAGCAGTGTCTTGATTGTTTGACTCCTCGACGTCTACTGCCTTTGCCTTCCCTTTGCGGCTTCCAAGAACAGCAATATCGACGCTTTTTGCCTGGGCCGATGACCCTGCATTACTGTCTGGTGAGCTTGACCCCCTTTGTTCCTCAGAGGAAGATGTGCTTCCAAGGGGAAAAAGTCGGCGTTTCTCCGCTGCTCGTAACCGTTCTTGCCGCGCTTGCACGTAAGGTGGGTTAGGGTCAGCCCCGACGGGTGAGGACGTCGCACCACTCGGCCCAGCGATATCACTCGAGGAGAGTCCAACCTGATCTGGATGAGTAGTCTTGTACGTGGCACGTAACTCGTGCGCTCGCCGGGATGGGGGTCGCGTGGGTAAATCTCCGATTGGTTGATCCGGGTGATGCCTAGTTGACCCCAGTTGACGCGGATCACCCTCTCTGGCTCGGGGTAGACGTTCTGCCTCAGCTTGCTGCCGCCTGCGTAACTGGATGTCGCGCTGCTCTATTATGGCCCTGGCCTGCTCACGCACCCGCTGCTGTCTTTCGCGATCCTGCTCGGCTTCAGGCTCGGCTGCAAGTGCAGGATCGCCTTCTTCAAAAACACCAGGTCGGGCATTCTGGGATATCCATTCACGCAAAAGGAACACTGCGATGAAAACGAGGACTATGAGGGTTGCGATGATTTGGCCGGTGAATATGTCTGCGGATACAGAGCGAAGTAGCGGATGTGCAAGAAGTCCATCTAATGTGGAGGAGTGGGTGTCATTGGAGGGTTGGCGAAGAGTTGTATTGGTTGCGGTCGAATTGGATTGGGAGCGTGAGGTGAGATTATAAAAGAAGAACGATGACGGTGAGGATGATGATGGCCTCGGACGTGCACTAATCCACCTAGCACTACGGAAATCATCAAAAAATAGACACGAGATCAGAGGCCACAGTTACATACGTGGAATCGCCCATTGCAAAGTATAACCTCCACGTCCAGACTGTACACCAAGGTAGAATGGCGAGCCAAACGAAGGACACGATGATAGCGCGAATGCAGAAGAAAACCGCAAACACCGCTTGTTGGGCGAGTTTTCGTAGCAGGAGTATCGCCGGTAGGTGGCTAGGCATGTCATCTGCGTACACTGGGATGAGGTCAGACTCTGCTGGAGTTGGATGTGGCAAGTGAAACCCTGCCTTTGGTAAATGAGTACGGATGCTTGCACACGTCACAGGTCTTTTTTTTGCTATGGGAGAGCCATGTTGTCAAGCTGAAAGGTATATCAGCGCGGTCTGGGGAAATACGACAGGTCACAGGACACACCAATCTTGGTGAATGTACCGGATCGTGCCCGAGCATTTGCACGGATGAAAGAGCGGTTGATCTGGTTCCGCAGGTGCGCTGCAGATTCGGCAAGTGTCTTGGTCTGCGTCACCCTCGACTGTTAACTTTGCCAGAGATTGGTTTCCAAGTTCAGTATTCGAGCTACCGTCCGCCATAGCGGCCGATTCGTGCAAGGGGCCGCGGTGTTAAGGAAGCCTTGAGAATGGGCCGAACGTCACGTTATTATTCAAATGCGTGAGTGGGAACGGTAGTGCTGCGGCGAGAATCGAACGTTTGTTGTTGTGGTGTAGAGGAGAGTCGGTGCGCAAGAGCCGCGTTGATGACGTTCCCCGTGGCCCTTGTCGCAGCCGCAGCTGACTAATGACTTCAATAAATAATAACAATCGGTTTAGACGCCGAGTCACTTACACCAGTTGTGGTCCTGGTCCCGAAAGTGCGAAAGGATAGAAAATGACCAACTGTAGGACTAACATTCTGGCTACCGTTGACCTACTCGTAGTCCATAGCCTCAGGCGACTGAGTCCCTCATTGACGGACCTCGGCCATCACAACCCATTTATATTCCATAATGTATGATAGCTTTAGAGTCCTCGACGGTACGCGTTTTGACCGGGTCAACTGTCTATCATCTATCCCCCTGTTCAATGTCCTTGTCCCCAATTTGTAACATTCCTCCTGGTAATGCCCAGAGACTCTACGCTCGCCGGGACGGCCAACGTGTTTCACGTGTACTCTTTGGCGGCAAAGAGATCTCTGACGAGCGATGAGGCCGATGAGGCGTGAGGTGCCATATGCGCCAGCCTCAAACGACAAATGTTGACAGGCATGCACTCGGAGATCAGAAGAACCTGGAAGTTGGCTTGGCATCATGGTTTGTGTGCGCCCAGTGGTTAGATTATGACTCGTAGTACCCATACCTACTCTAAAACACGTATCCATTTTAAATAATTGTCACGGTCGGGCTATAGATCAAATACCGGTTATTGGCAGATCTGTCGCATGCGGGTCCCTCGGGTGCCTTGACAGGGGAAACACAAAGCGACGCAACCAACACCGTGGAGACACGTGAGAGTGAGACCTGTGAGGGCTCACGGCGCTCACACGTAGCCAGCAAATCAAGCGCCAGCACGCTGACAAAGCGAATAGGAAAAAAAAAAAAAAAAAGGGTGTAGGCTGTGCCGTGGGTACATACTGGAGTCAATGGGAGGGCAAAACAACAGGTGGCAGTGTCATGGGCACGCGCTATGTAACTAATTCGTGGAGCAAAGGTGAGTGGAGTACAATCACCGGCGCTGAACCCGGTATGGAAGAAGAGTAGGACAAAGATCACATTGGTGGCGAGAAAGGTGTGCAAGTAGAGTCAGAAACTACTGTACATGTACAGCACTCAACACACCAAACGGAAAATTGGACGTTTTTCTCGGTCAAGAACTACCCTCGCTGATGACGTCCTCTATAAGATTAGATCCACACGAAAGAGTCTCGTGCTGATCATGAACACCAGCGATGCCCTAAAACAAAAGATATTCCTGTTGTGACCGCTCGGACTTCGTACCTCCAGCCCCTTTGTTTGGACTCGTACAAGCATATATATACATATATTAATGTACCGAGCCTCGGAACTTCGTCTAGGTCGTAACCCATCTCCCTGCGTGACCAAAAAGGACTGAGACCACTTTACCTCCCGTCAGCACACCTCATATTAGGACGGCAAAGTTATTCCCGCAGAAGAGACACCGACGCACGGCCTTCAGGAGCTCTTGCACGACCCAACCCCGGCCGGTCGTCCCAGCGTTCTCAGTCCCTGGCTCTTCAACTGTACCTGAACCCTCGACCAAGGCTCTCTCAGAATCTTCAACACCCCGCATTTGAATGTCTCCCCAGTCCCGTTGATACGGAGATTCAGTGGCAGGGAGAAAGGCTTTCCGTGTGCAGCCTATACAAGTTTTCACCTTCGTCGTCGACAGAATAAATGACGTGACAGAACAGCGGGCTGCCAAAGCAACGATCAGCATAAAAGAGCGCGTAGCTAATATCTATGTGAACTCACACCACTTATGGCCATTTGAACATATGGCCACAGCAATGTCTGTCAAAGGGACTTCCACACCGCAAGCTGGACACAGCTCCAGTATCCCACCCGATGCTCCCTCATGCTCGACCAGCGGAAAGGATGTTGTCACTTTGTTGGCTAGGATTTGTGCCTCGAAAGACAGTTCCTGCGGTGCACCTGGCAGCATGCACTGAACAACAACACGCAACACAAATGCCAGGTCGTCTCCTGTTCAATGCCATCAGTACAACTCAAACGGCGGAAAAGCTGAAAGTGGGTAGCCTACGGGTGAGAAAATGTGCAACCAAATTGATGTGTTGAACAAGTATCCCCAGAACTCGATGGGAAATCGCTCTCAGAAGGTCTTGTGCGACCGCCCCATATTCGTTTTTGTTTTCCGGATTTGAGGCCGATCTCTGCATGGTAAATTACATTCGGTAGGATGTGGAATATCAATGAGCATGGCAAAAACAGAGCGCAGGAGAAAGAAGTGGCCCTACCCAGCAAAAATCCGTGATTGCCAGCTTCAAACGAAGGCGATGTAAAGCGTCACTATGAAATAACACACGGACGACGCTCTCTCGGAATGACGCATAAGGCGAAGTAGAGGGGTCGAAAAGCAAGTGGGGCATCGCGAATTCTAAAACATCTCCTGCTGCAGAAGTTTGCAAAGTCTGGAGAAGACGAGGGTGAGGTCGTGTTAGAACGCCCTGGACAAGACGGAATAGAATGGGGCGAAGAATGTGTATTGGGGCTGTCATAGGGTCTGCCGTAACAACATTTATCAGCAGAGCATCTTTGTCGTAGGACAAACGACATGCATGCTTTGGTTGTGGAGATGACATCGGTGAGTATCTCCAGCATAGCGTTGTCATTGTCTTCTGCGTGAATCCTGGTCACGACCAAGGTGCTGTTATGCGTGGCTTCATGCTTGTAGCTAAAATCAGATGGCATGGACCCCCTGCAGCGCAGAGATTATAAGAGAATAGGGTGGGGTGGTGTTAGGGAAAACCTTACTCGTGAGCCCAACTGACAATAGGAAAGCCACCAAAGGCCACCATGCCGTTGATCCGGTTCATCTCTGCATGAGGGATGGCACTGCCCTCTACCTGTATAAAGACTTTTCGGGATATCGAGGAAAGATCGTTTGAGGAGAAGCTTGGCTGATTTGTCAAACCCAGGGGTGATTCAGAAGTTGGGCTGGAAGAGATGCCGTAGATGACATGAAAACTTCCATCGGTCAGGGAGACCACAAGCGTGTCATGCGCAGGAGAGTACACAAGGCCGGACGGAGAATAAAACATCGAGGAGCCACTCGAAATGCCTTGTCTTTGAAGAGAAAGGGAGCGTAGTCCTGACCACGCGCTTCCCTCACATTCTTCAGCCCACAGCTGGACCACCCCAGGCCTGAGAATGACAACGACGGGCTGAGTTGTCCTCAGCTTGGTATCTGAGCCAAGAAGACTGTTATCGAAGCTTACCTTCATGTGGCGGGGTTCAATAAAGGAAAGTCCCGTAACAATGATGTCGTCAGCCTCGCAAATGAACCCCTGCGAGCGGATCACGGTCGTCGCCAATGCTGGCCCATGGCCAAACCCAGAACCTCCTGCCTCTATGTGATATGTTCTCGTGACCCTGACGAGCCCTACGGCACCATCAGAAGTACAATAAACGAGAATAGCGACGCCTATCCGAAGTTATGAAATAAACCGAAGACAAATTCCTAAGTACGCCTGTAACTCACATTCATTTTCGCCCGTACAGATCCACGGAAGCCATGTCAGGTGGGTTACCCATAGTTCACTAATATCGACAGTTTGGACGTGTTCAAGGTTTTGGTTGGGCCCTGGCCCCATCATGAACCTAGTCGACAGAATCAAGGAGTCTCAGATGGCCAATTCTATTCACACCCGTGCTTACTTCAGAAGGAGGATAGAACCTGCTCTATTTCCAACAGCCAAGAGAGAACCATCAGAGATGCAGGCGGGGACAGAACCGAAGTCTGGCTGCCTTGACCAGGAAGAACCTATCAGGTATGACACGGTCTGTGTCCTGGCAAAATAATTATGAAAACGTACAGACAACTTGTGACTGGAGCGTCTGTTGAAGTCGAGAATCCGTTCGAGCGGTTGCCAGTGACTGCAGAAAGGATATGGCATCTTGTAGCTTGCGCAATATCAGTCAGCCGCATCTAATACCCGTCAGGCGTCTGAGTCAGTCAAATACCTTGACCCACTGCCCCGTCAAGTGATTCTTGACAGAACACCACAGGGATAGCTCCAAGTTTGTGCTGATAACAGCCAGAATACAGCTTTGGCCCCAGATAATGAGCCTTACTGAAGAAGACTAGTGTATATTCTTACCCTGCGTCTGCAGATAGAAAGCTGGGAGAAGCTGTGACGGACTTGATAGAGATATCGAGAGACCCTGTTACCAGACTATCCCAGTCTGAGCCGAAATTGATATCACCGTATTTCTGTCCCATCAGAAATACATCTTACCTTGCGATTCACATGGCCAATGATGAAATGAGCGTCTGTCAAGTTCCAAAACGGTCCTAAACCACCCATGTATGTTTGCACCCGGGGTACTGTCTTTGAGTTTTGCGGGCGTGACTACGGAAGCACTGCAACAATTGACCCCAAGATCGGGAGTCTCGATGCGCTCGTTATAATCATATTTTCGGACAGAACGATAATTCCTAGGGAGTAGTGCTGACCAATATATGTACCGCTGTCTTTGTCACGAACAGCAATTGTCCGTCTTCGGTCCATTGTAAGGAGTTGACGGTGGGATGCGACGCTGCGGCGGGAATGCTCGAGGCCGTGTAGACTGTTACATGTTCCATGTTGACCACAATCGCAAAAAGAGATCCTCAGGGGGTAAGGACTTGTCTCCTACAGGATAGACCGAGCGCCAGATGTCGATGTGGCACAGATGACAGATGAAACTCGACAAAGAGGTATAGCCTTGATGATATTGATTCTACAGCAAGTACGTAAAATTGGTTATGAGGAGGAGGAGTGTACAAAAACGATATAGTGTGGGGTCACCGCGACCGTACTTGTCCGGGGCAAAGGCGAAAAGCCGATGGGCACACCGTGACAAAGGAGGCAAGTCGCAACTGGCAAACGAATCCAAACCTGGTGTTGGAGACAGAGCCGTGGGAGACGGTCTTCTCATTATGTACTAGAACCACGCTATCCACATGCAGTCACCACGACATCGTGACACGGCAGAAGTGTCCTACTCCGGGTCAACGAAACTCTGCGATAGGAGTGGTTCGAAGACGATCTAACCTTCGCGCAATCGAATACAGTATCCACCCGGATCAACACGACCACGTTGGACAATCCCGCACGGCACTTCTGTACGTATACCCCCCAAACCCCCACCCCGAGTGTCCCACATTAATATTTCGAGATGACTGTGCGTAACCCTGCCTACGAGTCGTACTTCTTGTCGCTGAGTACGATCCAAGGACCTCACCTTCTGCTACCTGCACATGACCGAAAATGACCTCAAGGTGTTGGACACGATTGGAACGCCAGAGAATTTGAGGGGAAATCTTTCGGACAGCGGTTCGTCCTCGCTGGCATGAAAATCTGTGGCATCTGTACTGAGGTGAGCGCCCACCACAGAGATGGACATCCCGGCGCATATGGTTCCACCGAACCCTGACGATTCAGATAGTTTGTATCATCACCCCTTGTTTCGCAATTTTGATCGTTGAAGCACAGCCCCAAAGTACTTCCTTCCCACATCCATCCCTCTTATCCCTACGGAAATCCGACAAATATCAAACACCCAGCCGCTCGCCCACGTGTGCCTTACGACCCAACCTCGCGTGCTTTGTTCGAAGATATGGGATACGCCGGAGGTGGGGTCAACGGAACATTGAGATGGAGAGATCTCGCGCTCGACATTTTATTACCTGTCGACAAAGAGAAAGAGGAGGCGGAGAAAGCAGCCCATGCGCGGAAAATGGCCAGCGGCGCCACGGCGAACCAGTATCAGCCACCCTCGCAACAGCTGGAAGCCACAGGAGAGGAAGGAGATGCTGATGACGAGAATGAAAACGATGAGAACGACGATGACGAGATGCCGGAAGAGCGGGAAGAGCGGGAGGGAGAAACAAGTTTCGAGGACGAAGACGAATAAGTGAGTGTGCTCCCACATGTGTGACACATACTGTTTTGCAAATACTACCACTGGTCGACCATCCCTTCTCTAATGGTAACTGCGGCAATCATCGCGTCGGTCACGTCCTCCAAAAGTAGATCCTTTACATCCGAATCCTGCTCAACCGCCCATTCGTAGGCTTCCAATATAATCGTATCGGTTATGGGTAACGACCGAGAAGCCAACACCCTTATGATATTGGAAACTCGGGCGATTGCCGTTCTCGTTGCATCATCGATATCCTGTAAGAGATCAGATCGTTGACCAAGTAACACAAGTCGCAATAGAAACGCACTTCGTTTTGATTGGAGTACACGGCCTCTGTATCAAATCCTTCCCCCTCTTTTTCGTTATCTCGGACATGCTTACTTATCCAGATATACCCATTTAAGCCCAGTATCAGGTCAACGCCAGAAGGGAGTGAGCAAAAGTGGGATTTTAGCCTGCGGATAAGAATTGGGGGGACTGAAACGAGCTGGCCATTTCTGAGCTAAGGATGACACCAAGCGCCATTAGACACATGTACCCCGTTTCAGGTATGAAACGTACCTTGCCGTACTTGAGTGAGCGCGTGTGGAGGGACATGGCGCCATCAGCAAAAAAAGCCTGAACTTCTGCTACAAGAAGGTCCCCCTCTTCGAAGAAATTTCGCATTTGGAGTTCATCGCTCTCCAACTTGCGACGCTGGGAGTGGTACGGAACCGACGTGGTCAACACACGCAACGACGAGACTATATTTAAAGCATACCCACCTGGACACCTCCAGGGAGATTGACTGATGAGAGCATGAGGACGGCATCCTGCCGAGCATTGGCATCAACTTTCCACCTTCGCGGTTGTACCTTTTCTCCTTTTGTGATATTTTGCTCCGGACGAGAGGAAGAGATGGTCCGTACCTCCGTTATTCGTCCGATCACAAGATCCCCAACCTCTGGATTGTACCTAAATGGAACGTTGGTTAGAGAGGTAGATCGAACTTAAACATTTCACGCGGGCATTCCTCGTATGCAGTGCCCGCACCGTGACGAGCTTATTGACCCTTTCGATGGTGCCAGCTACCGATGCGACAACTTCGTCGCCATCTACGTAAGTGCCATGTCCCCTAGAAGCCCTCAGAAGAGAAACGGGACCACGAGAGATTCTCTCACCTCATGAAGGCACGCGCGGAAGTGATAGGTTCCCCTGGAGAAGTTATTTTCGCATTTTCGCCCTCAAAGTCGTCGTCGTCATACATATAGACCACTTCTTCGCACACGTTCGCACCCGCATTGAGGTGATTGTCGGAGGTAAGAGTAGACGGAGAAGAGAAGGATATAAGCATGCTGCGCCAAAATGCTTTTTCCCGGTTATGCGCTAGTGCCTTGTCTAATGCTCGGATCCGGGTCTAGAGCTTGTGATCCTGAATATATTCCGTATGTCAAATTAACGGCTATTTACAAGTAAGCTTTTGAAAGGACCTTTACAGTAACAAACGAAGGGTTCACTAAAGGGTCCGAGATGAGAAATTTAACTTGATTGAATGAAGGCGCCAGATCGTGCACAGACCAGGCAGAGAGTAGGCACGGAGGCTATGACGCTCTGTGGGCGCCACTGACCGACTCCCGACGATCGCTCTTGGATACTGACTGGATTAGCGAAACCCAATCCATGCTCAGGGACTACATCGCCCGTCATATACGCATCATATCAAGTCTGCCACAAACCCACAATTGATGGTTATCGCTTATTATTCAAACAAGTAAATGCGGATAGCCGACTGGCTAAGCAGAATGGATCACTCGCGATAATACGTTCTATAAGGATACGCAACGTTATATTACAGATTACGCTTAAACTTCCCGCTAAGTAGGCGTTACAACAGAGCACTAATTCAAATGAAAAGATATACGAAGAGTCTATATTAGAGCAGCACGCGGTCGCCAGCGACCCGTACTTTGTGTTAAGGAACTGAAGATGGATAGCATGAGGCTCCCACTCGATTCTGAAACGGATAGAGTACTGCGTGATCTCCTCGATACGTTTACTTGTAGGCAAGGAAATATGAGGAGAGCGCAGGCAAGTCGTTGGACCCAGCATCAGTATAACCCTGTCTCCTGGACCCATTGTACTTCAGGACAATAACGGGACCGCACCAGGGCTTCGAAGCAGCACCCGAAGTGACGCGAAAGATTGACTGATTGATTGGGGTATTCGCGGCCAACGCGCCAGGCGAATACCACAGATGCAGGGGAAAACGCAAAGGCTCTCCATTCAGACCTTGCGTTATGACGACGTTGTCGACCTGAGCCCCAGGAAAATACTCTTGGATGAGCGGAATCGGGGAGGCACCTTGAACAGGCGTGTGAGGAGGCTGGCAAGTTACACTAACGATTCGGGGTCGATCTAGAAGCTCTGTTAAGTGTGCATACGCGCCAAGAAAAGGGGCTATACATACCTTCCTGTGGGGAAAAGAAGATGGCAGATACGCTGATCAACTGGGGTTGAACAGGTGGTGGCGTAGCAAGCGTGTTGGATCGCGCGGATGCGACAGGAGCGCACTCCCGGCGATGACGGGGCCAATCCTACAGTAGGATGAGTCCCAAACAAAGCGCCGGGGGTACGGTAACGCACATCCCGAAGGTGTTCAGGAGAACAATACCACGTATTTTGGCATCGACTGCACCACATTGACGTGGATTTATAACAGACCGCACATGGGTGGTTGATGTACGCGACAGCAGGATCCATTGTCGATGTCAGGAGGGTAGTAGGCGAGAATTTGCGAAGTATCTGAGCGAATGGTGTTGAACTCGCTGAAACATGGCCCTTTTATCCAGAGACGAGGATCTAGCGCTCTGGTAACGAAGTACTGATCCATCTTAGTTTGTTAGACTTTGCGAAAAGCGGGGGACTACAGAAAAGTAAATGTACGCGAGGCAGGCGGTGATATTGGGTCGGACGGCCTTAGAGTTAGGAACTTAGTGGTTTACGAAACACTTTCTCTTGATGGGGAGTTCGGAGCAACGAAAAGATCTGGATCAGTGCCCGGGAGGGCTCGACTTCACGAACAGTGAGACGGATGACATCCGGGAGCAATTTCATTCCCAGGCACAATGGGGAGCACGCGAAGTAAAGGAGCATGTGCTGCTGAGTCACCGTTGGAAGGACAACCGGAGCAAACGTTCGAGGTAAGCCGCGACGTCGCAGAATAAGGCCAAGCGTTCCAAGGGGTTCATGGAGGTAATTACAGAACGACCACAAACATCAGCAAAAAAATTTGATTTATGGCGTTGGGTTGGTCAGGGCAGTCACGGCCCGCCCGGACATCGGACTCAAAATGGTAAGTCGGCCCGTGTTTCCTTGATAACTCAGTTGGCGGTTGGAAAATAAATGTGTTTTGTATCTCACGGCTGACTCGGACCACCCAACTATTGACGACTTCAAAGATTATCGTCTGAAAACCTCCTTAGCTTGGTGAACCACCATGTCCGACGAGGAAATGAACATTGATGAGGGTACGTTTACGTACCTCTTTTTCGTTTCCTACTCACCCTTATACTTTTCCACAAAGTGGCCAACGGAGGTGCTCCCATCCGGAAAAGAGGCCGTGGTTTTCAGAGTTCAGCAGGTTTGTCACCTTGCCTTGTACACTGCTTTACGTCTGGGATCCTCATGCCAACTTGTGGCCCTCAGCTGGCAACGAAGGTGGCGTTGGTTCTGAGCAAACTTACGACCGCGTCGAATCGGCGCCTGCGCGAGACTTGGATACCCGAGCGGCACGATGTGAGCGTTGTTGTTCTTCATTTGCTACGTATCTGCTTATGATTCCTATCTTTCGTACAACAGCGGTCGAAGGGTGGATCGTTCTCGTCACCAATGTTCACGAGGAGGCGACAGAGGAGGATGTCACTGAAAAGTTCGCTGAATATGGCGAGATCAAAAATCTACATCTCAATCTTGACCGGAGGACGGGCTATGTGAAAGTAAACTTTCAGGCGATCTTCGCTGCTCGTGAACAGTATCTGACTTTTCCACTGGTCCGCAGGGCTACGCGCTAGTGGAATACGAAACGATGGCAGAAGCTCAGGCGGCGATCGACGGTGCATCGGGCACGACGCTGTTGGAGCAGACATTGTCGTGTGACTATGCTTTCGTGAGACCCCCTCCATCGGGTCCCAAGAAGGGTAGAGGTCGAGAAGGCCGTGGCCGTAGTGCTAGCCCTCGACGAAGGGATTAATTGTGCCTTTTTTTTTTTTTCTGTACAAGCGTGAATTTGTCACTACATTTTGCTTTCACACCTTGGTACGTCGCGAGGCACATATCACCACCAACTATGGGCGTCACGCCCATATTATACAAGCGGGAGAGTTGCATGTTCAGTTCGAGTTTGGCCGTGTGGTGCACCACATGCGCGTTGGTCATGTGAGCATCTGGCGGGGTTTCAACTTTGTATTGTTGTTGACGTCTGCTTGCGTTTCACAAACGCAGCCGTGTCTCGCGTCTCGCGTAGCAAACTGCAGTATACTTGTGCTCATCCTTCAAAGGTCTTATGGCTCCTGCAGCTCATGACAGCGACTCCAATGATTCCAACGCTGAAGCGTCCCCAAGACTAAAGTCCCACGGAGGGTCCCCCGAGCAAGACGGTCAAAGTAACCAGGATGGTCCGGAAGATAGTGGCGAGGAGGGTGAGGGCGGGGGCGAGGTTTATGAGATCGAGGCTATTCTAGACGCGAAAAGGGGTGCTACGGGCTCTGTGCGTTTTCTGGTACATCCGTTGAGAATAAACCGCGTCTTATTTCTTTTCCAAGACAAGAATAGGCTACCTCGTCAAGTGGAGAGGTTATACAGACGAAGAGAATAGCTGGGTTGATGAACGAGATGCCACGTAAGGAACGTTTTTGGCCCGCATGTTCAGTTCTCATGTACGTTGTGACAGAGGTGCAAAGGAGCTCATCGCCGAATACTGGGCGCGTCAAAATAAGAAGAAGGGTGAAAAGGGAGGACGCAAATCTGATGCCAGGCCAAAGTCTGCCACTCGCCGCCCAGCAGCTACTTCCGTGGAATCGACACCAGAACCGGTTCAAGCTACGAAAAAACGTGGTAGGGATCGACAAAAAGCCAGGTCAGGCAGTGGTGACGAAGATGCGGAAGAGGAGGAGGAGGAGGATACCAGATCGAGGAAGAGAGGCAGGAAGAGCAATGGCGTCAACCGAAAGGCATCTCCTTCCCCAGCATCGTCTTCAGACAGGGGCAGTCCGATGGTGGAGCTCCTCGAACCCAGCGCGATCAAGAAGTGGAGGAATCTCCCTAGTTGGGAGCGACATATTGAGACGATAGATACCGTCGAGAAAACAGAAGAAGGGGTCCTATTCATCTACTTCAAATTGTGGGTGGTTCGTTTTTTCTGCATACTCGATGTCTCACAGCTGGAAATTCCCTTGTAGGAAAGGAGAAAAGACGGCCTGTAAAGAAAACTCGAGAATTTGCGCCGAAAAGTTCCCGCAAGAGGTGTGCTCCCTTCGCGACCTTTCTACTTTCTCGATTTGACCAACTTTCACATTTCAGCTCATAAAATTCTACGAGGCTCACCTCAAGTGGAGACAGGCAGAGGGAGGGCAGGACTCGGATTGAGGGTTGTCAACTCACGGATAAGTGCCGATTTGCGATTCCCCCCGTCCCCCTTCTGTTCATTGCCTATTTCTTGTCGTAAATGCACTCCTAAACTTTTTTTCTCGTTTCTGTACCATGTGTTCTTGGTTCTTCCCGTCATCCGCCCTCAAACCTATTATTTACAATATACTTTGAAATTTCACACCCTCAAATCCCGACTGTCCCTAACCGCCAGAGCGCCTCTACCTCGTGTAGTGCAGCAATGTGCGACACCTTGCCAACCAGCGCCGCGTTTCTATGGCCCACTGACTCCGCCCTCACCCTCGAATTCCGACGAAGCAAGGTACCTGATGAGTTAATGGCCATTGTGATTACACGTGCTCCGAGAAGCCTTGGTCTGGATACGTGTCTGTCCGAAGAAGTCGAAAGCACCCGGGTCGCCGCAGATTAACTGAACAACTTGGATGTCTTCGGGTGCAAAAAAATGCACGAGCTTGGCCTGATAGGTATACATGATCCTAGTTCATCAAGCCATCATCAGCTCGGGTCGTTCTAGATCTGTTTAGGTGTTCTTAAACGTACGTTTCCAGTTACTACTGTAGTATTCCCGCAGCAATCGGCAACATTAGCCCGTCAACGCCGCCAAGGATGGGCCTTCTCCATAACCAATGAAACCCAGGCCAACGAACCCCACTGCAGCGAATAAATTGACCACATAAAAGGAATATCGCGGCAGGTTTCATCTCTTGCAAATAAGGCAGGGTTTAATGTTTAACCCTCTTCCATGGGGCAATACATTCAACAAGATGCATAGTGTTTCAGACTACGGTGCCTATGTGAAGATAACAGCTACCGAATGACTGGAGCTGGAGGAGCGGTTTGTAAAGGAACACGATAAAGTGGTCTCTTCACTCTCACTTTAGCTCCTTCCGCTTCATACGGCGTCTCCTTCCTGTTTTGCAGGCGGACTTTCCATTCCTCCAAACAGAAGGAATCCCCGACGTCCAAATCTCTTAGACTAGGATCCATGGAGCATCAAGAAAAAATAATTCATCCTTCTGAGTCGTATCATCTGGTGATAGTCTTGATCGAGCCCGACCGACTATCGCATGTATTAGCTAGGATCGAAGGGGATGTACAGGTAGGCACAGGGCAAGTTGGCAGCATACTCGGGGTTAAACGGACGATGCGTAACGAATTGAGAGAGTCGAACGATCAATAAACTAAACATGGAGAAAGGGGGTGGGGGTGATAAACCGTAATGTTTATCTCACATATCATCCTCATAATTCCTCGTGTATTGGAGTCATAGAGGGGGGTGCGATGGACTCAGCCTCACTGGTCCCGTCAGCAGGTGCGTGCTCAAATACTTGCGAATGCTCCTGATCCAAGGCGGCATCCGCACGCGCAAATGCCTCTTCAACTTCCGCCTTTCCCCGTCCAACCACTGGGAACTCACTCTCCAAGATGGGAGTTGCAGGGTCGGGCTCGTCTCCAACAATCGGGAGAATAGAGACCTCAGGAGAGGGGGGCGTTTCGACATCATGTTCAGTCTCCTCTTCACTCGTTGTGTCGTCGGGAAGCGAGTCAAAGGCTTTGAAGCCATTGCGCTTGATGCGGCGGAGTCGAGTCTCGAAGCCTGCAATCACGTCCTGTAGTTCGAGTTGGAGTTCGCCCATGGCAGTCGGAATGGGATCAATGGGAGGTGAAGGGTGAGAGCCATTCTGGATGGAGAGCGCCAGCTGTGTGAAGTTGTTCGACTCTAAGATGAGGCACGCAAGTAAGCATCACATGTGCATGAGAAAGCACAAAGCACTCACTCCCAACGAGGGCATGATACCACTGCCAGTCAAGATAGGTGACGTCAGCGAGCCAGATATAGTCGTATCCCACATCTGCTTGTGCTTGGTCGGCCAGTTCTCTTACTTCCTCACAAGCCTGCTTAACCTTTTGAAACCGGAATGAGGTCATATGAACTCGAGAGCCTGCAACTCTCAAATCTCACCTCTTGCAATTCCTTCTCCAAATGTGTGGTGTACCATTTGTTAACCACGTCTTCGGCGTTGCGCAGATGCTCGGCAAACTTCGAGTCAACCTTCGTAAGAACTGTTGTCCACGAGGTGACCTTCTCGTCTGTTGGTCGTGATTCAGCCTTTAAATTGTTGAGGTATGCCTCAGCGCCCTTCAAGAACTTCTCTGCGTTCTCCACAAGTTGTTCGATAGCAGACTGCACATCATTGTTTGTTCCGAGTTCCTGCACCGCTGCTTTCCGTAAGGCGACAAGAGCTTTACGAAAAGACTTCTTCTTCTCCTTGATCAAGTTATCCAGCTTCTCCTCCCACTTTGTATGGCGGCTCGTAATGTCGCGACGCTTCTCGGCTGTCTTCTCAAGCTCCTTGAGGCGAAGTTCCTCCAGCTGCTCTTCATCAAGGGAAGGAATTTCCCCGTGGACATCTCCTTCTGGTCCCTCTTCCCCGGGTTCTTGATCGTTGAGTCCGATGTCTGCGTAGAACGTTTCCAAGTCAACATCCTCATCAAGGGGTTCCAGAATCGCCGGAGTAGGAGAGGGTGTAGTTGCTAGTATCGGAGTGCTTCCCTCGACTGGCGGTGGATGGGCTTCCACGGGGATGGACTCGATGGGATTACTACTAGCAGAGAACGCCTCAATTATAACTTCTTCGGCAACACCATCATTCCGCAAAGGCTGAGATACGGGGGTGGAAATGGGGTGTGTTTCTGAAGGGAAGGAGGATACAGAAGATGAAGTAGGAGAGTTCTCCGCGGGGGATGATGTTGGCTCTACCTCATCCGGCTTTGCTGAGAGCCCTTGTGCAACCGGAGAATCAGAAGGGGTCTCAACTGCGGCCGGAGAAATGGAGTGCGCAGAGGGTGCCTGGGCTATGACAGTCTCATCGCCACCGCGGCTGAGTTCTTTAACTCGCTCCCAGATTCTTGCTACATGGGGGTCGACGAATTGGCGGCGCTGGGCGCGTAAAAAGATCAGGAGTTGTTTGAGAAGGAGCGTTATACGCTGCCAGAGTGGACGGAGGTAGGGTTTGGCAGTTTGGTAAGCAGAGTGTGTCCCGTTGGCAGCCATAACGATGTACGGGCGAGCAGCGCGCTGGGACTTCTCCACGGTGCTAAGTGTGACACGAACGTAGGGCCCCAGTAAGGTGTCGTACTTTTCCTCAACTGCGGATAGATACGGCTGAATGACGGCACCGACACGCTCTAGCTGGGGGGTGAGATACTTGTGGTACTGCGGGACGATAACTTTATTCCACTGGGGAACAATACGGTGGTTCCACTCGAGTTGCGTGCGCGATACGACGGGCATTGCAATTTGAATAGCCTGATTGGCAAAAGGCCTCGCCTGGTCAACGTATGGAAGGATGGAAGGGTGAGAGAGTGCCTTGTTTACGGCGGGGAAAATGTACGGTTCCAAAATTAGTCGACGATATTCGGATAGGCCACGACAGACAGGAGACTTGAGTTCTGCGTCACCAGGGCATACAGACAAGAAATAAATAGTGAAAAATAGTAAGAGATAGCGAGCCAAAACATCGGCGAGGTTGGAGGTCTTGCTTTTCCGTTTCTGTTGAACTCCTGGTGAGATAGACCAAGACAAGGTACCATGTGACGTACCTTCCCCCCACCCTTGCCTTTTCGTCCTCCTTTATTCTTCTTAGCTCGAGGAGCTCCCTACAGATGACGGAATGGCTGAGCCTATAGTACAGCCGTTGTAGCAGGTATGGCTCACCGTATCACGAGAACCATCCTCGCGAAGAGCATCATGAGAATCTTCTCTAGATTTTCCGTTGGCCAGAGGACTTGGCTGGTCAGGGGGATGTGGTGCAGGGTGCAAAGCCTTTGCCTTCGATGAGGAAGTTGCTGTCGCCGACGAATCTGAATCCTCGGAATTGAACCGAGGTGGGGGGCCAGGGGGTCTACGTATGGCAACCATTGTCGAGGGAGAGTGAAAATAAAAACGTCGTAGAAGGCACGTATAAACCAGAAGCCAGTGGTTTAGAATAATGCAGAGGAGGTGCGGTCGAAGAACATAAGTAATGCCACTCTGTAAGATCCCATCTCCAACGACACGGTGGCTGACCGTGGAACTTTATTATATAATATGGTGTCCTTACATCTTATCATCGTGTCTTGTGTCTTTTTTATCTCTGCCTGCCACCTCTTCCCTAGGGATGCAGGTTACTAGACCACATCTCGGGGGTCGTGTTACGCCTTATGCTCGCAAAAAAGGCAGATCTAGGGCCTTGCAGACTTCTTCTCCTGCCAGAGCTACGGACGGCGAAGACATATCTGTGGTAGAAATGGCCCATCGAATGCAAAAACGCGCCTGGCAATCGATGAACAGTGCTTGTCCCGCCCTTGAACGGGATCTCACCAATCAAGAGAAATTTTCTAAACGGTCTAAAAATTCCCATGCTGTAGCTTCTACCCTTTCTTCTGACTCGGATGGCACACGTCCCTCACCTGTGTTCCCACTCGATTCCCTCACTTCTCTCACCGACGGGACTAACAACGCTCAATATAAGACTCCTTTCAACCTATCACCTGCCAGCTCTCCTACTGCTCCTGATCCTATGTCGCCTGTTCCTCCTTCTCGTCGCCATATCTCTGGTACTGCTTCTCGTAACCTTAAAGAAAATAGAAGCGCTATACGTCTTGCCTCTCCTTTCCATAGTTGCTCTGTCTCGAAAGCTTGCTCTAGGTCGGGTTCAAGAACAAACTCGCCCAGGAAAAAGGTCAAGAAGCCCCCGTTCTATATCAAAGCCCGTACGCGTTCAGAGACGAACGCTCATCCAGGTGAAAGCATTGCGGATGAAATACCGTTCCCTGTCAGCGGATCTCTTCCTACACTAGGGTCTATGAAGGCTTCTGTCTGTGATCGTCATCCGGCTGATGGTTCTACTGCATATATGCTACAGGATCTGTCGGAACAGGACTGGTTCACACCCGCAAAGGCACTTTCTCGTAGCCCTTTTCCTGACGATTACATCCCCCCTGGAACGCCGTTCCAGGAATGGGATTACTCCGCTGAGCCTTTTCTCGGAGGCATCCCGCTACAAACCTCGACGCCTAATGTCGTGAGGGACGCCATACGAAGGTACATGTCCACTGATGCTGCACCTAATCCGCCTCCCTCCCACGCTCTGGACGATGTCAATCACAACACAACGAACTCTTTTGACGTAGGAGGCTTGGAGCACGGCCGACGTCACCAGCGTCACTTCAATCATGACAGGATTTTCTCCTCTTCTTTCGATTCTAAAACATTCTCTACTTCCATCATTCCATCCAATTGCATGGATACGGAAAGCTCACTCCAGGACGATTCTGACTTGTTGACTGCATACTCACCTGACCCTGGAAAAGCAGTTATCAATCTGAGTGGCATGCTTGATTGTCTTGACATTGACGGTATGTCCCATTCATGCATCAGTAGAAGTCGGAAGTCGCCCCTACGTAGCGTTATCCCTCATAGTATGCAGATAGTTCAACACCGTTCTTCTTGATACCTCGACCCCTTCCTCCCCAACTATTGCCAACACGAACTCACGTCTTGCACTTAACAGGCATGGAGGACAGTTCACCGAATCTTGTTCAACGGTCCCGTTCCCTTGACAGCACACAAAATACTGGTCCTAACAGCTCGCCGTCTGCAACTCGCCAAACAGCCGGCAGACGACGAGACAGAGCAAGCACCATCCGGGCGTCTGATTATATAGCTAAACCAGCCATCTCGTTACCCAGCGGTGGAGAAACTTCGACAAGCGTTTCGGCCTTGACTACACGAACGCGATCAGGTACAATCCGCCCAGTGCGTCCTCCTGTAGCTTCTTCGGCGAGTGGTTCTCCCGTAGCCACGCCTCAGTCGTGCGCTGGACAAGAACAAACCCAAAGCGGTACCTCTAATGACCCTCGAGTCGTCGTAGGCTCCGACAATAATTTACTCGGTTCTCCTGGTTCCTCTCGGGGCGATTCTATGCAGACGTCACACTTCTCAAGAGTACAGAGGACGAAATATATGGCCCTTCCGGTGCACAACGACGAAAGCGATGATGAATTACTTCTTGATGACAGAGGTTGGAATTGGGATGGGAGCTGGGATTAGCCAGTTTTTTTTCAACTCGGTGACTATCATGTACCACTTGGACATCCTCTCTTCTTGAACAGGACATGTACAGGGGTCATTACCAGTATCCATGTATTATTCGAACTCATTGTAGCCATACTCTCCCCTGCACTACTGCCTTTGTAGAAATCATTTGTGTAGCTTACTGTAATGCTTTTGCGTCCCTTACGAGAGAGCAACCCGGTAAAAGCCGTCGTAGATAAAGTAACAAGTTTAGATAAATTTGACGGGCGTTCAGTATTGTTCGCCTCCGCCCACCACGTGAATGTCACCACAAACCGGAGGCGCAGGGGCCAGCACCAGATAACTCCCGGACCATCCCATACTTCCATCCACCACTTCTATCGCAGTTAATGTATCTGTAAACAGCACCTCGATGCCGAAAATAGCCACATACGCAGTTACCTGAGCCTAATCCGACAAAGCATGACATAATTTAACTCTAAGGCCCGACTGGGGAGATCCATGGAACAGTATAGCTTGATTATCTATCCAGTTACGCAGTTGCGGCCTTCCCCCCTGCTGTCAGGAAAGTTTGGTATAGTCTCTCGCACCGATCCACTAAACGTGACGCTTCCTTTTCGTATTCGGGCCACGTA
>Ga0307510_10001407_pt1 | contig 26383 bp, 35 predicted proteins | sample 12_EM_MG_FD_207224 | JGI IMG/M metagenome (GOLD analysis project Ga0307510, IMG submission 207224) | Populus trichocarpa ectomycorrhiza microbial communities from riparian zone in the Pacific Northwest, United States - 12_EM | ecosystem: Host-associated > Plants > Roots > Unclassified | place... | reverse complement strand
TTTTCAAGGCCTCAACTGCTTTAGACAGCTGCTGGAGAGAGTCCTGGATTTTCTATATGTCCAGATTGGGTGAGTTGTCGACAGTGGGTTGGGCAGGGGCATTGCTCTTGCCAATGAGCTCTTTGATGATGGGGTGCAAGATAAATCTGAGGAGGTTTGGCTTGACTTTAGCCAACTGTATGTGCAGTTCAGTGCGAATAATGGATGTCAGGATGTAGTCGAAGGCCTTTTCAGGGCTGTCAAGTGCAGGCAGCTGCGTGGGAGTATTTGACATGGTGGTGGTATAAGTTCAAGGAAGGTCCGCCACAACCAACTTTAGTTACATTGTCCATAACATCTGCTCCTGAATTTCTATCCTTGTTTTTAGAGAAATGTATTTGAAAGAGTCCCATGTGAGCCTGATCCTAATTCCAAGACACAAGCCTTGCCTCATGTTCTTTATGCACTGCCATCTATCCTGTGTCTAAAGGATAGCCCATGCCTCTTGAAGAAGCCCTCTAAAACTTGATCAGCTTCTTGCTGGCTCATACATGGCTTGCCTGAGAACCCTGAAACCTAGCAATGCTCAACTTAGTATCATGAGACTTGCAGTGTTGCCAAGCAGCCTGAAGCCTTGGGTTCAATCCTGTGCACTGGCATAAATTGTCAACTTGCCCGATTTGCCCAAGGCACTATGTTAACCCTGAGCCCTTGGGGACCTTGAAGTCTTCAAGCTTCATAAGCTTATTGGCAAGGTCAGTGCAGTCGCATTATAGGCCAATGCAAGCATGTCCATCCTGCTAACTGAAAATTATGTAGGCCCATATGGCAGTCTCAGTAGCAGTCCATTGTGTATTTGATGGGCTGCCCATCTATATATAACAGTACATAAAAGGGACCCATGCTAGTGCCTGCCTGTGACTTCTTTTGGGGTCCTATTGGCCAACTCAAGCTCATTGGCAAGGGTGATGCATTTGTATCATGGGGCAAATGCATTGGCTCACATGGCAGTCTTGCACTGACCCTTTAAGAATACAATGAGCTGCTCTACAAGCTAGTGAAATACTACAGCACATGAAATGGGCCTATGCAAGGGCTTTGCATGCAATTAATTTCATGCTGCAGTGGGCCAATGCAAGCTGATAGTCCAATATCATTGTGCATGAAATAGGCCAATGCAAGGGCTTTGCGCACAAGAGCTTTCAGGCTGCTGTGGGCCAGCTCAATCTCATTGGCAAGGCCAATGCAGGCGCCTTGGTCAGTGGCTATCCCTGCTAATTGCACATTATGAAGGCCCATGTGGCAGTATTGTGCAGTGGCCAATTTTGTGCATGATGGGCCAATCCCAGCTAGTGGTCCAAATATAACAAGCACATGAAATGGGCTGTGTGAGTGCTTGCATGCAATTGCTTTTAAGCTACTGCAGACCAAGTCAAGCTAGTCATCAAGGGCAGTGCATCTGTATCACAGGCCAATGCAATCATATCTCCTGGCAGCTATCCTGCTAACTGCAAACTATGAAGGCCCATGGGGTAGTCTTGTACAGCAGCCCATATTGTACTTGATGGGCTGATGCAAGGGCTTTGTGTGTGATTGCTTTCATGCTGCAGTGGGGCAATGCAAGCTGATAGTTCAATATTATAGTGCAATGATCCCGTGCAAGGGCATCAAGCACAAGAACCTTCAGGCTGCTGTGGGCAAGCTCAATCTTATCAGCAAGGCCATGACATCCTCATTGCAGGCCAATGTGACCACCTTGGTCAGCAGCTTCCCCACTAACTGCACATTGTGAAGGCCCACATGGCAGTCTTGTGCAGCACTTAATTTTGTGCTTGATAGGCCAATGCAAGCTAGTTGTGCAAATATCACAGGACATGAAATGGGCCCACATGAGTGCTTGCACCCAATTACTTTTAGGCTGCTGTGTGCCAATGCAAGCTGATAGTCCAAATATCATAGCAAATGAAATGGGCCCATGGGAGGGTGTTGAGCACAAGAGCTTTCAGGCTGCTGTGGGCCAGCTCAGTCTTATCAGCAAGGCCATGCCATGGCATCTGCATTGCAAGCCAATGTGGCCACATTGGTCTGCAGCTATCCCTGCTAACCATACATTGTGAAGGCCCACATGGCAGTCTTGTGCAGCACCTAATTTTGTGCTTGATGGGCCAATGCAAGCTAGTTGTGCAAATATCACAGTATATGAAATGGGCCCATATGAGTGCTTGCGCCTAATTACTTCCAGGCTGCTATGGGCCAGCTCAGTCCCATCAGCAAGGCCATGACATCTGCATTGCAGGCCAATGCAGCCACATTTGTTGGCAGCTGTCCCTGCTAACCATATATTATGAAGGCCCACATGGCAGTCTTGTGCAGCACCTAATTTTGTGCTTGATGGGCCAATGCAAGCTAGTTGTGCAGATATTGCAGGACATGAAATGGGCCTACATGAGTGCTTGCACCTAATTACTTTCAGGCTGCTGTGGGCCAGTGCAAGCTGATAGTCCAAATATCACAGCAAATGAAATGGGCCCATGGGAGGGCATCAAGTACAAGAGCTTTCAGGCTGCTGTGGGCCAGCTTGGTCTCATTGTCAAGGCCATGGCATCTGCATTGCAGGCCAATGTGGCCACATTGGTCAGCAGCTATCCCCACTAACTATACATTGTGAAGGCCCACATGGCAGTCTTGTGTGGCACCTAATTTTGTGCTTGATGGGCCAATGCAAGCTAGTTGTGTAAATATCACAGTACATGAAATGGGCCCACACAAGTGCTTGCACCCAATTGCTTTCAGGCTGTTGTGGGCCAGCTTGAGCTTGTTGGCAAAGTTAGTGAAACCATTAGCAGCATCTCTTAATAAAATGCTTGGCCACTTTCAAGGCATTTGGCACTAAAACTTTCAAACCATTTGTCTAGATATTGTATTGACCCTATATGCCAGTAGATCTTTATGGTGGGCCCACTCATAAACCATGCCACCTTTTATTCAGTGGGCCCACTCATAGGCTATGTCAGGTTTTATTCAGTTGGCCCATGTGGGCTTTCACAAAGGCAAAGGTAAAACTGCACATGGGATTTCACATATATACTGTCTATATATTGCCAAATTATGTGGTCCAACATGAAAACCTTCATCACTGAATATATCAAAGGATGTGCTACCTGCCAAATGACCAAAGTCAACACTCACCCCACCCATCCACCTATGTTTCCCATCACTCCTGCAGACAATACACAACCTTTTGAAACTGTCACAATGGACTTCATTACTAAACTCCCACAATCAGGTGGTTTCAACACTATTCTCATGATCACAGACACTGATTGCTCCAAAGCATCTATCTTTATTCCCTGTCATAAGACTATCGACTCAGAAGGAGTCGCATTAGTCTATCTTAATCACATCATTCCCCACTACAGCATTCCCCATACAATCATTTCAGACCATGATGTCTGCTTTATCTTGAAATTCTCAACAGAACTCTGCTGAATTCTCAACATCCATCAGAACATCAGCATAGCATATCACCCTCAAACCAATGGAGCAAGTGAAAGAACCAATCAAACCTTAGAACAATACCTCCAAGTATTCTGCGGAACAGAACAGAACAACTGGCATGTATGGCTCCTGCTTGCTCAATATACCAAGAATTTGTGGCCATCTGCAACTACCAAGAAAACCCCATACAACCTACTTATCAGATATACCCTACAAGTACACCAACCCACCAGAAAAACCACCATCCCCTCTCTAGAAAATCGACTCCTATCCATTGAAGAAGCCAGGAAAGCTACCCAAGAGGCCCAATGTAAAGTGCAAGAATCCTAGATTAATGAACATCCACAGTATACACTGTTCCTCATAGGATTGAAAGTCTGGTTAGAAGGAACAAATCTAAAATTACCTAGCAACATCATGCCCAAGCTTTCCCCAAGAAGATACAGACCTTTTAAGGTAGTCTCCCAAATATCAAAAGTTGCTTACAAACTTGAACTCCCTTCCACTTGGAAAATCTATGATGTCTTTCATGCTTCCCTTCTCACACCCTACAAAGAAACTGACCAACATGGACCAAGCTTTCTGGAACCTCCACCAGACATACTAGATGGCAAACCAAAATGGGAAATCAAGAAGATTCTCAAAGAGAGGTCTTTTGGCTGTTGGAAGAAGAAGCAGTACCTTAAGTGCTGGAAGGACTACTTGCCAGCTCATAATTCATGGGTTAACACCAAGGATCTCCATGCTCCAGAGTTACTATTGGACTCTCAAAACACCTCGAGCAGTATAAGAACCCTTCCCCTCAATAAGTCACCCCCAGCATATCCAACTGAGCATTCTATACCTTCACTGAAGAACCTCCCTTCAATTCATTCTGTCACCTCTTCAGAGACCTCACTATCTGGCCTAGTCATAAATTCCATGTCTTTGTACCAATTGCCCTGAAGACTTCAACACTATACAGAATGGTCCACATCACCCACACTCACAGCCTTGAGCACTCCACCTTCTGTAAAGAACACTATTGTCCCTACCACCACTGAATGCCCCTTGACTTCACCCAACCCACTCACTTCAGCTATGTCTACATTGGACCAGGAGGTACCACAGTCCATACACAGCACTCCATCTATGGCAATGGAGATATTACCCTTTTCTCCACAATCGTCCCCACCACTAGGGCCACTTATCACTGTTGGACTAGGGGTCGCCTCTACAGCGACAGATATCTTCTCCAATCTGAGGACAGCTTTGAGCAGCTTCCCAGGCACATCATAAGGTCTACCACCATCCTTCCCCACCCCTATTACTGGCCGCACTTCACCATCCCCTATTCCAATCCCACTGCGTATCTCCCCAGTGAGAGAGGAAACTATAGCTCAACAACCATCCCCCTTCCCTCTGTTGACCCTACCCCAACCCCATTACTCCAATGCCAGCACCATCACCCTCTATCCCCACAACCCTCCAGCATCCACTCAAGCAGACCTCCCATTGAAACCCTAGAAGACAAGTATCAGACCTAGATACACACTCTAACAGGGCAAATCCCCTCTTTGGATCAGGTTTGCCATGTGAGAAAGCAATGCAGGGCATTGTTGAAGCACATGGATCATCAGGAGTGTATCACTGGGGCTCTCTTAGCATGGACAGAGGATCTCCTCCCAGCTGTCAACATCCTGGGCAATACTGATCTTGATAACCAAATCTTCACCACCACCTTTTGGGATTTTACAGTGGTGGAACACCTCTTCCTTGTCCCTCAAATCCTCAAGTTCATCACCCCTTATATGACAAATGAGGAGGTAGAAGATAACAAGCCAATCTGCTTCGCCTACTACAACCCCACCATTTCCCTCTCATCTATGTCTAGCCCTGTTCCCAACATACCTTAGCTCACCAGTCAACTTGAGGACCCAAATCACCCTGGTGAAGGGTGGAGTGAGTACAATGCAGGAGATTCCCACCATTACCCCCTCATTTTTATTAATGAGCACAACTAGGATGAAGTAGCTTGCTACATCACATTCAGGCAAATTGGTGTGGATACCTACCTTGTAGGCATTTGGAAGCAGGGTGACCCTGAGTACTCCATCCCCCTTCATGCACAAGCATTTCCATCTCCCAATTTCAATTGTCCTGGAATCAAGGATTATGGGCTTGGCATTTTCCACCCCTCATCCACATCATGACTCCTAGTCGACAATGCCATTATAGATCTCAAGGACCCTGGTGTTGTTGCTGACATTTATAGGTATAGGGCATACCAGAACAAGCTCATGGCAGTCAAACATCAATGCACTGAGCTTGACAACTGTGAGAGAAATGCAGAGGCCAAGCTCAGTATTGTGGAATGCCACCTCACCTACACTGCTGTATGCACTTGCCTTATTCCCCACCTCACTTGTATCTGCCCCCTTCCCCCTCATGCCATACATATTCCTTGCATTTTTGCTGCTCAAGGACCATCCAACATTGAGCAGGGCAAAGATAGTCTCAAGTGCTGCGCTGTTCTAGGCAAGTGGTGTCAAGGAGGCAAACCCAAGTTTCCATACTGCCTCAAGTGCAATAAGTCGCACCCCAATCACATCGAGGAGGAGTGTCCACTCTGAAAGACATGTCATTGGTATCTTAGTACCCAACATGTGCATGACAAGTATGGGCAACCTTACAAGCAGTGCAATGCTGAATTTTGTATTGTCCCTGCTACTCACCCCAATTTTGGGGATAGGTGCACTGTCACAGACTATCTCCCTTACATAATCTTTCCCTTCCTATTCCATTTTCTCCTTCTGTTTCTGTCCATGACTCTGGGCCACTTTGCCCATTGCTTACCTAATTATCTATGGACTGTTCTTGCATTTTCTAGAGACTTCCATACATTTCTATAAGCTTCCATTATGTTCCATGGCCTTCCATGGCCTTCTCCTAGGTTCCAGTAGCTTCCATCCCCTATGTATATATACTGTACCCAGTAGCATAGAACAAGTTCCCTAAGCTTGTTCTATTTGTGCAATACAGACTATTGATTAGTCTCTACTTGTCTTTGAACATGTGCAGCTTTCCTTGAATGATTCCTCTTGTATTAGTCAGCATTGCTGCTAATTGCCCTTGACTTCTCTATGTCTCAAGATCATGTGCTAGTGTCTTGCTCAATTCCAAGTCACATTTGACTTGTGTAATCTTCACTTGTCATCCTCCTTGTCATATGACGTCTCACATGACTGATTCCCCCTTTTGGAATGACTCCTCTCCGAAATCCACTTCCCTAATCTCATCTGAGATCCCTGAACTTGACCTGACACAGTGGTCTGATTGTGACATGCACTGCTATGTGTTCCCCCACCTTATGTCATGAGTTGGAGTTGGCTTGTGCTGACTATGACAATGACCTCTACCAGTGGGAGGCTTAGGGTTGTATTGTAACAACCACCATAGGAGAAGTAGTGTTTTAAGGTCCAGTCTATTGGACTGCAAATTTAACCTAGACTGGACTGGACTGGACTGGACTGGAAAATAGACTGGACTGCAGTCTCAGTCCATACCAGTCTCAGACCAGTCCAGTCTACAGTCCAAGGGTTTCTGATATTTTACTAGACTGGTCTAGCTTGGTTCTTTGAATGTTAAACCCAGCTCCTCCATTCCTTGCAAGTAGCAATTTTTTTTTGGAATTCATGATTTATTGTCAAGAACAAGTAGTGTTCTAAGGTCCAGTCCATTGGACTAAAAATTTAGCCTTAACTGGACTGGACTTAACTGCAAAAGACCAAATTTGCGGTCCAGTCCAGTCCAGTCCAGTCTTTTCCAGTCATTGATCAGTCCAGTTAAGGTCTAACAGTTATCAGATTTTTACAAAGACCGGTATTTTAGGTAATGATTACATAAGCTAGTAAAGGACTGCAACCCTATGCATTTACCCATTGAAATAAGCCTTAAAACATCCAAATTAAACAAGAATTGGACAAGTTATGATTGAAATGATAAGAACTTTAGTAAGTTTAGTTCAAGTGGACTCTAACTTGTCCCAAGAAGACCCTATGTCATCTGGTAGTTTACAAGAATCCAATCCAAGTCACTCTCTATCACTTCTGAGTTGCTCAAGTTGTTTCCAATTACTTCCAAGTTGTTCCCAATTACTTCTGAGTTGCTCCCAATCAATTCTGAGATGCTCCCAATCAATTCCAAGTTGTTCCCAATCACTTCTGAGTTTGCTCCCAATCAATTCCAAGTTGTTCCCAATCACTTCTGAGTTGCTTCCAATCAATTCTGAGTTGTTCCCAATCAATTCCACATTGCACCCAATCACTTCTGACCACTTATATAAAGATTTTTGTAATTTTTTATAATTATTGCAGATTTCTCAACATGATAAGTGGTCTGTGAAAAAACTGGTCTAGACTTATGAAGACCAGTCCACAGATTGCACAAGACTGATAAAGACCGGTCTTTATCAGTCCGGTCCAGTTATAGGCATTTTTGGACCGGTCTTGGACCAGTCTCAGTCCCAGTTAAGCCCAATTTGGGTCCAAAAACCAGACTGGACCAGACTTTAAAATACTAAGAAGGAGCATCATGTTACATTCCAGGGGCTATTTTTCTTTTTATGCTTACCAAACCATTCCCATCATGTGACTGCTTACTTGATACATTATGCTTACCTGATCACTTTCTTGTCATCTTAGGAGTGCCAGCTCATTCCAAGTATTATTGTACTTGTATTCGCTATCCTTAGCCTGCCAGCTCATAACTAGGATCCCTTTCCTAGTTTCTCATCATTCCTATTAACTGTTGTACTTGGTTTCTGTCATTACTAGTACAGGTACTAGTAGTATTATTCTTTAGTCATGGTAGCTGCCCTCATGTATATAAGCCGGTCTTATTTCTAGAGTTGGGCCTTAAGCCTGACTTAGTTTAATACCCAAATCTTGTTGCTTCCACACTGTGGGACTTCTAAGTCTTTTATTCATTTTCTTGGGTTGTCTCCAAGCCCCCTTTGAGACTCTTCTTTCCTCTTGCTCATCCCCCAGACCCTGGATTAAGTTTGACTTCATCCTTTTACCCCCCATGCTTTACTAAGGGTTAAACACCCCCTTGTAATCACCTAACACTGCCACTCATATTTTGCACACATTGCACCTTAAGGTTATTGGACCTTAATACTACAGTGGTATGTCCACCTTGCCCCCCCCCCCCCTTCTCAAATGTTGCTGCCACTCAAATGCTGCCCCCTCAGACTTTGCTGCCACTTGAACATTGCCCAGGCCCCTTGTCACAGATTTAGAGGTCGGGCCACTTGGCCACATGGACATTCATGTATACAGACAGTTTACATACAATCACGGACAGTAGTTTACAGCGCGCGGCGCACTAGTGCACACCCACCCAATTGATTACATTAGCCACCCTCGTTTGTGCACCCTCGTTTCTTCCTGCTTTCCACTTTAGTTACTGGCACTCTCGTGCCTTCATATACACCGTTGTTACCACCGATGCCCCTCAGTTCATGCCCACTCACGCGTGTACTGAGGTGAGCTTACTTACATTCCCTTTTCCCTCTCAAACACCTGTGCTTACAGTACATAGCACAGCTTTTGCTTCCCCTTCCCAGGTGACTAATATATATAGTTTGTGCCCACTTGCACATGTACTGAGCACAGCTTTTGCTTCCCCTTCCCAGGCTGCAAACCTCATGTGCGATCCCTTGCACTTACACTTACATCCTCTGGATTGCGACAGGTTATGGGCCCTGCCTGTTCCACTAGGTCAACTACCGCTGCTCCTTCTTCTTCTTCTAGAATGCCTTCCCCTGCTCCCAAAGCCGCTTCTCCCTCATCCCCCAGCACCAAGATGTCATCCCCTGCCCTATCATCTGCACCCGCGTCATCCTCTTCGCTCCACATCGAACAACTTGGCACCAATGTCCCGCACCTCGACATTGAAGGCACCAATGTCCCGCACCTTGACATTGAAGGCACAAAGTGGACAATGTTCGCACTTTGCTTCCTGAAAGCCATGATCGCCGCTGGCCGTTGGGGCCATTTTGACGGCTCCAGCCCTTGCCCCGTCCCAAAGGATTCACATAATCCCACTGACAAGGAAATGCAAGTGATCTGGCAATGGACTCGCAAGGACCAGATCATGGATTATCTTCTGGATCAGCACATCCCCAAGAAGATCGCCCTCGATATCATGGGATTCAGAACGACTAAGGAACACTGGGATTATATCAAGAAGCATTTCTCGGCCAAGAGTGAACATGCCAAGGCTGACCTCTACCAGGTGTTCATCGACATGAAGTGCCCCAGGAACACTGACATTTGGGAATTCCTCAACAAGATGAGCACCAAGCGCCATGAGCTTGAGGTGATCAGTGTCACTGTCTCTGACATCGATTATCAATGCACCATCTTGCGTTCCCTTCCCAACCACCTCTTGGCCTATGCATCCAACACCCTCATGACACTTTCTCTCACAAGTGAAGTCACTGGAAACCCCATCGATATGGACAAGTTGCTTAGCAACATTTCCGACAAGGCCGACCGCATGAAACTATGGCACGCAACCAGGGATCAAAGCCAAGGCAAGGGGAAGAAGGGCCAGACAGACGAAGCCCTTGCCGCCACCACCTCTGAGTGCAGTGGCAACCGCAGTTACAATAACAACGGAAAGAAGTGTCGCAGTGGAAAATGCCACCACTGCAGCAAGGAGGGCCACTGGGTCTGAGAGTGCCACACCAAGAAACGGGAGGAGGCGGCAGCTATAGCAGCAGCATCAAACCCAAGTGGGTTGGCAGTGCAGGCAAACGCGGGCAATAGCAGCAAGCCCAAAAACAGGCCTGTGGGCTCTGCTAACATCGCCACCATCAACGACTCTGATGACGGAGACTTCTGGTCAGCCACTGCTGAGATCGTCAACCAGTATGACAACCCAATGATGGGCAAGCTGGAATGGTGCGATGAAGATGAGTACACCCCCTGCACCGATTTGGAGGGCAAGGGGGAGGACATTTATTGGCCTGATCCAGAGGGGATCACCTGGGATATCGAGAAGACAGCCAGCGCAACAATCACGCCTGCAGAGGAGGACAAGGACACCCTACCTTGTGCTGAGATGTACGATTCCGGTGCATTGCGACACATCAGCCCTCACAAGGCTGACTTTACATCTTACACACCTCTATCCCCCCCTCTCTACATCAACGCTGCCAACAAGCATAAGTTCCCCGCCATTGGAACAGGAACTCTCATTGTCAAAGTCCCAGCAAACGGAGGTGAGTCTGATCTTGTCCTCAATAATATGCTCTATGCGCTGTCTGTGTGCTACACGCTGGTATCAATCGGCACACTGGACAAGGTGGAGGGATACACCTTTCGCATTGGCGGAGGTCGCCTCCAAATCATCACCCTGTGTGGTAAACCAGTCGGCGAGGTTCTGTGCAACCCTTGCCACCTCTACAAAGTCGAGTGCTCGCTCAAGTCCGCATATGCCGCCAAGGACATGTCAGTCATGGAACTGCATCGTCGCCTTGGGCATATCTCCATCACCACCACCCGCAAACTTGTCGTGAGCGGAGCCATCCATGGGATCAAGCTTGATCCCGACGTGCCTGAAGTCGACTCGGACTGTGAGGCCTGCATCATCACCCGCGCCACACACCTCCCCATGTGCAAACCATGCATCAGCACACCAGCCAAGAATTTCAGGGACGAAGTCCACACCAATGTGTGGGGACCCTCGAAATCTTCAACCAAGGGCAGCCGCCGCTACTTCATCACCTTCATGGATGACACAACTCGCTTCACACTTGTCTACCTGATGAGCAAGAAAAGCAAAGCCCTCAGAGCTTACAAGTTTTTCGAGGCATGGGCGATCACTCAGCAGCACGGCACCAGGATCAAGGTGCTGCGTTCAGACCACAGAGGCAAATACCTCAGCAAGGAGTTCAACAAACACCTTGCAGCAGCAGGCACAGCACAGAGGCTCACAACGCATGACACGCTGCAGTTGAATGGCATCACCGAACGGCTCAATCGGATGCTCCTTGAGTGCATCCAAGCCCTCGGGCATGCAAGTGGACTCCCACAGATGCTCTGGGGTGAAGCATTGTGGCATGCAACATGGCTCAAAAACCAGATGGCCACGCGCATGCTGGATGGCAAGACGCCTTTCGAAGTGCTGTATGGGACTCCACCCAATCTCTTGGAGGCACGCCTATGGGGCTGCAAAGCTTGGGTTCACGATGACACCAGATCCAAGCTGGATGTCCATGCACACGAAGGCTGTTGGATCAGCTTCGACCTGGACTCATGGGCGCACAGGGTTTACTGGCCCAAGTCTGACTCTGTCAGTGTTGAGCGGAACATCTATTTCGCGATGGCAGTTCAGCTCGAGGGGGAGGAATTACAGGTGCCAACTGTGAGCAGCGAGCCGACTGCCACGCCAGACACCTCCACATCTTCCAAGTCAAATTCAGAACCCTCACCCTCAGCCCCCAAGCAAGTCCAAGAGCCTGACAATCCACCAGTAGAGCTGTGCAGGAGCATGCAGATCTGCAAGCCATCGTGTAGAATCCGTGACTTGGAGTCTAGAGAAGGTGTCACCAACCTCCGCACACAAGCCCTCAAGGCCTCCGCAGGAGACCCAGAGGAATCAGGGGGAGTGTGGGCAATGGAAGACAATGCCCCCACACTGCTTGAAGACTTTGATGGCATGGAGTTTGTGTTCATGGCGGAGACAGCAGATGCGGAGGCCCTCAAGCCCCGCATGCTTGCGGAAGCAAAGCGCAGACCTGACTGGCTGCAATGGGAAAAGGCCATTGAGGAGGAGCTGGCCACGCTCAAGGCTGCCGGCACATGGAGATTGGAGAACGTGCTGCCCGGAGCCAACATCATTGGCTCGAAGTGGGTCCTCAAGGCAAAGAAGGATGCAGCCAGGAACATTGCCCACTACAAGGCCCGCCTTGTCGCTCAGGGATTCAGCCAGATGGGTGGTGTCGATTATGATGATACATACGCGCTGGTGGCCAAGCTCGCATCCATGCACGCGGTCATCGCCATGGCCAATCGCCTTGGGATGGAGATGCACCAAATTGACATCAAGGGTGCATACCTCAACGGCAAGCTCAACAACAACAAGGTGCTGTACATGCAGCATCCTCCTGGGTACAAGGCCCCTGATGCTGGCATGCGCGTTCTGCGCCTTGTCAAGACCCTCTACGGGTTGAAGCAGTCAGGCCGCCGCTGGTACCAGAAGTTGTCCAGTGTTTTCCTTTCCCTCGGGTTCAAGCAGTGTGCTGTGGACCAGGCCGTGTACTTCTGAGTTGTTGTGCACAAGGGTGAGCTCACTGTCATTGTTGTACGTGTGGACGATTGTACCATCATCGCTACCACCATCTGCCTCATTGAAGAGCTTAAGGCTGGGCTACACAAGCACTTCGAGGTTACTGACCTCAGAGAGCTGCATTGGATGCTTGGCATCAAGGTCAAGCATGATCACTCAGGTTGCATGGTGCACTTATCACAGCGGGCATACATCGATGCCATCCTGCGCTGCTACCACCTCTCCGACCTCAAGCCACTTTCCACGCCCATGGACCATCAGGTCCGCCTCTCATCAGATCAGGCACCTGCAAGCGCAGCAGAGTGCGCAATGATGCGTGATGTGCCCTACCGCAAGGCAGTCGGTGCCCTCAACTGGGCAGCATTGGCAACACGCCCAGACATCGCCTTTGCAGTCGCAACAGTTGCCCGTTTCGCAGCAAACCCCAGGCCTGCCCATTGGGAGGCCATGAAGTGGATCTTCCACTATCTCTCGGGCACGCGCGACCTGTGGCTCATGTATGGCGAGGCCAACACCCCCTTGGAGGGTTATGCAGATGCAGATGGCAGCATGGCTGAGAACTGCCGCACCATCTCTGGCTACGCATTCCTCATTGACAGTGGCACCATATCATGGTCCTTGAAGCAACAGGAGATTGTCTCCCTGTCCACCACTGAAAGTGAGTATGTCACAGTGATGCATGGCGGAAAGGAAGCCCTCTGGCTTCGCAGCCTCATCTCCGAGGTCTTCGGCAACATCAAGGGCCCCACCACCCTCTTTTTAGACAATCAGGCAGCCATTGCACTTATGCGCGACAACCAATACCATCCACGCACGAAGCACATCGATGTGCATTATCACTGGATCCGCTGGGTTGTGGAGAAGGGGTCGATCTGACTTGTTTATTGCCCCACAGATGACATGGTTGCCAATGCGCTTACCAAGGCCCTCCCCTCTGCAAAGGTGAAGCACTTCGCCTCAGCCTTTGGACTGTGCGCGAAGTGAGGGGGAGTGTCGCAGATTTAGAGGTCAGGCCACTTGGCCACATGGATATTCACGTACACAGACAGTTTACATACGATCACAGACAGTAGTTTACAGTGTGCGGCGCACTAGTGCACACCCACCCAATTGATTACATTAGCCACCCTCATTTGTGCACCCTCATTTCTTCCTGCTTTCCACTTTAGTTACTGGCACTCTTGTGCCTTCATATACACCGTTGTTACCGCCGATGCCCCTCAGTTCGTGCCCACTCGCACGTGTACTAAGGTAAGCTTACTTATATTCCCTTTTCCCTCTCAAACACCTGTGCTTACAGTACATAGCACAGCTTTTGCTTCCCCTTCCCAGGTGACTAATATATATAGTTTGTGCCCACTCACGCATGTACTGAGCACAGCTTTTGCTTCCCCTTCCCAGGCTGCAAATCTCATGTGCGATCCCTCGCACTCACACTCACATCCTCTGGATTGCAACACCCCTTGTCTACCTTACATGTAGAATACTTGTGTATCACCTTAGACAATAATAAATAAAACTGCCTTTGCTTGTTTTGCTTGATTTTATATGCTGGGATGTACATAGTGTGAAATCCAAGGTGAAAGCTCAATCACCAATACAACACTTTTGCTCTTGTTACTTGGAAAAAAACCAGGCTAATTCTTTGAAAGACTGGTCAAGACTGGTCTATGGACTGCAAGTAGACTGGTATGGACTGGTCTTCATCAGTCCAGTCTGGTCTTTTAGCTTTTTGTGAAATGTATAGACTGGTCTTGGTCTTGGTTAACCCCAAATTAGGTCTAAAAACTGGACTGGACTGGACTTCAAAACGCTAGCTGGAGCTGGAGCCAACTCCAACACTAGCTGAGCTGAGCCATAGGTGGTTGAGCCACCCATTTTAGCTGACTCCAACTGAGCTAGTTACTGCCAGCTTGGGCTAGCTGATGTCGCAAGTAGTACTCACATCCTCCAGGCTCAGCTACAAACCCATAACTTCAGCATCATGTGACCATGGGAACATATCACATGACCCTACATGTGACTCATCACGTGACCCCTCCACCACTCATACATCACGTGACTTACTAGCACGTGACCCTGGGAACCTATGACCCCATAACCCTGGGAAGATAACACATGACCTATCAAGGAAATGGTCATCAACAATGTCACATGACAAGATGCATCCACTAAACAATCAATGAACATGCGATGCGACTTGATCAACAAAGATACAACTCATTGGGGCTAGACCCCAATCGAGATGTATAATGTAATCTGCAGTTACTGCACATCAACTGCACAGTCCCCCATTACCTATAATTGTACCTACCCTAAACTGTGCACAGACCACCCTGTATTAGTATATAAGACCTACGAATTTAGGTAAACAGTCCTTAGACTATTCTCTTGTCAATCCCCACACTGGAGCCTTTCAAAGCTCCCTCATCATCAGCAGCCCACCCCTTGTCTTCAACAGTCTACTCTGTCCTGCCTCTCCTCGCCTTCTGCCTCTTCCTCCTCAATGTCTCTCTGCTGCTCCTTTGGATTAGCCACCTTCAACTCTGCGCCATAGTCAAGTCTTGCTACCCATAAAGTAGTGAGTTCCCAACATTAGAACAGTCTCTTAAGTTGAAGCTGACTGTTTGGAAGTGTCCTCACCTTCCCTCTCCATTGCCTCCTGGTCTGACCTGAATGCCATCTATCAGGAGAACTCTGCTGCCGCCCTTGAGGTCATCAACAATGTCCTCAACAGCCCCCACAACACTTGGAACTATCCAAGTCCTGGAAGCCCCCATCTCCAGTACCCCCCCAGCTCTACATTGTCCCCTGTCGTCCTCTGGTTGCCCACCATTGCCTCTAGTCCCAAACTCCACTTTGAGTTCATCGTCCCCAGCTTCCCCTTCCTTGAACCCACTGGTCCTAGTCCATACAACCACTATGTTCCCCAGTCCCCCCAGTACTCCACCTTGTTTGCCAACACCAGCATTACCCTCATCAACCCAGACACCCTTGAGCCCACCCCTGTTGATCCCAATCCCTATATTGTCCGCTCCCCGTCCCCACTCACTCCTGCACCAACCCTCGAAGCACTTCATGCCATTTCCAAGTTTGATCTTAAACAACTTGGAGAAGAAACCACCACCCACATCGTCTGTCTTGCTCAGGTTGAGCTTGACTCCCTCCTTCCCCCACTCATCCAAGACAGCTGGTCTCACCTCCAGCTTACTGGCAACATCACTGACCACATCTCAATTGAGGACATCCCCATTAAGAATATTCCCCTGCCTATCGTTGAGGCACCCGTTGCCACCATCGCTTCCCCCGCCCTGCTGTCACCCGCTCCTTGACCTCCCTTGGTACTTTATCCCACAGTTGATGTTGGCCCATTTGAATACCTTTTCGCCGCCCCACTGTGCCTCCCTACCAACCACCACCCTCACCAGTACACAGTCCACTATGAGCAGGACTGCCACATCTGGTTCTCATCCAAGGAACTCATTAACAGCCAGTTCCTCAGTTACATTCCCTGGGTCCAAGACCTTGACACCGCCACCACCCCATTCTTTGTCACCCTATTCTGTGCTGACGCCCACCACTCCATCAATGTCCACTCTGATGGTGCACTTCCCCCAGTCCACATCTGTGCCAAAGTAGGCAAGCACCTGTGGTCCCCCAACTTCCCCTTCAGTTATATTGAGACCACCTTTTTGGACTCAATTAAGTTTGTTTTTTCTTGCTTCCCGCCCCTTTGGCTCTCTCACTTTGAAGGAGCCCTCGTTCCCCTTGTCATGTACAACTTTTTAGATGGTCATACAGCTATCCTTTGCAGACACTTACGCTTCACAGAGCAAGGGATTCTTTTTGTCAACCAGAGCACATGCATCACAGACTTACTTTGTACAGACCCCCAGTTTTTCTGTTTCGTACCTACCCCCTGTGTTCCCGCTAAACCTTTTGATTTCATTACACCCCCCTCTGAAAACCCTTTGTAATACTTTTAAGTAAGTTACAAAGGACTTGTATTTGGTGTAAATAAATTAAAGGTTTAACTCTTTCCCCCTTTGTTTCTGTCTTAAGTGGCAAACTTTCATGAAGAAATCTTAAGACAAACCTATCCAAGGATCACCAATCTCCAGGAACAAGTCCAACTTACATATTGGAGCGAACATCACTTAGTCCCCCAAGACCTCTTGGACATCCTCCCCTTTGGTTGTCTCTTCAGCACCCAACATTTTTATCACTACATCGATTATCAGTTAGTTGATCTCCTTAATGCAGCATGACGCTGTACTGCTTATTGGCAACTCTCTGGCGCCCATAACTTCAACCAAACCCTGGCCACCCAGATCTCCTTGTTCTACAATGAAACCTTCTTTTGGCACTACTTCATTCCATCTGTTAGGTTGTAAATCATCACACAAATCCAAGCTGGACACAGAATTAGATTTCTATCTAGATTTCATATGTTGGAAACCAAAGTTGAAGTGGAATTTAACAAAATTTGACTACAGACAATCCCAAGCAGAGAATTCACTTCAACTAACCTATACCAGTTCATCTACAGTGACAAATGGATCCTCACATATCAGTGGAACAACCGTGCCTGGACCACAGACCTCCTTACCCCACATACAAGTCTTATCAATCCCCCTTTCCACTTTACCCTTCCCATCACTCAGCCAAATACCCAGGGAAGAGACACTAAATACCTGGAACATTTCCAGCATATCCTCCTGGAACCAGATCTTCTCACACTCAGTTCATCCTATCATGACAGTATAGACAGTTCTTTACCCCCCACTCTGGTTGGTACCCCTCAATCCAGTCCCCCAAGCACACCTGAGTTGGTATATTGGCGTGCCCAAGAGATCACCTTTTCGAATGACAACCCAGATCTTTGTTTCTGCAGAATCAACCTTTGTCATTGCAATAGCCGTCACCCCAGAACCCCACCCACCCCACTTGGAATCCACCTCTGGGACCCCCGATTCTTCAGAGCAGGACCTATAGAAGGTCTCTATTACAACTGACAACCTGGCCAGTCCATGTAACAGGAGAAATCACTCAGCCCCAGCCCAGGAACAAGGACACTTCATACCCTCTACAAAAGAGGAAGACATAGATTATGCAGAACCCAGAACTTTGTTGACTGATGACCCCAGCCTGTTCCCTCTCCCCAAGTTTACAGAGAACCAACCCCACCCCCAAATCCTTTCATGGTACCAGTAACTCATCACATCCAGGAAGTCCTATACAGACCATACAACGTACTACCAAGGATCAAACAACCACTACCCCCCACTCCCCATAGTCATCACACCAGCATCTTAGGAAATTCTGATCTAGTTGGAGCCACTTCACAAATCTACCTACCAGAAGTTATCTACCTAGGCATCACTGCCCCTACAAGAAATCACACAGAGCTCCACATCTTCAAGCAACATTGTTTGTTCCTTCTACAGAATCGTACTGAGAAACATATTAGCCACCCCTTAACAGAGTTGCAAACTATCACTCCGCATATCAGGGCCTTTAATAAATTCTTTTGGAAATACCATACTTCAATCACAATCAATGGTATTCTAGAGGATTATAGAGGCATTACCCATCATAGTGATACTAGAACTCCTTGTCTGGTTAAAGTGTGTACGATTTTCTACAGTTGGGATAACCCCAGTTATACAGTCACCCTTGCATGAGCTCTTGGGAAACCATCCTTGACAACTTTCTGCTGGAGAACCAACTTGAACTTACCAAAGAAGAACAGGCGTATATACCAGTCTATGCTACTAACGCCTTCACTGCAGACTATAAAGACACTAGGTGTCTCTTTGCCCTCTTCCAAACACCAGCTATTTGGTGTAAAGGAGTAGGAACTATCTGGAAGTTTACTTCAGATAACACAGAACTTACCACAAGGAAATTTTGATTCCTGGTCCAACACCTTGACAAAGTTAAAAACTTTGACTTTGTACAACAAACCACCATCTACAATGGCAAACAAATCAAGTGGGATACCCTATATCCTGAGTGGAAGTACTTTAACAATCAGAGGGTACATTTCCAAAGCCCTAGCACCTCTGAAGCAGAAAAAACAGAGCCTTCTATTGTCGCAAGCGGTACTCACGCCCCCCAGTCTCAGCTACAAACCTGTAACTTCAGCATCATGTGACCGTGGGAACATATCACATGACCCTATATGTGACTCATCACGTGACCCCTCCACCACTTGTACATCATGTGACTTCTTAGCATGTGACCCTAGAAACCTACAACCCCATGACCCTGGGAAGATAACACATGACCTATTAAGGAATTGGTCATCAACAATGTCACATGACAAGATGCACTTTGGACGTGCATCTAACCCATTGATCAACACATGGCAGATCGTGGGAACGATCAACAAGACACGCCCACTAAACAATCAATGAACACATAATGCAACTCAATCAACGAAGATGCAACTCATTTGGGCTAGACCCTAATTGAGATGTATAATGTAATCTGCAGTTACTGCACATCAACTGCGCAATCCCCCATTACCTGTAATTGTACCTACCCTAAACTGCACACAGACCACCCTGTATTAGTATATAAGACCTATGAATTTAGGTGAACAGTCCTTAGACTGTTCTCTTGTCAATCCCCACACTGGAGCCTTTCAAAGCTCTCTCATTGTCAGCAGCAACCTACCCTTCGTCCCCAACAGTCTACTCAGTCCCACCTCTTCTCACCTTCTGCCTCTTCCTCCTCAACGTCTCCTTGCTGCTCCTTTGGATCAGTCACCTTCAACTCTGCACTGTAGTCGAGTCTTGCTACCCATAAAGTAGTGAGTTCCTGACATTAGAACAGTCTCTTAAAGTTGAAGCTGACTGTTTGGAAGTGTCCTCACCTCCCCTCTCCGTTGCCTCCTGGTCCAACCTGAACGCCATCTATCAGGAGAACTCTGCCGCTGCCCTTGAGGTCGTCAACAATGTCCTCAACAGTCCCCACAATACTTGGAACTATCCAAGCCCTGGAAGCCCCCATCTCCAGTACCCCCCCAGCTCCACATCATCCCCCGTCATCCCCTGGTTGCCCACCATTGCCTCCAGTCCCGAGCTCCCCTTCGAGTTCACTGTCCCCGGCTTCCCCTTCCTCGAACCTACTGGCCCTGGCCCCTACGACAACTATGTTCCCCAGTCCCCCCAGTACTCCACCTTGTTTGCTGACACCAGCATCACCCTTGTCGACCCAGATACCCTCAAGCCCACCCCCATTGATCCTAACCCCTATGTTGTCTGCTTCCCATCCCTGCTCACTCCCGCACCTACTGTCGAAGCCCTTTGCGCCATTGCCAAGTTCAACCTCGAGCAACTTGGAGAAGAAACCACTGCCCACATCATCTGTCTTGCTCAAGCCAAGCTCAACTCCCTCCTTCCTCCACTCACCCAAGACAGCTGGTCTCACTACCAGCTTACCAGCGACATCACTAACCACATCTCGATCAAGGACATTCCCATTGAGAACATTCCTCTGCCTGTCATTGAAGCCCCCGTCACCACCGTCACTTCCCCTGCCCTGCCGTCACCCACTTCTCAACCTCTCCCCATATTCTATTCTATGGTCAATGTCGCCCCCTTCAAGTACCTCTTTGCCACCCCACCGTGCCTCCCTACCGACCACCATCCTCATCAGTACACAGTCTACTACGAACAGGACCGCCATGTCTGGTTTTTGTCAGAGGAACTCATCAACAGCCAGTTCCTTAGTTACATCCCCCGGGCCCAAGACCTCAACACTGCCACACCCCCGTACTTCGTCACCCCCTTCCGTGCTGATGCCCACCACTCTATCCACATCCACTCTGATGGCGCCCTTCCCCCAGTCCACATCTGTGCCAAAGTAGGCAAGCACCCGTGGTCCCCCAACTTCCCTTTCAGTTACATCAAGACCACCTTCTTGGACTCAATTAAGTTTGTTTTCTCTCACTTCCCTCCCCTTTGGCTTGCTTACTTTGAAGGAGCCCTCATCCCCCTTGTCGCATACAACTTCTTAGATGGTCATACAGCCATCCTCTGCAGACACTTACATTTTACCAAGCAGGGGATTCTTTTTATTAACTGTAGCACGCGCATTACAGACTTGCTTTGTACGGACCCCCAGTTTTCCTGCTTCGTACCTACCCCCTGTGTCCCCACAAAGCCTTTTGATTTCATTACACCCCCCTCTGAAAATCCTTTGTAATACTTTTAAGTAAGTTACAAAGGACTTATTTTGGTGTAAATAAATCAAAGGTTTTAACTTGTTCTCTTTTCATTTGTCTTAAGTGGCAAATTTTCATGAAGAAATCTTAAGACAAACTTACTCAAGAATTGCCAATCTCCAGGAACAAGTTCAACTTACATATTGGAGCGAACACCACTTGGTTCCTCAAGACCTTTTAGACATCCTCCCCTTTGGTTGTCTTTTCAGTGCTCAATGTTTCTACCATTACATTGATTACCAACTTGTTGACATCCTTAATGCAGCAAGACGTTGCACTGCATATTGGCAACTCTCTGGCACTCATAACTTCGACCAATCCCCAGCCACTCAGATCTCCTTGTTCTACAACGAAACCTTCTTCTGGCACTACTTCATCCTGTCACACAGGCCGGAAATCATCACACAGATCCAAGCCAGACACAGAATTAGATTTCTATCTAGATTTCACATGTCAGAAACCAAAGTTGAAGTGGAATTCAATGAAATTCAACTACAAACAGTGTGTATGATTTTCTACAGTTGGGATAACCCCAGTTATACAGTCACCCTTGCATGACCTCTTGGCAAACTATTCTTGACAACTTTCCACCCGAAGACCAACTTGAACTCACAGAAGAAGAACAGGTGTTTATACCAGTCTACACCACTAACGCCTTTGCTGCAGACTATAAAGACACTAGGTGTCTCTTTGCTCTTTTTCAAGAACCAGCTATCTGGTGTAAAGGAGTAGGAACTATCTGGAAGTTTACTTCAGATAACACAGAACTTACCACAAGGAAATTTTGATTCCTCATTTCACACCTTGATGAAGTTGAACAATTCAACTTTGTACAACGAACTGCCACCTACAATGGCAAACAAATCAAGTGGGATACCCTATAACCCAAGTGGAAATACCTCAACAACCGGAAGGTACATTTCCAAAGTCCTAGTACTTCTGAAGCAGAGGAAACCAAGCCCTCTATCCCCGGAGAATTTGAGAAAGAAGAAAGTGATAAATCCGAAGGATCCAATAAAGCAGACAAATCCGACGAGGAATCTACACACAGTAAATCCTCCACCGACAAGGATACACTTAACGTTAGCAACTTATTACAAGAAACTGAAACAAGACTTGTTGCTACCCTTCAGAAACTTGCCAGTCACCCCAGTACCCCAAGTTCCCAAGGAACCCCATCTTGTCCAACAAGTACGCTTCCTGGAAGCTCCAAACTTTCAATACCAGAAGAAAGTTCACTTCCTACTCCACCCATGTCCAAAGGCAAAGCAAAGGAAGAACCTTTACCCCAGACCCTTGCCAGCTCTTCAAGATCCCTGCAAGCCACCCCAGTACCCACTGCAACTCAGTCAGCGGCACCACCTGTACCGAAGGGAAACCCCAAGGGAATACCACTGCAGATCCCTCCTCACCAACCTCGCTCAGGAAGAACAGGTCCACCACAGAGACCACCTAGTCCCCCAGCACCACCCCCACCCCTAGCTATTATGGCAGGAAACGTCACGACTCCCAAACTCTTGGGAAGTACCCCTGATCCCTATGATGGGAACCCAGCAAAGGCCCAGGCCTTTTGGAACACTTTGGCCAACTATTATACAATGAATGATGCAGTCTACAATACCAATGACAAGAAAGTGCCAGCAGCCTTGACCAATTTTAAGACTGGTACTTGTGGAGGCAATTGGGCCAGCAATCGCATTGCGGAAGCCTTAGCAGCCAATCTGAACAACTATGGAACATGGGCCCAATTCCAGACTGCTTTTCAGAAGCAATTTATACCTCCTGAAGTCCAACAAGAAGCTATTAAAGGAATGCATAGCATGTACATGGGCAACCGCAAATTTAATGACTGGTACCAAGATTGGACCCACCATGCTTGATGATCAGGCGTGGATGACAATACCAAGATGTATGCATTCAGACAATGCATCAACTCAGCACTCCAACAGAAACTTGTTGCCCTCTCACCCCAGCCAGCTACACTCCCAGACCTCATCGATAAAGCTCGAGATCTGGATCGTTCCTTCTGCATGTTCGCACCATGATCCTATACACCCTCCACTGGAGGATGTGGAAGAGGTTGCTTTACCCCTCAAATTCGAGCAATTGAAGAAGAACCCACCACAGAAATAAATGTAACTTGCAGACATGGTCAATTCCAAGGACATAGCTGTGGAACCTCATTTCATCAAGGAAAGCTCTCCCCTGAAGAAAGGGAACACCGCTTCAGAGAGAAACTCTGCATGTACTGCGGCAAACCAGGACACATTGCCACCAATTGCAACTTAGGCAAACGCCCTGGGACCTCATTACATCAAATGGACTCTATCCCGGAAGACAGCATGGATAAAATAAGTATCCATGATAGTGTGGAAGCAAACGAGCTGTCCACCACCTACTTCGCACCAATCGATATGGACATCACCCTCAAGACATTGTCTATTTTTAACATGGACCCCTTGGACATTGATATGGCCCACATCAATCACTTGTCTTTTTAGCCCACTCTCCTGTTGCATTGTCAGTGAGAGTTGTACCACCATCCCATTGTAATTCTAGCAATCTCCGAAATCTCCAAGTTCCCAAGACTCCCCATGTACCAGTAGATATGATTCAAAATATATGCTCCCCATCAATTCGGGTTAAAGTTCTGTAAAGCGAGTACGCACTGTAGCCTCGGAGCAAGTGCTTTCCCTTCACCAACACACCCAATGACGCCACAGGGCAGCGAATGCCTGTCACTGTCATATTCTCTTTCCCATCTTTGTACGTTCTTTTATTCTACTTTTGTCCTAGTTTTGCCTTGTGCATAGTATACTTGTCTTGTATATAACCCTCACTGCCTGGCCTAGAGCTGGCATCAAGAGAATATAGCCCACTCTCGTTCCCTTTTCATTCGTGTGCCTGTTGCCTCAAGCCTTACACCATTATGAATCCCCAGCTGCACTGTTGGAGCACGTCTTATACACACACACACTCTCTCTCTCTCTCTCTCCCTTGCTCTCTCCTCTCCTCTCCCCCCCAGATCTCAGAACAACCTTGAACTCGCACGTAGACCAAGTGCCTATGTTATAGTTCAAATCATATGCCATGGGAGAAAAATCAATGCTCATGCAATACTTGACAGTGGAGCTGAGGGCATCTACTGTAACATCTCGTTTATCAATGCACACAAGATCCCCACAAGTACCCTAGCAAAACCCATTTACCCAAGAAACGTCAATGGTACCTTAAATAAACAAGGACCAATCCACCATACTGCCATCCTGCGAATGGAGATGGGCAAGGAACACAAGGAAACCACAGAAATGGCCATGACCAACATTGGATGGCATGATATACTCCTAGGAACCAACTGGTTCAGGGCACACAACCCCCAGATAGACTGGGCGAAGAACAAACTATGTCTTGACTGCTGCCCCACCTCTTGTTACCTGAATTACCCTGATGAAACATCGGACTTAGCACACCTCCTTCCAACTGAAGATTTGGAAGCACACTACGAGGACCTCCTCAAATCCAAGTACCAAGGCATAGATCCTACACAATGCATTATAGCCCACCTCCATGGAGAATACGACAATATGATACAACCAAGTGAATCGGTGGTTTTGCCCACGATGTCACCTCCCAAGAAAAGCATAGTTGGTTCGCAGTGCAATATGGCTACATACAAATCGGTGGTTACACCCACGATGTCGATTACACAACAAACCAGACCGGTGGTTATGTCCACAGTGCCTCCCAAGAACGCGTCATGGCACACTTCTCCATGATATGAACTGGTAGTTGCATGAACTACAGTGTCAACTACTCTAGCCAAAGCAGAACAACCAAAGAATGTGGAAATACCCCCCAAATTCCGTCAATACAGCAAAGTCTTCTCAGATGAAGAAGCACAGCGACTACCCAAGCACCAGCTGTGGGATCACAAGATAGACCTTATCCTAGGCATGGAAATGAAGAAAACCACAGTTTATCACCTAACACCTATCAAGAAAGTCACCCTTAAAGAATACATTGAAGATGGCCTAAAATGAGGCACACTACGACAATCTGAAGCACCCCATACATGCTCCTTCTTCTTCATTGACAAGAAGGATGGCAAACTATGACCAGTACAAGACTATCACCCACTGAATATGATTACAGTTAAGAATGCGGCTCCAATCCCACTCATCCCCAAACTTGTCGACAAATTATTGGGAGTGCGATTCTTCACCAAGTTAGATATACAATGGGGATATAACAATATCTGCGTACACAAAGGCGATGAATGGAAAACGGCCTTCAAGACACCTATGGGATTATACAAATCCACAGTCATGACCTTCGGACTATGCAATGCACCCGCAACATTTCAGACATTTATGGACATTGAATTTGGTCCATTAATCAAGGGAGGACATGTAGTCGTCTACCTTGACGACATCCTTATCTACACAACCACGATCACGGAACTCGTCTATTGGATGCACAAAGTCTTCCAACTTTTACTCAAGTTGGACCTCTACCTTCAACCAGCCAAATGCTCTTTCAACCAAACATCAGTTGAATACCTAGGACTAATCATCTCTGAAGGCAAACTATGCATGGACCCCATGAAACTCAAGGCAGTGCAAGACTGGCCTAAACCAAAGAAAGTCAAGGATATACAGCAATTCCTAGGATTTTGTAACTTCTACCATCGTTTCGTGCAAGATTACTCCACATTAGCATGACACTTGTTCGACCTTACAAAGAAAGACACACCATGGGCATGGACCCATTCACAGGAAACTGCATTTACAGTGTTACAGCATGCTCTCACCTCTGCACCGGTCTTAATCCTACTGGACTACGACAAACCATTCACCCTGATTACTGATGCCAGCAACTATGCCACAGGCTCAATTCTGGAACAAGATGATGCATTAGGACAGTCACATCCAGTCGCTTTTTACTCCAAGTCCCTCCAGCCAGCCAAATGCAACTATGAAATCCATGACAAAGAACTCCTGGCTATCATTCATGCTCTCAAGCATTTCCGCCATTACCTCCAAGGCAGTGCCCACCAAACAAAGATCTTTTCAGACCACGCGAATCTCAAGTACTTCACCATGAAACAAACACTCACACGTTGCCAAGCACGGTGGTCCCTATTTCTTGGCACTTTTGACTATGTTATCATCCCCAAGCCTGGCAAAATTAACAAGGCAGATGCACTGTTAGGGATCAGCACGGGTGGCCTGAACCCGTCGGGTTTTGGATGGGGTCGTGGTCGGGTCGGGGTCAGGGTGGCGATTTTCCACCCTGCTAATGACCCCTACCCAGACAGCGGGTCTTCCGGGTATT
>Ga0307510_10001406_pt1 | contig 26386 bp, 38 predicted proteins | sample 12_EM_MG_FD_207224 | JGI IMG/M metagenome (GOLD analysis project Ga0307510, IMG submission 207224) | Populus trichocarpa ectomycorrhiza microbial communities from riparian zone in the Pacific Northwest, United States - 12_EM | ecosystem: Host-associated > Plants > Roots > Unclassified | place... | reverse complement strand
CTAATCTTTTCTGCAGATTTGTCCTCTCCTCACTACGCGCGGCTTGTTCTTTCAATTATGGTATGCAGTAATGTTAGCCCCCAGAAGGTTTATATTTGACGTTTCTTAAGCCACCTAATTCGAAGAATCCGAATCCTAGTGGGTTAGGGAGGGCAATAATCAATCGTAGAGCCAAAGATGCTCGTCAGTTGCAGGGATCTGGCATGGTATGTAGCTTTTGTATATCCATCCAATGACTGCACCATAAGCTTTTCCATTAGTACACAACAGACATAGATACACCCTCTCGTCTGCGTTCTGTCACCCAGGAAAAGGACTTAGACGAATTCTTGAATACCGCGCAATTAGCAGGCACGGAATTTACAGCAGGTACGTCCTACGCACCTTATCTCGTTCTAGCTCACCCACCGCCTAGAGCGTCGAAACGTGAAGATTATTCAAGCCTCTGCAAGCCCGTCACAGAATCCCTACCTACCTTCAGTAGAGGAAGAAATATCCTCCCTAGAGAAACAGAGCGAAAACAAACAACGTTTGCGGGTCCCGAGAAGACCGCCATGGACCAAATCCATAAGCCAGGCACAACTGGAACGCCAGGAAAAGGAGGCCTTCCTCCAATGGCGAAGAGGGCTTGCGGAGTGAGTACAGTATCGCACTTGTTATGTGAGCTACTCTCTCTGATGGCAGTTTTCCCAGACTACAAGACCGGGACAGGTTTTTGCTGACGCCTTTCGAACGCAACCTTGAAGTATGGAGGCAGCTATGGCGGGTCATCGAACGCTCCCACTTGGTTGTGCAAATCGTGGATGCTCGCAATCCTCAGAAGTTTCGATGTGAAGATCTGGAGGCGTATGTCCAGGACGTTGAGGGTACTGAAGGAGAACAAGGAACAGGGAAGGGAAAACGCAAAAGTTTGCTACTCATGAACAAAGCTGACCTTCTCACGGCAAAGCAAAGGTAAGACACAAGGTGGCGTTGTTACTGTTCTGTGCTTACTTGGTGCACGTTAGACGCATCTGGGCAGATTACTTTGACTCACAAGGCCTTCGCTATGCCTTTTACTCTGCAACCGATGCCACCGCAAGACAGGAGGCACTTCAAAAAGCCTTGGTTGTTGGGGAGCTTACAACTGCAATTGACAAGGCGGTTGAGGAGAACCAACGAATTGCATTCTCAGGAGAAGACGAGGAAGCAAACGAGGAGAGCACACTAAACGCTCATGCGGATTCTAGGACACCCTCAGATGGATCTTATGATTCTACCGAATCTGAAGCTCCTGATGAACGTGTGGATCTCGACTCTGACGAGGACCTCCATGGCAAGGAAGATCCCCGCGCCAAAGTACTCTCGGTTCTCGAACTCGAGGATCTTTTCATTGCATCGGCGCCAGATTTGTCTGGTAGGTGTCCGTTAGTGGTCGGTCGTACAATCCTCCATCTAACACGCGACTGCGAAGAGTTCACGGATCCTTCCGGAAATCGTCCTGAAAAACTTGTCGTTGGTCTTGTGGGCTACCCGAATGTTGGAAAGTCTAGTACGATCAACTCGTTGCTCGGGGAGAAAAAGGTGTCAGTATCGTCCACCCCCGGCAAGACGAAACACTTTCAAACAATCAACCTATCCGATAAGATAACCCTTTGCGACTGCCCTGGATTGGTATTCCCGCAGTTTGCAACTACGAAAGCCGATCTAGTCTGTGACGGTGTTTTGCCTATTGACCAGCTTCGCGAACATACTGGCCCTGTGACCCTGGTAGTCAGACGAGTTCCCAAAGCAGTGCTCGAGGGAATGTATGGGCTGAATATCAAGTCTCTGGGTCCGGAGGAGGGTGGGAATGGCTCTCTATGTGCTGAAGACCTACTTATTCCTTACGCTGGTCGGTCATTGCTTATACGTGGCACGAAAAAAATACTGACTATTTGATCAGTTGCTCGCGGATTTACACGCTCCGGACAAGGTAACCCTGATGAGGCCCGTGCCGCACGTTACATCCTCAAGGACTATGTCAACGCGAAGCTTTTATTCTGCCATCCCCCTCCCAATTATTCGGCCGATGATTTCAATTTTGAGGCCAGGAAACTGGCTCTCAGGCGCATCACTAGAAAGAAGCGTGCACCCACTACCCGAGTTGGAAAGAATGCCGACACATATATTTTTGATGGTAATATTCATGGTCCTTCTGATCTACCACCGCTACCGGGTCAAAGCGAGAAATCCCGATCTCTGGATAGCCAATTTTTCGATGAATCTGCAGGTCTTGCAGCACGTCCTTTCGCTAAGGGTGCAATGGGGAGGATACAAAGTGTCTCTCGCCCTATTCTGTACCCTCACCACGTTTCAGTTGCGAACGATGGAACCCCTCTCACAACGCAGGGTGTACAAATCGGCGCCCTGATGGCCAACGTGGGAGAGCGGTTGCCAGGGAAAAAACACCATAAAAAGATGAAGCGGACGAAGCAGAGAAGTGGAAAGGGATATGATTAGAAATGACGCGTAGGTTCAATTGGTGTACCACCCATCGTGTAGCATAGTGGACATCTGTATTTGCATTCGTGTTCATGACACTGTGGGAAAGTAAAGACAACGGAAGCGTCCGTTGCGCAAACCAGGACCGCCCATGAAGCGTTCGCTCGTTACGGCTCCTACCAAGTCGAGCATTTTTGCACTCTATAGGTCTCTTCTAAGACAGGCGAGGCTTCTACCTCATGAGTACCTTCGGTCGGTATTCCTTAGCCATCTCCCACCTGTCTGCATTGATATATGGCCTTTGTATCTTTGTAGACAGTTTTTCCGCCTCAAACTCTCCACCGACATCAATTCTGCACTGGATGACAGCCGCAAGTGTAGGCAACGACGGTCGACTTTCAACCGTCTCCGAAAGGTGGCAGTGTTGATTCAGGCTAGCACTATTGCTAACTCCTCCGCAGGAACTCCTCAAGTTGAAACTCGCCAATGATGGCAACAGACAGGCCTTTGATCATGTGTTAGATCTGGCATATGGTCGTAAAGGGCCACTCAAATGGTGTATTATGACAGTATGTCTTGCTATTTCGTGCCCGTGTGAAACCCTGCCAAGCTCTCACAGCCTTTACTCTCCGACCCCGCTACACCAGCCCCTCCCCGAATCATTTCACCTGTCGAGCGTTCACGCCCCCCTGTGTACAGTCCACAGCTAACTGCGTTGCTCCTATCCCCTTATACTCGCCCTTCTTCTGGGAAGCCCTTAAAACCATCTCACCTCAATGAGCCACCGACGTTGCCATTGAGGGCAGACCCGTCTTCCGAAGATGCTCGTCTATTTGGACCATTCAGCAAGCGTCGAGAAGTCAACATCCGCTGGCGCTATTTTTCGTACCATTGGAAACGGCTGTACCCTCCGCTCGAGGTTTCAGTGAAGAAACAAGGAGCACAGGAGACCTCTTCCCAAGAGGATGCCATCCTCGGCGCCAGGATTCGAGGTGTTGGCATGCAAACTGCGGGGCTGTTGGCGGAACTCATCTCGCTCACCGGATCCGGTTCGGAAAGGCCGCCCACCCCTCGTAGAACCGATCCTGTATACCTCCCCCATTCAGTTTCTCGCGTCGCCGACAGGCAAGTGCTGCCGAATAGGTTCCTTCGCAGACGATACAGAGAACTTCTTGGTCGTATTCCGATTCTAACCTACTCGTGTGTACCTGGTCAACCGGTGATGGGCACCAAGGATTGCCCAGCGGGAAAGTATGAAGTCTCACTGGCCCCAAACGCCTTATCCCCGCGCATACAGCACGAGAAAGCGCGCTCCAAGGTGCTTGACGATGTTGACCTGGCATGGTTCGAACAGGGGGTATGAGCTTCTGACGGCCCATCGATTTGTAGCTTAGACGAGATATGCCGCGCCGGTTCTTAGCTGAAAACTCTCTTTATCATGACCCGTAATCATGATAATAGGTTTCGGTCAATAAGAGTTGCTGTGTCTCCCGTGGTTAGCTGAGATGGGTACCCTGAGATCTTGGCTTTGTCTGTATTTCATATCAAATCACTTGCCTCTAAAATTGATGGTAAGGCCTATCAATGAGTCGAATGTCGCCGAGTCCGTAGTAGTGTTACAAAGTATCTTTCCCAACTTCGCGGTGACACTCATGTTAATAAGAAGCCAAATAAGTATACGCTGAATGGTCGTTACAAGATCATATTGAGATTGTTAGGTATCAGTATCCTTTTGAGCCTCCATCTCAAGTCCGTGTAGGTCTATAATGTACATGCTATAATTTTTGTCATTTGCCTGAGCTCCAGAGCGATCCTTTCGACTCTGGTCAACACCGCATTGTAAGTTGAGCATCACCTCATACTGATCGAACGTAAAAGTCCGCCTTTTGCGGATCAGAGAGAGCAAGTCCTGGAACAATCAAGATTAGATGGGGAGCCACTACCACACCCGAGTCTTTACATACCTGGGGACTGAGAGAGAAGAGGGAATAGTATTGTTTAGCTCGAAGAAGCTCTCCATCACGCGTGTCGTGAACAATAGTTTTTACACATTGCTGAAGAGCAAGCATGTTGCGGCTTATCTTCTTCATGCCTGAAGAATTCGCGACGCGAATATGACGCGCATGATAAATGAGAAGATCGTCCATAAGGAAACCGACCCCATGAAAGACGAATCTGTAGAGAGCTTAGAACACATAGGTGTTACGATGAAATGCCTCACTTTTGTTCCTGTAGCGGAAGAGTCGACGACACAATATCATGATATTCTCCCAGCTCGAGATTAAGGTCAATTATGTGCGGGTCTGGTTCACCTATTTCCTGGTCTAGACAGTAATTGCCCTGCAACTGATGTCAGTGTTTAATGCGACGAGATGGTTTATCGCTCACATGACGCATAGCAAGGCCGAGGTAATACGCCACACGGGATCGGACGTCTATTCGTATGGTGTGTAAGATCAACTCCGATAACTGGTCGTATGTTTTGAGCAGTGCGTGGAACCGCCTGTGATATTCTATGAGCCCCCCAGATCCACTTCTACAATCTGTATCACATACAGTGCCATTTCTTTTGTAAGGGGGAGCTGGAGCTGCTCGTCGAGGCCTAAGGGCATGTGCAAAGGCAAGGATGGTGTGAAAGCGGTGATAGCGCTGGTAGGCTCCATTTGGATGGCCGAAGTTGGGGACAAGCTATCTTCAGGCACAGCCTTCAGCTGATTGAGCCCAGTTGAAAACCATGACTTAAATGGCATCATAAGAAGTTATGACAGCGGTAGAAGCATATAAGCATACCACACTTCGATACAAATTGCAGAGCGCGGAGACATTTCTCATAGGGCCGATCAACTCCTCTTTCTCGAATGATCTGTCTATGGTTAGTCGAGCCTCGGCGTCACGCTCTCGGCGGTAAAGTTCGCTCTTGTTGGCGCCAGTTTCCTGGAATGATAGTCAGCCAGGATGGACCCACACGAAATGTTGCTCTATCTACTGAAGCATGATACAAATCACTCAGACAAGCGGCTATTTCTGGGATTTGTGCCCACTGTGCCCCAAGCGCAACGCGAGGGTCCCGATCACTGCTCGCTTGGGACGTTATTAACGTCTGAAAGTGATCACTACAGCGCTGATAGAATTGGATAATGACGGTGAGGACTAGACGGGCGTAATTCTCCCTGTGAAACGGTGTTGTCCTGAGCATTGCGCATAAAGAGTTGATGAGGGCCATTATTGTTGTGCTTGCCTGTGGGAAAGTCAATCGTATTGATAGGAATTCGCAAGTGCACGCCCCGACACTCACGTTCACTAAAGGCTCTGTCGATAGCAAAGTCGAAGAAGCATCAGGCATGAAGGCATTGGGGCCTTTCATAATTTGAGCCACCATCGTATCGCGCGCAAGTGCAACACTTACCCGTTGTGGCTTGATGAAACAGTAGAGAGACCTTCTCCTCTAGCTGTGGTAGATAAACCCTCAGGACGAACTCGTCCAAAACAGCACTTGATGCCCTTGCGGCCTCGAATCCAGACGGTAGGATCTCCGTTACGCGATCAGTGAAGGCGAGCATGGGTTGAAAAAGGACACTAATGTGGAATGCATCGGGTTTGACAAGGAGACGGTGGTGTTGGTCTGTGCCTAGCAGCCGCTCGTCTGTCCCAACAGTGACTAGATTAGCTTGTACAGCAGTTTCTGAAGACCCTTGCACGAGGCCAGGGACCGTGTCCTTAAGGACACGGTTGAGTTCATCTTCGTGTTCGCGTAACGATTTGGTAATTAGTTTAGGATTGGTATCTGCGAACCTGAACATGTGCTTCAAAGGAGTTAGCCTTAAGAGGCCACGAGGAACGGAGATAGATGTACGTACCTTTGATTTATCTCGTGAGAATCGACCCGCTCGCAAGACATCATTTATTGACGATATTGGGTTGCGACCAGACATGACGCCTTGTTCCTCGTCAGCTAGGTAGTCGTTTACCAATGTCCGGACCTAAATAATTGCATCATTACCGTGACGTGTACTCTCTGCTTCGGCATACCTCAGCCTGTACAGGCATCCAAATTTCGGACAGAGGGAACAGAGCACCAGGCCTTGTCCCCGAAGAGTCCCTGAAATCACGCCTCTGTGGGAAAGCATAGAGTAAACACTCATCGTATGGCATAGAGTAAACATAGATCAAACTGACCGATCCGATCCTATTTGCAACTTCGTACACTACTCGCAACCCCTGCATGACAGCGTCCAGTTTAGAATACAATGTCCAAAATAAATCTCGTAAGATTTCGTGGTCGGCGTGCTTGGTAGATGATTCCAGTGCAGTGAGGCGTAATTGTAGCGGGCTGATTTGTAGGCCGTGTCCTGCCCGAGTAGCATCTATCAGTGTGCTCGATATGTTCAACGGGAGACCGCCAGTTACAGCGGGTTTCGATGTGACGATATATGTAGAGTGATTCTTGGAGCCCGTATTGACTCCAAATAACAATGATGTGCGACGGTTATACTCGGCGCGTTCGCTAACCTCATCCACGGTGTTATCAATCAGTGCAAAAATTTCACCAGGAAGTCGTTGAGCTACGGCATCAAGGCCGCCGCCAAGTTTCCCGAGGACTGAGAGTGACTCCAACAATGCCTCGATATAAACAAAGGAATCTGTTTCTGGGTTCCGTTGATTTTGACTCTGACCGACGTTGGCCAAGTTGGACAAAGACGAAAATGAGGCACCTGATGAAGGTAGACCGGGGTTGGAGTATAAAGGGGCTGTTGTCGCGCCTTGTCCCGATCCCGGACTCCCAAACTTAGAACCATCGATATCGTCAGGAGGGTCGTTAGGGCGGAGTGAAAGGTCTTGAAGGTATCGAGATAACCTCAAGTGCTGAGAAGAGGAGTTTCTAGTAGTGGGTGAGCTTGGCGAGTCCGGATGTTGAGGAGGATCATTCGACGATAGTAGCTCATCTTCGAACTCGGCTCTTGGGACTAACAGAAACGAGGAACGGTCAAACGAGAAAGTGCGATACCCAATGACTCACTTGACTGTTGACCAACAGTGTAAGCGGCCCAGCGGTTCTCACACCAAAACGACTTCAGGTAGAGATGATTATGTAGTTCATCAATAAGGATGTCTCTCAACGCCTGATAGTAATTGTAATTGTTAGTGATACTCGGCACACCTGGCAGTAAGAAAAAAAATGTTGCACGGACAGATTCCTGCCCAATGAGGTAAGCGCGAAGATCGGCAACGGCGCCAATATCGAGCATGTCGTGATTCTTAATTGTCTTCAAGCTTCGAACGAGTAGGACCGATGCCTGCAATAGGCGTTTCTCGGAAATCAAACTCTCCAGTACATCAGGGACGAGTCTAAGACGCTCACTTAGATTGATTAAGTGGGTTGTAGGCTGTTCCAGGAAGCGGAGTGTGGACATAGACTTACATTTGGTCTAGAATCCGCAGCATCTCTTCCAACGTCTGTCCTCTTGTCCACATCTGGACGAGGTCAGCACGTTTACTACCCAATGAATCTTTGGCTTCTTGGAGGACAGCCCTGGCGTTCTTGATCTGTGTCTGGGTATCTCCAAGGTGGTTCAGTAAAGAAGCATGGTGTGGTAACGCGGCTGCAAATGACTGGAAATGTTCTGTAAGAATTTAGCATATCATCAAAACAAGATAACGGGGCCACGTACTGTCCACGGAGCCCTTGAGAGCGTGTGAGAGCATAAGTTTCGTTCTGCGAAATGAGTCCACGTCTTGTCCCGCTGATGAACCATCGAGAATCTGGAGGGCCAAGTCGACAGGGTTGAACTGGGAAGTATATCCGTCACATTCGCACAAATTTTGCACTAGTTGGAGGATTTGAATCTTACCTCTGGGTCGATTACGAACTCCCAGTCATCTTTTATTCGGTCCAACACAGCTGGGCAGGGGGATCAGCAATAGATCACAAGATAAACTGTCACGTACCGTCGATATCACCAGCCCTCGCTGCGCCAGTTTGCTGGCGTCCAGGCATCCTACGTCTGATGCGTTGTTGAGTAGCATTTTCCGCTTCAACGGCTTGCTGACGCTCTTCCCACTGATCATTACCGTTAGCCGTTTTGGTTCTATTGCGCAGACCGCTCTGGAAAGCGGACATAGCAGCGACAAGAGATGCCGGAGATGGTGCATCTGAGTCCTCAGTACCGGATCTGCCTGTCCGTCTTGTTCTGGGACTTGATGAATTTCCGCTGACAGTGCGGTAAATATTGGGGCCGGATACATCTGATCGCGTCGTACTCGCACTGTCTCTTCGCTCCATAGCTTGGACAGCGGCATCAGGTACAGAGTAATCTGGAGCTCTGTTTGCCCGAAGATCGGATCTTTGGGGACGGGAGGGTCCTGTGGGAGAGCCATTAGAGACGACTGAGGCATTACTCGGGGTTGTAGGCCGCGGGGGACGATTTATCCGTAAAGGCTCTGTAGCAGAGGATGAGAACGGAGACGTGTCAATTCCGGGGAACACGGGGCGTCTAGATGAAAAGGGAGGTGTTTGGCGAGACATGCTCGGTCGTTGTGGTCGTCCAGGTCGTGAAGTCCAATCAATTTCTGGCAGGGGGCGCGTTTATTATGTAATAATATATTGACATAAATAATAGGTCGAACGCGTGCGCGATTCATGCGCGACCCGTGAATACCGTCCCTTGTCCAAAACCTTGACGAGAGCGACTGGGTGCACTATGCTCACCTCGGAACATTTGCAGCTCACTATAGAGAGCAGCCTTACACCAGCATCCTCGTCGGTTGATGAAGTCTCTATAGCAAGAAATCCCCACAGAGCAGCTCCCTACATTGAGCCACCCCCATTAGCTCTCGCGGAACGCGTCAAACACGAAACCGTTTTAGATCGCGATCTTCCCCAAGATTTTGACTATGACCTCCCGCTATCAGATCGTGTCATTATTGGGGAGTACCGCGATGGCACCACCCTTTGGTATTATGTAGATAACGCGGACGGTGTCGCACACAGAGTGAGTGTGCTGATCATTGCGCTTATACTTGCTGGTAATAATTCCTCTGAAAATTTACTTCACGACACTAGTTTGAAGCATCTGCGTTCGCAGAGGCATTCCCTAACTCCGTCTCCGAGTATAGTGAGCAAATTACTGTTCTGCTTCGGACCCAGACTTAACCAATCCATTCCACATTAGAATACAGGAAGAAAATGGGTGCACTTCCCGCTTTTGACCCTTCTGCTTCGAATGTCCATCCCGACTCTCGTCCCAAATTCTTCATCAGAATATCCACGAAGCAGCGCAGACAACTGAATAGGCTCTCTAAACAACGTGCTCTCTCTGTCGACTCACTCTCGGATGAAGAATGGGAGGGAGATATCGCAGAAGGAGACAACGTCTCTGATCTGACTGACGGTGATGACGTTTGGGACTCGCCGCCATCTCGGAGAAGAAAAACGCGTTCCACCATCAGAGATCAGGGCCGCACCGACCTTCCTTTCAGTCCCAGAAAGACGAAATCCCGAAATCGCGTTCTAAGCGAGAGCGGAAGCTCGGAAATGGGTATCTCGGATGATGTGGCTCCTACTCGGAGGTCCAATCGTATCCGCAAGCCGTTGAGGACCAATACTATGGACCATGACTACGAAGACGGTGAATCGGACTCACTCTCCGATGAGCGCGTTTCTCCCGTTCGCAATTCTTTGTCGAAGGCCAAAGCTAGCATCCCCAAACGTGGAAAGGCTTCCCGTGCCGCCTACGGGCACATCCGTGGCATCGTGGATTTAGAGTATGACGAACTCGAGAACGGTCCACTGTCTGCACACAGGCACATATGCGAAAGGTGTCAACATAAACCGACGCATGTCCTACTTAAGCGACAGAGAAGATCAGGAAAGAGACATCAAGCTAAACGAAAGCCAAAAGACGATTTCGACGAAGATAGCGACAGCCAAGACAAGTTAGCTAGTTTGGGCGGATGGGTTCGATGGTACATTTGTACCTTCAGTCCCTAGAGTTATGCTGACCGTCCCATCATCTTAGCCTGAAATGCTCGGTAGCTGCACATTGGCGATGCTTGGCCAGTACTCAGCGGGACGAAATACTCAAAGCTGTTCAGGCGCGAGACATCATGGCGCTGAATGAGGCACGTGGGAAAGACGCGGCGGATGCGAAGGGCATGTCCGTCGATGGCAGCAAAGCTCAAGATCCTCCAATGCATGTTCCGAAGCGGGCGGGTCTCGAATCCCACCAGACGACGGAGTTCATTTGTTCCATGTGCTCGAAGGGAGGTATTTGCATGGGCTGCAAGGCTCCCGCCCTCGAACCCGAGTCTTTAAGCTCTCAGAGAGCCGACGACCATACTCTCCCGGCTCCTGCGGCTGTCATCGGCACAGACCCTGCGGCATCTGAAGGAATAGACGTTCTTTCTGAGCAGAGTTCTCCGATCCGCAGTCAGCGCAAAGAAGTCGCGGTACCTCCCAAGGAACTTCTGTTCCGCTGCAAACTCTGCAAGCGGCTTGCGCACTATGCGCACCTCCCGCCTCCTAACGGAGTATTCGACGACGCTGTCGAAGGGGTTAACACCGAGGCAATTGCTGAATATTATCAGCGCAATCAAGACTGGTCGTGTGCCGACTGTGTTTCCTTCGTATACCGCGCGGAAAAGATCCTGGCTTGGCGCCCATTCCCGGCCAACGCACCGCAACCAGATTTACCGCATGGCGAGTCGGTCAGCCCCAAAATGCACTTACCGCGCGAGTACCTCGTTAAATGGCAAGATCGAAGTTATCGTCGAGTACAATGGGTCCCCCATGGCTGGCTGGCTTCTATCCATGCAGGACTCCTGCGAAATTTTCTTGTACATGGGCCAAAGGTTGAACTTTTAGATCATGCTGTTCGAGAAGACCAAGTTGCCAACGCAGTCTCAGAGGGGGGAGTCGGTGGGTCAAGTAAGGAATCCGACGAACCTCGGTCAAATGCCGAAGTTCGCTCGGAAAGTCTTGCGTTATTACCATCCCTCGATGCGGAGCGACGCATCCCTCCAGCTTGGAAAACTGTAGACCGTGTCCTGGATGTCTTGATGTGGTTTCCCCGTCAGCAAAGGTCGACTACGAACAAGAAGAAGAAAAAAGTCGTGAAGGAGACGATGGCATCTTCAGACGCTGTCATTGACCTTGACATTCAAAGAGAGTGGAACGAAGCCTTCGAACTTGGTGAAGTACCGTCCGCGCAGAACACAAGAACGCTTGAAGAGTGGGAAGCTGAACGGGAGGATGAGCTCTCTGCCGGTGACATCGATCGCGTCGTGTGGGCTTTCATTAAATGGGACGACCTCGGGTACGAGGAAGGTAGGCTTTACCTTTCGCAGGTTCGGTCTCAGCACCACGCTAAGGATGATAGCTACCTGGGACTCTCCCCCTCGTCAGGGCGAACCAGGATATTCGGCATTCAAAGTAGCGTTCAGGCGCTTTCTAGATTCTCGGAGAGTTCACATAAAGCTCCGCAGCAGGAAGCAGATCGAGGCCTTTGAAGATCGTCGAAAGAACGAATTCCGACAAAAATACGCCTTGAAACAAGACCGACAACCGGATCTTGGCCAGCAAGAGCAGCTCAAGCTCATGCCCTTTCAGGTAAACTTTCCCAACACGACACTCATTTCCCTGACCTGCTGAACGTTCATAGATCGATGGTTTCAATTGGCTTTGTGACAACTGGTGGAATCACCAACCATGTATTCTCGCGGACGAGATGGGACTGGTATGCGCTTAAATACTTCTTCGATTGCTTGGTTATGACCTTTTCCGCCAGGGAAAAACGGTTCAAATTGTCACATTTATAGGCAATATCATCAAGGCGTTCGATGCCGGCCCTATTTTAGTTGTTGTTCCCCATTCAACGATCACTAACTGGGCAAGAGAGTTTTCATCTTGGTCGCCTGGCATCCGCGTCGTCCTTTTTTACGGCGAAGCCAAGTCCCGTGAGGTTATCAAGCGCTATGAATTGACGCACCCGACAAAGATACAAGGGACGACTGGCGCGAAGTTCCATGTCCTCGTCACAACATACGACACCATCACTTCCAAGGGTTTCAGTCCGGTGATAAAGAGCGTTCCCAGATGGGAGGCTCTGATCGTCGACGAAGGACAGCGGCGTAAGTAGTATGTTTCGAGTAACGGCTAAGATTCATGGGCCCCGTTAGTCAAGAACGACCATGGTCTCTTGTTTAAAAAGCTGAATGAGCTCAATGTACCACACCGGGTCATCATGACTGGCGTAAGTGTTCTGTCGTTTTGGAAAGTGCCGTCTATACGTTCTTACATAAATTTCTAGACACCGTTGAACAACAACATTCGGGAACTATTCAATCTCATGAACTTCCTCGATCCGAATGAGTGGGGAGATCTTGAGCGACTTGAGAAAGATCACAAAGAATTGACGGAGGATCTCGTGAAAGAGCTCCACAACAGGCTGCGCCCGTACTTTCTTCGGCGTCTCAAGGGTCAAGTTTTGCAACTGCCTCCTAAAGTTCGTTGTCGTTATAGAACGCGGAAGGATGTCTGATCCATGGTTGTAGAATGAGGTTATTGTGCCTGTATCCTTAACGCCATTACAGAAGGAGGTGTACAAGTCCGTGCTCGGTGTGTGAACTTCCTTCGTACACCATCTCGCCTCACACTGAATACCTCATCCCATAGGGAAGAATATCGAGATCTTGAAGATGTTAACTACCACATCAGGTGACTCACGGACCTCTTCGAAGAAGCCAAGGACAGGTAGCATGAACAATATCCTCATGGAGCTTCGGAAGTACGGGTTCCAACTGTATAGATCACAGTTTCTTACGACCCCCACAGATGCATACAGCACCCGTACCTTGTTTCCCATGACATCGAGCCGAAAGGATTGAGCGCGCTTGAGGCCCAATCCAAGCTTGTCGACGGCAGCGCTAAGTTGCGTCTCCTACAAGCAATGTTACCCAAACTCAGGGCCAGGGGACATCGAGTCCTTCTATTCAGCCAAGTACGTATCGCCGCTCATAGAAGCTATCCTATTATCAACATGACCTGTGCAGTTTGTGGTTGCTCTGGACATTATCGAAGACTTTCTAGAGGGCGAAGGATTTAAGTACCTGCGCCTTGTGAGTGAGGCAAACACATGGCTGTTCGATCTCGTTTTACTTTAAGTCAGGACGGAAATACGAAACAATCGGAACGGCAGAAAGGAATGGACGAATTCAATCGTCATGGATCTGATGTTTTCATATATATTCTCTCCACGCGAGCTGGCGGGGTCGGGATCAACTTGTGGAGCGCAGACACCGTCATTATCTTCGATCCTGATTTCAATCCCCACCAGGTACGTTCTTGCATATTTTTGTATGTTTTCTGTATATTTATCTTTACCAGGACCTTCAAGTATGATGTTCCGATCTCCTAATCTGCCCCTCCATTCTAATTACATACAGGCGATTGCTCGAGCCCACCGCTACGGCCAAACGAAACCATGTTTGGTGTTCAAATTGATGGCTAAAGATACAGCCGAAGGTATGCGCTGAGACGGCACCGTTATCAAGTTCTTCGCTTATCATACATAATAGAACGCATCATTCAAGCCGGGAAGAAGAAACTAGTGTTGGATCATGTTATCGTCCAAAAGATGGACGACGAGGAAGGCGGTGGCGATGTCCAATCTATCTTGACATATGGCGCGCTAGCACTGTTCGATGAGGCGGCCGCTTCTCGTGATATTAATTGTGCGTTTGGGATGAGTTATTCGTGAATCGCCTACTCATGTCCTCCAGATTCTGAGCAAGATCTCGACAAGTTGATTGAGAAGACAGAGACAGAGGAAGCCCCACGCGAAGAAACTGGCGAAGAGACTGGCCAGGCGTTCACTTTCGCGAAAGTATGGGCCGCAGAGAATGATGTACTGGAGGAGCTGGAAGACCAGGCCCTTGAATACACGGAGACCACTGATACTTGGGCACGCGCTTTGGAGCTCATTGCGAAGGAACAGGCCCAATCGAAGGCAACAGAGCGTACTGGACGCGGTGTCCGTCGAAAAGCTGCAATTGCTGCAGAACATCAGGTACAGTTACTTGTGCCCCCCGTAACGAACAGATGTACTCACTTCTTTCTAGCAGAAATTAGACTTCTTGGATTCCCCAACCAAAGACAAACCACATGGAAGGAAGCGAAAGAAGTCTAGACCTGCAGTGTCTGAAGAGTCCGACGCCTATGTCAACATCAATCTGAGCCAGTCCGAGAATTCCAGCGATGAGCCATTAGGCGATGATGTCAGGCTCAGGCAAGACGTCGCTGAACTAGGCGTTCCCGTGATGGAAGACCCAAAAATGCCGCCAAGCCTGTCGAACGAGCGTGTTCAACGCCCTTCTACGCTCAATCCTGTCATCCAGTCGACCCCAACGTACTCCCGCCATAACAAGCGTGACGTGTCTGACCATTCATTGGAGACCGCCGTCTGTGCCATGTGCGGGAACATTCATCAAGATCAAGGCACCTGCGGTATGACTGAGCGCCCGGAAAACCTTGTGCATTACCGCCAGATACTGTTCACTGATCAGACAGGCGAGCCGTTCGAAGAGCGGGTGCGTCCTCCTAATACATACCATCTGTGTGGAATGTGACTTTTTGTTTGGCAGCGCGATGCGATTGCAATGATTGACCGCACGTTGAAGAAACGGGGACAGCTCCATCTTATCTATAACCAACCTCTGCGGCTCATTGAGAAGGGTAGAGGTAGCGTGTCAGGTTCTGCAAAGGGTGCCAAACCCAACGTCCAGAAGGCGCGCCCTTCGCAGTTGTCTTCGTATCACAAAGTTTATCCTGATCCGCAAGTCCGCCATGTGGAAGTACCAAATGACAACGTACCGTCTTCTAGCGCCTCTGCCAGAGGAAGGCCAACGGCGACACCGCCACCGCCAAAACGTCCATCCGATACTCCGAGTAGCGCGAAGAAGAGGCAGAAGATGGCCAGTTATCCGGGCTGCCCCGTTTGCGGAGGGCCACATCACCTTATCAAAGATTGTCCCGTAACTGCGCAAGGACCAAAGAGGTATTGTCCTTGGCTGGTGACTTGTGTCGTTTTTGCTCATCACATCATTGGTAGCATTCGTGCTGCCATCTCTCGATTGGAGTCTCAATCAGGACAAACTGCCACTGTCGCTGCTCTTCGTGGAGTTCTGACGAGGCTCGAAAAGCGCGCAGTTACTTAGATATTTGGTGAAGGTGCTTGAAATAGAGTGATCGTGAGGTGTAGCTGACCATTACCATTACGTCTTATCAAAAAACCATGAATTCTATACCATAACCAGTGCTCAGCTAGCATACCGTTTTGTGTATAATAATGGTCGTATAATGTTTTTATCATACCGTAATTGGGCGTATATCAGAGACTGTCGTGCACTCTATTCGTGCTTCATTTCTCATGCAGGCAGAATCGATAGCCCTTTTCCCTTCTTTTTTTTTTTTCCTTTTTGTGTGGTCTGCGGGTGGGTGGTGAATGAACATGGCTTTCACTCTCCGCTCCGAGTCCAAGAATGCATCCTCCAAACCTCAGCTTGAACAGCCATCTCCGAGTATCTCGTGTCGCTCTCTCTTGCCTTTCTCGGTCTCGACGCCACGGGACTTGTACTAGAAGCACAGACACGGGGCCGTGTGACAACTGATATCGATGCATCCTTTGTCGGCGCAGTCGAACTCCTCTCAAACATCCATTCGACCTCTCAAGAGACCTTTCAATCCTACCTTACCTGCTTCCAGCTGGGTTGTGTCTAAGAAGACCCGTAAGCACCCCGGTATTGCGTCAAAGATGCCCCCACCCCTTCCACCCGTGCAAAGTGACTCCGCGCTCGCGATATTTCAACACTCGTCTGTCAAGTCCGCAGCGCAAAACGAACGTTTCGGAGACTCAGAGCGTCTCTCTTTTCTTGGTGACAAAGTACTGCATATGGTGATCGCAGAAATACAGTTTGAGAAGAGACCGATGTTGGAGGCAATCGAGTTGCTCGTAAGAGCCGTCTACCTCAGTATGCATATCGCTTTCATATCGAGTATTACTTTCGCCACAGAACGAATCAGACGCTACGTTATCGGTAGAGTTCTATGACCAATGGGTATCCCATTACGGGCTTCGAGAGAAGGTGGCTTGTCCTCCTGAAGTTCGCAGCGAGCTGAGTGGGTCCTCGGTTAGGCTCGAAAACCTCGAGGTTGGTGATCAATCTATACTGATTCGGGGACATAGGAAACACAGCATTTATTTAATGCCTACGTGGGTGCTGTGTACATAGAACAAGGGTACGCGAGCATCAAAGCTTGGATCCACCCGTTGGTAGAGCCAAATTTCGAGCCGACTCCAGGCGGGTCGTCCACGGGAAATTCTATGGGCAATCCACCCCCACCTAATACCCCTCCACCCCCTCTTCCGAACAGCGCCGTTTCATCCGGAGTGCTCCTGGCACAATTCAATCAAACTGCGGCGCAACGCGGGCTCAAGGTCGAATGGAATGCGGCGCAGTCGGGTCCCGGCCACGCCCTGACCTGGAACGTTGATTGCATTGGTGAATACAGGCAATTGTCTGACGGTTGAACAAAGATGCTAAGACATTGTGCTGCAGTTAATGGGATAACGAAAGGAACAGGGGCGGGGAAAAGCAAGCAGCAAGCTAAAGAGGAGGCTGCGCGACATGCATCTCAAGCCATGGGTTGGGCGAGCGGTGCATCCGGCCAATACCACTGTGCGTCCCTCCAGTATTTTCTGTGGCGTTAGGGTAGTACTGACAAGGGAACGTCGCCACATCAGGACGTCTGGTGGTTTGTTGTTGGAGTGCTCGTGTTTTGTTCGTTTGATGGACTGCTCTTGTCGATGTAAATAAATAAGATGTGAAATAAATAGGATGGAAATGCAAAAGGCATCGCCGATGGTGACTAAGCGACTTTGAGCACATCCGCCGCCAGCCCAGCCAGCCAGAACAAGAGTGCATATATGCAGCCGACCTGAGAGTCCCCTTCCTAGGTCCCACAAGATGCAGCCCACTCACCTCGCACAACCTCCACAACCACCTCCACAACCCTCCCACCACATTTTCAATGCCATCCCGCCCAACCGCGACCGGCTTGATTCATTTCAATCACTTTCCCTTTCAGGTTCCCGCCCCTCACCTCCCTCACCTTTCTTCCAACCTCTCTCTCAGTCTCAACCCTCTCCCCTTTCTTCCCCTCCTACAAGTCCGTTTTGCCGCCGCTCTCCAAATCCCGTAGTTCCCACCGTATCTAAATTTCCACAAAGTGCTGCGCCTGCGAGCCCCCATCACTCATCAATGGTCGGCATGCCAGGCTCCTCCTTCTCTTCCAACCTACCGTTATCACCAGGACAATCGAGTCGCAATGTGATCGACTTGACTAGTTCTCCCTCGCCTTCTCCCACTCCCACTCCTTTACCACCACCAACTCCGCTGCCGCCGCCGCCTCCATCACAGCAGTTTCCCCCTGCACAGCATATAACCTTCGAGAGCGCCTTGCCGAAAACACCTATTTGCATTGGTCGTCTAGACGTGACGGCTCTCATAGTGTATCCATCGGCGTATCTGGATATCTCCCCTTCCGAACCATCCGGCTCAGAGCCCGTATGGGGTCTGGTTCGACTACAATACGAACGCACACCGCACCATCCAGGAAATGAGGACACTATCTCTATCAGGACACCCAACAAGAGAAGCCCGCATGGTGAAATACATCAGGGCGAGAACTTTGCTGTCGTCGAGCAAAGGGTCGCGTCGGTACTTGGACCTATGCTAGGACAAGGTCTTATACGGGTGGACTCGCGAATTCGCAGAGGAAATCGTCATGTGCGTGTCCTGTCGTTCCGAGCCTTTCTCTTTGTTACTTAACTCTCGCAGCTCCCAATACTCCCCCTTGAGGTCCTTGTGTACACACCCAAGGGCAACATTTCCATCGTCGGAAACTTCCTCAGACAATCTGGTCTCCTGCTGGAGCACCCTTCACCAATTCCCACTCGCATTCTCTATCATAACCCTCACAACCCACCGCCAGGAGGTCACGCACGCGCTCTCATGGTGGGTTCACGCACCGACTACAGCGGTCCAGGTGGCAGTTCCAGCCGATGGTCGACTCCCACCGCCCCTGGCAAGACCGTCGAAGTACAACGGGCTCAGGTTGATGAATTGTTCAAGAACTTGAGAGGTGGCGAAGAACTTGAGGAGACAGAGCCTCGTACGTACATTCACTCTGCCTTTGATTGCTTTTCTCCGACCCTCCTTTCCAGCTCCTGAAATTGGAACCCTTCTGTATCCACATCAGAAGAAAGCCCTGACCTTCCTTCTCGAAAGAGAACAGGAGACTGATAGGGGCAACAACCGCTCTACCTTGTGGCAGTGTGTACCCAATCCTATTACTGGTCAGAAGTCTTGGTGTCACCTCGTGACCCAGACAGAGGTTTCCGAAGCGCCTTGTGAGTCGAAAGGTGCCATCCTGGCAGATGACGTGAGTGTGGCTTTTGTCGTGCCTCGATTCGGCCTGCTGATATGTGGCTCGAAGATGGGCCTAGGCAAGACGATTACATCCGTCTCCCTCATGGCCGCGACTCTCCAGGCCGCAAAGGATTTCGAGGCTGTGCCGCTAGTCCCTCCAAAACCCCCACCTGTTCGTTACGAGTCTGACCTCACTGCAGAGCATTTTGCTGGCAGTGTGTGGGGAATGCCATCGTCTTCAGCGCCTAGCTCGTCGCTCGCGGCTTCCAAGGCAAAGGCGAAGGAGGCGAAGGCTCAGGATCTAGCAGAGGAGCTATATGCTAGAGCCTGTCGTATTAAATGCAAGAGTCGTGCTACCCTTGTTGTCTGTCCCCTGTCCACTGTCGCAAATTGGGAAGACCAGTTTCGCGAGCATTGGGGCGGAGCCGTACATGTCTCAGGGGGCTCGGGAAGCTGTGCAAACGCCGATTCGACGGGCACCCAGATTACCCTGACGGCCATGTTTGCCAACTGTGCGGATGCGGACGGGCAGCCACTGGACGATAAATGTACGGTCACGCTGGAGAAGAAAGGCACCCGTCTCCGCGTCTATGTCTACCACGGCAATGCGCGCCGCCCTGACCCTACATTCCTCGCTGACTTCGATGTGGTCATCACCACGTATTCCACACTTGCAACGGAATATTCGAAACAAACTCGCAGTCTCGAGGACGGAGACGATGTCGCGAGTGATTCCGGCAACGAAGTAAATGGCAAGACCGCGAAGACAACAAAGACGGGGAAACGCAAGAGGCCAGTAACCAATGGGACGGAGGCCACTAGTCCTCTTCAAAGTGTACACTGGTTCAGGATAATCCTGGACGAGGCACAGTGAGTCCTAGCCGACCAAAAGCTGTCTAGTATTTCATTTTATTTTGTATTGCCTATCTAGCTCGATCAAGGAGCTCAACACTGTCGCATGCCGCGCTTCGTGTGATCTCATGGCGGATCGGCGGCTATGCTTGACTGGGACGCCAGTACAAAACAAACTCGACGATGTGTTTGCCTTGATCAAATTCTTAAAGCTGTCCCCTCTCGATGACAAGGCTACGTGGACTGAATACATCGGGACTCCTGTAAAATTCGGTCAGCCTCTAGGTGTCGTCCGGTTACAGACCATCATGAGGAGCATCACGTTGCGCCGCACGAAGGAGAGCAAGACCCCGAATGGTCAGCGTATCTTGACCCTTCCGCCACGCCGCGATGAACTTCGTTACCTGAAGTTTGACGCCCAGGAGCAGGAGCTTTATGATCGGTTCTTCAATGAGTCAAAAGCAGAATTTCATGAGCTCTCCCACAAGAATGAGGTCATGAAGAACTATGTGGGGATCTTGCAGAAGATCCTTCGTCTCCGACAGATTTGCGACGATCAGGAGCTTGTAAGGGGCAAAGGGTTACTTAGCGATTCAAACAACGTCGCTTCCTATGAAGAGACTGTGGCTGCGGTCTCCGCCGAGGGCATTACTGCTCCCCGTGCCGCGATCATATTTGCCTTGCTGCGTGAAGCCGCTACTACTCAATGTTCTGAGTGTGGCGTCGAGCTCAGTCCCTCTGAAGTGACATCCAGCTACGGCAGCGGCGCTGACAATGAAGTCAATCTACCTGCCAAGCGTAGCCGAAAGACGAAGACCTCGCGGGCGAACACGCGGGCGAATTCGCCTGCCACTGCCCAAGGGCCGCGCCCCATAATGACGCGATGTCAACACCTCTTCTGCTCGTGCTGTTTCAAACGCAAGGTGACCTGGCCAGACTCCGAACCTGATGTCTCCAGGCCGTGTCCAGTGTGCCAATTCAATCTACGGTCGACAGATGCTGTAGAGTTTGACCTAGATGTGATGGCCACAGAAGCGGAAGGGAAGAAAAAATTGGGGAAGAGGGTGAAGAAGACCCGCACTGTCCTTACTGGGACTTTCCGTCCGTCGACTAAGGTCAAGGCGTTACTTTCCGACCTTACGCAATTCTCGAAGGTCAACCCACATTCACTCAATTACGATCCTACATCGGTCGAGGTCCAGATGGTCGACGACCAAGGTAATATCGTTGATGATGGCATCGTCAAAACCGTGGTCTTGTACGATTGTTCTTTCTTTTTTGTTGGCCGTTTCCCCCCCAAATTCACGATAAATTTCGCTTTTCTAGCTCGCAGTGGACGTCGATGCTCGACAGAGTGGAAGAGGCTCTGGATGACGCCCGCATCCGCTACGATCGTCTCGATGGCACCATGAAGCGAGAAGATCGGAGTCGGGCCATGGACGCCTTGAAGAACGATCCCGGCTGTGAAGTCCTCTTGGTCAGCCTCAAGGCGGGAGGCGTTGGCTTGAACCTCACCGCCGCGCAACGCGTATACCTCATGGATCCATACTGGTAAAGGAATACGCCGCACATCCCCGAGATTTTCCCATCTAATTCGATCCTTTTTCTCTCTCGCAGGAACCCCGCGGTTGAGAACCAGGCGGTGGACCGAATAGTACGTGATGTCATACCCGTTCAGAACGCCGATCCCTGGCTAGACTGACACTGTGCTACTACAGCACCGTCTCGGTCAGACAAGACCCGTGACCACGGTTAAGTTGATCATTGAGAACTCCATCGAAGCGCGCTTGCTCGAGGTACAGAAAAAGAAGACAGAGCTGGCTAACATGACCCTGGGCCAGAACTTCAGCAAGCATGACTTGATGCAGCGCCGAATGGAGGAACTCAAACAGCTTTTCAGCCGTTAGAGCGTTTCGCGCGCCAATCATACCCACACCTCTCCAGCTACCTTCCTGTAACACTGGAGCGTATTTTCTCTTCGTAGTCGAGTAGGTGCCCGTTGTTGTCGTTGTTTTTTCTCATATTACGAGTAATATTGTTTCCAATAATAGGTATGTGTAAGGATACATCATTCATGGTAATTATCATGTAGATGACGTAGAGTAGACATCTATACAGAGTTGTGTTCTAGAAGGCCATTTCTGCGGCGCTGCTCCCGGCGCTGAACGCATAGATAAGACTTTGACTCACAAAGAGGCCAATGGTGACGCCAATTGCAACCTGGATCATGCGCAAGCCGAGCGTAAAGCTGCTGTAGTACTGCTGCACTGAACTGTCGTAGTGGCCAGTAAGACCACCAGCTTGGGCAAGACCAGACTGGAGGTATCTACCCTCAGCGAGGCCCCAAAAGCCACTGACAAGCAAAGGCTTCAGAACACATACCGGTACGAGGAAGAGTACACCAGTGACCATCGAGGTGAAGGCTGTCCCACGAGACCATCTCGAGTACACATTTCCTAAGAGGCCAATGACAAGAGCTCCAGCTGCAGGCGCCAGCGCGCCCTTGTCGGACAGGAACCAGTTCGAAACCTTGTTCGCTGTGTAAGAGCAGCACGAGAAGGTGATCATGATGGGCAGGCGAGAGCTCCTAAAAGACTGCAGATTCGAGAGAGAGGAGCAAGCCGAATAGAGGGGCACCAGGAAGAACATCGTCCACCAAGGGAACGGCTGGCGGTACCATGGCCACTCTGGGTCGCGATAACACCCTAGTAGAGAAAGGCAAAGGTGAGCAAAAGCCTTGTAACAGGGCATGGGGGCCAATAATGCAGGGACGTGAAGAGAAGCCAACCTCGAGAGACGTGACTATTCGTGGCATTGATGAACCCGAGGGTCCCCGCGAAACTAAGCTCGGACGTGGAATTCGAGGCGTTCGTGGCGGTGAAAACACCGTGTATGACATCTGCTTTGAGGCTACTTTTGATGACGCCAAGCGAGTTGTAGTGTTTGTGGTTCACGAACAGGATAGACAAGTCGGAACCGATCGTAAGACCGAAGCCCTGGATGGGAGAGGAAATGTCACGAACCAACACACGCAGTCAACCACGAAATAATACTCACCAGAAAGAATGTATATATTATGGCGTATATCAGCCGCACCGAACCACATAGGATGTTTCGAGAGGTGAGCTCAAGGGCACTTATCACTGAGGAACTATCCTGTCATGACGAAGGCCTGAAAAAAGAAAGTGACCCACATATCGTGAATCCGGGGAGAATCAAAACGACACCAGCGGACGAGATCGAGCTGTAGCAAAATAGTCGACCGGGAATGCTGCTCAAAGACCGGGCGACAAACGAAACGATGATGGACACAGATATCCTGGAACAAATTATGAGCCGAACTAGCTCCCACAACGACAACCCACAGAACCCATACTCGTAGACGTTTGCGTATACAGAACTCTTAGCCGCCGCCTGGAGACCCAAGTACTGCAAGATACAAGCGCAGGTGCCGCTGACCCACATATCGATGAAACTACCACCAAAGGCAAGAGGACAGATGACAGAGGCACAAACAAAGGCCAGGCCGCAGCGCACGATGAGAGGGTACAACGGCGGCGCACGGAGGATCCCGTCGAGCGCGGAGACACCTCCCTGCAGATCGACGCGGTCGTCAAAGACATCGCGGTAGACGTCATGGACGCTGTTGAGGGCCGAGAGCGCGATGCGCCCACTGGAGCGCACAAAGTGGAGCTCCGTCGTGCGCGTCTCGCCGTCGTTGAACGAGACCATGATGATGCCGGGGATGTACGCGAACGAGGCTTGGATCAGTAGCTTGTCCGCCGCGGCGAAGAGTTGCGACTCGACGCGGTGAGACGGCGCGCCGAAGGTGAGGAAAGCCTTTGCGAGCAAGAGGATGAACTTCTTCCTATGGCCCATAGCTGAGTTGGGAAAAATAAAGTCATGACCCCGAAAAAAAAAGATGATGGTGAGCTGGTGAGCTGTGCGAGGTAGAACGAGGAGAGAATGAATATATGCGCACGAGCACGACTATTTGCAGATTGGGATAGTGACCGCTTCTGCTTCCAAGGGACGGGAGGGAGCGGGACTTTATCTTTCATTGCAGACACGGCCGTTTTTGATAGCCTTCGGGCATTATCGAAAGCTTTGGACGTTTGGTTCTTCTCTACAGCACCAGGTCCAGCTTCATCATCTTTGACGTTGTTACCAAAGAAGGACCGGTGAGGCTGGTTTCCACGAAAGAGCGAAGAAAGAAGGGCAGATCTACGGCGGGGTCTCATTTCTACTTGCCCAGGCCAGGAATCCAACGGGTCCCTCGGATGCTCAATGAAGTCATATGTGAAATTTGGCAGATCATCAAAAACCTGGCCAGAGGGCCTAGGGTTTTGTAGTGAGGTAGACCGTGACATTTCCTGATCGCCACTGTCGCCGCAGTTCCTGTCATTCGATTGCGAACGGTCTGGGCGGGAGAGGGGGATGAGAGCATCGGCGGTCGTTTTGGGGGAGACTTGTGACATGATGGTGGTTAAAAGCAAAGACTGACGCAACCAAAAAAAGGGATCATATTCAAGAATACAGCACTTCTACAGAATACAATAACGACACAAGAATGAGACTAATAAATCGCAAATGAGTTCATAAAGCTACCAGATCTGCGGCGCCGGAGGAAGGTAATCATTGGGCAATAAGAATGCATCAATACCACTCTGGGAGAACGAGGCACCGCCTAGACTTTGATCGGACAACCACACGGGGAGTTGCTCTGACGAGGTGGCCTCAAACCCACGCCAAATGTAATCCGCATTGGCTATGTAGCCAGGGTGCGTGGCCGAGTACACAGGGAGACCTTGAGGCGAAACCATCGTACCAGTAGACGACGGGTCGTATACGCTTGGAGACATGGGTGTCGGGTTGACTACCTGGTTGACGGCCATGCTTGCTGGACGTTCGACTTTGGGCTGGTACGCTTCCCGTGGGAGTTGTGGAGAGAGGGAAGTAGACCCAGACTTCCGCTTCATGCTCCTTTTCAGCATCAACTGTAAGGTTAATGCGTAGCGTTTGCCCGGGACTGAGAATAGATCCATCAGTTGGAATAGAAAGCCTTCCAAGACCATATTCTCACTTTCTGACATAAGCGAGGTAAGCGTTTCTACCTGCTCTCTGATCTCACTGACATTACATTCATTGGGGCTAGAAGAAATTTCAGCTGCCGTTACGGTTAAGGGCCAGACAAGTACTCACAATAACCGCGCAAGGCGAAGAAGGAGCGACGCCGCGAACGTTGCAGTGGCATGGGTATAATGGACGGCTATGATGTGTCAGAGACCCAGAGACCAAATGGATTACGCCACTCGGAAACCCACCATATTTCATCCCCTCTCGGTACGAATGCGACTTGACTGTGATATCTAATCCTTGACGGGCAATGTGTATTGACTTGATGGCGACTTCTCTCTGAGAGGCAGGCATCTTTTGGACGTCCTCAGGACCGTTAATGCCTCTAAGAGCCGTAGCGCTGTGGTATAGTTCTGCATGGATTTGTTGAATTTGCAGACTCTGTCGGTAGAATGCTGGACAGAATGGGTGAGGTGGTGGTATGTATGTTACTTTATTACTTGTGAAGGACGTACCTGCATCCTCATACTTCTGGGAGAACGCCTGATCCCAGGTCTGGTACCAATGCTTGAACTCAGCATAAGCGCTTCTCAGTATATCGGCGGTCCGTTCGTCAACAGGCCCATGCGAAAGAGGTGAAAGATGATTTGTGATCCGTTCCCGAATTGACATCAGCTCTACCATTGAGACGAGGCGCATGTCATCCGGGATGGCCAAGGGATGTCGCAGTAAGAGACGACATTGCCAAATGCTCTCATCATCTGTTAGAATTGCGGGACGTCCAGTGCCGTATGACAACCTATCACAGTGTTATATGGCGAACAAATCGGGAAGTGAAAAAAAAGGAACGTGCTGGTGCTCGAACAGGTATAGACAGAACCAAGTGCGAGATGCGATCATCAGTTCCCTATCTTCGGGTCCATCCGACGCTTTGTTACTTTCTATGCGTCGAAGAAGCTTTGGCCAGGACTTATGCAAAGCTAAGTCTAATGTTTAATCATGGATGTGCGAGGCATTTTTAGAGACTTACAAAGCTCTAAAGCCATTCGCACGGCATGGCCGCCACTCAACCAGCCGTTGTCGGACCAACCGGATACAAGAACTATTTGAGTCAGATCTTGCTGCGGACACGACCAGAGTGTAGAGAGCTACGCACTCATCGCTTGGACAGCCTCCACGCGCAATACCGGAGCGAATAGAGTAGCACATGAGATGGTGTGAACCTCTTGCAAGCATTTGCTGTATACTTCACTGGGTTTGCCTGAAAAAAAACCGAATACGGGGTTAAGAACGTTCCTTTCCCGATACGGACTAGAAATCTTCACCGCCACCATCACGGACCCTGGCCGCGACCATGCATATGCTGTCAACGGCAAAAGGAGACCGCTCGTGTAAGGATTCGAATGTGTCGACTGAAGAGTCAAAGACAGGGAGGAAAGTGGAGCAGCCATGGAAGAATCTGCAATAACATCAGAACGGTTGGGGGTTAAGGAAATGAAATTACATACATCTT
>Ga0307510_10001405_pt1 | contig 26405 bp, 32 predicted proteins | sample 12_EM_MG_FD_207224 | JGI IMG/M metagenome (GOLD analysis project Ga0307510, IMG submission 207224) | Populus trichocarpa ectomycorrhiza microbial communities from riparian zone in the Pacific Northwest, United States - 12_EM | ecosystem: Host-associated > Plants > Roots > Unclassified | place... | reverse complement strand
TTGTAGAGATCACGATCGCGGCCCTGAAGGATGTCGGGTAACCAAAAGCCGACCCCGCCATTCCAATTGACAAAAAAAATAGGAAGTTGAAGCGTGGCTTCTTCGACGTGTCTTCGAATGTCAACTTCATCAGCTGGGGTCCACCGCCGCTGGGGTACGACTGTGCCTTGGGTTGTGCTGACGCTAAAATCTAGCGGTAGCGGTGAATTCTGGGCTGGAACCCCTAGCGGCGATTGCTGTACATAGGGCGCATTTTGCATGATATACCACACCCCCCACAAGTATGATACGCGATAGTATAGCAGGAAATCCGGTGCTTTGAGCAAGATTGCGAGGAAATCACGGGCATCTTGGGGAGAAAATGTATGAGCGAGGAACCCGTCCACAAGGACATCTTCCGGGACAAAGCGCTTCGCATAACAGAATGTTAGAGGGAGTTTGAATGAGCTGAGAATCGCAGGACATGGGTCCCCTTACCTGTAGTAGATGATCAACGGGAAGGATCGTATGGACCAGGGGGCTGGGCCGTCCTGCAATTTGATGTGCATCAACGAATGAGGAAATTGCGTCACCATGACTGGCATCCCGTCGTGCAGGACAAAGGAGCTCCTTCAGTTCGGGAAATAGTCCTAGAGACTGTCCTCTGTCCGACATCTGAGCACGAGAGAGCTCCCCGACGAGACAACCGAACACACTAAGGGTCTTCACATTATTGAAGGACCCAAGAAGTTCACGCCACTGTACGAGGTCATCGTCATTGGGTAGCTCTGACGACTTGAAGTTACCCCCATACTCGAGTGTAAGATGCTCCACCGCAGAGCATGGTGTCCTGAACGTATTAATAATTTGAGCTGCGGACGCCACTTGCCAGTCGAAGTCTCTACAGCCAACTTCCAGTTGCAAGGCATACACCCTGGCTCCCTCAGTGGGATATGCATTCATGCAAAGCGATTCCTCATGGAATGTGAGAATAGCACTGCCAAAATTGAAGTTCTCTGCGTCGTCCATAAATCGCAGTAGATGTGGGACGGAAAAAATGAGCTGGTTTAAGAACGAGATTTCGAGCCTCTCGAGAAGAGGGGTGGTAATCTGGGGAAGAACTGCTTCCAAGTAAGCACTGGCACCTTTGAACCCCAACCAACGAAGGTTAGGGAGCGTGATAGGTGTCATATCCAACTCGCGCAACAGTTGCCTCTCGACATCACGGTTGTGAACAGGGGAATCAAAGCCAAAAATGAATGTCTCCAGATGTGGTATGAGTGAGAGCCGTTGGAGTAAAGCATTTGGGCGGAAGTACGCAGATGGGTGGATCCTTTGAAGCACGAGCGTAACGAGGCTGGCAGCTGTCGTATTAGTAAGTAACGGAGATCCAACTGAAAAAGAAAAATTGATCAATATGAAGTGGCGTAGATGTGCTTGGAATGTTTCGTGAAGTATCAGGCCTGTAGTGTCCTTGGTCGGGGGGGCCATGTACAGATGTTCCAGTGTTGGGAATTCTCCGTCCATTGCCATGACCAACCTCTGCAATTCAGGCATGGGCACCACAAGGCGGATGCGACTAATGCGATCGCGTTGCTGGAGCGCAAGGACGATTCCCGCTTCTTCGTCGGCCGTGACGCCATGACCTTGGTCAATGTAATCGATGATGAGCGGAAGGGGTGGTGAATTTGCGAGCATGTCTGCTACTGGCGTGCCATGTGTACAAACGAGACGGAGGCCAAGGTGGGATGCTGACCGAAGCACGAGGTACCGCCATCTTCGGCAAATGTGCACGAGCTTGTACCACCAGCGTTCGCGGCCCCATTCTCCCCCTCGTAGGATGCGGTTATGGTCAGCCTCGTCTTGGTCTAGGAGAACCGGTTGGACGTGGTGAAATATGTTGAGGAGTGAATCATCGTCGAGGGTGTGAATTGATCTATATATTCCGTTGTCCATGGGCCGTCCTCACTGCGATGCTAATAAACGCGGGAGAAGGGGGCGCACCTCCATTTGAACGAATGAAGCAATACATCCTGGCCTATTCCTTCGGGGGATTGAAGGCGAGATCCGGAAGATGGGAGATGATACATGCTAGACGATTGTGCGCCAGTGGTAGATTATAGAGATTCGTCAGCGTCAGGCAGATCTGGAGCGCCAGACCTCGACCTCCGCCGCCGCCCGGCCGAGTCTATTATGAGCCAATTTTATTATGTTGTAGCGCCAAAGCGCCAAAACGAAGGTAGTCCCGAAACTCGAGATAAGACGCGATAATATTGGGGACCATTGATCGATCGCGAAGATCTGGTCGAGGTAGTACCAGCTCGACACCTGTAATACAAAAGGAAAGATCAGAGGGCTACGATCGTATCACCATATCACCATCATTATGTACAACATCATAACATAAATGGTAAGAACCACCGTAACCGTACCCTTCCGCCCTTCACTTTCACTTGACTTCTACCCTCTACAAACGAACAGCGCAGCTACCTTCTCCTACAACCACCTTTACTGAGAGCCGCAGCTTGCATATTGATGCCCACGGGTGGGACCTGGACTCGTGCCCGTAGTCTGGCTGGGCACCAGAGCGTGAGCCATTTGAGCCTTGAATATTGAATAGTGGTACCGTTTGGATCGCTGCAAGGCGATCTGCTCGTGGCGTAAACTGTGCGAAAGTAGGCTCCAGAGCAGTCATGGGTATTCAAGGTGGAAGTCCGATGAATTGGGGGCGGGGAGGCGGATAGGATGCAAGTATGTAGAGAGAGCACTATTTACAACGGGGACGGCATCGATGGTACCACGAGCACCATCGCGGGAGGCGCAAAAGATAATGACACTGTGACAGTAGTGCCATCTCCATGAGAGGAGTTGATCGCCCGTTGAGGCGTGTTTACTGCATCCAACTGATGCCACCGAAGGCTGCTGAAGTTGAGGCGACGGGGCGGGGTGGGGGATCGATAATGGTCTATCATGATGTATGAGTATCCCTACCATCATCACCACTTCAAAACAACAGAAAGGCGTACCACATCCCTATCCTATAAGCAAGCGAATCCAATCGGGACTGTGTATCCCTTGAGATGTCCAGCTGAAACCCGCCGCTCTTTTGCGCACCATGCGAAGCGCATTCGCTGGTCGTGGCGGGGACAGCCTTTCCCGGAACATGGAAATGAGAAGGACTATCGTCACAAGAAGGCTGTGAACGAGGCTAGGGGTGACGCAGACACGGGCTGCAAGGGGATAGACATGTGTACATGTATCAGAGGCGGGAACCGGCAGATGTGGATGTGAAGGGGAGAACGGATAGAACACAGCTGAGGACCGCGACATAATCTTCGATGACTACAGCAGCAGGGGTTGCGGTTGCAATATTTCAGAATTCGCATCAAATTTGGTTTCTTAGTTGCTGCTAATGCAGGCGGTACAAGATGCGGGAGATGAGAGCGAGGTCAGCGACCGTACAGGTGACGACCTTACCGCGATGTATGATGGGTCAGACAGTTTGATGAGGGGAAGTAGTAGTCCAGCATAACCGTGAACGTTGGAGTTTGCGTGTCGGGGAATCTATTTTCATATTTGGATCGGCATGGGTGGGTACTAGTTGAGTGCTGCGTCCGCCCGTACCCATCGAGAATAATGGAGTTATGAGTATCCTGTACAACAGGCTAGACAAAACAAACCGCGCGCACCCGAAATATGGCTCGCTCGACGCCCGTAATTATGAACCTCTTCTACTCATACTCACTGGGGGTGACGTCGAAGGTAAGTGGATTAACGCGTGTGAGTGGTCGTCCAGCGAGAATGACGGACAGGGCCGACAGTACCGTCACAGGGTCTTTTTTTTTTTTTTTTGCATTGAGTTTATTGTCCACGTCTAACGCTAACGGTCACAGGGTCAGTCAGTGAATTGAGACTGACTAATCAACTAAGTAGACACGTGATCCGTCCCATAAAGGAATAAAGATGAAGCGAAGAATTGCAAGTGCGTAGGCTGTGGGTGCTCCGCCCTCTCGAAAACAGGCCTTGCATTGTCGCGTCACTTGATTATCAGCTGTGCTGTACCACAGCAACAAGGTAAAATCCGGTTTATGTTTGGTAAACCGCAGTCGATACCTTGACACCCCAAGCCAAACTGAGCCTGTAATCATTGTCAAATAGAGAATATTCTTGGAATGATAGGGTGTAATATTGGGAACGATAGATCGATGGTAGCGTCCTGCCAGCCTGGGATCTCCGATATCCGAGCCTGGATAGCTGTAAAGAAATGAATAATCATCATAAAAGCCTGTGGCCGTCCGCCCTTGACTTTCACAAGACGCGTCCATGCAAGGGATGGCGCACTGATTGATCTCTAACGTCTACCCTCTCCACAACGAACAACGCGGCCACCTTCACACACTACAGCCCCTTTCCCCATCACTGGTCCTCCTGCGGCCACCACCTCCACCGAAAGCACAGTTAGAAATACCCACATTACTGGTTTGCCTTGCAAGAATCGGTCCATACGACCGCGACGACTGCTTCAGTCCACCCTGAATGATAAACTGGGTCGCATGGGTCGCCAAAGGGCGGTCGAGTACCGATCTTCGTGGGTGTTGAGTCGCGAACTGTACGAACGTGGGCTCGAGCGTCCGTGGATTTACGGGGTGGACGTCAACAATGGTGCGGGGGAGAAGAGGGCATGAACGCATAAAGGGAGTGGGATGGTTACTAGTGACAACGAGGACGGCATGTATTAATGCCATCGGTGGCGACAGGAGTAATGATGACGGTTGTTGTAATGGTGGTTTCGACTCCTTGAGAGAAATTGGTTACCCTCGAAACACCGCATTCGCAGGCGCCATTAGACAGATCCAGGTCGACCAGGAGAGACGCAACCTTAGCGCCGCGCGGGCCCAAAGAGGCCGGTCTTTTTGCGTTTCGCCATGCGAAGCGCGCCAACCGCATTTACTGTCATGACGGCAACAACTTGTCCCGGAACTGGAGGGTGATTATCATCGCAAGGAGACTGCGAATAACGAGGTAAGTGGTGATGCGGACGCGGGCTGCAAGGAGATAGGCGTGGGTGTGTGTAGGGCAGAGGCAGGCACCTGCGGATGTGGATGGGAAGAGGTTGGGAGTGGGATGAATAAACCAGAGGACCGCACCATAAACTTTGTTTGCGATTGGAGTTTTTGGAATTGTCTTCAGAACCGGTTCTTGGTTGTCGCGCATGTCGGCGGTATGATACAAGGCGTGAGGGACGGGGTGATGGCGAGGTCAGCAACCGGACAGGTGACCAGTTTGCCACGTCGTATGGACCAAGCCGTCCGATGAGACGAAGTGGTGGTAGAGGCAGTGATACGTTCGATGATCGGTTATGGGTCAAGAATTGCCTCAAAGGAAAGGCTGATCCAACAAACTATGAGCGTTTGAAGTGGCTTGTCTTCGAGACCTCTGTTTCCGTTTTTTTTCATCAGCACAATTGGGTATTGCATCCAGCCGCACCCTCTAGGAATACGAGGCATGAGTGTCCTGCAACAGCGGATGAATAAGACCGGGATGCACCTAAAATATCATATCTCGCTCATAGTTGTGAACCTTGTGTACCCAATGAAACCATGTTCTTCAAGTTGTTGGAAACCTAATTTCCCACGAGTGTCTTGCCAGGCAACCTATCATACTTTTTATTCCCCTTTTCATTTCTACTCTCGTGGTTCGCAAATCAGCTAGCAATAGATACCATCAAGAGAATGTTTCTCACATGCACCTTGTGGGAAAAAAGCTCCGAGCCTCCGTGCCCCTGGTGTGCGGTTGTACCAGTTAGCAACCAGTATTCGTCATCTTCCTGGTTGAGCGTGATGAATGGTCTCTGTAGATATGAGCATTTGGTTATAGGATGGAAGATGATGATGGTGGAGGTGAACTGGACTCAGTACCTGGTGATAGACGATGTTAGTGTGTGCGTGTGCGGGCAATGAAATTTAATGAAGCCTCGTTCCGGCCCTCGTTCCGCAAGCCGCTGCTCTTCGGGTTTGCCGCACTGGGCTCCTTTTCCTCCCTCCCTCTCCCTTTTTTCCCTCCCCTCTTCATCCCCCATATGACCGCTCTCCGCTCTCCTCGCCATCTTCGCGAACATCGGCTTCGGCGCATCCATCGTCGTGCTGAACGCATACCTCCCGCGCCTCGCTACGTCATCCTTACCCTCCTCAGATCGTGGTGACACAGAGAAGCTCTCCCGCGCGACGACCCGCATTTCACCACTCGGCATCGCGCTCGGGTATGCGGCCGGCATCTTGCTCCTGCTGGTCACCGTACTTCCCGTCCAGCGCGCAGGGGGGTCCACAGATGCGCTGCGATTCGCTATCGGTGGTTCTGGTGCATGGTGGGCATTATTTTCCTTCCCCGCTCTCTTCTTGTTGCCCAGTGCGAGTGGAATGGGGAAGGAGGTCCCGAACGCCGGCGTGACAGAGGAGAGCGAGGGTTTACTCGCAAGCGAAGCGGCCTCCGAGGCAGCACCTTAGTTGCGGTGGGATGGTCCGTGCGGAAAGAAGTGGTGGATGCGTGGAGGAGGTTGGGCCATATGTTGCGTTGGCAAAATATCCGACGGCTACGCAACACATTCTGCAACCTCGCTGCGTGGTTCCTTTTTCCGATGGTATATGCCCCCTCCACAACCGCGTCTGCTCGCACTGAATACTCGTTTTCCAGGGTTCACAACGCTCACCTCGACAGCGCTCCTGTTCGCAAAGACGACGCTTCACATGCCACCCAGTTCGCTCGTGCTCGTGGGCGTTCTCACACCAAGCGCCGGTATCCTCGGCGCGCTCCTGTGGCCGGCCGTCCAGCGTCGCCTCGGTCTATCCTCCCTGCGCGTGCTCGTGCTACTCGTCGTCGCCGCCAGCGCCATTCCGCTCTACGGTGTCATCGGACTGTTCGCATCACACGGCGCTCGATGGGGACTGCGGGTCCCGGCGGAGATGTTCGTGCTCGCGGTGTATTTCGGCGCGCTGTACGGTGCATTCCAGAGCTACGCGCGGGCTTTGTACGCTGAAATCATCCCGCCCGGGGAGGAGGTACGGTGGTACGGTCTGTTCTCCATCACCGATAAGGTATGCGTGTCGTATTTCGTAATTGCCAGGGTGTGTGGACCGTTCGTTGATTGGGAGCGGGACAACAGTCTTCGTCTTTCATTGGCCCTCTTGTCGTTGACCTCGTGGCTGACTTGACGGGAAACATCCGATACGCTTTCTTGTTTCTCGTGGCCATGCTTTGGGCGGCGCTCCCGGTGCTTGCTGGAGTTGACGTCGAACGTGGGCGGGCCGACGCACGTGCGTGGTCAAGTGAGAACGACGGCCACGAGTCGGAAGGTGATGCTACTGTCAACCGGGTCCGGTAATAAAGAAAACGCACTGGCCTGATCAATACTCGGTTGGGCTGTGATGTTTTGGGGAAAGGATTCCAGAGCGTCGGGGAGGAAGTGAGTGCGTTTGGTCTCTTTCTACCGCACGGAGCATCATTATGCAGCATGTAGGAGCACGTTAGAAGACTGAATGCTGCTGGTTTGGCGTCCGTCTCAAAGTGAGGCGTAGCGCTGTGACCCGCTCAACTGTAGAGGCTGGGAAATTTGCCGTCTTCGCAGGTGTTACAATACTAACCGTGGATAATTGAAAGAGTATTGTGCGAAGTCTGGCCTTGCGAAATACTATTCCCTGGGGAACATTTCAGAGATACTCTGGTATGACACAGCAGTGACTCAGCACACCATAACCCTCGGTCGGGCGGATTACCGACACCACCGAGGTCAACTCGGACAAATGCCAAAGAGGAGATACGCCGACAACGTGCTGTATATTTCACAGGATCAGACTACGCTCGGCCTTATATGAGGTGCGTACCATAAGGTGCGCCTCCTTACCATACGTAGAACGGCTGACACGAGATTTGTCAGAGCACTCACGACGTCATCCCGAAGACGCCATATCAGAGCGCGAATATGCAAGTCGAAAACTCAGGTACTCAGGAGCAGTGCGTGCGGGATTGTTGAGAATAGATCAAGAAGTGCTAGGGCGTGCACTCTTCTTCTTTGGTCGTGGTAAATACATCCCAGTCGAAGTGGTACCATAGTTCGAAAATCCGAAGGATATAATAAAAGCTTGTACATGTACGACCCTAGAGCACATACTTAGTGAGCTGCATAATGGGCTGCCAGCTGCCGGCAGAGACACGGACAGCGCCAATGACCTTGACATGGCGCTGCGTGAGGCCGTGGGGCTCGATGCGCCAGCGGGGGTCGGCTCCATGTTCATTCGCTAAGCAATGCTAAAGGTGGAAGAGCTCGATTAACGACGGATGATAACAGAAGAAGCAAGAAGCTCACATTAATGAAATTATTAACCGAAGTGCCAACATGCTTCATGAATCGAGCAACCGTGATCGGGCTCCGCGAATACGTCTGGTCCCGTGTTGGTATCTGGCGTCGCCAATCGTCATATCCGGGCCACTGTAAAAGAAGTCGACGAACATGTATGAAAAATCTTTTGCAGTTGAATAAGAAAGCGAGCTCACATTGATGCGAATCTGGATCGTTGCTCCTCCCCCCAGTGGTGGCTATCTTGGTTGTAGAGATCACGATTGCGATCTTCAAGGATGTCTGGGAGCCAAAAGCCAACGCCACCGTTTCGGTGGACGAAGAAAACCGGAAGCTGAAGCGCGGCTTCTTGGACGTGGCGGCGAATGTCGACTTCGTCAGTTGGATTCCATCGCCTTTGGGGTACAACGGTGCCTTCAGTTGTCTTGACGCTAAAGTCCAGCGGTAGCTGGGTCGGAAGCCCTGACGAGGGTTGCTGCACATAATTTATATACCATATTCCCTCTGAATATGATACGTGAGAGCGGAAATGCGGTATTCTGAGCAAGAATGTGAAGAGCGCATAGGCGTCTTGGGGGGAAAATGTATGAGCGAGGAACCCGTCCACAAGGACGTCCGGATCTCCCAGGGCGATGCGCTTCGTGTAACAGAATGTTAGGGAATGAGCCAAGAACCGCAGAGCATGGGCCCCCTTACCTGGAGTGAATGATTGACAGGAAGGGGCGTATGAAAGAGAAGTCTGGGCTGCCCTGCATTTTGGTGTGTATCAATGAATGAGGCAATTGCGTGGCCATGACTGGCACCTCGTCCTGCAGGACAAAGGAGCTCCTTCAATTTGGGTGATAGTTCTAGAGGTAGTCCTCTGTCCGACGTTAGAGTAAGAGAGAGTTCCCTGGCGAGACCACCAAACACAATAAGGGTCTTCACATTGTCGAAGGGTCCAAGAAGTTTGCGCCACTGTACCAGCTCATCCTCATTGGGTGGCTCTGACAGCTTGAAGGTACTCCTATGCTCGAGTGTGAGATGCTCCACCGTAGAGAATGGTGTCCTGAGCATATTGATAATTTGAGCTGCGAACGCCACCTGCCAGTCGAAGTGTCTACAGCCAACTTCCAGGTGCAAGGCATACATCCTGGCCCCCTTAGTGGGATATGCATTCATGCAAAGCGATTCCTCATGGAATGTGAAGGTAGCACTGCCAAAATTGGGGGTTTCTGCTTCGTCTATGAATTGTAGTAGATGTGGGATAGAAAAGATGAGCTGGTTTAAGAACGAGAGTTCGAGCCTCTCAAGAAGAGGAGTGGTGATATGAGGAAGAACTGCTTCCAGGTAAGCACTAGCACCCTTGAACCCCAGCCAGCGAAGGTTAGGGAGCGTGATGGGTGTCATATCCAACTCGCGCAACAGCCACCTCTCGACATTACGGTTGTGAACAGGGGAATCAAAACCAATAATGAATGTCTCCAGATGTGGAATGAGTGAGAGCTGTTGGAGTAAAGTATTTGGGCGGAAGTATGTGGATGGGTGGATCCTTTGAAGCGCGAGCGAAACGAGGGCGGCAGCGGTCGTATTAGAAAGTAACGGAGACCCAACTGAAACGGCAAAATTTATCAATGTGAAGTGGCGTAGGTGTGCTTGAAATGTGTCGCGAAGTATCAAGCTGGTGTGCTTGGTTGGGGCCCCCATATACAGATGTTCCAGTGTGGGGAATTCCCCGTCCATTTCCATAATCAACCTCTGCAATTGAGGCACGGACATCATAAGGCGGATACGACGGACGCGATCCCGTTGCTGGAGCGCAAGGACTATTCCCGCTTCTTCGCCTGCAGTGACGCCATGACCTTGATCAATATTAATGTAATCGATGATGAGCGGGAGACGAGGTGAATGTGCGAGCATGTCTGCCACTGGCGTGCCATGTGTGCAAACGAGATGGAGGCCAAGGTGGGATGTCGACTGAAACACGAGGTTCCGCCATCTTCGGCAAACATGCACGAACTTGTACCACCAGCGTTCGCGGCCCCATTCTCCCCCTTGTAAAACGCGGCTTTGGTCAGCCTCGTCTTGGTCTAGGAGAACCGGTTGAGAGTGGTGAAATATGTTGAGGAGTGAATCGTTGTCGAGGATGTGAATCGATCGATATATTCTGTTGCCCGTGGGCCGTCCTCATTGCAAGGCTAATAAACGTGGGAGAAGAGGGCGCACCTCCATTTGAACGAATAAGTTGATACATCCAGGGCTATTCTTCCGGGGGATTGAAGGCGAGGTCTGGAAGATGGGTGATGATACATGCCAGAGGTGTGAGGTTTGAGACAATTGTGTGTGAGTGGTACAGTCTAGCCCATAGCCCTGACAAACCACACACACACCTAATACCCGTGCCTTAGATTTTCCATATTCCATACCCCTCGTGTTAAGGCTCCATGCCGTAGGTGGGGCCTGTTGCCAGGCACCCGGGGTGACATAAGTCACTACTCGTGCCCACCTACAACTGCCGCCTATGGGTAAACCGTAGGACTTAAAGGAGCAAGGCATTTCCAAAAAAAAAAAAAAAAAAAAAAAACATAATTTATGCACACCTGCTTCTCCGAAGATCAGCCAGTAGTGTGGGACTCACCTTCCTTAGAAGGAATACCCACTAAAACCCCCCTGATGGCATCAGCCAGGTTTGAACCCTCAAGCTCCCAAGGGCCTGGCAACACGAGTCGGTTTACACCGTCAGAACCACTTCACCACGGTGGCCCCGGGACCTGAATTATGGAATGGCTACGAATAAAGTATCTGTCATGCTTTTTCCGTGAAACGATGGCAGACGCGCTGTGGCATCGGAAGTGCTATTCAACCACGTGACTTCCGAACGCCCGACTTGCCACACTCGCACTCATTCCTCGCACGCCCCGCCCTCAGGCCTCAACCTTCACAAGACGCGTTCATGCAAGGAACGGCGCACTGATTGATCCCCGACGTCTACCACCTTCACAACGAATAGCGCAGCCACCTTCACGAATCACGACTACCACCCCTTTCCCATCACCGGCCACCACCTCCACTGAAAGCAGTAGTTGGTAGTACCCACATTAGTGGTTTGCCTATGCAAGAGTCGGTCCATACGACTGCGAAGATTGCTTCGATCCACACTGAATGGTAAACTGGGTCGCATGGATCACCGCAGGGCGGCCGAGTATCGATCGTCAGGGGTGTCCGTGTCGCGAACTTGGGCTCCAGTGCGGCCGTGGTTTCGGGAAGTGGACGCCAACAACGGTGTGGGGGAGGAGATGAGGGTATGGATGCGTAAAGGGAGTGGCATGGTTTACTCGTCACAACGAGGACGGCATAGGTTCGATGGCAGTATGAACGTCTTCGAGTGACATGAATGTTGATGACGATTGTTATGATAGTGGTTTCGACTTCTTGAGAGAAATTGGTGACCCTCCGTCGAAGTATGTTTGTCGCATTCGCGCGCGCCATTAAAGGTTGGGAGAGGGGGAGCGAACATGGTGAATAATCTATCACGATGTATGAGCATTCTTACCATCCCCCAAATGATCAAAAAAAACAGCGCACCACATGCCCTTTGCAAATAGCAGGCGGATCCAGGTCGACCAGGACAGACGCAACCTTAGCGCCGTGCGGGCCAAAGCGGCCGGTTTTTTCGCGTTTCGCCATGCGAAGCGTGCCAATCGCATTTACTGACATGACGGTAACAGCTTGTCCCGGAACTGGAGAATGATTATTATCGCAAGGAGGTTGCGAATAATGGGGCAAGTGGTGACGCGGACGCGGGCTGCAAGGAGATAGGCGTGGGTGTGTGTAAGGCAGAGGCAGGTACTTGCGGATGTGGATGGGAAGAGATTGGGAGTGGGATGAATAAACCATAGGACCGCGTCATAAACATTGTTTGCGATTGGATTTTTTGGAATTGGCTTCCGAACCGGTTCTTGGTTGTCGCGCATGTCGGCGGTATGATACGGGACGTGAGGGCCGGGGTGATGGCGAGATCAGCAACCGGACAGGTGACTTGTTTGCCACGTCGTATGGACCAAGCCGTCCGATGAGAGGAAGTGGTAGTAGAGGCAGTGATGTGTTCGATGATCGGTTATGGGTCAAGAATTGCCTCAAAGGACAGGCTGATCCAGCAAAACTATGAGCGTTTCAAGTGGCTTGTCACCTCTGTTTCCGTTTTTTCATCAACATAATTGGGTATCGCATCATGAGTGTCCTGTAACAGCGGATGAACAAGACCGGGATGCACCTAAAATATCTCTCGTTCATCATCGTGGGCCTTGTGTACTCAATGAAACCATGTTCTTCAAGTTGTTGGAAACCTAATTTTCCAGAGTGTCTTACCAGGCGACCTATCACACTTCCCCCCCCCCCTTTTACATTTCTACTCTCGTGGATCACAAATCAGCTACCAATAGATACCATCAAGAAAATGTTTCTCACATGTGATGAGAGGAGCTAACTCGAGGCATCTTGTGGAAAAAAGTTCCAAGCCTCCGTGCCCCTGGTGTGCGGTTGTGTGCAGTTGGTACCAGTTAGCAACCGTATTCGTCATCCCTGGTCGAGCGTTATGAATAGTCTCTGTAGATCTGAGCATTTAGTTATAGGATTGTAGAGCGTGCACACGCTGTGGCCTCGGAATCGGCCATTTCCGACCACGTGACGGTTCCCGAGTCGCCCGAGCCCAACGACGCGACACAAGCAACGCAAAGTCAACATCAGATCAGACCCAGGCCACATATAGTCAAGACATTCCGCTCGCCACTCACCAAGCCTCTTCGGCTGAAGAGACTCGGATCGCCCAGATCGGACCGGCCAACAACAAACCCGAAGATGACACCGCCCCTCGTTGCACGCGCAGTGCGCTGCCCTTGCCGACCGTCCCGAGGTCTGGACCGATCAGGAAGGATTCGGAGTAGAAGGATTCGGGTTCCGTTGCGTATCTTCCCCTCTTTATTCTAGCTCATTTTCTTTTCATTTTTCGTTTTCTCCATTAGACTTAGAGGTCGGCGTCGAGTACTGCCGAACCATTCCTCGCTCCTGCCGCCTTGTCTCGACGTCGCACCCTTCGCGACAATATAGTAAAATTTCAACATCGTTTTCACTTCCATACGACGCCGCGCAGCCTGTCGCCGGCTCAAACGTTCGTTTTATTTTCTCTTTCTTCTTACTTACTTCGCGCATAGAGTAGCCGTTGTAGTATAAATACCCTGGTCTGGCCTTGTCAATATCAGATCAGGATAGAAGGCAACCGCGGCCTCATCCCCCTCATTTCCGTGTGTGATCCCCGACTGTGTAACGACTCGCAAGCCCGCTGCGCCGCGACTATCTTTCTCCGTTCTCCGTTCTCCGTTCTCTGTTCTCCTTGTCTCATCTCACGCCTCACCCCTCGCTCGCCCTCGCCCTTGTCCGTTCTCGTCCTCGCCGCTCACTCTCGCCCTCATCGCTCGTCACCGCTATCGCCTTCCGCCATCGTCGCCGCCTCATCACGTCAACGCGCCAACGCTCGACGCCAACACACCGGCATCTACGCTTCTCCCGGTCCCCATCTGCGCGTTCTCGAATCTTCGGGATCGCGGCCTCTCTCCCTCTCCCTCTCTCTCTGTCACCTGGGGCACATCCCCGAACTCGGCACGCAGGCACCGTTCTGCATTACAGGATGGAAGATGAAAAAGTGATGGTGGTAGAGGTGAGCTGGACTCAGTACTCGGTGATAGACGATGTTAGTGTATGCGGGTTATGAAGCTATATGAGGTCCACTTCAAGCACCGGACTGGGTTCCTTTTCCTCCCTCTGCCTTTTCCTCCTCCTCTCTTCATCCCCCATATGGGCCGCTCTCCGATCTCCTCGCCACCTTCGCGAACATCGGCTTCGGCGCATCCATCGTCGTGCTGAACGCATACCTCCCGCGTCTCGCTGCGTCATCCTTACCCTCCTCAGATTGCGGTGACACAGAGAAGCTCTCCCGCACGACGGCCCGCATTTCCTCACTCGGCATCGCGCTCGGGTATGCGGCTGGCATCTTACTCCTTCTGGTCACCGTACTTCCCGAACAACGCGCAAGGGGGTCCACAGATGTGCTGCGATTCGCCATCGGTGGTTCTGGTGCATGGTGGGCATCATTTTCCATCTCCGCTCACCTCTTGTTGCCCAGTGCAAGTGGAATGGGGAAGGAGGCCCTGGGCGCTGGCGTGATAGAAGAGCGAGGGTTACCTGCAAGCGAAGCGGCCTCCGAGGCAGCACCTGTAGTTGCGGTGGGATGGTCTGTACGGAAAGAAGTGGTGGGTACATGGAGGAGGTTGGTTCATATGTTGCGTTGGCAAAATATTCGACGGCTACTCAACACGTTTCGCTACCTCGCTGCGTGGTTCCTCCTTTCCGATGGTATGTGCCCCCTCCACAACCACGTCTGCTTGTGCCGAATACTCGTTTTCCAGGGTTCACAACGCTCACCTCGACAGCGCTCCCCGAATACTCGTTTTCCAGGGTTCACAACGCTCACCTCGACAGCGCTCCTGTTCGCAAAGACGACGCTTCACATGCCGCCCAGTTCGCCCGTGCTCATGAGCGTTCTCACACCAAGCGCCGGCATCCACGGCGCGCTCCTGTGGCCGGCCGTCCAGCGTCGCCTCGGTCTATCCTCCCTGCGCGTGCTCGTACTACTCGTCGTCGCCGCCGCCAGCGCGATTCCGCTCTACGGCGTCATCGGACTGTTCGCATCACACGGCGCTCGATGGGGACTGCGGGTCCCGGCGGAGATGTTCGTGCTCGCGGTGTATTTCGGCGCGCTGTACGGTGCATTCCAGAGCTACGCGCGGGCTTTGTACGCTGAAATCATCCCGCCCGGGGAGGAGGCACGGTGGTACGGCCTGTTCTCCATCACCGATAAGGTATGCGTGTCGTATTTCGTAATTGCGAGGGTGTGTGGACCGTTCGTTGATTGGGAGCGGGACAACACTCTTCGTCTTTCATTGGCCCTCTTGTCGTTGACCTCGTGGCTGACTTGACGGGAAACATCCGATATGCTTTCTTGTTTCTCGTGGCCATGCTTTGGGCGGCGCTCCCGGTGCTTGCTGGAGTTGACGTCGAACGTGGGCGGGCTGACGCACGTGCGTGGTCAAGTGAGAACGACGGCCACGAGTCGGAAGGTGATGCTACCGTCAACCGGGTCCGGTAATAAAGAACAAACACTGGTCGGCCAATACTCAGTTGGGCTGTGATGTTTGGGGGTAAGGGCCCCAGAGGGCCGGGGAGGAGGTAGGGGGGCGTTTGGTCTCTTTCTACCGTATGGAGCATCATCGCGCAGCATGTAGGAGCACATTAGAGGGTTGAATGCTGCTGGTTAGGCGCCCGCCTCAAAGTGAGGCGTGGCGCTGTGACCTGCTCGACTGTAGAGGCGGTGATATCTACCGTCTTCGCAGGTGTTACAATATCAACCGTGGATAATTGAAAGAGTATTGTGCGAAGTCTGGCCTTGCGAGATACTCTTCCCTGGGGATCATTCCACAAATACTCCGGTATGACACAGCAGTGACTCAGTACACCATAACCCTTGGTCGGACGGACCACCTACACCACCAAGGCCAACTCTGATTCACACAAATACCAATGAGGAGATACGCCTACAACACGCTGTATATCCTTCGATCGCTCGAGCAACGGGAATGCTTCGCCCGCGGTGCGTGCCGGGACTGGGCTACGCTCGGCCCTTATACTATGAGGTGCGTACCATAAGGTTCGCCTTTTTACCATGCCTGGGAACGGCTGACCCGAGATTTGTCAGAGCACTTACGATGTCATCCCGAAGACACCATATCAGAGCGCGAACGTGCAAGTCGAAAACTCAGGTACTCAGGCGAAGTGCGTACAGTATTTTGGAGAATAGATCAAGAAGTGCTAGCGCTCACGCACTCTTCCCCTTTGGTCATGGTAAATACATGCCAATCTAAGTGGTATCATAGTTCGGAACCCCCAGAGGACCGAAGGAAGTAATAAAAGCTTGTACATGTACGACCCTAGAGCACATACTCCGTGAGCTGTATAATGGGCTGCCAGCTCCCGCTAGAGACATGGACAGCGCCAATGACCTTGACATGGCGGTGCGTGATGCCATTGGGCGCGATGCGCCAGCGGGGATCAGCTCCAGGTTCATTTGCCAAGCAATGCTAAAGGTGGAAGAGCTAGATCAACGACGGGTGATAACGGAAGAAGCAAGAAGCTCACATTAATGAAATTATTAACCGAAGTGCCAACATGCTTCATGAATCGACCGACCGTGATCGGGTTCTGCGTAAACGTCTCGTCTCGTGTTGGTATCTGGCGTCGCCAATAGGCATATCCGGGCCACTGTGAAAGGAGTCAACGAACATGGATGAACATCTTTTAGCAGCTGGATAAGAGAGCGAGCTCACATTGATGCGAATATGGGCCGTTGCTGTTTCCCCCAGTGGTGCCTGGCTATCTCGGTTGTTGAGATCACGATCGCGACCTTCAAGGATGTCTGGGAGCCAAAAGCCAACGCTATCATTTCGGTTGACGAAGAAAACTGGAAGCTGAAGCGCGGCTTCTTGGACGTGGCGGCGAATGTCGACTTCGTCGGTTGGAGTCCATCGCCTTTGGGGTATAACGGTGCCTTCGGTTGTCCTGAAGTTGAAGTCCAGCGGTAGCTGGGTCGGAAGCCCTGACGAGGGTCGCTGCACATAGTTCATATACCATATTCCCCTTGAGAATGATAGGTAAGAGAGGAAATTCGGTGTTCGGAGCAAGAGTGTGAAGAACGCATAGGCGTCTTGGGGAGAAAATGTATGAGCGAGGAACCCGTCCAGAAGGACGTCCTGGTTCGTCGTATGAAAGAGGAGTCTGAGCCGCCCTGCATTTTGGTGTGTATCAAAGAATGAGGAAATTGAGTGACGGTGATTGGCACCTCGTCCTGCAGGACAAAGGAGCTCCTTCAGTTTGGGTGATAGCTCTAGAGGTAGTCCGCTGTCTGACATCAGAGTAAAAGAGAGGTCCCCGACGAGACCACCAAACACAATAAGGGTCTTCACACTGTCGAACGGTCCAAGGAGTTCACGCCACTGTACGAGGTCGTCCTCATTGGGTGGCTCTGACGACTTAAGGTTACCCCTATGCTGGAGTGTGAGATGCTCAACCGTAGAGAACTGTATCCTGAGCATATTGATGATTTGAGCTGCGGACGCCACCTGCCAGTCGAAGTGTCTACAGCCAACTTCCAGGTGCAAGGCATACACCCTGCCAGTGGCCCCCTCAGTGGGATATGCGTTCATGCAAAGCGATTCCTCATGGAATGTGAAGGTAGCACTGCCAAAACTGGTGTCCTCTGCTTCATTTATGAATTGCAGTAGATGTGGGATAGAAAAGATGAGCTGGTTTAAGAATGAGATTTCGAGCCTCTCAAGAAGAGGAGTGGTAATATGAGGAAGAACTGCTTCCAGGTAAGGACTAGCACCTTTGAACCCCAACCAGCGAAGGTTAGGGAGCGTGATGGGTGCCATATCCAGCTCGCGCAACAGCCGCCTCTCGACATTACGGTTGTGAACAGGGGAATCAAAACCAATAATGAATGTCTCCAGATATGGAATGAGCGAGAGCTGTTGGAGTAAACTATTTGGGCGGAAGTACGTGGATGGGTGGATCCTTTGAAGCGCAAGCGAAACAAGGGCGGCAGCGGTCGTGTTAGTAAATAACGGAGACCCAATCGAAAAGGCAAAATTTATCAATATGAAGTGGTGTAGATGTGCTTGAAATCTTTCGTGGAGTATCAGGCCTGTAGTGTGCTTGGTCGGGGGCCCTAGGTACAGATGTTCCAGTATCGGGAATTCCCCGTCCATTGCCATGATCAACCTCTGCAATTGAGTTGAGGGACGGGCATCATAAGGCGGATACGACGGACGCGATCCCGTTGCTGGAGCGCAAGGACTATTCCCGCTTCTTCGTCTTCAGTGACGCTATGTCCTTGATCAATGTAATCGATGATGAGCGGAAGACGAGGTGAATGTGCGAACATGTCTGCCACTGGCGTGCCATGTGTGCAAACGAGATGGAGGTCAAGATGGGATGCTGACTGAAACACGAGGTACCGCCATCTTCGGCAAACGTGTACGAGCTTGTACCACCAGCGGTAGCGGCGCCATTCTCCCCCTTGTAGAATGCGGCATTGGTCAGCCTCGTCTTGGTCCAGGAGAACCGGTTGAGAGTGGTAAAATATGTTGAGGAGTGAATCGTTGTCGAGGATGTGAATCGATCTATATATTCCGTTGCCCGTGGGCCGTCCTCACTGCGAGGCTAATAAACGTGGAAGAGGAGGGCGCACCTTCGTTTGAACGAATAAAGTAATACATCCAGGACTATTCCTTCGGGGGATGGAAAGCGATTTAAGCGAGGTCTGGAAGATGGGTGATGATCCATGCCAGAGGTGTAAGTTTTGAGACAATTGTGTGAGAGTGGTACGGTCGACACCCTCTTGACCCATAGCCCTGATCACACACCCTAATACCCATGCCATAGATTTTTCGGGTTACCAACTTGGTAGGCGGGAAAACCCGGTCAACAATCCCCCCCTCGTGACTTAAAACCCATACATGTTACCGGTACAATTTCAATCAGGGTATTGTAACGGACCTGAATTATGGGAGCAATGGCTACGAATAAATTATATTTCATGCTTTTTTTGTGAAACGATGGCACTTGTGTAAGGTATGCACACGCAGTGGACTGCTAATCAACCACGTGACGTCCTCCGAACGCCCGACTAGCCTGCCACACCCGCACGTTCTGCAAGGAATGGCGCACTGATTGATCTCCGACGTCTACCCCCTTCACAACGAATAACGCAGCCACCTTCACGATTACCACCCCTTTTCCCATCACCCGTCCTACTAAGGCCGCCATCTCCACCGAAAGCAGTAGTTGATAGCACCCCCATTAGTGGTTTGCTTATGCAAGAGTTGGTCCATACGACTGCGAAGACTGCTTCGATCCACACTGAATGGTAAGCTGGGTCGCATGGTTCACCGCAGGGCGGCCGAGTATCGATCGTCATGGGTGTCCGTGTCGCGAACGTGGGCTCCAGTGCGGCCGTGGCTTCGGGGAGTGGACGCCAACGATGGTGCGGGGGAGGAGATGAGGGTAGGGATGCGTAAAGGGAGTAGCATGGTTACCGGTCACAACGAGGGCGGCATGGGTTCGATGGCAGTATGAACATCATCGAGTGACGTGAATGTTGATGACGGTTGTTATGATGGTGGTTTCGACTTCTTGAGAAAAATCGGTGACCCTCCGTCGAACTATGTTTGCCGCATTCGCCGGCGCCATTAAAGGTGGGGAGAGGGAGAACAAACATGGTGAATAACCTACCACGATGTATGAGCATTTTTACCATCCCCCAAACGATCAAAAAAGCGCACCACATGCCCTTTGCAAATAGCAGCGGATCCAGGTCGACTAGGACAGACGCAACCTTAGCGCCGCGCGGGCCCAAAGCGGCCGGTCTTTTTGTGTTTCGCCATGCGAAGCGCGCCAACTGCATTTGGTGTCATGACGGTAACAGCTTGTCCTGAACTGGAGAATGATTGTCATGGTAAGGAGGTCGCGGATGATGACGTAAGTGGTGACGCAGACGCGGCGACAAGGAGATGGGCGTGTGTAGGGCAGAGGTACAGTACCTGCGGATGGGAAGAGGTTGGGAGTGGGATGAGTAAACCAGCGGACCGCGTCATAAACTGTCTGCGAGTGGAGTTTTGTTTTGGAATTGGCTTCAGATCCGGTTTTTTGTCGCGCATGTCGGCGGTATGACATGGGCGTGAGGGACGGGATGATGGCGGGGTCAGCGACCGGACAGGTGACGAGTTTGCCACGTCGTATGGACCAAGTCGTCCGATGAGAGGAAGTGGTGGTACAGGCAGTGATGTGTCCGATGTCCGGTTATGGGTCAAGAATTGCCCCAAAGGACAGGGTGATCCAGGAAAACTATACGCGTTTCAAATGGCTTGTCTTCTAGACCTCGGTTTCCGTTTTTTCATCGGCAAAATTGGGTATCGCCATCCACCCGTACCCTCTAGGAGTACGAGACATGAGTATCCTGTCACACCGGATGAACAAGACCGGGACGCACCTAAAATATCATCTCTCGCTCATCATTGTGAACTTGTGTACCCAATGAACCACGTTCTTCGAGTTGTTGGAAACCTAATTTCCGGGAGTGTCTTGTGGAGAAAAGCTCCAAGCCTCCGTGCCCCTGGTGTGCGGTTAGCAACCCGTATTCGTCATCTCCTTGGTTGAGCGTTATGAATAGTCTCTGTAGATCTGAGCATTTAATTATACAGTAGGATGGAAGATGAAAAAGTGATGATGGTGGAGGTGAGCTGGACTCAGTACTCGGTGATACATGATACAGTGTGTGCGGGTAATGGGGTCAACTTCAAGCGCCTTCCGCGTCTAACCTGTTCCCATAATCAGTAAATTTATGTATGATAAATAGTGCATCACCCGACGCCGACCCTAATACTATTACTGTATACTACTGTAGTACAAGTCGCCCCTTCTAAGTTGAGTCCTACGCTTCCTCTGATGTCAGAGTCTTCAACGACCACATCTTCCGCCACTTTTCGATCGATTCTCAATGCTGCGTTGGACAACTACCGCCAACAAGCTGGGATAGACCTCACGAATCATTCTTCCGCCAACAGATTCCGGACATGCAACACCTCTGAAGACATCCTCCGGCTGTTTCAAGATAGAGAAGCGGTGTTCAAAGACTATCGGAACAAAAATAGAAAACTGATCGACTGCCTTCATCCCATTGTTCAAGTTATCCATGCGTTTGCTCGAGTCCTTGGCGAAGTTGGTAGCCTAGTAAGCCCTGGATTAGGCTGAATATTGACCCCGCTCTTGTCTGATTCTATCTTTATGATCCCCCACAAGGTACCATTTCCACCGACAAAAGCAATCTTCGTCAGCATTGATGTTCTCTTGGCAGTATGTCTCTCCCGTATATGGTCCTCTATCTAGACCATTGTCATACGTTGATATATTAGGCTGCTGCTGGCGTCAGTGCAAGTTATGACGCCCTCCTCGATCTCCTTGCATGCGTTGGGAATTTCCTCCGACGCCTTCATATTTATACCGAAGGGATTCCGTTGCCCCCTTCGATGTTCGATCTACTTGTGAAGATAATGACCGAGATACTCGGGGTGTTTGGCCTGGCGACGAAGGAAATAAAACGGGGCCGATTCGGTAAGTTGTTCGTTTCTCATAAATTCCCACTTGACTTGAGATGGAATAGCGAAATTTGCAAAGAAACTTATGGGAGACAGCGAAATTGAGGCCATTCTACGGAGATTGGACCGACTTACCCACGAAGAAGCACGGGTGACTGTGGCCCACACCCTATATGTAGTCCACGGTCTAGTCAATAATCTGAAGGTAGCCATGGACGGTACGTTGAACCACTCTGTTGGCTCTCAAGCAATTAATTGGTTTGGTTCGGGTAGATGGTAAGGCATCGTCAGAGGGTATAAGGCGGGCGTTAGGTATGTTCACCCTGTTCAGGACAGGCGAAGTTCTTCGGCTGACGTTGGGTATCAGTTCAGATCCAAGAGACGGCAAATGATATAAACAAGATTCAGCGTTCGTCATCCCCAGCTTCTATAATATATATCCGTGAAGGCCAATCCTCTTTTCTCGCAGGCGACCAGCTACAAGAGAAAGTTCGAAGCTGGCTCCTTCATCCGGATCCGTCAACGAATCACAACATTGCACTCCGGCAACACCACGATGGAACTGCATCATGGTTTATCCAAGGCAACACGTTCAAAGAATGGAGAACGACAGGCTCTCTCCTGTGGGTTCATGGTAAACGTACGTGTTTTTCCAGACTTGCACTCTCGCACCTCTTGATGATTCCCCTCGCATGGTTTTTCAGCGGGCTCGGGGAAAAGTATCCTCTGGTAAGGATCTCGTAAGACCTTAGTGTCCCTATCCATTGAAATTTTTTTAACCAGCTCCAGCATTATTCGAGAAATCGAGGGCTTACATGATATGGGACTGGCCTTAATGACGTATTTCTATTGCGACTTCAGAGACCCCCGAAAACAGGACGTCAGCGGCTTGCTCGCATCCCTCCTTGCTCAACTGTCCGCCAAATCCGATCCTTGTCATAACATTCTCTCTGCTTTATATTCCAAATACGATGCGGGATCATGACAGCCGAATGAAGATGCGTTTACGGAATGCCTCAAGAACGTACTCAAAATCGAGGGCCTACCACCGACCTACATTATCATAGATGCCGTCGACGAATGCCCTATTGCTTCTGACGTAGAATCTCCCCGCGATCGGGTCCTGGCGCTCTTGGAAAAGCTCGCCGCGTTACGGCTTTCAAATGCACGCATCTGCGTGACGAGTCGTCCTGAGGCCGATATACGAGCCTCCCTGGGGCCCTTAGCATCACATAGTATCTCACTTCACGACCAAAGTGGACAGAAGGATGATATTACCGGATACGTTAGTTTTATTGTCCACACAGATCGGAATATGCGGAGATGGAGGGAGGAGGACAAGCAACTTGTCATTGAAACCCTCTCTCAGAAAGCTGATGGAATGTAAGTTGCCATAACTATGTTAGTTCCAGGCGAAGTTTTATATGATTGAGTAGGTTTCGTTGGGCCGTCTGCCAGCTAGGAATGCTACGTCGTTGTCTTCCGGCAACGATTCGACGCGCCTTGGATGACTTGCCAAGGAGTTTAGATGAGACGTATGAACGCATATTACTCAGCATTGGAGAAGAGAGGTGGGACTATGCGCGACGTCTATTTCAATGCCTGGCGGTATCAATCCGACCGCTTCGCGTCGACGAGCTCGCAGAAATCTTAGCGATGCAATTTGACGTGGGGGCGCTTCCCAGCTATGATGTGAAGTTTCGCCCGGTGGACTCAGAAGAGGCTATTCTGGCCACTTGCTCAAGTCTGCTTATGATTGTCAATGTCGATGGGTCACAAGTGGTACAATTTTCGCACTTCTCGGTGAAAGAATACTTGACATCGGAACGGCTCACCAAGGCCGGAAAGGAGCTGTCCCGTTATCACATCATCCCTAGATTCGCACATGCCCTTCTCTCAGAAGCTTCCCTCGGCGTCCTTCTCTCGCTTGACGACCCGGTTGATGAGAATAGCGTCAAGAATTCTCCCTTGTCTATCTACGCCGCTCGGCACTGGGTCGACCATGCCCGGTTCGAGGACGTGGCATCGACTATCGAGGATGCAATGGATCTTCTCTTTGACTCCACGAAGTCACACTTTGCGACGTGGGTCTGGATATACGACATTGATTATCCATTTCGGGATATCATGTTCACAGAGCACCCCACACCCCCAGCAAATGTCCCATTATATTATGCCACATTGTGTGGATTTCAGGGCCTCGTAGAACGCCTTGCCACTGCCTGTCCACAAGGTGTTAACGCCAGGGGTGGGTACTATGTGACCCCTTTGCATGCTGCCCTCGCGAAAGGAAATCTAGACATGGCGCGGCTACTGCTTGAGCACGGAGTGGATGTAAGTGCCTCGGATAACGGACCACTCCTTCCCCTACATTGGGAATCACGAAGAGGGCATGGTGACGCTGTGGAGTTGTTACTAAAGTACCACACAGATATCAACATCCAGGACGAGAACGGTCAGACTTCACTGACATTTGCATCACAATATGGACAACCAGATGTCGTACATGTGTTGCTCCAGAGCGGCGCAACTGTGGATACTAGGGACCACAACGGCTGGACCCCATTGATGCTGGCGTCACGATACGGACGACCAGATATCGTTCCTTTGTTACTCCAGAGCGGTGCAGCTTTAGACTCCCGTGACGACAGCGGCTGGACCCCATTGATGTTTGCATCAGGATATGGACATCCAGATATTGCACGTTTGCTGATCCAGTATGGTGCTGCTGTGGACTCGCAAGGTGATGACGGCTGGACGCCGTTGATGCTTGCATCGGAAACTGGACGTGGTGGTGTTGTCCATTTGTTACTTGAGAATGGCGCAACTGTGGATTTCCATCACAACGACGGCTGGACAGCACTGATGCCAGCGTCGCAAAATGGACACCTTGACGTTGTTCGTTTGTTACTCCAGAATGGCGCGGCTGTGGACTCCCCTGACAAGGATGGTCGGACATCATTGATGTCGGCATCGCGAGCTGGACATCCAGATATTGTCTGTTTATTGCTCCAGAATGGTGCAGCTGTAGATGCCTATGACAAAGACGGCTCGACCTCATTGAAGTCCGCTTCGGCGTCCGGACATCTCTCTATCGTGCGTTTATTGCTCCAGAGTGGGGCGCGTGTGGACTCTCCTGAACGAAGCTACTCAACCCCCCGCAGTGGTACGTTGTGGTTTCGGTATCTTGTGCGCACCAGCTACCTGATCACAACACAGGTGTCGGCCCTCAGGATATGGCCCGATGCATTCCACTGCACCTCGCGTCAGCTAATGGGCATCTTAGTACTGTTGAGATGCTGATAGAACACGGATCGGACGTTGACAAACGGGATGAGAATCAAGAAACGCCGTTAGACATAGTATCAGGTTCTGGGCACCTCGACATTGCGCGTCTGTTGCTCGAGTCTGGTTCAAATCCGAACCTTCAAGATAACAAGGGATGGACTCCGTTGCACAGAGCAGCGCAGAGTGGCCATCTCCCGATAGTGAGACAGTTGCTCGCCTCGGGGGCAGAGGTCCATACTACTAATGGTATCAATGATACTCTTTTGGATCTGGCATCGAGGAGCGGGAAACTGGAGGTCGCAAGGTTCTTAGCAGAGCGAATGGGTACGAATCTTCAAGTTGACGTAGGCATGGGTCGATTGGACGTGGCATCACAAAGCCCTGCGTCTCCCAATGTTGCCCAGCCATCCTTTGGGTATGGGGAACTTGCCATAAACACTGATAGCGACGAAGGCTTTTCGTTGCATACTGCATCGGAGGTTGGGAATCTTGCCATCATGCAGTCATTGCTGGACAGCGGCGCGGAAACTAACAAGCGGAACGGGTCTCACCGGACGCCATTGGACGGGGCATCCACGCAAGGAAAATTTGAAGCCGCAAGGTTGTTGATTAGGCATGGCGCGGATGTTAATTCCCGGGACATGATTGGCCGGACGTCATTACACAAAGCGTCACGATTCGGACATCTGGATATAGTTCGATTGTTACTTGACAATGGCGCCGATGTGAACGTAACGGAACAGGAGGACTGGACGCCATTGCATCTGGCGTCATACCATGGTCACACTGACGTGGTGCGGTTACTACTTGAACGTGGGTCAAACGTACATGCACGGACTGGCGAGAATCAGACCCCATATTTGCTGGCATCACGGAAACCAGAGCGGGAGATTTTGCAATTGTTGTTGGAGTATGGCGCGCTTGCGATGGTTTGAAACGTAACCAACTTCCTATAGTCGTGTAGATAAATAAGACCAGATCACTGTAGTAACTTGATAGGCTCTAGATGTAAGGGAGCGTTCGTCGTGTCGAACAAATATATACATTTCACCATTACAGCAGTACAACAGCCCTCCTCGTGCTTCAATACGTTACGCGCTACGTTGGATTTAAATAACACATTATCTGCGGCCCCATGCTGAAAAACATATCCTGCAAAGATTGGATCTTCCTGCGTTCCCTGCCCGTGGACAGTGAGTAAATACCAGTCTTATTCTATGGGGTAAGACGACTGACCTGCGGCCTTCAAGTCAGTCATGCACCAAAATGGACGAAACCTACCCAACGCGCCAAAGGCACTCCACGGTCTCTCATCTTCTTCACAGCGTCCCGGAGTGCCCTTGCCGACCTCTCATAGTAAGGTACTCCGTGATCGTCTCCCACGAACATTGAGGGATAAACATCCTTGGCCAGATTTTGCCCGTCCCTGTCGAGCGTCGCCCACATCGACCCAATAACACTTCGGCATCCTAAATATTGCACTGCCGCAGCAAAGTGCAGTGCCTCACCAGGAATGCTTCCTTCCGTCAACTCAGCCGTGTGAGAAC
>Ga0307510_10001404_pt1 | contig 26424 bp, 8 predicted proteins | sample 12_EM_MG_FD_207224 | JGI IMG/M metagenome (GOLD analysis project Ga0307510, IMG submission 207224) | Populus trichocarpa ectomycorrhiza microbial communities from riparian zone in the Pacific Northwest, United States - 12_EM | ecosystem: Host-associated > Plants > Roots > Unclassified | place... | reverse complement strand
TTTTTAATTCTTTTGTTGTTTTCAAGGTATATATATATATAGACCAATAAAAAAGCGACACGTAATTATTATTATTTTATAAAAGTCAAAATTTAATTTTTTATATCAGCAACTATATTAGCAACGGCAAATCCGTTGCTGATTCTTAATATATTAATTTTTTTTTCAGTATCTGATTTTTTGTTGCTGAATCCGTTGCTAATATTAAAAAATTAATATATATTTAATCCGTTGCTAATCTGTTACTAAAATTGCAACTAAATTATTCTGATGCTAAAATTTGATGCTAAATACCCTTCTTTTTAGTAGTGTTAGCCGAAGCTAATCTTGTAATTCATCTCCCGACATTCCTATCACGGATGCCATTAGCCGAAGCTAATCTTGTAAATACGTCAGGCTTTATTTACTTTGAACACGATATTTATTATAATTACATTCACCCGAAGAATTTTAAATTGTATAAGTGCAAATAGGAGGGAAAAGCACGCACCTGCTTCGCCTGTCTCGCGACCTCCCCTAACAGAAGATCCAATCCTGGTTGCTCCTCCTGAATCACAAGGAAGTTTTTGGTTATGATTCCTTCAAGCCGATATTATAGGGAATCTATATTCATCCATTACTCATATGTTACTTTCTATGCATGTTCATTTCCTCATAATAATATACATACATATATCATGTATATTTTCAAAGTTAGTATCTCAATGTGCAAGTGTTCGTATGACTCAATTCTTTTATATTCTTATATATAGTATTCACGTGAAAGTCTATTGTTATTGTCTAACTTTGAATTGTTACTGTCTAGACATTTGAACTGTTATTGTCTACACATTGAACTGTTACTGTTCAACCGTTACTGTTTAACTTTGAACTGTTACTGTCCAGACATTTGAACTGTTACTGTCTATACATTGAACTGTTACTATCTAACTTTGAACTGTTACTGTCTAGACATTTGAACTATTACTGTCTAGACATTTGAACTGTTACTGTTTGAACACTCATCAGATTTTTAATTATATCTAAAGTTCTAAAACTCCATTTAAAGTGAGATTGATCTCGTTAGAAGTTAAGACACAAGACTACTAGTTCTCTTAATGAAGGAGAACCTAGTTCTGCCTCTAAGATAATCAAAATTGATCATCAACTAATCAGTCCTACTGCCTTACATAATCAGTCACGACTCAGTCTAGGTTAGTAACCCATAACTGGAGTTCTACATCTCCAAATTGAGCAAGACTAGTTTTCTTGGTTAGCTAACATTCAAATCTACAATTTCTATGAAGGAATCCGATCCTAATTCCCTTATCCTCCTACCTGAAATCTCACCGAAAGTCAGGAGACAAGTCTGTCCAGATTCGTCTCCCCCTCTCCTTCACACGATACTTTCATAAACTACATACCACACACATGAATTAACTCAATCTTAACAATAAGTACTTTTTCCCCAATTCATGTCTAAGAACCCTAACCTATGATTCAATATCAAGGCATCAATTCATTATCGAATTTAAAATGAATTTTTAAGATCATGTTTAGAACACCTTACCTTGTACGAATTAAGATTTTGATCTTCAACCAGTTGAAGATTTTTAACTCCCTCCTTTCTTTTCTTTTTGTTCAATTTTTTGGTAATCCCTTGCTTTCAAGTGTTTATCCCATCTATAAACCCTTAATCTTGGATGGGTTCTTGAAATTTTAGTGTTTCTCTCTTGATTTTGCAAGAATGGGTATAAAACTCCCTATTTTCTCTCCTTATGGTTCCTGCAGATTTTTGGTAAGGAGAGAGTACTTATACTCTATATTTTCCCTTATTTGCATTTAGGCCCCCTTTTCCTTTAAGTGTATTATTCTCTTCAATTAAATCTAACCCTCAACAGTACCGGATTTATTATAATGTCTCGAATTATTTCACTCGGAAATTTATATTCAAAAATTTCTGAATTCCTGTTTTTATTTAACCATATGCATGAATTTCTTCAGTTTTATTTATTTATTTATTTATTCCAGGGTTTACAGAAGTGGTGGAAATCTTTTTTCACTTTCTGTGGCTTTGTAATTTTGTTTGAAGAAGATGTAACCATTTTCAAGCATAGGATGAAGTTGAAAAAAGTCATATAAAGGACCAAAATAGTCCCACATTAGCAAAACCAATTAGTAATTTTGAAGTGTTTATAGAGTTGTTGAAGTAGAATAGCCAAGAATGACTACCTTTAGAGTTTTATAGAAGAAAAGTATTAAACCATATCCGTTGGTAATTACAATTGGTGTAGGAGTGGGAATGATTATGTAATGTGGCATGGAAACTTACTAGAAAAAGAATTTCTTTGTGAATAGCTTGTTTCCGATCAGAAGGGTAAATGAGTTTTTAGATAATACATGTAGAATACACGACTTCAAGATAATTTTGTTGAAGTTTGAAGTGTTTAAATTTGATTGATCCTGTTATTTCAAGGATTGTCATATAATAAGGCTGGTGTTTTGTAAAGGATCAGGATGAAAAAATCCATCTTCAATAGACAACATTTTGGAAATTTTGTTTTACAATATATTAAGATTTTTCTTTTAAAATCTTTTTGTTTTGAGATAAATCAATTTGAGAGTTTTGTAAAGATTGAAGCGAGGGTCTTTCAGAGGAAGATCCTGCTTTAGTATTAGAAATTGGTTGAGAAGATTTACCTTTCTGAAAGGATTTCTGCCTTATAATCTGTAAAGTTAGAAGTAGTTCTAGAGAATTTGAATGGGAATCGACCCAAGTTTGTACCTAAGAAGAATAATTTGCTACTTCTTTTTCGGTAACAATATCAATCTATGATTTGATTGGTTTTGCAGAAGAAATTGCTGAACAAAGGAATTTTGAAGGGCTTGGTTGTTTTGGAGATTCAAGTTTTCATTGTGGGGCTTTGCCTTTGTCTATGGATTTTGGTGGCATCAGAACTTATTTTGGAGAAATTATCTAATTAGAAAATCAGGTATAGAATTCGTATTTTTTTTTTATAAATTTTATATCAAAATAAAAAAATACTAAGTATAGCTTGCTATCAGACAAAAATCTGTTTTGATGCAATGTTTTGAACATCTTTTTATAAAACCTCTTTAGCTTATTTGTGATCAATACACTAAAAAAACTTCTTGTTTAGCAAATCACTTTGAAATTTTATAATGCACATGACAATCAAAAGAATTTCACTTTTGATAGTTGAATAATTCTTTTGACAATCATTCCAATATGCAAATGTAAATTGGAGAATTTATTCTTTGAAATTTTGAACTTGCTTAAGAATATCATCATAACCTAACTCCAAAGCATCTATTTCAACTATTTTGGGAGCTAAAGAGATTGGTTATGTGTAAGTGAGGAATTTCTTATACCTTTTTTTTTTTTGATATTTTTAACAATTCTAAAATATTCATCAGACCATAGTACAAGGTTTTTTCTTAACCTATCATGTAATGGTTTTGTGAGACGGCTAATGTTTGGATAGAAGTACAAGACATAGTTAAGACTCCCTAAAAATCTTTACAAATGGTTTTATCAGGAAATAATCTGACAAAGGTGAGAGATTTCTTTATAGGTGTGATTGTACCTTGAAAAATATAGTGAGCAAGAAAACGAATACGAGTTTGGAAAAGAAAAATCTTAGATTTTGAAACAACTAATCCATTTTTCTTTGAAAGATAAAATAACATTTGTAAATGTTTAAAATGTTATTCTAAAAAGTTGGAAAAAAACAAGAACATCATCAATGTAAACCATGCAAAATTTTGAATATGGATTAAAAATATCATTCATGATTCTTTGAAATTCCAATTGAACATTTTTCAATTCAAATGACATTACATTCCATTCATATTGACAAAAAAAAAACTAGATTTGCAGTTTTATAATGATCTTTTTGATGAATCTGTATTTTTTAGAAACCTGATTTCATATCAAATTTTAAAAATACAAATACAAATTGTAATTTTTGCAACAAATCTTTCTTGTTTGGAATTGGATTCCAAATCCATTTCAAAGCTTTATTTAAAAGTTTGTAGTTTATGACAAGATGGGGTGTGTCTCTTTCTATTTTAGAATTTTGTTAACATAAAAAGTCACACATGACCAAGGTGATATAGGTTTTTGTATAAAACCTATAGAATGTAAATCTTGGATTTCAAGTCTGCAATGTTGTTTTAACTCAACATTCATCTAAATAGGTCTGGTTTTTGTAGATATTTTTATTTCATTAAAACTATAATTATAGAGGACATCAACCATATGTTGTTTTCTTTTTCAAAAAACATTTAGTGAATCATAATAAATTTTTGATACAATTTTGATTTGAAAATCTGAAATTCTTTTTTGTAAAAACAGGATTTTGTAATTGTTGTTCTTTTTTTTTTTTTTTTGTAAAAATGCATCTTGTTTGAGATGCATAAGCTGAATTTGCTTTCTAAAAAGCAAATCGTTTATTTGATGAGTATGAACAGAATATGCTATGATTAAATTAAGATTTCTAGTTTTTGGTTTTTCTAAGAATGGAAAAACATGTTTTGAATCATTGATATTTGAAGTGATGCTTTCATTGCTAGTTTTGTAAGGAGTGATCATATCATTAAAAGGAGTGTTAAAAATAACAGTATAATTAATATCATTTGTAACAACAACAAAAAATTTGTTGGTCGTTGCAGTATCCACGACCTAGTTTCTATGCAAGGTGTATGGTTACACATATTCTCCCCTCACTTAAGTGTTTAAGTTGTATTCTTCAAAACTAAACTTTGGACAACTACTCATGTTTCCATCTCTTTTCTAAATCAAGAAAATATTAGTGGTGACTAATTAGACCATCATTCTTCTCATCATAGAGCTGGGATGACTTTTATTATAATTGATGCATATGCCATTCATTGTTAGCTATTTTTTAGGCTTAAGCATTTTGGCTTGTCACTGAGGCAATATTTGCTCAGCATTTCCCTCGAAGTTTTCACCCTTAGAAAAAGTCATGTAACATGTAGGGCACTTAATAGGTATATTTTAGGTTTGTCAAACCATCATTTTAGCTTTTTCATGGTTTGTATACTCTTTTTTTTTTCAGTACTAGTATCCATGACCAACTCCATCTTTTATTGAGGTTAATCAACCTTGGTCTTTTAGAGCTCTCCCTTCCTAAGGAGTCAACCAGGTTTGGGATAGCCATTGCTATAATGACTTTAAAAAATAGAAAATCATCCACCTTTATTTTTTTATTTAGAAAATAGACGTGTCCAGATTATATAGCCTCGTAAATTTGGTTTCGGAATACTACATAGTTGTTAGTGTCATGTTTCCAATATTCATGCCAGTTATAATATTGTTTCCCTCAATTATATTAGTAGTGTGCCAAAGAACTTAATTTACCATTGGACATCAATTGATCGAGGATGTCTTCAGCTCTTTTGATGTCCAAAGATTTTTCCTTGTGTTTGACTATCATGGTAGATTTAACTTTCTTGTTACAAGATTTAAAAGCTTCTATAGGCTTTCTTAATGTCTTGATCTCAAATGGTCTCTCATAAGCCCATGTATTTTTAGGTCGTGCATGAGCTCTTGAATAGTTGGCTATGCCTAGCCGCACCTCTTTGCTTAATTTTTTTTTTAATTAATATCATCCTTTTTTTCTTATGTATTTTCTACTTTTCATTAGTTTTTTTGTTTAAATTTTAATTAAGAGCATCTTTCTTATTTTTTTTTTAGATTGTTTGGTTCACTTTTTTGAAATATTTGTTATTTTTTGTATTTTTATAATAAAGAGATTATTCTAATTTATTTTTGGAATCTTTTCCTTTCATATTTGATAAAAATAAACTATATTTGCATGATGTATTTATAGAAATAAAATTATTTTTTCTTGATAAGAAAAAATAACTTTTAAGATAAAATGTGTAAATTAAAAAGAAAAGTGCGGGTTAAATATTTGCATACTTATCTGTCTTTTGCTTTTAGAAGAAAAATTAGCTTTCAATTTCAATTTTAAATTTGAATTAACAACTCTTTCTCATCCTATCGATCAATATTTTTTTTTAATTTATTTTATTAAGCATAAACAATATTTTTGTGTTTTTCAAATAAAAAATAAATCATAATTTTAAAAAATATATTCATAACATTGTGATGCATGCCATGCCTACTTTTTTTGGCCTAAAAATTGGTTTAGAAGGCCAAGACTGCTAGGTTATTTTTTAGGAGCTTTTATTTTTTTAATTTTGATTTGAATTCATTTAAATAAAATTATTTTTAAGATATTAATTTTAACTTACATACAAAAAAAAATTATATGAATCACAAAAGAAGGTTTCAATGAAAAAAATATATTTTGGTTTCATAATTTCATTTCTTAATTGTGAATGTTTTTATAATCATATGATTAGTTAAAAGATATATTTCAGAAGGTGTTTTATGACAATATATGAACTGTATAATTTTTTTTAATATATTTGAGTAAAAAATACAAACATAAGTTTTTCCTTCATGTAAACTTTCTTTTATGATTCTAATTAACTGTTATTTAAAAAAATATATATATTTTTTTTTATAAAAGAAATATTGCAAAAACAAATTACATTAATAATATAAAAAAAAAGGTTTTAATTAAGGAGATGAATTCCTTGTCCTTATTCAAATTTTTAAAGTTTTTTTTAATATTTATTTTATTTAGTTTTAGTTTCTACTGGACAAATAACATGTCTCGAAATGCTATATTAAAAATAATTATGATAAGAAAAGGAGGAATTATACTATAAAATAATTTTATTTTGATAGAAATTAAATCAAAGCTCTGCTTGAGAAAAACAAATCTTTTGACATATAACTAGATGAAAATTTTGTTGTTTAACATTAAAAAAAAAAAAAAGTAAACATTTATTGAAACTTTTTAACTCAAAAACCAAAAAAAAAAAAATACAGGGACCAAAGCTATATCATCACCATAATATAAAATTATATAGGATTTAGAAGCTCAAACTTAAAGTCTAATTTCAATAAAAACTCAACTACTCAACAATAATTTGTTCATCTAATAACACTATGTAACTAGTGAAGTTCTGACTTCATACAAAATCACAAATAAAAACCATTAAACAATTTTTTGGCTTTTCGGCTGTAACATGTATAAGAAAATGCCTCCAGCAACTGCGACATTGAGAGACTCAAACTCTCCTGCCATTGGTATACTCAAAAGCTCACATTCACGTTGAGCTTTTTCTGAAAGGCCATGCCCTTCGCTACCCAAAACCAAGCACAATGGTACCCTGGCAAAACAATCTGCAAGCCCTTGAGATAGCTGTGACACGGGTCTCGATTTGTCATTACAGTCTGGATGGCCAGCTAGCATCTTCATCTGGTATTCATCTTTGAGAGCTTCAAGATGATACCAACTGCCGGAAACTATGGGGATCTGAAAGGACGCTCCTCGGCTAGCTCGGAGGACTTTACTATTGAATGGATCACAACAACCGGGAAGTAAGAACACACCACCCTGTTGTCTATCATCATCGATATTAGCCCTTCAGTTTTTCAATTATGAATTGAGAAAGCAGTGGACAAGAAAAATCAATTCTAAGGAATGCATAGGATGTAATAATTTGTCCAAAGGCTTCGTTTCATGAAGGCATGATATTACCTCCAGTTCAGACAACGAATAGGTAAAATGCAATGACTGCATCCATTTTATTGCAACTAATAGGTGAATTGATAGAAAAATATTCTCAAAAGTTTCAAATAATGGTCCACCATGATGATAACATTGGAGGGAAACAATTGAGTTCAATGAAACTGATGTCATTGTGTGAATGAAATGACTTCACAACAACCTTGAAAAACACAGAATGGAGGTTTGCTAATAATGTATACTGGGTGTTCAGGATAAAATGCGCCTAACCAATGTAAAAAAAGAAGAAAAAAAGAAGAAAGGGTTCAGAAGCAGAAAAAAAAGATATAAATAAGATTTGCACTTGGTGCTTACCCATCCCAATGCCAAAGCTGATCTGAGTAATGTACCAAGGTTACCTGGATCCTGCAGTGAATGACACTAAGGAGTTGGTAATGAATACACCCATGACATTCCTCAAATCATTTCCTAAATCACAATATCATGTTTAAACTGCATTTTTTCACTTCATCATCTAAAGAAGAACAAATTTCAGCATCTCAAACAACAGGAAAAGTAATTTAAAGGTTCACAGGTGTAAAATAAATTCCAGTGCGACTGCACAACAAATAGCTCTGATTCACATGATGTCAACACACTGAAGCTATTGTTTAGATGGCATCATTTTTATCCGACCATAGCAATATTAAAAATTGAGTTTCAGAAATTGATGCGAAAAATGAAATGAAGAACGCAAGAATGAGTGACCTCTAGAAACTGATTGGCTCTTAGTATTTACCAGCTGTTTGTTTATGGATTAGTGAGCAGGGCAAAAGACTACACCAAGCAATGTGCTTATTCTGGCAGTAAGGCATTCCATCTATCTATGTGACTAACTTTATTTGTTTTGACATGATGAGAGGCAAATTTTAAAACTTGATGATGCCACAAGGCAACTCATGTAGTTATTAATCAAGCAGGCTAACAAAAGTGAAAATGGTAAAGTAATTGGAAAAGACAAGGGACTTCAAGAAGAACTGGTGAAAAAAAGTTTGTCAAAATGTAAAAATCATGTCTCGCTAACGTATTAATCCACCACAAATTCAGAACACATGTATGATCCTGATAATCTAATACCATTTATTAAAAGAGGATCAATCAACTAAAAAGAGACATTGTCGAAAAAGTGCTCGTGTTTATTTTACATCTTTAATTTGGTACAAAAGATAAAGCTATATGTTCATTCAACCCAAGTGGTTTAAATGTTCAATGATATTAGGTGAACGCTTTTTAGGTCAATGTTCTATATAGTTCAAGAGTTTCACATTACCAATTGTTTTGCTTCTATTTTGCCATTGATTGTCTCACAGAAATACTAGAAAGATCAGTACAAAGAGCGGAATACAAGCCAATGGCTCCATATCTTAAGACGATAACATTAAGGCAAAGGAAAGATGAGAGGTAAGGCAAGTAATTTTAGAATCAGTTATCACCCTTTGGTGATGTTTTATGGTTGGAATTGTCACCATCTTCCTGATGGCTTCTCTGTATAGCTTTCTTAATAACAATTGTTAATCACATTCATGAAGGGGAAAAAGGGAAGAAAGATAAAAAAGTAACAACTGTTTTAGTGGAATAACCTGGATTCCCTCGAGGACTAAAATTCGGTGCGGAGATGGGAACCATTTCCGGCTACAATCTTGATGATTGTCTACAACAAAATAGGTGGTAGGAAATTTCATGAGAGCAATAGCATCAACAGATTCAGTAGATTGCAACTGTGAAAGCCTTTTCATCACGACAGAGCTCACACGCACAACACGAGCAGAGGACTTGTCGTCGAGGACTTGGGAGACCTCTGCTTCATCAAGAAGAAGTAAATATTCCAATTCAACGGTCCTTTCTTTCAAGGACTCTTGAGATCTGTGTATCTCCCTGTTTACATCACGTCACTGACTCATTGTTATAATAATCGATTGAGAGTAATTTATTATAGAGCTAGCCGATGCACGAAAGAATTCATCAACCACCAGCAAGCATTTGTGTTTACAATTACGTGACTTTGAAACCCAAAATGATTTATTCAAAAAATAAATAAATAAATATATCACACCACCACCTGATAGGGGTAGAACCCACAACAAGAGCTGAAGCATGAGAGTGGCGATAAGAGGAGTTTTGTTGGAGCTTGAGACAGTGCTTCACAAAAGGGTTTGAAGTGCTTGTTATTGATTTTACATGACCTCCTGCTGCTGCTGTCTTTATTATTATTCTTGGTATTGGTAATGCAAATCTTGAATTATCGCCGCCGCCGCCGCCGCCTCCTCCTGCATTGTCAAAGCAATTATAATAATAGGTTTCAGTTGTTAGCTTTGCCTTCGAGTTTCGGAGTTTTACACAAGCTTGAGCTGATATCCAGGAACCGGATGCGTACGCGCTCTGCATATTCTTTCCTTTTATTATTTGTTCCTTTAATTCCTGTTTTCTATTCACACTTTACATCAACCGTTTTATCTTTCTATCCCCTATCCCTGTACGCAGAATTAGGACGGATTTTTAAGTAAATTAATTTACGAGAGAGTTTTTTTTTATTATTATTGATTCTTTATATATATATATATATATATATATATAAAATTAACGTCTGTTAAAGCATGAAATATTGTTTAGATTATTATGAAAGTGAACAATCTCAAATCTTCTTCTTTTTTAATTCACATCATTTTTTATTGGATTTTTTTTCTCTTGCATCCTTTTTTTTTAATTGAGTTGTTTTCTTTATATTTTAATAATTATAGTTTGGTTTTGTAAAATTAGCATCCATTTAATATTGAAATGATATTTCAAATTATAATCATGCGAGGTAATGCGAGATAAAAACATATTATAAAAACCATAAAAATACAATATAAAAAAAAGGAGACACAATCAACTATAGATTGTAATAGTTTCCCATAATTTTTTCTTTTTCTTTAATTTCTTTTGTCACTTGATTTTTTTTAAAAAAAATTTCAATTTAATCCTTTTATATTAAGTTGACTACTTTACTTGGGATTAGGGTTGGAATTAGATTTGCTGTTTTATTTTAGTTGGTTTTATATGGAGCTCTCATACTTTTTTAAAAATAAATTTTAATATTGAGTTAATGCTCGATTTGATAGAACAAAACCTATTTTTATTGATTCAAACCAATTAAAATTTTAGGGATCCAATTTCAAACTGAAACAAATATTTAACTTCTTTTTTTCTAAAAAATAACATCTTTATATCAGCTTCCCTACTTAATCTTTGGTTGGAATCAATAGATTTGTTATTATTTATTGTTACACGCAATTCTTAATTTATTTTCTTGAATACATGTATAAACTTTTCAGTTTGTAGTTAAAACTTTTACTTTTACTGAAATATAATTAAAGATTGATTAAAGAATATTTTGATATTAAATTAAAGATTGATTTTATGAAATATAATTTTATGTTATTTAAAAAAAATAGAACAATAGCCAAAATTAACATGTTAGAAAAAAGCCTTTTTCCACTTACATTGTTCAAAATGTTCCAATCAAAAAAATTCAATTTAGTCCCTTAAATTTTATCTCTTATATTATTGGTTCATGTTCCTTTTTTTTTATTTTTACATTTCATTTATGAAACCTCATTTATTTTCTATTTCAGTCCCCTATTATTTATGAAATTAGAGAGAAAATCGCTAAAAAAAATGAGAGAAAAAGCTCACATGTGATCAAATTATAGTAGCTAATAACTATAATTTTAGTGTCTATAGGTTCATCTTTGAGAGAGGAACTTAATGAAGATGGTTTCTATCTTAACAATGCCTGAAAAAACATATCAGATTTCAACAAACTTTTTATTTGATTTTTTATTTTTAGTTTGGTTAAAATGTGTTTTGTAATTATAAATAGTGTTTTATAATATTTTATTTATTTTTCATGTTTTGGGATTAAAAATAATTAAAATACAAATTTTTAACATCTAAATACTTTGATTTTTCAATCACAGAGCCTCTTTTATAGTTGGGAAATAGTGTAATTAGATAACCCATCATCCTTTCCATTAAAAAATACTAATAAATAAATCATCTGTTTTTTTTTTAAAAAAAAAAAATCAAGTATATCCTAACCTTCTAAGCCCAAGCAAGCTAGGTTTTTAAATTTTAGGCTAGGTGCTGGGTTGTCCTTTCACCATAGGCACACCTGCCCTATTTTTTTAAATGATCCTTTACATTTTCTATTTGTTTACATTTGTTTATAATTAGACTCTCCTTATTTAAATAATTATGTGACTCAAATACTATTAAAGTTTTTAATTATAATAGTAATAATTACTTTTTAAATAATTATATATGAATCTAACATGTATTTTTAAAAGTTTTGTTCATTAATATTTAATGTAAATAAAATATATATTTTGTTGTAAAATGTTTTATACAATTTTTCATACATTTTTTTATATATTCAAATAAAAATTATTGATTCATATTTTTTTTTATTGAGAATTGATTTTAAAATTATGATAAGTTTTTATTTAAAAAACAATTACTTGTTTTTGTTAAAAAAAACACACATGAATAAGAAAAGGGGTTTTGATTAAAGAGATGCAATTTTTTCCCATTTAAAAAAAATGAGAATTTTTTGAATATTTATTTTAATTTCTTTTAGTTTTTAATTAATAAACCATATTTCTAATAATAAATATATGTTCTTGTGAAAACAAAATACATGAATAGAAAAGGTGAATTTAGACTAGAAAAATATAATTTTTGTTCTACCATTCTTACGAACATTCATTTCAATTATCATATAATTAAAAAGAAAATTGAAAAGGGCATCAATATTCATTTTACAAGGAAATTTTTTTTTTTTAATATTTAATCAGCATTAATAACTCTAATATATTTTTTCTTGTCAATTTCTCCCTCTTTCTCGTGTCTCATTTATATAGAGTAAATATGAACAATTATTTACAAGCACTGCTTGTTGCAAACTGATTCCCAGTTACAAGCTCTGGGTTTGCAAAACTTAGCATCCCTGATAATTCATTAGCCGCCGGCATCCACATTCTCGGTTTGAATCTTGTGCATATCAATTTTAGACTGATAATTTCTGATACTTTTTTCATCGAAAAGAAATACAATGATGGCCCATATAAGACAGGGTAGGTTTTATACCTTCGAGGAGTTCACTGAGAATATTTCTTAAATGTTTTCTCTGAAATTTAGATTCCCAAGTGGAAAATAAACAGCATTGTTAGTGTCCTACATCCTCTGAGATGTCGCCAAAGTCATTGAAACTCCCTGGCTGGAAAAACCATCTATTGAAATTAATGTGCTCTCAGAATACATCCTTTCAGATTGATACATAAATAGCCTCTCTGATGTTTTCTGCGGACCGTTATTTCTCTGAACAATTGGAGGCATATACATAGTTTTTGTGGTCGGTGGCATAGCTTCAGCTCGCTGGGATGCTGGAATCATATTGTCTGTCCTTTGAGATGTTGCAGAGCTGTAAACCCTTTCGGAACTTGGATATGAAGCAACATCAGGCCTCTGTGATGTTAAGCCAATATGGTCATTCCTGTGAGCTGCAGCGGATGTGTATTTCCTCTCGGTTGGAAACATGTGATCGTTCCTTTGAAATGACTGGACCATGCTGTCACTCAAGTGAGAAGTTGTAATATCATGTAACCTCTCTGAAGCAGGATGTGCAGCGGTGTCAGTTGGACGAGAGGTTGGAGATGGACTGCTGTCTTTGAGCAATGCTGGACCCGTATTATCATTCTGACGAGGTGTTGCCATGTATACACACTCAGAAGTTAAATCCATTGCAGCATCAATCCTCTTCAAAGAAGGGGCAGCATTGTTTCTCCTCTGAGAAGTAGGTAAGTAGATCCTCTGAGATGTTAGGGTTGGAGTTTCATTCCACTGTGATGGTACAGGTATATACATTCCTTCAGATGTCTGGCATGTGGTTAATGATATTTCTTGGCTTGATAGCTTGATCTCTGATGCATGAGGTATAGTGGGAGGTATCTTCGCCTGTAAATCCTTCTCAGCTGTTGGAGGCAAAACCAGGGATGCCTCCTGGTTATGCAAATCCTTGTCAGTTATTGAGGGCACTGATGACCCTCCTGATTTTGGTAAATTCTCACACAGCAACTCTCTATGCTTCTGAGGATCTCTCTCTGGCGCCAGTGACATAGCCGGTGACACTGTCTTGCCAGGTGAATCTCTCTCAGATGGAGGCAATGCTGAGCAAACCCCTCGACTTGTCATTTCCATCTCATTCGATGTATGCATAGACAGCGAGACTCCTATGCTAGGTAACTCTCTCCATTGTTGCGCAACTGTCTTAATCTGGGTATAAAATTGCACACCTGTCTTTCCTGCATGCAGAAACAGAAAAAAAAGAGCTCCATAGCTGCATTTCATAAATGGTCCAACCGCTGCTCCAAGTAATGTGTGTGCCTGAGAGAGGGTTTGAAGGAATTATACCACAAAAATTTAGATTGCCAGCAAAAGACACCTTAGCTTCATGAAATGAGGAGCATGGCAATGGAACTGGAACAGAAACATTGATTCCAACCTGTAATACAAAATAAGATGTAGTTCACACTTGCAGAGAATACCTAAACTCTAAGAAAACCTGCCAGGAACACATTTTCTTTTGTTTGTCACAAGCTCTCCCTCTATTGTATCTACAACATGACAAACATCAAAGGCTTGAACCCAGTCCTCCTATTGACCAACTAACGTCTACATTCAGCAAACTTGGATTCCACTGAAAAAATTATCACAATATCCAACATAAGATAATCATTTGCTGAGGTCAAATTTTCCATTCCCTCCTGTTGCACCATCAAGACACTTTCCAACCTGAATGGCACTTTCCGTAAGGGGACAAATCTTCTAGAAAGGAACAGAATCTTCAAGATGCATTTTGACAAAAGCAATTCTTCATTTCCCACACCATATGGAAAAACGTTGGCTTACCAGCACAGCATCAATGTCATTCTGGAACTTCCTCGCAGCGACACCAGATGTAGTGAAAATGGAAGCTCCATTCCCATACCTACAAAGGTATAGATATGAGAATCCAAACAAGGTGCAAGTACTCCCCAAATAATGACTAATTAGGGAGATATTTGGATGTGTGAATACTGAACAGATAATATATTTGAGAAGGTTCCAATTCCTTTCAAGGCTTTATATGTCTAAAACTATTTCTTGTCACAATCTACAAATATTCTGAAAAAAAAAAAGTAGGTAGGGAAAAGTTTGCATGGTATATTAAGTCTGGAAAGAATGGAGGAAAAGTTACATGTTTGAAAACTGCAACAAACACATCTCTATGATGATGAACATATAAGACACGTTCTAATGGCAGCCTGAGGATTAAGAGAGGAGTTAAAATATGTACCTGTTTCTGTTTACAATGGTTATGGCCTCTTCTAGGCTGTCTGCCTGTGGGTTATCAAATAACAGATATTGTTAACCATTCTCCAGCAAATTCCCAAAGGATTCACTCAAAAGCAACAATCTAAGAAAAAAGAAAATTACCTGCATACAGAGCAGGACTGGCCCAAGAATTTCTTCCTGCTCAACACAAACATCGCTGTCAAGATTATGGCAAGGTCTTTGGTTCAACTCTTCTTCCACTGAGAATCATAAATTATCCAAGTCCATTCATTCTGAAGCCATAAAAGAGTAAAAAGCATGAAATGGATACCTTGTAGCATTCCATGCTGATTGTAACATCACATAAGATTGTAGGACCAACAAAACTTCCATTTTCATATCCTGGAACCTACAAAATAAAGTTAATTAGATTAGTAAATTAAACTCTCCGGCAATTGAATTATAAAAAAGAAAGAAAGAAAAATTTTATATCACTCATCACAGAGACTATTAAACCGAACTTTTACCTGGAGAAGGCAACAATGAGATGTAATTCAGATGTGGAAAAGTGAAAAGCACAACAAATACAGCAGAGACTAATCATTTTATAGGGTCAGTCCACACACAGGGGCGTGTAAAGAGAGAATGACCTTGAACCAGTACATTCAATCCGCAGAGAACTCAAATATTTTGCATTTGATCTCAACTTGTGCCAATGGTGAACAATCCAACAATGGAAATCTCATTGTGTCTAAAAAGCTTATCAAGGATCCATTTTATTTCTCAAGACACTGTAACTAGAGATTAAAAAGAAAACTTCCTTATAAAATTATAACCAAGCTCAGCTTCAAGAATTGAATTAAAGATCAAGAAAGACTTATAATAGTTAATCCTTCAAGGTCAAAGTCACAGTTAAACTAGAGATGAGAAGATATTAGAAAATTGAGAAAGGAGGAAACAATAACAATTTACGTGACTCAACCCCCTCCAGGGACAGAAGAAACCATGCTTCATATTACATATCCCAGCCTCTCACAGTAACGTTTTTAATAAAACCTAGAATCTGGAGTACAATCATACTTCCTATCATAAACATGCTTCCTAGGAATCTAGAGTACTCAAGGAAATGAGGTTTTTCTTCAATTAAGGAACATGCAAAGCTTCAATGGTCCTCAGTCCTCACAATACAATTCAGAAACTAGGTCAACTTTTCCCTGCACGAACAATGGCCTTCCTTTTTTCCCAACAATTTTTTTCTCCTTTAGGCTCACAAATAGAGAAACCTCTATTAGAATGTAGAAATCAATCATGAAAAAAAAGAGTCAGAATCAAGCATTGCTCCTTTTCAGAGCTACGTATACAAACACTCACCTTTTGCTTTCTCTCCAGTGTCTAGACAAGGTCTTCTAATGTCCTTTTCTTTTTGACAGCTGAAACATCAAATTTTCCACTGTTTGAACTTAAGTTCATACTGACTCTTAATGTTTCAGCAAACACTTCTCTTTGCTCCTATTTGAGCAATTGAGCTCTCTCCTTGACTTTCCTCAAACTTCATGATGCAATCCTAGGAAGAAGAGTTGAAGGTATTATCCATTTTTATTCAGTCAATTCAGAAATTATTTTACTTTAGTAAATTTTTCAAAGTTAGATCATTTAACACTCCCTACATCACACAAGAGAGAGTTAATTGGGTGAGCTTGGCTCGCTATTAAAACAAACTTAGGAAGAGGTGGGTGCTGTAATCACTTTGGTCCCACATAATTTGAGTGAGTGGGCTCATGGTGAAGCAGGGTCAACTAGAAATCCCCTCCCCCCTCCCGTGAGGAGTGTCCTTCCCTTTTTTTAGTTTGCCCTATATGTCCACTCTAAAATGTCAAACCATTATCCTGCTATTCTAATTTGCCTCTCAATAAAAGCTGGATGACTTGTTCTCTAACTACTTTTAATTAATAACATAAATAGCCATTTTTGTTATGTGTGCATAGTCAAAGAGGACAGTCTCTATGGAATGGACAAAGTATTGGTTACACTATTTGCTACTCTCTAATGGCTCATTACTACCACAAGACTTCTACTTCATTACAATTCCATTTCATGTTCTGATTAGAATCTTGTATCAGGGCAGAACAAGCAAATCCCATTTACACAGAACCTTGGTCCTTATATAGTAGAAAGATTCCATACAGAATAGGAAATGAAAAATGCTATCAAGAAATTCTAGAAAACCGAAATCAAAGAGAAAATCAGGTGGATGAGCAATGCCAAAAGAACTAACAATTTTACAAGCACTTGATTACTACTTGATGTGGCACTTGTCATTCAAGATTTTTATTTTAATCACAATAACATGGCTCTAAAAGTGACAATGCAACATTTACTATCATTGAATTGAATACCAAATATGAAACCATGATAAGCTACTGCATCCTTGTTGATCATGAATTTAGTAAAATCTAATAGTGTTCTTTGACATATTATCCTTGTTGATTTAAAAAAAAAAATAGAATATTGATGTGGATGGTGGTCATAAACCATCAAGCACTCTTAAATTCCTTTACCCTTTAAAGTCATTTCAAACAAACCAAACAAATATCTTTTTCAACCTTCAAAAACAAATTAAAAAAAGCCGCACTGATGCAGCATCTCTTGCCTTCACAGTAAGTTACAGCATAAAGAAAAATCTAAGTGATTGGCAATATATCTTCTAGGAAATGTTTCACAAACTATTCAATCCATTTTTACATGACTTAATGATCACCTCATGAACAAACAAATAGTATCTTCTCATCTAAAACACTGTCTTGCCTACAAATCTTGTTTTTCTACATAAACCAAGGATTTTGAAATTATTCCCAACACTGAACAAAAAAAAAAGATTAAGTAACAATTTAAACTTGAATTAAATAATTCTTTTAGTGAAATTGATTTGCAAAATGACAGCTTAATCTCAATATGTGTATTTTTTAAACCAACACCATGTGAGATAGTATTCCAGCAGGAAAGATGAATTAGGCATTTTCAGTTCCACTGACCAGATAGGAGAAACACATCATACTCCCGACTTTGAAATCTGATCCACATGTTTAGCTAAACAGTTGATGTATAATAGCTTGGGCCAGAAAAAAAAAATTGAGGTCATGTTAATTATATTTTTTTTAACTGCCCCATGAGCCCATAGCCATGAGGAATTATTACAAAATGCCTTTCAGAGTCATGACAAAAATACATGAGTCCAAACAAGGAATTTAAATTCCAGTATGCTATTTCTCCTAATAAACGAATACAATATTTAACCCGAGATAAATAGCGCAAGCAAAAACCTATACAACAGAAAGAAAGTGGTTTGTCTATGTTAGCATGCTTGTGTTGTTGTACATGGCAGTTGCAAATCTAGCACCTGCTTACACACAAGCATACAGAAGAAACTACACACATGCACACATATTACTCCAAGTAAAAAACAACAAATGAGGAACCTACACAAAGTTATCATCTTATAAAAGATAGAAACAAACAATGTACCACAATGTTTCTCCCATCAAGAAGAAGCCTAGCACCACTGTCAACACCACTCTGAACTAGTCTACATATGCGATCCTTTACCTGCAAATTTAACATGCCTTCGAGAATATAACACACAGAAACCAACAAAGCAATTGAGCATTGAACAAGCATACTTGAAAAACATGCATGACATCAAATAATGCCAATAGAGAATTCATGTATGATGGAAAGCCAGATCTCAATTTCACTCTTCTCATATTGCAAGTTAAATTGAAGCATGTTCAATCATACTGTTTTTACCTCTTTGCTAATCACTGGACCAAGGTCTGCACTGGGATCAGTCCCTGCATTAACTTTAAGTGCTTTGGCATGCTCCACAAGTTCATGCTCCCTGGAAATATTGTTACAACATCCATGTTGGTGTCATAGATATTATGTGCATGAAATTACCTATGAAGCTACCATGTGACAAGATAAACCAGCATCTTTTGGCAGTATCATAAACCAGGTTTAGAGAAGAATGGTTATTAGTGATTCTACTACTTTTGGCAACTAAAAGAGTTGAGAAAGCAATGAAAGATGAACTTTTTTGTGTGCTCAAATTGGACTAGGTCTACAATCACAATCTAACTAAACTTCTATTAGAAGGTAATTGTTAAATTTCTCCACAGCATCCCCTCCTTTTCCTCACCTTAAAATGTGATCATCGCTGCTCTAGATGATTAAAGCAACATTTTGATAATTGTTCACATGGACAGCAGAGAAAAGCATTGGATTCTCAAGAAATCATATCCCTTCAAAAAGATCCCAGTCCTGTGGAAAAGAATACTACAGTCTTGGTCGCAAAGTATATTGCTAAATGGTGATAGCTAAAACATAATTTAGAGGGTTGAGAGAAGATGAGCTTTTTTGGATCTCTTTAACATACAGCACGCGAAATAATTTTAACCAGGATAAATGATATCTTTTGTGGAAAATTTTGCCAAGCAAGAGAACGAAAAGGGGGAGCGTGACAATTACCCAGGACAACTTCTAATATCATTTTCTTTCCTTTTCAGCGCTCAATTTTTTCAAAAATTACTCCCTTCTTTAAACTCTTTTTTGCCAGCATATCTTGTCAACAGATTTCACTTGCCTAAAATTTGTAAATTCATAAATAGGAACCATCCCACAAGAAGTTGGATTTTACTAACAAACAAGCCAAAATAACATTTTTTTTTTCTGGAGGTCACAGACTTTACATTATAATATGTAAGAATAGAGATAGTTCAGATAAAGAATGGGAAATAAAATTATTTAAGAGCTCAAACAAACAAATAAAAATACCATGCTGATGAACCTCCAACAAAAACAGCTGTGCTCAATGCCATGCACCGCTGTCCTGCAGCACCAAAGCCAGCAGCAACCAGAGCATTCAAAGTATCATCTATGCTTGCATCAGGCAGTATAATAGCATGATTTTTTCCTCCAATATTAGACTAAGGATAAAAAAAAAAGCAGATAATTAGTTTTGAAGCCCATTTAAGTAAAACAAATTTTCAACCCAAGATGTTAGAATGAAAAGAGTAGTGCTGTATACAGCACAAAAGGGAGGGCACACATAGCAACAAGAAATGGTCATGGCCATTGACTTTTGGGTCCCACAAAATCAACAAACTTGACCTGTTCATATTGTGATCTGTGGCCCTCCTTTTCATGCCCAAAGTCTTTTCCTGAAATAAAAACATGTGCATGCATGCACTTGCACACACAAGAGAAAATCAGAGAGGAGAAAAAGGAGGTTTTCACCTGAACACGCTTCCCTCTGGCAGCTGCCCTAGCATATATATGCAAACCAGCCTTGGAAAACAAGTTACAAGTGGTGAACAAAGACCAAGCACAGAATGTCAGTGTAAGGATTTGACTTGATGTATTAATTTTGCATACATCACAGTCTATTATAAGCATAATCAAGATGAGAAATTCCTTTGTCCTTCTATCTTTCTAATGATCTTGACTTGCTAACAAAAGCAGGGGTAACATTCAACAAGTCTATTCAAAGTTGCAACTGTGTATGTTATTATAGAAATTGCACTATAACATGAAAGAATGAAAGGAAATATTAGTCTGCTATCAGATTGGAAGCACGTCTGCACACACAAATCAATGGTATTCAAACTTTGAACATTACAAATATAATTGTAATCAGTGTGCAGTTTAATCTTGAAATAACTCACCAGATCTGAACCAATGAATGATATAGCCTTTACATCGTCATCATCACATATGTAATTAACAATATCCTGCAGAAATTTGTTGAGATGAGTAAATTAAATGATTGACTTTAATGTCTTATAAGTGTTCCTTGAATCCAATCCCACCCAAAACCATATTAGGTTTTTGTTATATCAGACAGCTGCCAATTCCTCATTAAAAGCAAACCAACTAATCTCAACAACAAAAGCCGTTCTATGAAACAAATGCACCATCTCGAAAAAACAAATGCACCATCTCGAAAAAATGGATGTCGGGCCCAGTTGAGAATCTCACTTACATATAATTTGCAAGAAAATGCAGCTTGCCAAGAAAACCAGAAAGGGCCCTCAAAACAGCATATATTCTATGTAACACCCTAAAATGACATTACAGTCAATTGATCCCTCTATAAATTATTTTATGATAATGTGAGTAATAAGGAATAAAAGGATTCAAGAGAAGCAAATATTACATTCGTTCCATGAATGACATTTAAGACACCGTCAGGAAAACCAGCCTCCACTGCCAAGGCTGCAAGTATCATTGATGCCCCTGAAAATAAAATTGCCATTAATATCAGTTATAGTTCACAGAACCGATCCACAAAAGTGCATTGATTATGTATAAGAACAGATTTCATTTAAGGAGATTTCTGATGAGGGGGTAATGAGATTTAACATTACAACAGTAATGATTAAGGCTTTCGGTGCAAAAAAGTGGAGAGGGAATATTTAAGGGTTTAAAAATTACTCTCCAAGTGGTGCTCATTGGGGGATAAATTTTAACCTGAGAGAGGAAGGGGTAAAAAATTTAATTTGGAGGGTGGGCATCCTCTCTCTCTCTCAAACTTATAGCCTATTTTTTCTTCTTTAGTGACTCATTCTAACTGGCTCCACTAAGACACTTGGTTCTTAACCTTGTATCAAACAATTTTAAAAACTCACTTCTACACCTATTTTTGCACCCTTAAAAATTACTCATGTAATATTCATCTCCATTTTTTAGCCTCGTATCAACAACAACTTAGGAATAACAAAAATAACAAGTCCAAATGCCTAAAGGATGCCATCCAAGTACGCTTCAGCAGATCATGACATAAAGCATAACTATTTAATAACATATCTTCACAGAATAATAAATTAATCATAAATAGTTCTTATATTCTTTTATTGATAATGTTGTTTACATGCTTAATGGTAGAAATCCTCTATATTAATCTGCATTCTGGAAACAACTCAGTTACTGACACAGCAATTTTTGTTATAATATGCTGGTTCACATGTCAAAAAAGGCATGGGCGAAATGTTTTGGTCTCGTTGACTGTTTTCAACAAAATTTTGACTCTACTGCACCATCCTTGAGTAATAGGATACATTTTTTTCCTAGAATAACCCACACATGCTTTCACATCCTAATCAAATATCCAGCTCAAGCAAAGACCAAGTTCAAGTTATAAATCAAATATCCTGCCCAATCAGAACCAAATTCCACTTGTATGGTTACTCTCAAATGAATTAGCTTCATCTTGCAAGGGTTTCCATCTCAAAAAAAAAAATTCAATGGCTGACAGCAACAAGGAATACATAAACTAATCTATGGTAAAGTCACCTGGATTCTTTTCACATGGCTTAAGAACAAATGTATTGCCACATGTAACTGCAATAGGGAACATCTGAAAAAAAAACATAAAACCATTTTAGAGAGAGAAAAAAATCCTTCTTCCCTCTTTCCTATCACTCACTCTTTTAGTGATTTGAATGATAAAAGGATAGAGAACCTAAATAAACTAAGATTCAGATAAGAAGTTACAACTCAGCCAAATCTGATTATTTGTCCAACTAAGCCAAGTGTGAGAAATCATGACGCATAGATTTAGAATTTTTTGTTTAATTAGGAATGTTTAAGAAATCAGAGCCACCATTTTCCAGAGATAAAATCTAGAAAGGGTAAAGAAAAGCAAGGGACAGAATTAATAAAAGAAAAGAATTTAGAACACATGGCACATACCCACAAAGGAATCATCGCTGGGAAATTAAAAGGGCATATCCCAGCACAAACACCAAGTGGTTCCCTAATGCAGTATGTATCAATTCCATTTGATGCATTAGGAACAAACTCCCCCATTTGCAATGTTGCCATAGCACAAGCATGCTCAACTGCCTCTATAAAAATAAATGGCAAATCACCAAGATCAATCTTGACAACTAGGGATCACATTGTAATTGATCTTCTGAAATCAAAGAAAAAATTACAATAAGAGAACTCTATGGGTACTTACCCAATCCACAAAGCACATCAACCAAGGCACCTTTTAGAGTCTTACCCTGTTCTGAGGTTATACTGGTAGCAAGCTTATCCTGGAAATAATTTTTTGTGCATTCAAAATAATAATTTCACAAGGAAAAGGAACTATATAAGTATGCAATTCTTGTTTACAGACCATGTCCCTGCGAATAAGCTCCTGGAATCTGAACATAACCCGTTGACGAGAGGCAATAGGCGTGTTTTTCCAAGAAGGAAATGCTCTCTTGGCTGCGATAACTGCATCTTTGAATTCTTCATAGGTGGTTAAAGGAAGGTGCGAAACAACCTCTTGTGTAGCCTATTTAAGAAATAAATCATGCTGAAAAAACACAACGCAAAATACCTCTATTTGAAAGGAAAAGGTAACAACATATATGAACTTACAGGATTTAAAACATCAATAATTGTACACCCTTGAGACACTACAAACTTTCCTCCAATAAAGTTAGGGACCTTCATCTGCAATTAAATTTAGTTTAAGGCTTTGGGCCCAATTCATTTAATCAAGGAAAAAACAGACAGTTTGCGGATAGAAGAAGGGAATTAGAAATTCAAATATATTCAAACCCTACAGGCTGCCTGTCTTCCTTTAATGACTCTCCGGTTGAAGATGCACTAGTGTTTACCAGAACAGATCTGTTAGGTCTCCATGACTTCAAACTTCTATCTGCAAGAAAAAAAAAACGATAATCCATCGTGAAGAAAACTTTATAGAACTACCAAATGATTTACTTTACCAGGAAATGATTTTCTTAAAATATCTGAAATATATGCCAATTGACTGTCAAGCAGTTCATCATGAACAAAACTGTAGAGAACTACCAACTAATGTCTTCTACCAAAAATTTGCTATTTTTTAATGTTTAAAAACTATGCAAATCAACTGCAAGCAGTTCATATCAAGCCTATATAACAACCATGAATAAAGTAACATGGAGAGATCATTTATGATTATCACCAGCAAAAGGAAGCCTCCATTTCAGCAGAAAACGATGAATGATTCTCAACCACCACTGCATAACCAATTCCAAAGGGAAAGGCATTGATTGGGATCTCACCTGATAAACCACCTTGACGGATCTTAGCTTTGAGGTTATACAAATGTCTTGGTGTTGATTGTAGCTCTGGGTTACTTTGCTTGAGAGCTTTAAGCACTTGTCGTGGTTTTACACCAGCTTCAGTCATCATTCTAATTTGTCTAACCTCTTCTTCAGAAAAACGTCGACTGTAAGGATGCTCTGACATGTCTTTTAAAGGTTCATGATTGTGTTCCCCATTTTTTATATTAAGCACCCACATATCATCTTCCTTCTTACCAATTGCTTCAAAAGGGCAATTTATAAGGCGCGAACATGCTTTTCTTTTACGTTGACTTTCATCAATCTTACGCCTATTACGATAAATGCCTCCTCTGTCACAACCAAGTATAACTCTTCTGTCCCTCCTTGACTTCTTAATAGTCACAACATAACCTTGATTAGCCCCAAAGTCACGAACATATTTGATTAGTTCCTCGCGATCTTGAAAAACTCCAGATTCTGGAGGGAGCATCTTATACTGCCCTTCAAACTCTGTTTGATTATGGGTTTGCATGACAGACAGCAGAAAGAAAGATCCTATAATGCCAAATAATTTTTACGATATAAAATTAGAAATGTAGGCAGGAAAGAATAAAACAAAAATAAATAGATAGATAAACACAGCTTAAGGCCACACTGCAATTATAGTACCATGTAACCATGACATAATCTGCTCTCTGTTTCACAGTTTTATGATCCTATACCAGCATTATAGTTTGGCTTTGAATGAACCCCAGCAGATATGCGCTATTAATCCTTAAGATTAACAAATAGTATTTAGACAGAAGCCTACAATTAACTCTTAGATGAAACAAAACATTCTTTCTTAACTAACAAATAATATTTATATAAAAACTATCAACAAAATTCTTAATTAAGCCAGCCATGCAACACTTATCGTAATTAAAAAATAATTAAACTTGTTTCAGATGGAAACGTGTGTCAATGGTGATGAAAGGGAAATTCGGCTCTTCCTCGTAAAAGGGACATTTATCGGAGTCAGAGAAAGAGCTTCCTCTCGTAAGTCAAAACTAAAAGGATGTGTCTGTATGGCGGAAGGAAACCCTTGCATCACAAGGATTGCTCTAAATTACAGGTGCCACAAATGCATTATCGATAGTGGAGATTAACCTCCAAAATCTCTAAAAATGGAGGAACCATTTAAGGACAAACCATTTCAAATAAACAACTCCCCCACTCCCACGTCCGCCATCCTACAATACAATGGAAAAACATACACTCCCTTCCTTTCCCAACCCTAGTCTACAATGGCATTACTCTAAGATTAAATTGTAAGTAATTCCGATCATCAATACAGTATAGATGAAACCAGGAAAAAAAATTCAGGGTTTTGATTACCTGATCTAAGGTGACACTAAAAAGGTCGTCCGATAGAGGAGAAAATCCAACTGACGCTGGAAGACAGACATTTAGACCTTAGTGACTGACTGTTGTCATCTTTCTCCAGAGTAGAGAGAGACGGTGAGGAAAAGTTTTTGGATCGGGACAGCTTCTTTTTAAAAATAAAATAAATAAAAGCTTCGGCACAAGGCGAGGCGACTGGCGTGTGGAATAACCACTCTCCTTGCAGTAGAAATTGTATTAAAATTATAAAAACAAAACTAAATTGCAGTGGGGGCCTTCAGAATCACGCTAATACTTCAATTTTTAAGAGAAAAGGGAAAGCTGGAAATTTATGTCTGCTTTCTAAGAGGTCATTGTCATTGATATTAAATTTATTTTTAAAAAAAAATTGAAATTATACTTTTAAAATTAATTTTTTTTATTTTTTAATGTGCTGATATTAAAAATAAATTTTAAAAAAATTTATTTTAATGTATTTCTAAACAAAAAGCACTTTGAAAAATAATTTCTACCACATTCTCAAACACCCCCTTTAATCACATAAAAAATCTCATATCCTGCCTAACAAGACTTATCATCTCGTTATCCTATTTGACAAGTAGGCTTTTAAAAAATATATCTAAATAGATCTAGAGATCAACCAAGTTATGTAATATAACATGTACTATTAGAGTTATTTGGCACTCCATATAAAATTGCAACACAAATTTTCCAGTAAATTATAACGAGACTCGTGATCAATGAGACTTTTACTAATATAATAAATCAACTCATAGTTATTTCAGTCATTGTCAAGTAAAGGATAAGGGATTATCCAGTTACGGGAGGTACCACAAGAGGTGGTTTTTTGCAAGTACTATTTGATCTTATTAAATGCTTTTTAATTGTCTTCTTCCAATACCACAAGGTTCTTT
>Ga0307510_10001403_pt1 | contig 26433 bp, 8 predicted proteins | sample 12_EM_MG_FD_207224 | JGI IMG/M metagenome (GOLD analysis project Ga0307510, IMG submission 207224) | Populus trichocarpa ectomycorrhiza microbial communities from riparian zone in the Pacific Northwest, United States - 12_EM | ecosystem: Host-associated > Plants > Roots > Unclassified | place... | reverse complement strand
CCTTCCTTTAAGTTTTCCAGTTCAAGGTTGACAAACAAGAAAATCCTCTAATCCAACTTCAAACAACTCTCTGATTTTGCTCCCTCTTTTACAATTGAATGCTTGGCATCAAGCCATATGGCAGAAAGCTTTCTATTCCACCTGCCCCCTTCGCCTGCACAACTGCATTCTGAGGGGGGAGGACATCCATGTCAATGAAGTTTACTGGGATTAGAATTTGGGAGGTTTCTGCTTACTAGGGCCCTTGGTTGAAGAGGTCCTTTTCCCTCCAGCAGATTCATCCCTTATGAATCAATGAAAAGAAGAAGCTCACCAATTAATTTCATCTTTAATTTGAATTTAAGCATCTCCTAGCGTGAACCAACAGAAAGAAGAGGTTCATCTTTTAAGTTCTTGCAATTTGAATTTAAGCTTCTTGCTGCTGAAGGATATCTTCTGTAGGTTGGTTAAATGCACTTTTCTGTAGCTGGAATGCCCTATTGCCTTAGAAATTTATAGAGCTCTCCTTTAAGCTAGCAGTGACTTTTTGAAGTTAGATTAGTTGACAATGTCTGAGATTTTCACTTAGTTTTTTTTATTTTACACACCCCCGCGCGCACACACACACACACCAAGGGAATATTAAATTCATACAGGTTTTGAGAAAGATTGAAGCGCCTGAAAACTTTTCTTGTGTTGAGACTTCAGATTGGATGTGGGTGTCTCTGAGGATTTATTCTGAACTATTTATTCTGAACTGCCATAACATTGGCAGTTGATTAATTTTTCATGTTTAATGACTCCATATTGGTGGAAAGGGATATGGTTGTGTTCAATATTAATTCTACATGGTATTCTTGAATTACTAAGTTCTTGATTGAGATGGATTTATATTTTCTCAGAAATGTTGTTTGACACATAGTGTGTGTTTAGCATTGTGGTAGCTTTTGCAGCTACTGTTTGAAAACTTAGGCTTAAGAAAAACTACAAATTTAGCTTTTTCTTAACCAAAATTTCAAGAGTCGGACTGTGATTAACCAAACACTTTCAAATCTCGCAGACTGCACTACGAAAACAAATGGAGCCATAGAAATCAATCTCATTCTTTTCCTTTCAAGCTTAGTGATATTGCATGAGCATCCAATGTAGGTCATATAGACTCTAATAAGTGGAGATATTGCATCCAATGCAGGTCTTTAGACTCAAATAAGCGGAGACATTTAATGTTATGCTTCAATGGCTGATCATTACTTGCTAGATCTTTACACTTGGTTTTTCATGATGGTTTAGGTTCTTGTTTCATTTTGCATTCTCAACTGCTGTCGTAATATTTACTAACAGAGGAGAAAATACAGGCTTCATAACTAATTATCTAGAAAAAAGACATAAATTTGTATTTACATGAAACCACAAGAAATGTCCTAATGTTCCTTTTCAGCAAATAAGCTTGAGGTTGTTTTGTTCATTCATACCTTCCATTTCTCATTTTGTTTGCAGGTCATGTTAATTCCAGAAATTTAATTACTATTAGTAATAATCTTTGTAAAGAATGGACATATGGGTATATATTAATTCTAGGGGATCAGTGTTGTGCACCTGCTTGTTTAACTGAGTGATGCACCTCTTACTTGCTAAACAAGAGTAGGGTAAAAGTCGAGAGTTCAAATTCCAGTAAAGATGGTTGTTGGCAATATTGTTGAACTTAAAAGAAAATATTATTTACTGCTCCCTTGATTACTTATGGGTAGATAAGCAAAGATTAACTACAAGAGATAATTAAATTTAATATTTTATATGTATATTTTTAACTGTGAGATATCATTGTTTATGCAATTTATTAGGTAAAACTTGTATTTTTTGAGGGCCGACTCTATTTGTATGGTACAGCTATTCACCTTCAATGTTCGTAGTTCACCATCTCCTTAATCCCAAATAAGTTGTTTGGTTGACTGCATGTATTTGTTAAATGATCTCTTCACACATGCACAAACACACAAATCTTATCCTCACATGTTTCCATTACTTCATTGTGATGCTTCAGATCTTGATTTTATGCAGAATGAGATTTGAGTGACTGGAACGTGGCTATTTGGGTGACAATTGATGAACCGAGAAGAGGTGTTAACGTAGTTGTACTTGTAAAGTTTTTCATGCAGTAAAGTGCTGTTTAATTGAATTGTTGGAATATAGAGATTTAAACTTGATTCCCTTTTAGGTAGCGGGTTTCTTCTGACAAAATTTGAGCTGCTGAATATCTGGTGGGGTGGGTTATCTATGCCTGGCAACGAAGTTGGAGATAGGATCCACAATTTCTTTGGGCAGGATAACTGGTCCCAGGGCCAGCACCAAGCACAGGCTGTTGATGGGACATGGAATGGCTTAAATAATAATCCCTGGGCTGGAAGTCACTGGCAGATTGGCACATCTCTTATTTCTAACTTAAAAAATGACAATGTACATCAACCAGGTATTAATTATGCATATTGTAGTTTGTTGTTTTTCAGTGATCTGTGTGGTTTCCAGTAGAGTTATATCGTATTAAAGCAGGTGTGGTTTTTCCCATTTTATAACCCAAGATTATGGATATTATGGTTTGAAGTTATTGTGTGTGCTAAAGTTTGTAGGCTTTATGTCATTTATCACTTGTTTTCTTTTGAAATAAGCTGATACTGAGAGAGGAGGTGAATCATCAAGTGTGCAGCTTGATATGTACTTTTCTCATTCAAATACAGGGCCTGAGTTTGCTAGAAGCCAGCCTGAAAGCCAACAGCCACCTTTGAATGGCTATATGCATGGTCATCAAGTTCTCCAGTCAAGGCAGAATGAAGCAAACTTTGTGGGAGTGGATATAGAATCTGATCGGCGTAATATGTCATCAAAAGGCTTTTCAATGCTTGATTCACAGCTAGGAAATGGTCCTGATTTTCTCAAGAAGAATTCAGCCAGGATGGATTTTAATGAATCTCCAGTTAATTATGATTTTTTCAGAGCTCAGCAGCAAATCAGTGGCCAGCATTCTGGCATGCTGCAACCTTTTCCTAGACAACAGCCAGGGATTAGTGACATGCAGCTACTACAGCAACAATTCATGCTCAAGCAAATGCAAGAAATGCAGAGGCAGCAGCAACTTCAGAAGCAACAAGATGCTAGGAAGCTGAATTCAGTGAATCAGGTTTCCGCTTTTGCAAAACAGGCAGCTGGCAATTCACAGGCTTTGATCAATGGAATTCCTATTCATGAAACATCGAATTTTTCATGGCAGCCTGAGCTTATGGCAGCTAGCTCACACTGGCCGCAGCGAGGTGCACCTCCAGTTATGCAAGGATCCTTTAGAGGACATATGTTTTCCCCTGAACAGGGCCAGGCAACCGCATGCTTAATGGGTATGGTTCCACAGCATGCGGATCAATCTCTTTATGGTGTCCCTATCTCTGGAACAAGAGTCAGTTCAAGTCAGTATTCTCCTGTCCAAATGGATAAGCCTTCAATGCAGCAGATATCAGGCAGCAGCAGCTCCTTACCAAGCAATCAGTATACTGGATTTCCAGAGCAGGTTAATGTCCAAGATGGAACTTTGGTTTCTAGACAGGGATATAAGGGAAAAAATATGATCACTTCTTCTGATGGTCATGGTATAGATAGTGGATTTAATTTGGAAAAATTGCAGCAGCAAGTGAATCCCCAGCAAAGCAATGGGCTAGTGCAAGAAACTTGCTCGAGGCAAGACCTGGCTGGTCCATCAGAAACATCACAAGAGGAAACAGCCGTACAGGTTGCTCCTTCCCAGAACAAGGCTACCCTAGATCCAACTGAAGCTATGATTTTATTTGGGTCAGATGATAATTTATTGGATAGCTTTGGCAGGGGTGCCAGCATGGGTTCCGGAGGTTACAATATGCTGGATGGAACAGACTTTTTCAGTACATTGCCCTCTGTTCAAAGTGGGAGCTGGAGTGCCCTTATGCAATCTGCTGTAGCAGAAACTTCTAGTGGTGATACCGGGCAAAAAGAAGAGTGGAGTGGTCTGACTTGCCGAAATAATGAACCTCCAGCTGGGAATCAGCAGGCTCCCACTGTAAATGATAGTAGCAAACAGCAGTCAAATTGGGCTGATAATAGCTTGCAATCAGCCTCTAGCTTAAACTCTCGACCCTTCCCTGTGTCTCATAAAACCAATACAGGTATGAGTTATAATAATATACCAGCGGCTCATCAATCTGGAGTCAATACTTCACATGAACACAGTGAGAGGTTGCAGACTGGTTCTCCTCATAGACATATTCAACAGTTTCCAGGGGATGGAACCAAGCGTTCAGATAGGAGCCTCCTACAAAAAGCAGCCGCTGAAGGCAGTCATTTTTATGGAAAAGCTACCCATTCTTCAGACGCAGAATTAAATGCAAAGAGCATTCAAGGCCCTTGGGCCAATCAGCAGAGCATGCCATCTTATAATTCCAGTGGCCAACCATTACGTAGTCCAAGTGGCTGGAACTTCATGGATTCTGCATCTTCCATCACAACTGCTGCTTTGAAAAATCAGGGAAACGAAAAATCATGCCAAGATTCTCAGAATGCTGATAAAAAAAGTCCCTTGTTTGAGGTGATGAGTCATGGTTCTGATAAATGGAAGGCTACTTCTGTTTCTAATTCAATTACTGAATTGGAATGTGCAAAATCTTCCATGAGAAGCCCATTGGTCAACAAAGAAGATACTAACCGGAATAATGTTGCTGCATTGCTAGATTCAAGCACTGAGAGGGCTGATACAGAAAGCAGTCAACAGCTTCCAAAAAGTAACAATATTGATATCTGGAAACATGCTGGTTTGTCAGTGAACCATAAAGGAACTGAAATTCCTGGAAAGTACCAACCTCATATGGTTAAGAATGATCAACCCTTTGAGTCATCAGGAAATAGTAGTTTAGCAAATGGGGCAGTTGAAACTCTCAAAATGCAGAGCTCAAATACAGATGAAAACACAACCGATAGCTTCCCCAGTACAACCCACCAGGCTTCCACTTTTGGTGTGAGGGAAAATGCATGGTTAGGTGCAAATGATTCTTTTTCTTTGTCTGGAGGAAAACAAAAGTCATCCAGTAATATAGGTCGAAAGCCATCTGGAATTCGTAAATTTCAGTATCACCCCATGGGGGATCTGGATATTGACATGGAACCTTCATATGGAACAAAACATGTTGCAAATTCACAGTTCACGCATCAGCAGTTTTCTCAAAGGTTAAATGGTCTTGACCAAGAGTATACTGGGCAGCCAAACTTTCCTAGTCATGTAGCTAGAGATTCTGATGAAATTGAGAAGGTAATTTGGAGATCGCTACTTGTTCCATTCCAGATTTTTCCTGCTGTACTTTTAGAAAATTTTATCGGTCATGTTGTTTGACTTCTCCATGGAATGAAAACAAGCCAAATACTATTTAATAATATCTCTTTCAACACTTCTTTACAGGGTCATTTATGTGGCTTTCAAGGAGAAACAAAAGGCTTAGATGAGATTCCTCCAAAAAGCATTCTTCCAGATTCTGCACCTGGCTTGTCTACTCCCTTTGACAGATTTGTTTGCTCACCAAATAAAACCATTTCAAGGTATTGCATGTTTTGGATTCTGTTATTGTCCTTCATTGTTATTTTGAAATTTGTTGATCAATATATTTTGTCGCCGTTAGCTGTTTATCTTGATGGTGAAAAACTCATTGAGCATGTGGTACGATCACTTCACTATCCAATTGTATGGTGTCCTTTTCATGCTAGCAGTCAAATGTGTTGTCGATTCACTTTTTGATCATTGACATGACTGGTACATGGTTTGTGTTCAAATTTATAGCAGTCAAAATATGCTGGAGCTTCTTCACAAGGTGGACCAATCAAGGGAACAGCGAAATGAAATGCACTTTAGTTCTCTCGACTGCAACCAGTCTACTGAGATGCCTGAAACTGAAACTCTTGATGCATCTTTTCACATTCAGAAGAATCAATCTTCTGCTTCTCAAGCTTTTGGTTTACAACTTGCGCCTCCATCCCAACAGTTGCTCATTCCAGAGCACGCCCTTCCTTCTCAGAACCCCTCAAATGCGATGAATTCTACATGGTTGGCACCTACACCCTCTTTTCAGTCTTTAACTCCACATGAAACTTCTCATGGACATTTGAGGAATGCTATTTGCAGCACCTCGACACATGCTGGCAGTAGTGCTCAAAGAAAGTTTCCTGCTGTCTTTTCCCCTGGTTTCCCTTACTCAAGAAGTCATCTTTCCACTCAGCACAGGACTGATACAGGTGGACAAGCAACAACCAGTGAATCTGTTAATGAATCTTTTGATCGATTTTCTTCTCAACCAAAACAGACGGAGGAGTCCTCTGAGAGAGGTCAAACTAATCAATCTGCAATACCATTGGTGCTTGACACATCGAGGCATACTTCAAATAATGATAATCCCTCTTCTTCTGAGATGTCCCAGCCGAGTAGCAACAACCAAAACCATGCAAGAGATTCTGCTCAACAATTCCCGGTGCTGGAAGCTGCACCAGCTCCGGCTCCTCAGCGCAATGCTTTATCACAAGACGCCGTTTCTTCAAAAACATCACCTACTATGTGGACCAGTGTTCCAACTCAGCTACGTCCATTTGGCTCTCAGCCGTTTCAGGCTCTGTCCAATATGTTTAAACCCAATCTTCAATCACATAACAGTTCAGGCACATCTTTCTCTCAACCACAGAAGCCAGAAGATCAAATTATGCAAACTGGAGGGAGCAGTCAAGCCGAACCTGGTGTCTGTTCGATGAATTCACATGGTTTTGTTGAGAAAGAACAACTGCCAAAAGGAGACCACTTGCGGCAAGCTTCACCTGAGAATGATCGGGCCCAGAAGACAGTGAGTGCTTCACATGATAAAGACTCTACTGTGAATCATCTTACTGAAACATCTATTTCAAACCTGGCCAGTACTCGGAAACAAATTGAAGCTTTTGGCCGATCTTTAAAACCCAACAATACTTTGCATCAAAATTACTCCCTACTGCATCAAATGCAGGGCATGGAAAATGTGGGGCTCAATCATGGTAATAGAAGTTTGAATAGATTTAAAAGTCCTGATGGTTATGTGGATCCTCAGCTGGTAGCTACTCAGGGAGATCAGCAGTTTTATGGACTCAATAATATGGTCAGAGATGCATCAGCAAATCACACTTCAATACCTCCTGGAGATTCCAAAATGCTAAGCTTTTCAGGAAAAACAGCTGATACTAATGACACGAATTCACCCTCAAAGGAAGTGCTTGCATTTAGTCGGAATGATTCTCAGAGTTCCGCTAATAGCAACAGTGAAGTTTCTGTCAGAGGTGAACATTCCCAGATTAGTCCCCAGATGGCTCCATCCTGGTTTGATCAGTATGGTACCTTTAAAAATGGACAGATATTACGAATGCATGATGCTCAAAGAACTGTCACTGTGAAAACTTCAGAACTGCCTTTCACCACTGGAAGACCTGATGATCCATTGCATGCTCATAGTTTGATTGAGCAAGGAAATGCTGCTGCTGCTAGCCATTTTGGTATAGTCCAAAAGAGTTCAACCCGCCCATCAATAGCCTGTGAGAATTTTTCTTCCCCTCAGTCATTGCAGCCTGATTCTGCTGATGTGAGTCTGGTGGTTATGAGACCAAAGAAACGTAAAAGTTCCATATCTGAGCTTCTAACATGGCATAAGGAAGTGATGCATTGTCCTCAAAGGCTTCAGAATATCAGGTGGCTGGCATAAACTATGCATTTACTGAGTGCCTTTCTTTCTTTTTGATGAAACTGATGCATCGTTTTAGTTATCTTTTTTCCCCTCTGCAGAAGTTCATTGATACGTTTCCTTTGATTTTATTTGCTGGATTTGTTTGATTCATTTTATACTTGTTTTTCCTGGTGATTACAACATATGTGGACTTTGTTATTTGCAGTGTAGCTGAAGTGGACTGGGCACAGGCAACAAATAGATTGACAGAGAAGGTTTGCTCATGGCTAAAGGAGCTTTACAAGCTATATTCATCCTTTATTATTTTTGTTTTTGCAGTTGTCTTTCAGTTACCTCATGTTCAAATGGATTAATTTACGATAACAGGTTGAAGATGAAGTTGAAATGGTAGACGATGGTCTGCCAGTTCTTAGATCAAAGAGGAGGCTTATATCGACCACACAGCTTATGCAGATGCTCCTTCGCCCTCCCATGGCATCAATTCTCTCTTCAGATGCTGTTTTGCATTATGAGAATGCTGCATACTCTGTTGCCAGATCAACACTTGGAGATGCATGCAGCTCACTCTCTTGTACTGGAAGGGATACTCCAGCGCCTTCCAACAGTGGAGACCAGTAAGAATTTCTTCAATATTATCTAAGGTTTTTATAGCATGCTTTTAGGGGGTGTTATTGGTACAAAGGTAAATTTCTTGGGCTTGCAACCGTAAGGGTGCAGCTTGAGTCTTATGAGCAGTCGTTTCATTAAAATAATGCTGAAGGGTAGGGCTGTCTCTAAATTCTCCATTAAGGACCTCGATTTTGGTGGTCAATAAGTATGCACTGGGCCTTTTGTTTTCTCATTAAGCTTTTTACTGGTTGTAAGATTGATAGTTTTTGCTGGGAAATTTTCTTCGATCTGTATGATAACAAGAAACTTTTCTCTTCTAAGCCTGCCTGAGAAGATAAAATCATCTGAGAAGATTAGTGATCAGTACTTCTCAAAAGTCATGGAAGACCTTATCACTAGAACAAGGAAGCTGGAGAGTGATTTGTTGAGGTAAACTTTGGTGTCTTTAGCAGTAATCTCATTTTTGCTTGCCTTTTTGAATTCTGTTCTGCTTTATAGTATTGGTGTCTGGTACATGTTAAGATACCCTTCCTCTGTATGTCTACTTATCTGATTCAAACATTTTTGATGTTTCTCTAATTGTCAAGTATTCTCTCTTTCTTTAGACTTAATATGCTATGAATAATGACATAGGAATCATGTGTAAATCTGAACAAAATTGAAAGAGGTTTTGCTCAATCAGTCTAGAATGTTGCGTCTTGAAAAAAGTTTCAGTGCACAGTGGTCATTAGAATGTGAACAATTGAGTATGCTTGAACTTGATTGTGCAGATGTAGATTTAGCTTGCTTAATGTTGGGTTTTATGCGGGCATGATTGCAGTTTGTTTCACCTGTGTTTCTTTTCTTTCTTTCTTCTTTGGCATCTCCCTTAGCAGGAATTTCTAAGGGTACAGAGATATGCTCATTAGTTTTATTATTTGCCCACCAATCATGCAGATTGGATAAAAGAGCATCAGTTTCAGACCTGAGAGTGGAATGCCAAGATCTAGAGAGGTTTTCTGTTATCAATCGTTTTGCGAAGTTCCACGGCCGGGTTCAAGGTGAAGGGGCCGAGAGCTCATCATCCTCGGATGCATCTGTAAATGCCCAGAAATCCTGTCTTCAGAGATATGCCACTGCTCTACCCATGCCTAGGAATCTTCCTGACAGGGTACAATGTCTTTCACTATGATAATTGATTAATTGATTCTCTCTTCTTGGTCAATTTCTCCACGTCCTGTGTACTTTGATCGATTTTCGCCTAAGCTATATACTGGCCCTTTACTCACCATAGACCACACACCGAGGTTGAAGGAGGTTGGATGCTAGATTGCCTCCTTAAATAAAACGGAGGCTGTTAGATCTTTTGATGTAGGCCATTGATGTCATTCTTGAGAAATATAATCTGGACTTGTAAATTGAATGTCTAGAGAGAAATTGGGGTTCCCCATCATTTTTTCCAGTAAATGGGGAGAACAGATGTGCAGTCTGATTTAGCAATGATGTTTACACATTTAAAAAATTTAGTCGTGCTCTTGCATAAATCTTTTGGTAATTGCCATGAAATAAGGATTGTTGGGGAAAGAGGTGGTAAATGAATGCCGTGGTGCAAAGCTTGAATTTCCCGTATTCCTGGAATGATGATGTCACTAGTCGTTTGTCCAGATATTCTGTACAAATTGGTTTAGTTTCACCAGGATTGGGCATGCAATTTTTTGCCCAGGAGCCCAGGAACATGCAATGGTGCCGAGGTCAGTTTCGTGGATAGTTGCAATTCTCCACAATTGTCTTCCCTACAAATGCCTCGTGTTATTATTTAATTTTTGGCCTCTCTGGTGGATGTACTTGTAGAAATAATGCTCTTATGGGATCTTATTCCCTCTAATCATTGCTCGGACTTGTTAAAAGATCTTCTCATGCTCTCTCATGTACAGCAGACATGGTCCCTCAATGGAGATTCATGGTAATGGCACATGGATGCATTATCTTGTTAGTGGTTCTATTAATTTGAGAATTTGTTTCATTTTTTGTGTCATGTTTCTGTTTATTTTTATCCACTCGTTAAATTCAGTAGTTGAAGGTCGAAAGAATATCTCATATTTTTTAGTACCACACACTAGTTATTTTGAGAATTTGGTTTCTTTAATCTGCGCCGGGCAAAACATCTGGTGAAAGGTAGTAAAATTTCTTGCATGTCAAGGGATTTGGTTGTGCATTTTAAATGCAATTGCACCTGCTTTACTACCATGTGAGAAAAAAAATAGAAGAGGGGGACAAGGAAACGAGGTCCTGAAAGAATTGGTAAGCAGTGGACTGAATATTCAGCATGCTAAGTGGGTTTAGTTCTCTATAGAGAATGGTTTATCAATTTAGAGATTCTTCCTTGATTAGAAGGGCCGCACCTGCTTTGGTGGTGGCAGGCTCATTGCTGTTCTTCTAAAGTGCCAACTATATGAATGGGTTTTTTTTTTTTAATGTAATAATTTCTCGAGTAAAAAGAACGGATCTGGTATGGTGGCAGACTCTTCTTTTCATTTCTTTTTTCCTTTCAGAACTTAATCTCCAATTGTATGAATCTCTCATTAGCCTGGTCATTTTATAACTGCAAGGATCAAACCTGGTTTGGTTTGCAGACTTAATGTTGTTCTTCTATTCTCTTTTAAAATAAATTATAACGAGATTTCTGCTTCAGTTAACATAAGAATTACTCTTGTTGGGTCTGTGGCATCTGGGTTTAGTCTTACCTTCATCATTTTCAGTAGTTCTGATATTAAAGTAGGCTCACCGCTTGTAAAAAGCATAGTTATTAAACCTGGTCCGGCCCGGCGGGTCGACCCAGAGGCTGAACCGGTTCGGGTTTGTTAAAAGACCGGCAGGTGCAACAACCCGGCAAAACCCGGGCGACCCAGCGGGTCGATCCATGACCCAGGAGAACCCGGACGAGACCCGGTTCTTCTTTAAATGTGGTTTCTGTGATTCGGCTTCTCTTCTTTCTTTATCTTCTCTATAATGAGCTGATGTTTGCAAATGTTCCAGTCGTCCATGGAAGCTAGCCCGACAGCGACAAACTGGTTGAGAAGTTTGTTGCCATGCGCAAGGCTAGTCTTGGAAAAGAAACACATAAATGAATGGTTTATGCTGTTTGATTTTCAGACCTTTAATGTTACTAGAAAATAAGAATAATGCAAAAACAAGGTGATTACTCTTGGTTTGGTCAAAAGGTGATTACTCTTGGTTTGGTTAATAGGTGGCTGGGAAAAAAAGGGAGGGGCTATTTAGTTTTGGTCAAGGCAAGGGGGTGATTGAGAGAGGGACGAGGGAAGTTGTAGCTGGGTCTCTGTGGTAGTTGCTTTGCCAAATGAAAAGGAAAACTTTAAGAGTAATGCAAAAACAAGCAAATCACCATTGAAGAGCTGGGTCTCTTGGTTTGGCCAATAGGTGGCTGGGAAAAAAAGGGAGGGGCTCTTTAGTTTTGGTCAAGGCAGGGGGGTGATTGAGAGAGTGATGAGGGAAGTTGTGGTTGGGTCTTTGTGGCAGTTGCTTTGCCAAGTGAAAAGGAAAACTTTACTGGTTTTGGGAGAGAGAATCCAAAGCAGGGGGGCGGCTTGTTTTTATTTTTGGTAGAGATAGAGAAAATTTAGGGTTGTGAAATTTTTTTGGTAGAGATAGGGGGCGGCTTTAAAAAAAAAATTTTAATTAAAAAAAATAACATATTACTTTTTAATGTGAAATAAAAAAAATTAAAATATTTTTTTAAACTTTATTATTTATAACATTTATATTTTATATTCACATGGATTTTTTCTTAATTTTTTCATATAAATATTAAAACTTTAATATATATATTTTTTAATTTTTCCGGGTTGATCCGGGTTGACCCATAAAACCCAGGACCCGGCTCTTTAACCGGGTGAATCCTCAGACCGGGTTTAATAACTATAGTAAAAATAAAACGGAAGGAAAAAGATTACAGCTGGACATAACAACAAACAAGTTTATATATATTTTAAATTGTTTGGGTGCTAATATTGTATGGTAGCTTGAGTGGTTGGTGTGCGGGCTAAAGATCTGTTTAAGATTGTAGTAGTGGTGACGGTTTGAAGTGTTTTTTGTCTGGAAATACATTAAAATGAAGTTTTTTTTTATTTTTTAAAAATTATTTTTGACATCAGCACATCAAAACAATAAGAAAACATAATTTTTTTTTTCATTTTAAGTAACAAAAAAATATATATATTCAAAATTTTTGGAAATGTGGTTGGCACCGCGTTTCTAAACACTCCCTATAAGTTGAGGTTATAGATTACATGTTATTTATTATAATTTCTTAAAAAAAAATAGCCGGAGAAAAAAAATAGAGGCATGACTACTATTTATGTTGGCCTTTTGGGTTGTTTAACCTTGGCTAGGTCAATTTCTTTTCTAACATAAGTTTTTATTTATTTATTATTTGATATTGGGTTAATGATAAATTAATTTTTGTATTTTTTGTTATATAATAAATTTAAAAAAATTAATTTGAATTAGTAGAGTCCATAACTTGAGTAACTTGTTTGGCAAGTTGATTGAGGTTAACCTGATTTTTTTTTTTGTTAAACCTATCTAGTTGATAAGATTGTATTGAGATAATTTTTATATAATTTAATTTTAAATTCAAATTAGATAAGGAGTCAAGTTAAAAGGTTTCAAAATTGAATCGTTAAATCAGGTTCAATAACAATGATAAATAATTTTCTATCATCTAAATATTTTTTTACATTAATTTTTTTAAACCAATTTGATTTTATTTTTCTTTGGAGAAGGGAAAGTAATTCATGTTTTTGTTGCCCGTTCTGTTGATGAAAATGATGCTTTAGTTAGTTATTCTTCTGTGATCGATGTAGCAATCTATCAATGTAATAAATTGTTTGCATGTTATCCCAATCAATTCCAGGGGTAGTAATTTGTAATTCAAATTTGATTCTCTCATGAGACATTAGAAGTATTGATAAAATGTAATTAGTGTTGCATCTTTGGTTCTATTGAAGATATTAAAGCCTATTTGGTATTGTGGTAACAATTGTTTTTTAAAGTATTTTTTGCTTATAAATAAATCGAAATAATTTTTTTTTTATTTTTTAAAATTTATTTTTCACATCAGCATTTCAAAACGATCTAGAAAATAAAAAAGCAAATGATAATAATGATAGTGTAGATAATAAAAAATAAATTTATAACTAGCTGAAGTAAAATATTCTTATTCTGAATCCATTAATTATAAGCAAACAAAGATAACAACTTGAAAGGACAAATACAGAGAACAAAGAAGTAAATCCCATTCATTAGAACATTAATGACTTTAGAACTTTAATGCACATCAACATTTTAAAAACGATCTTAAAAAAAAAAGAGCAAATGATAATAATAATAATATAGATAATAAAAAAAATAAATTTATAATTAGCTGAAGTAAAATATTCTTATTCTGAATCCATTAATCATAAGCAAATAAAAATAACTTGAATGGACAAATATAAAGAATAAAAAAGTAAATCCCATTCATTAAGACATTAATGGCCTTAGAACTTTAATGCACATATATCTACAAGAAAATAAAAACAATTAACAAATATGAAACAAAGTGATAAACTTATTTTTAAGGAGTTTAAAAAACCTTTATGACCCTCCTCTCTTGGACATGCCTAAATGAATGAGCTTGCCCCAAATGGGGACTTAACAGTGTGCCAAGCTCAGCCACACGAGGGCTTAATAGTGAGCCAAGCCTTGGGCATGTTGGAATTGGTGCTAGCCAGACCCAGACGTGTTGGGCTTAACAGTGTGTCAAGCTCTCCTAAATACCTTTTGGTTTGGTAGTGTGCCACACTCGACACTTGGACTTAACAGTCCACCAAATCTAAGGTAATGTGAGTTTAACAAATATGCTACCCCCAAGACACTTGAGCTTAACATTCCTTCAAGTCCAGGCACCTGGACTTGACATTCAGCCAAGTCCAAGATAACATGGGTCTCGCAAATATGCTAGATCCAAGACACTTGGACTTGACAATTAACCAAGTCCATGGTAATGACCATTTTCCCTTGATCACGCCCAAGGGAATGACCATCCTCTCTTGGCATGTCCACTAGAATGACCAACCTCCATTAGGTCTAACCTAGAGGAAGAATTCAACCTCTATGGAGTTAGCTACATTTGACGTTGTAAACCCTAATCTCTTCTTATACCTTTTAGGTGTATGAAAGTCCTCTGAGGACCCACCATATTTCCATCAAACATTAATATAGATGTAAGAGATATTTATCTCTCATTAAATTCTATCACGGTGAAATTACACTCCAGACTCTTCTATTCATAAAATAACAAGATTCATGAGTTATAAATACGTTATGAGACCTTTAGAACAAAAGTTCACAATTTTCATTCTTTATTTTATATATATATATATATATATATATATATATATAGCATATTTTACTAGAATATTCTTATATTTTCTCTCTTTAAAACTTATTTAAGCATTGAAGAGTCCTTACCTCCATCAAAAGGGATCTTTTGCAGGTACTAGCCACAAGTCACCTTAGCCTACTAAGCACCAAGTATAAGCTATCAGTAATGAGAATGAATAAGATTGTTAGAACCAATTAATTAACTGATTAACCAACCCTAGAGCTCTATTCCTAGGTTAGTTGGATTTTTGGGACTTCATCAGTGACACTGTTTGTGGGAACTGATCAAAAAGCTATCAGTTTCTTTCTAAAACTTTTTTCTAACGTTTCTAAGGCATTTCATGGCACACAACTAATGCCCCTCGAGGCTAGGTAGCGAGATAAATCAACTTGTTACCACTGACACTCTTTCCTAGTAAGAGTTACAACAACTCACTAGTCAGGTGCAACTCCTCACCTAGGCCGTGTTGATAACTTGAGGAAAAAAAATCAAACATTGCCATCTCAGCAAGTCTTAACACCCTTAACAACACACAATGTCTTAACATCAGGGCCACCAGCTGTACAAGAAGCCCGTAGACGATCACACTACCTAGAGGAGACTAAATATAATGATATTCATGAAAGTTCTCTAAAGGATCACTCATGTCATTGTCACACTCATGCACAAAGCAAACACTCCAAATGCACTCCCTTTAGTTACTATGGGATGGATAATGGTCATTGTAATTGTTGTTTTATGCCAAATCTTTCGGGCTCCCAAGAGCCCATCAGATAAAGAGCAAGGAGACAGTTTATGTATGAGCACGTTCAAGGGAATAAGTATACCCATAGGAATGTGTATAGTCCTTATCAGTAGAGGGTTTCTCTCTTGTCCAAACGCATATTGAACACTCGACTCCCTAAGGACTACTTTTTCATGAATATAAGTTTGGATAACTATGATGGCTTGACCGCTCCAAGAGAGCATGTGCAAAATATGCACAGTAACTTAGAGTTGATCATCTAATACCATGACTCAATATGCAAGATATTCCCTTCAACCTTTAGAGGATCTGTGTGTGCTTGTTATAACAATTTAAAACCAAACTTTATTAAAGGTTTTAGTGACCTATGTGCAAAGCTAATGGCACGCTTTAATACTAGCATACCCATTAATAAAACATTCACAAAGGTTTTCAGTGTTGCCCAATAAGAGGTCGAGTCTACGCGAGCATATTGGAGGTGATTAAACACAGAGATGCTCAAGATGGAAGAATTGATTGAGCCAGTAGCCTTAATAAAAGGAGTATGAGAACATGCCCTTTAGAGAAAGCTTTATGTTTTACCAAATAAAAGCTTGTCTAAAGTAAAACAGTTCATAAAAAATCATATACGAGTTGAAGAGGTCAGTTTACTTTGATATGAATCTCTTTGTTCTTACAAGAATAGCCGACGTCAGTGATTTTCCAAGTGAAGTAATCAGGGTATTCGAAGCCAACATCTTAGTGCCACCTCCATGATATGTTTCCTTCTAAGAGCCTCTCTTATACCTGTCACTTAGATCACCTTAGGATGTATAATCTTTGATAAGAATGTAAGTTTCTTAAATATGAATGATTTATTCAAAATGAATTTTCATTTTTTCTAGGTGATCCCTAAAGGCGGTAGTCCCAACACTTTCCAAGAAATGGACGTGGTCTTCCAAATGTTATATGCACTAATCTTCAATGGATATATGTGATCTCTCCAGTACTATATGCATCAATCTCCAAGGAATGAACGTAGCCTACCTGGTGCTATATACACCACTTTCCAAGGGATGGATGTGATCTTCCTAATGTTATATGCACCACTCTTTAAGGGATGGATGTGATCTTTCCAGTGCTATACACATCAATCTCCAAGGGATAAATGTGATCTTTCTAGTGCTATATGCACCAATCTTCAAAGGATGAACGTAGTCTTTTCAATACTATACGCACCACTCTCCAAGGGATGAATGTGATCTTCTTAATACTATATGCACCAATCTCTAAAGGATAAATGCGATCTCCTCAATGTTATATGCACCACTCTTCAAGGGATAAATATGATCTTCCTAGTGCTATATGCACCAATCTTTAAAGGATGAACGTAGTCTACCCAATGTAATATGCACCCCTCTCCAAGGGATGAACTTGGTCTTCCAATTACAAATAGCAACATCATGTTATCACCATTCTCAGTGAGGGGCTCTTAAGCCCTATGACAATAATAGAAAAACTGCAAGCTCGAACTCTCTAAAGAACCTATAATCACTTAAAAATTGCTAAGTAGATGTTCACCCTTTTTGGGTTCCCACTAGCCACTTAGAAATTCTCTAAGTATAGGCTCCATACTCGATGAGTTTGGAGATATGAGTTCCTCCAAACCGAGTTGATTTCTTCTGATAGGTTCCCCTAAGCCACTTAGAAATACTTTTAAGTACAGGCTCATTCCCTATGTTTTTCTCTTATCTTTCAGGGAAATTTTTGAAGTATGATTTCCTTCATGCCCCTCCACTCAGGATCTCTAGTATATCATCCAAAGTTTTCACCTTTTTTTTTCACATGATAAAAATTCAACGAACTTGTCATAACAACCAAGTATTTTTACAAGTCTTTATGTATCAATATTAAAAAGACTTGAGGGGCTATTGATAAATCTATTTTTAACAGGCCTAAAAAACCATTATGACCCTCATTATTTGGGCACACCCAGATGATTTTGGGCTTAATAGTGTGTCATGTCCAACACTTGAACTTGGTAGCCTGCCAAGTCCAAGGTAATATGGGTTTGAAAAATATACCAGATCCAAGGTACTTAGACTAGACAATCAACTAAGTTCAAGGTAACGTGGGTCTGACAAACATGTCAGACCCAAGGCACTTGGACTTGACAGTCTGCCAAGTCTAAGACAACGTGGGTTTAACAAATATGTCAGATTCAAGGCACTTAGACTTTACAATTAACCAAGTCCAAGGTAACAAACATCTTTTATTAGGCACATCCAAGGGAATGACCATCCTCCATTGGCACGTCTAATGGACTGACTAACCTCCATTGGGACTAACCTCGAGGAAGAACTCAATCTTCATGGGCTTAGCTATATTTGATGTCTTAAACCCTAATCTCCCTATACCTTTTAGGTGTATAAAAGTCCTGCAATAACTCACCATATTCTCATCAAATATTAATATGGATTTAAGGGATATTTATTTATCATTAAATGCTATGAGGGTGAGATTACACTCCAGACCCTTTTCTTCACAAAATGACAAGACTCACAGGATATAAATACATTATGAGGCCTTTAGAACAAAGGTTCAAAATCTTTTTTTTTACTGCATATATATTTTCAGAGCATCTTTCTGTAGAATATTCTTGTATTTTCTATCTCTATAAAGATACTTATTTAAGCATTAGAGAGTTTCCACCTCCATCAAATTTGACCTTTTATAGGTACTAGCCACAAGCCACCTTGACCTATCAATCACTAAGTATAAGCTATCACTACCTTGGTTAGAAAGAATGGATGAGATTGTTAGGACCAATTGATTAACCAATTATCCAACTCGGGAGCCATATTCCTAGGCTAGTTGGCAAGAAAACATTCAAAATCAAGTTGGGTCATCATATGTCATTTGGTTCTTAGGAGCCTTTAAATGCTGAAATTGCATGACACACATATATTTGATATAAATAAGAATTAACATTAATAAAAAGACAAACTATCATAATTGAATTCTCATCAAATCTTATTATACTAAAAGCTCAAAAACAAAAGTATAAGTACTCACACGTCTAAAACATAACCTTAACTTAGTAAATCAAAATTGAATACTATTAAAACACATGTGGAAAAAAATGAATTGATAAAAGTCTAAGGTAAAATTAAAAACAATAAAAGTGTTTGAATAATAAAAAAAGAATCGCTCACTTTAAGGGGATTGATTTTCAAATTAGCTTGAGCCACAGAATAGAGAGATAACACTCTAGGCATAACAATCCCTCTCTCCTAGATAGGGATTTAAAAGATTTTTAATTGGTGGTTTATATGGATTATCGTTGGAGGCCGGTCAATTGGACGATTTGTGGTTTGCGATAACCCAGCCTTTAAAGAATTATTCAAAGCTGAAGAAGATCAAAACTTCAAGTAATAAATCCCTAAGCAACTCTAGATTAGTCTAATGGAATCCTATGAACTCTTAAATACTTTTGTTTTATTGTTTACGCTACGTGTATGATATTCAAGAAACCCAACAAAGCTAGGTATAGAAATGAGTTAAGAGGAAATAAAGACTTAAAGACAAAACTTTTATATATATATATATATATATATATATATATATATATATATATATATATATATATATATATATATATGATGATGATGAACTTAGGCAAAGATAAAGCCTTTTATAACCATTATTTTTTTAGGTGAAAAAGCAACACACTTGTTATAGGGTCAAGCTCACTCTAACAAAGGTGTATTGATTTGAATGGTTTGTAATTTGACCTAACAAGAACTTGTTATGGAGAATCAAAGTTATGTACAATGATCACCCCTACCCTACGTCTATAAAGAGACACAAACAAGTAGTATAAAATCACAACGAAGTTGATCAATCATTCGAAGAGTTTGCAAGTTCAATCAAGAATTTAGTATGAGAATCACTCAGCCAGCATGAATATAGATTTCTTTATTAAAAAATAGTCTAATAGTCTAACCTCTAAAAATCTCTGTAAAAGAGTATGGATAATAGAAAGAATCTCAAGTCTAATAGGATATCTTTAACGCGTATGAATAAAACTAGTAAATAATAATAATAATAATAATAATAATAATAATAATAATAATAATAATAATAATCTAATGAACACAAATTTAAATAAAATTCTTTATATCTCTAAAAAAGTCTAATAATAACTAAAAGATAAATAAAACAATAACCAAACTAATTTAAATAAGACTAAAGTTGTTTTTGTAATATGCTGGCAGAATCGTAACCTAACTTCAAATGCATGGTTATCTCTAGTCTTAATTAATTAAAAGGTGTGACGTATATCACCGAAAAGCTATTCTACTTTCTAAAAAACACTAGAATATAAATAAAATTCTTTTTGTATCTCTAGTTATGACCAAAATAATAGAGAAAGGTTAAAACTACCAAATTTGAATCTTCTTATTCTAAATTTTTTGTAATGTCTGAATGCCCACCAATAAGTCATTCTTGAACATGAATTAAATTAATCAAGGTTTGTTATTCGTTATTTAATATCTTATTGAAGTCTAGCTTAACCCATATGTTTTGAAGAAATCCATTAGAAGCCTCTTTAAACCTCTTAACCTTAAGTCTTATCACGAGACCAACTAGAACTTCTAACAAACTTCTTGGTGTTGCTTGAATCACATCATTCGCTCTTTCCTCGAAAGGATTCATACTCGAATCATCTCCTACATCAAATAAAGTGAGATTAGAAATATTGAATGTAACACTAACAACATACTCACCTAGTAGATCCACTTAGCATTGTTATTAATTTTCTCTATGATATGAAAAAAGACCTTTTCATCGAGGCATTAATTTTGACCTCTTTTGTTCAAGAAATCTTTCCTTCCTCATATACACTATAGTCTAATCTTTTGGTTCAAACCTTACTAATTTGCATTCTCTATTAGCCTTAAATTCATATTGCTCATTCTTTTTCTCTATCTGTTGTTGCATCTTTGCATGTAAGTCTTTTATCATTTGTGCTTTTTGATTACCATCAAGACTAACCCTTTTATCGATAGGTAAATTAATAAAATATAATGGTGTTAAAGGATTAAAACCATAAACAGTCTTAAATGATGAATATTCAATAATAAAATGCACACTATAATTTTATGCAAATTCAATAAATGACAAACAATCTTTCTAATTTTTAAGATTATTTTAAATGATAACTCTTAATAATTGAGTTAAAATCGTGTTTACTACTTCAGTTTGACCATCTATTTGTGGATGACAAGTAGCAAAAAATAAAAGTTTTGTTCTCAACTTACCCCATAAAACCTTCCAAACAATACTCAAAAACTAAACTTCTTGATCTTAGCCAGGTTTTAATTTGAATAAGAAAAGATATTAATTCGGTCAAATACAATTGACCCGACTAGTTGACATGTGATTGACTCGGCCAAATCCGATCCAAACTCAACCGGACTAGCATCAAGAAATATTTTTTAAGAAATAAAATGAAATTGTTTTGATAAAAAAAATAATTAATCTAAGTTTACGTGATAATCTAGCCCCCCCCCTATTTTTTTTTTTTTTTTTTTTACAATTCCCAAATCCCTTTTACATCAAATTCTAGGCTTTGACAACTATAATTAAGATAAAGAAATGCATTAAAAAACATTTTTTTTATGTCTAAAAATAAATTAAAATCATTAAAAGATTAGTTAAGTTTGGACTAGGTGGTCATTAGTTTAAGGCTCGGATCATATGAGATTAGTTGATACAAGTTAATCTAAAATTTGATATTTTTTTCCTTAAGAAAAAGCTTTTAAAACTACGTCGTTCTAAGAAAAAAAATTCGGTTTTTTCACTGTCCTGATTTGTGCCAGGCCTCGGTTAATGAATCAGGCCGAACTAGAAAACACGCTCAAGTCTCAACAAACACCTTAAATCTGAAGAGACCTTCGGATGATGTGGCCGTAATTCAATTACTTCATCAATTTACCCCTTCCGTCAACATAAATCGTAAACACAGTAATCAACTCACTGATAATTGTTTCTCTAGATCGGGAAAGAGATAGATGTCATCGCACAACAACAACTCGGCTTCGGCGAACGATCCACGGCAGCCATTGGCCGTGAAACCGTTTGTTGCACCGATGGTTTCACCGCAGGATCTACCCGTTGATTACTCAGGTTTCATTGCGGTTATCCTCGGAGTGGCAGGCGTCATGTTTAGGGTAATTAATTAAATTCATTTATTTATTCAGCACATTTTTAATCTAATCTAATCTAATCCAATCTAATCATCTAATACTGCTACTAACAAGTTGATTGATGTTTGGTGCTGACTGGGTGGCAGTACAAGCTGTGCTCGTGGCTTGCTCTCATATTCTGTGCCCAATCTCTCTCAAACATGAGGAATATGGAAAATGATCTTAAGCAGATTTCCATGGCATCCATGTAAGTTCACCCTTGATTTTATCCTCTTGTTTAGATTATGTGATTTTCCTGAGTTGAGGGCTAGATTTTTTTAAAAAAACTTTGTCCTGTTTATAGATAGATAGTTATAAAGATCGAACAAGACTAATACATAGCATTTATGAAGGTCATTAAATGCTAGTCAGTGTCATTATCATATACTTGGAGATCTTTTCCAAATTGTAGGGGGGCAAGGAAGTAAGCCTTTTTAAGGTCATGGGTTTGTCTACTATTCAGGCATTGATATTTATCTGAAAAAGGAACACACTCCTACCATTTTATCATGAAGTGGTCAAGTCAAGCTGTTGTGTTTCTGTAAAAGTTTGCAAGTCATCTGATTTGATTCTCTTAATTTTTAGATATGCTTTGTAGCTTTAAGTTCTGCCTTGGTTGTCTCAATTTGCCAAGTCAAAAGTTCTAAAACAGTGTTAAGTCCTTGGATCACATAATCTGAGTAAGAGAACCTTGCTCTTTTGCATCAATTAATGTATTTCACTAGAGAAACTCCAAAAATACTTGTTGGGTCTGAAAGAGCTCTCTTACCAAAAGATGATCTTAATTTATGTAAGAACCCAACTTTGGATGCATGGTTGGTTTTCAAAGCAAAACTAGTTATAGATACTGGGTTTTACAAGAAGAGTTCTTGCACTAGGCTAATTGGTAAGAATATACCCCTGTTGATTCTCATTTCTATAACCTATGGAACTACCCAATGTGAAAGGGACAAGGGGATTATTCTGGCAAGATTTTTGAAAGGTTACTAATCATAGGTTGGTGTAACTGTAGGACTGTAAGCATTGTTCTGTTGAGAATTAGCAGTTCTAACCTATAGTTTCCTTTGACATTGCTTGAATTCAAGGACTTCAAAGGGAAATGGGATATCTTAGATGTTTTTGCTCCTGAGCTTAGTCAGCTAGTGCTCGTAGAAGTTTGAACTGGACATGTTGGATTGGGATACCAGAACTTTGTTGTTTTGAATGCAATTGTTTCTTGTGTAAGAACACTCTTGTGTTTTTTATACTAGACTTCGAGAAGGCTCATGAACTGATCAAATAAGTATTTTCTTTAATAGCTTTTGGAGAGAAAGGGCTTTGGTGTAAGTGGAGGAAGAGGATTAATGGTTGTTGCCCTGTGGCATTAATGGTGATTCTAAATGGAGTGTCCAAGGTTGGGTTTACTCAAGTTTTTAGTTTTCTAGAAAAATTTTGTAGGGAACATTAAACTAAAGAATTTCGCATTAACTAATTGAAAATGAAAATTATTTTCTCTAGAAAATTGAAAAACATTAAAAAAGTTATTTTCAAAATTCTCCTCTGTAAAAATAATGGTCTTGGTGCACGTAATATTTTATGGTCATTTTTTTTTTCAATTTAAGTCAAACAAAGCCCTTTGTTTTCTATTTTGGCGAATTTGTATTTAGTAAACATGTTTTCTTAATGTAACATGGAGAGATCTTTTCACAATAAATATGAAAACTAGAGATGGAAACAAAAAGAAGTTATTGTCTGATAGTAAACACAATCCAAGTTTTTGTTTTTATATGTTCTTAGTAGATTGATAGTGGTGGGAGATGTATCATAACGGGGATGCAGGTGCTTTCAGATTATTTCTATTATCCCTTATGACTTGAGGATGATACATTTCTTTTTCTGGAAGATGATAAGTAGAATTTTGCAAGGTTTTTATGTCACTGCTCCTTTGTCTCATTGTGTACCTTTACTTTTATTGTTTCATGTATAATTTGAGGTAAAATAGGAGAAGTTTTAATACTGTGATCTATAATTTGGTTTGTGTATAATGGGTTAAATGTACTCCAAATTGATTTTCAATTCAATACTTCTACTCTGACTGCATTTTTTTTAAGTTTAGGAGTACAATTGCTAGTGTTCAACTGCCATTGTGGTATTTTAAATAAAATCATGAACTTTTATGTTTGAGCATAAATTATTAATTACCTGGATGCATATAGGTGGATGTTCTGACCTAAAATCTTCAACTTTAAAATGAAATAACCTTATGGTCCTCTTAGATTAGATGTTCCAAGCATCCCCAGATGCTAGAAGAGAACAACCATACACCATGTCTAACCTCTGGAAAGGGTCTTCAAGTTTCACTAGGATGAAGTAGTTGTCGTCGATTATAATCAGAGTTTATCAGAATGTAATTCTGGGATCCCCTTTAACACTTCTTTGCTTCACCATGTACTCTATTTTGGTTGTTTCTTATCTTGCCCGCGCTTTTCCATAATTGAACACTATGAAAGAGCATAATGTGGTTCAAGGGAGGTACTCCTGATTTTGAGCTTCTTGGTGATTTTATTTGGTAAGTGAAGAAAACAAGGGTTCTCATGTATGAGTGTTGAAGAATTGGATACCTGCAATGGTACAGCTGTTTATGTGAGTGGCGAGTTATTACAAAATGCTATTATTGGGTTTTCACTCTATCAACAACTATTTAGAAGTCTATGTTGTCAGAAAATAGAATTAAACTACATGTGACGGGGTTCAATGAGTTTTCAAGTCCTCTCTTTTTCAATATATCTCTCTCTGTGCGTGTTTATATGATAACCCTGTTCTGTTTGCATAGATCCAGCAGTACAAGACACTGAGTTTGATTCTGAAAGGATTTGATTTTCCTTTTTTATTTTACTTACTGGTTTCTAACATGTTTGATAACTAGGTTTGCAATCATGGGATTGGTTACAAATTACTTGGGTCCAGCTCGACCTGGCTCACAAAGTTGAGAGGGAGATTCTTTCAATCAGAGACTAAAAGAGTAATGGTGGCAGTAGGATGGTCGTATTTTGTTGGAAAATTATTATAATCGGTTGTTGTCAAATTTGACAAATGGATTTAAAGAGAAGCTAAATGTTCCCAACTTTGGTGAGGATAATTTCTTATCTTTTTCCTGGGTTTGCAATTTCTCCATCATGTCCACCTAGTATTCTGATTTGTTTGAGCAGCTTTGTTTTGTTTTCTGTAATCAAAGAAACGTGTTTAATCACTTTACCAATCTCTTTGATTTGCAATTTCGATTTTCATGGCCACCTGCTATCTAGTCTTTTTGAACTTCTTTATGGTTTAATCAAATCAAGGAGAGATGCAATGTAACTTCACTGATCTTTAATAAGTTCTAAAGGAATGGCTCCTCACCGCGACAGGCTCTGGGTATTAAACTCGTCGGGCATTTTGTATTTGGATTCTATCAGGCACCCACGATATGTTCTCCTGGCTACCAAGCAGCTGTTGTGGGATTACAGAAGATAAAAAAAATCCTTGACAGTGAGAGGGGTCTACTGTTATAATAGAATGTGCTCTGGGTCGTAAAATGAAACTTTGATGATCATAGGTTGTCGCTAGAACCCTAGTAACTGCTCCGTTCTATTTATTGCATGCCAGACGGCACTTTCAGGTAGTGCAGGATCGATATGGCCTGAGATACGTCGCAAACTTGCAAGCCAACATGCTCATGTCGTGCTGAAATCATGAAACCGATGAAGCATAGACCTTCAAGGGATATATGAAGTGATGTGTATATGCTTCTGGAGCTCTCTTTATCTTGAGAGTTTATATGAAGAGATTTGTCGGGAGCATTTTAGTTTGAGGACCTGAAACCTGATGGGCACCAGCTTAAACCTGATCGGAACCCACTAAAACCTAGCCAAATTGCTTAAACCTGATCGGAACCCACTAAAACCTAGCCAAATTGCTTAAACACTAATTTATCTAACCACATAACTTTCAGATTTCCCAGACATTACAGTATGAAGTTGTCATTCAATCCACTAAAATTGTCATTTAACATGAGGACCTACGCTAAGCCATCTCATCTCCTCTCCATCCTCTTTAACTGTAGCTATCTTCTTACACCATCACCAATTGCTTTGATTTTTCTAGTTTGTTTATTCCTCTCATTTCGATGAAATAGATAATACATCGATTTTGTTGTAGAAACGACATGATTAAATTAAAGGGTGTCGAACTTTTGGGAATCCATCTCGTTCGAAATTATGCAAGTGAATTATGAAAGGATGTCAACACCCCAGCTCAACATAAAAGCTAAGGCGTTAGAGAGACATTACCCTACAGTTCGGAACCAACTTCCATCGCAGCACTTGGAAAAAAGAAAGAGAAAACTTATATTATTTTGAGCCATTATCTAGCAGAACTTAGTTTTGCAGGTACCTTGTTCTTTGGACATACGGGAGCATATTATCAAAACTATAGTGTAAAGACCAACATGTTCTTGGAGACGGAAACAATGAAGGGGGTTTGTGTATTTTTGAAAAATTCAAAAGGTAGTGTGGTTAAACAAATTAGTGTGTCGTGCACTTTAGTAATAAGTACATTACATTACAAATCATAATTATAAAATAAACTAAAACTAATGATATTTTCATTGTGCATACATATACTATAAATCACAATAGTTTTTTTTTTTTTTTTTTTTAAGTTGTTGGTCACAAA
>Ga0307510_10001402_pt1 | contig 26448 bp, 25 predicted proteins | sample 12_EM_MG_FD_207224 | JGI IMG/M metagenome (GOLD analysis project Ga0307510, IMG submission 207224) | Populus trichocarpa ectomycorrhiza microbial communities from riparian zone in the Pacific Northwest, United States - 12_EM | ecosystem: Host-associated > Plants > Roots > Unclassified | place... | reverse complement strand
AGAGACTACCAAAACATATTTAAAACAATTTTAGAAGGTGAGAAAGGAAAGGAAGCACCTTAATCAAGCTATAGAGCCCAGAATGGGCAGAGGAAGCAAATTTTTGAAGCAGAAGGGAGTGCCTTCCTGTTTGAGATGTGATGTGGCACCAGGTTTTACTGGGTCCTTGGGTTACCTGGGCACACCTGTGGTGTGCCATCACATGCACAAAAAATTCTTTCACGCTTTTTTGCTTATGTAAATTAAAATCATTCCAAAAAAGGGGTGGCAGGGAACCCCAAATCCAGAACCATCCTTTGTTAATTTATTGACTCCATTATGCCTTGTCTGAGTGGGAACACAAAACACATTGATCAGATTGCCCTTCCCCACTAACCCTCTGTCCACCACCTCCAGTATTCCTCTCTCACTGCCATTGAATCCCAAAAACACCATTCCTTCCCTACTTGTGATATGGTGGACCAGTCAGGATCATCTTGATTCCAAGAGCTTTTACAGTCTGCTGTGCAGGCTTATGAGAAAAAGGTGGGCATCACATTGGCCGACTCAAAAGATTCACTTGCTATGCAGATACAGCATTGCCACTCCATCGGTGACATTGCTACTTTTCTGCAAGGCCAAGTACAGGCCATCAATGATTCCCAACAACATGATAGGATCTTCAAGTTGATTAAGATTACTGTATCAATTTTATACCCAATTTCTTCTATCGTCTCTGTTGGCCAGGTGTGTTGGAAGGTGTGGATGGCCTGTTTTACATCTCTGACTGTTTGTACAGACATTGCTCCCACATGCAAAGGCGATACACGCTATTCTTGGTATCTTGTTGAAGGTATGTGTCATTCAAGAGTTCATTTCGATATCCTTCTGATGTCCAATTGAACCAGGCTGTCACGGACTGCCCCGCTTACTTAAACTTCTCTTTCCTATTTCGTCTTCTCGCTTCGCTCCGTTCCGTTTCCATCTGTGACTCCGGGCCGCTTTGCCTATCGCTTACTAAGTTACCTATGGACTGATCTCGCGTTTTCTAGAGACTTCCATACGATTCTATATGCTTCCATCTCATTCCTCTACCTTCTCGTAGCTTCTCTCGCCCGTGTATATAAACTGTACTCCATAGCATAGAACAGCTTTCTTAAGCTTGTTCTATTCGTGCAATCAGACTTTGACAGTCTCTTCTCACCTTGAATGCGTGCGGCTTCCGTCGAACGAACGTCTTTGCATTAGTCAGTTCAGCTGCTAATTGCCTTCTACTCTCCACGTCTCGAGATCACGTGCTAGTGTCTCGCTTGATTCCAAGTCACGTCTGACTTGTGTAATCTTCACTCATCATCGCTCTTGTCACGTGACGCAGCACGTGACCGAATTCCCCTTTGGGAACGACCCCCTCTCAGATTCCATCTTCGTAATCTCGCCCGAGATCCCCGAACCCTGAGATCCCCAGACTCGAACTGACACGGCGGTCTGACCATGACATTAGAACGAGCTTCTCCAACACTGAACAAACGATGACTTCGACTCCCTCTGGATCGAAGGAAAAACAGAAAACCCCCGAAGGACTGGGCATTCCCACAGATTGGCGTGTACGCACAATCGACCAACCAACAGAAGAATCACTAGCGGTGTTAGACCTCCCATTTGAAACAAAACCAGAAACCAAGGATACGGTTCCATCTGAATTCTCCAAACGCGTCTGCCACTTAGTTGGAGGACAAGACATCGTCATTAGAATAGACGGGAAAGAGGTATCCAAAAAAGCCCCTTTTACCGCCTATTACGCCTGTTACAAGGGAGCTCTTCTCGCCTTATCCAACGTCTATGGAGTCTGGTTCGAAATCCACCTTCGTGCAGGGAATACTTATGAATGTTTCCATCTGGCGCGACCCAGTCTCCAACTTAAAGACTTTCCGATGAAAGGAATCAACTATGCTCGACTTAGACTTACGAGCCTCCCAATCACTAGAGCCCCCTCCAGAGCGACATCTCCAGTCCGACTGGCTCCACTGGATGTTTCGGCAGTTACCCCACATGATGGGGATGTCTTCCACAAAACCAACCCCGATGATAGAGAAGCACCGGCCAGTAACACAAGTCGGTCTTCATCACCCGATCCCGAAGACCAACCCAAGCAAAAGTCCTTCGCAGGGTTTAGATCTTGGAGAATGCGTTCTTCACGAACGGCTAGACAACCGTCGAAACCTCCGCCACGCCGTCCTAGAGGAACGGGGGACGATCCATTCGGCCTCGACGATCTCTTGGATGAACCCGAGAGAACAAATGATAAAGGACGCCATCTGGAAGGCATCCATCCAGACAAATTCGAAGGAGATAGATCCAAGACTAGACAATTCCTGAATCAATTCAACAGGTTCATGTTGATGAATCGCAAAGCGGATATAGCCAAAGACCCTATCTCCAAGTGCATCTACTTCATGTCCCTCCTCGATGGAGAAAAGGTCAATGGATGGGTAGACATGGCCTTCAATTGGCTGGAAGAAATCGAGGCCGATCCCAGTCTCATCGATTGATTCTCCAACCCCTGGAAAATGATGGAAGAGAAGTTCAAAGTGTCCTTTACCAACTACGTGGAAAGGGAACGTGCCCAAGATCAACTCGGGAAACTGAGAATGACCGGAGATAATCTTGACAAGTATTTGGCAGCCTTTGAAACCCTTGGCAGTCGGGCAGAACTTAACCCCGACGATCCATCAAATCTACGAACATTTGCTCAAGGCCTTCCCCACCAGTTGGCCGACGCCTGTCTGGCTATGGAAAATCCAGACACATATGCACAATGGAGAGTGGCTGCTCAGCGACAACAGGTGATCTACCTGAAGAAGAAAGCGTTACACTCTGAGTATGGAACTTGCAATCCTACTCGAAACGCTGGTCAAAACCCTCAACAAAAGCAAAACTCAGGGTGGGTCTGGCGTCGCCCTGGGGGAAACGCAAACCCCAACAATCAAAATTGGCGCGGACAGGGAAATCGAGCACAACCCCCTTGTCCTCGTCTTCCTCCCCGAAACGATGATGCCATGGACCTCTCCGTGATTCGTAAAGCCACGACAGAGAAGGAAAAAGAGGAATATCGCCGCACAGGTCGATGCTTCCATTGCGGAAAGCAAGGTCACCTCGCACGTGACTGTCCTAGCAAACCTGCGCGCGCTCGTACCGTCCAAATAGAAGACGATCAAACAACCACCTTTAGCAACAACTCTTCCTTCGCACCAACCCCTTCCCTTGCTGCGCGAGTGGCCCGATTGACTGAAGAAGATCGTGGAGCGTTCATGGATGAAATGCGCTCCCTAGGAGAAGATATGGATTTTCTTGGCGCCTGAGTACTACGGCTCTTACTTGGGCGGTTCTGAATAGTTCTGGTTCTATGTACATAGCTCGAAATCATGCAATTCAAGTCCCCTTTCAGCTACGAACCAAAACGAAACAAGTCGATCAAAAGGCACTACTTGACTGTGGCGCCACTGAATGCTTCATCCACCCTAGGGCGGTGGAACGCCTCAAACTCATGACCAGGAAACTGACAAAACCCCGAAAAGTGCAGAATGTCGACAGCTCTCCTAACAAATCTGGAGAAATCCTCAAGGCCGTCGACCTTTCCGTCAACAATAATGGTCAGAAAGCCTCTCACCCCTTTTTCGTCGCCAACATAGGGCGCGACGACTTTATCCTAGGATATCCGTTCTTTGAAGCATCCAATCCCAATGTTGACTGGGCTGGTGGCCGTATCGAAGGATTTACAACAATATCTTCGACAAATGCCAGAATCTGGCAGCCTTCTCCAAAAGGAACAAAACAAAGAGACTCGACACCAGCCTGGGTATGATGTATCCCCAGGTGGGAAAAAGGCGACGAGATCTGGCTTCAAACCAAAATTGCCAAAACTACAGTGGCTCAACAGCTCGCGGAAGCTGCTACGGACAAGAAGAAGCGAACCTGGCAGGAACTGGTTCCAGAACGGTATCATCGTCATGGCAAGGTTTTCTCCGAAAAGGCGTCGGAGCATTTTCCGGACCGTCGTCCTTGGGACCACGCCATAGAACTAAAAGACAATGCCCCGACCTCTATCAACTGTAGGGTCTACCCACTGTCTCCTAAAGAGAAAGAAGAACAACGAGAGTTCCTCTCTCAAAATCTTTGCCTCGAACGGATCCGCCGCTCGAAGTCTCCCTACGCCAGTGGCTTCTTCCTAATTCGCAAGAAAGATGGCAAGTTTCACCCTGTACAAGATTATCGAAACTTGAACAAGTGGACCATTCCTAACAAATACCCACTCCCTTTGATCTCCAAGTTAATCTACAACCTCGCAGAGAAGTGGCTGTTCTCCAAGTTTGATATTCGCTGGGGCTACAACAACATTCGCATTAAGGAAGGCGATGAGTACAAAGCCGCCTTCAAGACCAGCGAAGGACTCTTTGAACCGATGGTTATGTTCTTCGGATTAACCAATTCCCCAGCTACCTTCCAGACGATGATGGACGACATCTTCCAAGAGGAAGTTGCACAGGGATGGCTTCGTATCTATATGGACGATATGATCATCGCCACCGAGGATGACGAAGTTCTCCATGAGCTCCGAGTCAACCACATCCTCAATAAACTTGCAAAGTTTGACCTGTTCCTCAAACCGGAGAAATGTAAATTTCACCAACGCGAAGTCGAGTACCTTGGAGTACTGATTGGCAATGGCTCTGTCAAGATGGACCCTGTTAAAGTTCAAGGCATCTCGGAATGGCCTACCCCTCTAACAGTCAAAGACGTGCGCAGCTTCTTGGGCTTTTGCAATTTCTATCGTGCGTTCATAAAAAACTTCTCCGATATTGCATGCCCCCTCAATAACCTCACTTGCAAAAATGAACAATTCATTTGGTCCAAAGAGTGCAACGACGCCTTCCTCCATCTCAAAGTGATCTGTAGTAGCTATCCAGTCCTCCGCACTCCGGATTGGTCCAAACAATTCGTTATGGAGACAGATGCGTCTGGCTATGCTCTTGGCATAGTCATTGCACAGGAGTTCGAAGACGGCATTCACCCTATTGCCTTTCACTCCAGAAGTCTCCTACCGGCTGAGAGGAACTACGACGCTCACGATAAGGAACTCGCCGCTGTGATTTTTGGGTTCAAGAGTGGTCGCCCCCTCTTTCTAGGCACCACGCACGCAATTCATGTCCGCACTGATCACAAGAATCTCCAGTATTTCTGCGACCCTCGGAAAATCACGGGCCGTCAAGCCCGGTGGATTGAATTCTTACAGGACTTCGACTACACTCTTGAGCACATTCCTGGGTCAACAAACACCGTGGCTGATTTGTTGTCACGAAGGAAAGACCTTAACAAGGGGGTAGATTCCAACGAACCTCATATCCTACTCCCTGATCACCTCTTCGCTCCGACAAATCCTATCGAGGTACACAAGATTTTTCTTGAAGACGATTCTGACCTGCGACGTGACATCCTACAAACCCTTCACGACTCTCCTGCTGCCGGCCATCCAGGCATTTCGAACACCTGGGAACTCGTCTGTGAACAATACGAAGGCCCTAGACTACGAGAATTTGTAGAACAATACGTAAAAGGGTGTGCACGTTGTCAAGAATCCAAAACTAACGTACACCGAACCAAAGCACCCCTACAACGTTTTGATACACCTGTTGAAGAAGGCCCTTTCCAATACGTATCGATGGATTTAATCACGGATCTCCCCAAATCACAAGGGTTCGATTCCATTCTCACGATCGTAGACCAAGGATGCTCCAAAGCAGCTAAATTCATTCCTTGTACCAAAACGATCGATGGGACAGGAGTAGCACTCGAATACTTGAAACACCTTGTGCCCTGGTTCGGACTTCCTAAACGAATCATCTCGGACCGTGATCCCCGATTCACTTCTGCATTCGCGAAAGAAATGTGCAAGGCTCTAGGTATTCAACAAAATCTATCCACAGCATTCCATCCCCATACCGATGGACAGACAGAGCGCATGAATGCGTGGATCGAACAATACTTGCGACCCTGGACTTCTGGACGACCCTCCGCTTGGAGTCAACTTCTCCCAGTCGCTGAATTCGCACATAACTCCTGGAAACACAACGTAGCGCGCAAATCCCCTCATGAACTTCTGATCGGAATCAAACCACAGGTGATTCTGAAACACCTAGAAGGACCTGTGCCTGCTGCGGAAACACGCCTGCGCTTCCTGGATGAATCTAGACAGCTGGCCCAGAAGCTTCTACAACACGTACAAAATCGCAAGGATAACAAGAAGCTGACGGAGATTAAAGAAGGTGACCAAGTCTGGCTAGAAGGACGTAATCTCTCTATCGCCGGCAATCGCAAACTTTCCCCAAAGCGATATGGCCCTTTCAAAGTCTTACAAAAGATAAGCCCCGTTGCAATGCGACTTGACCTTCCTCCATCGATGAAGATTCACAATGTGTTTCACACGGACCTCCTCCTACCATATAAGGAGACAGAACAATACGGCACGCCCTATACACGCCCCCCTCCGATCATCGATAGCGAAGAAGAGTATGAGATCGAGAACATTCTAGACGCATGGCGTTTCGGCAAGAAACGTAAACTCCAATACCTCGTGCACTGGAAAGGGTACCCTCATTCCGACGGCCAATGGGTTGATCACAAAGACCTTAACGCCCCAGATTCGCTAGCCGACTTCTATCTAACCAACTCCGCTTCAGCTGGATGACCAACAGTATAAAGACACCCTTAACGATCCCCAAAAATTCTCATCTCCCCATCGCTCTTCAAACTGGCTTCCCCCTATTCCATCTTTTATACCTTCGACGAACGCTTCCAACAGAACATTTTCAGCCTTCGCCGAGACCACAATGATCCCGCCAGACACCCCCTTAACCACTTAGTTCAAACCTGCTCAACGATCAACAATATGTCCGACGCCGCCTCCGCTATCTTCGTCCCGTCCCGCTCTGCTTCGCCCGCCAATGGTCGTGCTGGCAGCACTCCCTATGTAGTCACCTCTCCTCCCCCAGATAGCCCTACCGACTCCAAGGCGGCTTTGCCGCATCAAATGATGTTGGAACACGTGTCGACCATACTCGGGGTCGACATCGAAGAGGTCCGCCAACAATTCCCCACCAACCGCTCTCTCCTTCCCATCGATTGTTCCCCTCCACGCGCTTCCTCTCCAGTCTTTATACCGCCTGCTCCCTCGCCCCCGTTTATTCCAGGATCGCCCATCAGACCATATCCAGGGTCCGAGTTAGCTGAGTACAACGACCCTGATTTCCCCTCCGAACCACCTTCCGCTTCCTTCTCACCCCTAGTCCATTCATCCATGATCGTCGTCATGGCCGATGGAGTACAACTCAAAGACGACAAGGAATTCTGTCGTCCTTCCCCTCGCGTTCCTCTGGCCGATATAACGCCAATTCGCCAGGTTTCACATCCTCTTGGCGACACCACGGACTACGAGGAGCTGGCTATGGTCCTCTATCGACAAGTGTCAGACCAAGACGCAATAATCAAGGAGTTACAGGAAGCAGACAAGGAGAATCGCATACCGTCTCCTCCTACTCCTCAACCCAGCACTCATCCCGGGCCGGGCTGGCAGGACAACTTCGATGCCACAGGCACCCGACACCTCTTTGTCATTCCTCTAGGTGATGAGGACGTCATCGCCCCATTTATTCGTTATGACCTTCGCAATCCATTCCCCAAGCTCTTAGCCACTAACGGACGTCATTGCACCGTCCACTCTCGTCCTCTTCACGCCGTTCCCCAGACGTCTTGTGCCTCCCCGTTGTCACCACGCAACGAGTTGTTCTTTCACCCGGATCTCGAACTGACTTGGGGCGTGGACTGGGCCATCCTCTATGAGGACGACGCCACCTTAGCTGGGGAAGTCCAATACTTCCGCTCCCACAAAAAGGCTTGCGACCGCCTTGCCAAACGCATGGGACAACTCTGAGAGTCCCTGGAAATAGAGTGACAAGCCCTCTATCGTAGCTCGGCCCGTCTCACCGGTGCCAATGCCCTCGGACGCCTTCAGCGTCACATCGACTCCTCCCTCCACATTGCCCCTTCATTCTCCACCGCGCAGGTCAAGAAGATTCACGCTTCAATCCGCAATCGAGTCACCGAGGAGTGCACTCATCACCCGAAGGAGTGCATGTGGTGCGGCAAGGTAGGCCACACCATCGGTGACTGCTTCTGCATTGGCCTTTGTCGCCATTGCTCACGCCGAGGCCATATGGGAGTTGACTGTAAGGACCCTCACTGCATGTGTCTGGAGTACGGGGACTGCAAGGTCTACCCCACACACCCTCATTTCGAACGCAGGTACTGCGCCGCTGTTGACGACTGCGTTGACGTCTAAAGGACGTTAACAAGGGGGTAATGTCACGGACTGCCCCGCTTACTTAAACTTCTCTTTCCTATTTCGTCTTCTCGCTTCGCTCCGTTCCGTTTCCGTCCGTGACTCCGGGCCACTTTGCCCATCGCTTACTAAGTTACCTATGGACTGATCTTGCGTTTTCTAGAGACTTCCATACGATTCTATATGCTTCCATCTCGTTCCTCTACCTTCTTGTAGCTTCTCTCGCCCGTGTATATAAACTGTACTCCATAGCATAGAACAGCTTTCTTAAGCTTGTTCTATTCGTGCAATCAGACTTTGACAGTCTCTTCTCACCTTGAATGCGTGCGGCTTCCGTCGAACGAACGTCTTTGCATTAGTCAGTTCAGCTGCTAATTGCCTTCTACTCTCCACGTCTCAAGATCACGTGCTAGTGTCTTGCTCGATTCCAAGTCACGTCTGACTTGTGTAATCTTCACTTGTCATCGCTCTTGTCACGTGATGCAGCACGTGACCGAATTCCCCTTTGGGAATGACCCCCTCTCAGATTCCATCTTCGTAATCTCGCCCGAGATCCCCGAACCCCAAGATCCCCGGACTCGAACTGACACAGCGGTCTGACCGTGACACAGGCGGCCAACAGCGTAGTTACAAGTTGCAACGTACTTGCCAATATGCTCAAGTCAATCGAGCACTTTGTCAACCATCTCAGAATATATGTAGAGGCATCTCACACCATGCCTGCAGTGGACGAGATGGTGGTCAAGTTGATGGTAGAGCTGATCTCCATGCTCGTTCTAGTGACTGGAAAACTCAAGAAGCAACTATTGTGTGAGTCGTTTCTTGCTAATGTGCTACCTTACTCAGCACGACGCAGTCAAATGGATAAGGAATTTCTTCAGAGTCAAGGACATCAATGCTGCACAACAGAAGCTCAAGGGACTCCTGCAAGAAGAGGACCAGGCTGTCGGAGCTCAGACTCTCAAGGTTGTCAATGGTGAGTGAACTTGGGCTATAATCTGCCATATATTGAATATACAGTATGTCTACCCCTAGGCAGCCAATCAGCCCTCAGTACATTTAACATTTTGTGTTGGCAAACTAGTTCTGTGTCTGACCAAGCACTAGATCAAATGAAACATCAGTTATCTAACTTTGGCCAACACCTGGGATCGCTGAGGTACTCTGACAGGTGATGAGTTACTACATGACATTCAAAAATGGCTCTCTCCCCCCAATCCTTGGAAAAATCATAACATCGCCCGCAAATCACGGCATAGCGATACCGGTGGGTGGTTAGTTAAGGGCGAGACACTCTCAGAATGGAAGGACTCTGGACCGAGTTCACTACTGTGGATTAACGGTAAACATCAGTTGCTGCCAGCCAAGTACTCACATTTTCGCGTAAAGACTGATGGTTTCCCCCTTTTGTAGTGGGCACCAGAAAGAGCATCCTTTGGTGAGAGAACCACTTCATAAATGATTTTCTCGAGGACTTACAGTGCTGGCTAGTTCTGCAGTCATCAAGGAAATCAAGACTATACAGAAATCTGGGCCTGCATCTCTTGCAATGTATGACTATGACTTCAGGGAGGACAAAAAGAAGGGCCTCCATGGGATACTCTCTTCCATTCTGTTCCAACTTTGTGGCCAGTCTGATTCCTACCATAGTATCCTTTCCACCTTCTATTCAATACACCTCGATGGTGCACAAAGACCCAGTGACGACAAACTTATTCATTGTTTAATTGATTTGTCGAAACTCTCAGGGTCACAACCAATTTATCTGATCGTAGATGCTTTGGACAAATGTCCAAGCACATCTTCTCTATCATCCCCATGCACAAAGCTCCTATTGCTTCTGGAGGACCTTGTCAAGGCACAGCTCCCAAACCTGCGCATATGTGTTACAAGTCAACCTGAGATTGACATAAAGGTTATCTTAGAGCCCCTAGCATTCCTCTCTGTTTCATTACACAACACAAGTGGACAGCAGAAGGACATCAAGGATTATATCGTGTCAGTCATTAACACAAATAAAAAGATACAAGACTGGAATTCACAACACAAGCAACTTGTGGTTGATGCACTGACAAGAAAAGCTGGCAGGATGTAAGGTTTTTATATCTTATTTGTTTACTGCTCTGACTGGCACCTTTCTTGTAGGTTCAGATGGGTGCATTGCCAACTCAAATACCTTGCCAACTGCCCCCTGGGACACATCCAACATGCTCTGGATGAATTACCAGCGACACTCAACAAGACATATGAACGCACCTTGCAAGAGATCAATGGCACGGACTTGGAATATGCACCACAGCTCCTTCTCTGTGTTGCAGTTGCTTACCGCCCACTCCGAGTTGAAGAATTGGCAGAAATTCTTGCATTTGATTTCAAGGGACCAATTCTGGCATTTCGCAAAGAGTGTCACCCAAAAAACCTGGTAGAAACGGTGTTATCCACCTTCTCCACATTACTGTCTGTTGTCGAAGATCGGGATTCCCAAGTTGTACAAGTTGCCCATTTCTCAGTCTCAGAGTTCTTGACATCTACCCGCTTTGCTGAAAGACGCAACTCTATCTCCAACCGTTACCACATTTCCATGACACCAGCTCATACTGTCATAACCCAAGCATGTCTGGGTATGCTATTGCACCTAGATCAAACCATCACCAGTGTCACCTTAACCTGATTTCCACTTGCCGGTTATGCTGCCAAGTACTGGTTTGAGCATGCCCATTTTGAAGGTGTGTCACAAAAGGCAGAGGAAGGCATGAAACAACTTTTTGACCGAACGAAACCATATCTTTCCATCTGGCTCTGGATACATGACCCAACAAAATACTCACAGCAGCAATGTAAAGTGGCCAAAGGGCCATTTCCACTGCATGGAACCCCTTTACACTATGCTGCTTTTTGTGGCCTACATGGCATTGCAGAGATCATGGCCACCGAGTACCCAGATGATATGAATTCTCAGAGTTTTGATGACACATCAACGCCCTTACATCTGACATCAAGGAAGGGACATGTAGATGTGGTACACATGCTCATCGAGTGCGGCGCTGACATGTCAGCCCAGGACGAAGTTGGGAGGACTCCACTACATTTGGCATCGTCCCAAGGTCACATGCATGTGGCACAGAAGCTCGTGGAGTGTGGTGCTGATGTGTCAGCCCAGGACGAGGATGAGAGTACTCTGCTGCATTTGGCATTGTCTGTCATGGACTGTCCTGCTTACCTAACCTTCTCCTTCCTATTTCGTTTCTCATTCTGTTTCCGTCCATGACTCTGGGCTGCTTTGCCCATTGCTTACTAAGTTACCTATAGACTGTTCTTGCGTTGTCTAGAGACTTCCATATGATTCCATATGCTTCCATCTTGTTCCATAGCCTTCCATGGCTTTCTCTTGCCTTCCAGTAGCTTCTACCTGTACTTGTATAAATACTGTACTTTGTAGCATAGAACAGCTTTCCTAAGCTCGTTCTATTTGTGCAATCAGACTTTGATAGTCTCTTCTCACTTGTGAACGCGTGTGGCTTCCCTCGAACGAACCCCTCTAGCATTAGTCAGCTCTGCTGCTAATTGCCTTTGACTCTCTACGTCTTGAGATCACATGCTAGTGTCTCGCTCGATTCCAAGTCACATCTGACTTGTGTAATCTTCACTTGTCACCCTCTTTATCACGTGATGTCTTACATGACTGATTTCCCTTCTGGGAACAACCCCTCTCTGAAATCCATCTTCATAATCTCGTCCGAGATCCCCGAACCCCAAGAACCCCAACTTGATCTGACACGGTGGTCTGACCATGACATTAGAACGAGCTTCTCCTTACAATGAACTAATGATGACTTCGACCCCCTCTGGATCGAAAGAAAAACAGAAGACCCCCAAAGGTCTAGGCATCCCAACAGATTGGTGTGTTTGCGCAATCAATCACCCCACAGAAGAGTCGCTGGCTGTACTCAATCTTCCATTCAAAACAAAACCTGAAACTAAGGATACAGTCCCATCTGAGTTTACAGAAAGAATCCGCCACCTAGTTGGAGGACAGTCAATTGACGTCCACATTGATGGAAAGGAAGTTGCCAAGAAAGCACCATTTACAGCTTACTATGCTTGCTATAAAGGAGCTCTCCTTGCCCTCTTGAACATCTTCAGAGTCTGGTTCGAAATCTGACTTCGAGCAGGAAACACATACAAATGTTTCTGTCTTGCACGGCCTAGTCTCCAACTAAAGGATTTTCCCCTGAAGGGAATCAATTATGCTTGACTTCGACTCACAAGTCTCCCCATCACTTGAGCTCCTTCCCAAGCTACTTCACCTATTTGACTCACCCCACTTGATACTTCAGGAGTCATACCACACAATGGAGATGTCTTTCACAAGACCAACCCTGACAATAGAGAGGCACCAGCCAGCGACACAAGTCAATCAAACTCACCTGAGCCAGAGAATCACCCTGAACGTAAATCCTTTGCAGGATTCAGTTTGTGGAGGATGCGATCCTCTCAAACAGCCCAACAGCCATCTAGGCCTCCTCCACACCACCCCAGAGGCACTGGAGATGATCCATTTGGTCTTGATGACCTTCTGGACGAACCTGAACGAACAAATGATAAGGGACATTGTCTAGAGGGAATTCACCCAGACAAGTTTGAAGGCGATCGATCTAAGACCAGATGATTCCTAAACCAATTCAACAGGTTCATGCTCATGAATTGCAAGGCAGATATCGCCAAAGACCCCATCTCCAAATGCATTTACTTCATGTCACTCCTTGATGGAGAAAAAGTAAATGGATGGGTCGATATGGCCTTCAACTGGCTTGAAGAAATCGAAGCCAATCCAAGTCTCATCAATCGATTCTCTAATCCCTGGAAAATGATGGAAGAGAAGTTCAAAGTGTCCTTTACCGACTATGCAGAAAGAGAACGCGCCCAGGATCAACTTGGGAAGCTGAGAATGACTGGAGATAATCTTGATAAGTACTTAGCCTTGTTTAAGACCCTTGGGAATCATGCAGAACTCAATCCCAATGACCCTTCCAATCTGCGCACCTTCGCTCAAGGACTCCTGTGACAACTGGCCGATGCCTGCCTCACTATGGAGAACCCCAACACCTATGAACAATGGAAGGCAGCAGCCCAATGACAACAGGTAATTTACCTGAAAAAGAAAGCACTACACTCTGAGTATGGAACTTGTAATCCTGCTCAAAGTGCAGGACAGAATCTACAACAGAAACCGAATTCAGGATGGGTCTGGCGTTGCCCCAGAGGGAACTCTAACCCCAGCAATCAGAATTGGTGTGGCCAAGGGAATCGCGCACAACCCCCATGCCCACGTCTTCCTCCTCAAAATGATGATGCCATAGACACTTCCGTAGTCCACAAGGCCACTACAGAGAAAGAAAAGGAAGAATATCATCGTACTGGTCGATGCTTCCACTGTGGAAAACAAGGTCACCTCGCACGCGACTGTCCCAGCAAACCAGCCCATGCTCGAACTGTCCAAATAGAAGACAGTCAATCGACCACCTCAAGCGATAACTCTTCCTTTGCTCCCACCACGTCCCTCACTGCGTGAGTGGCACGCTTAACCAAGGAAGATCATGGAGCATTCATGGATGAAATGCACTCCCTAGGAGAAGATATGGATTTTCTTGGCACCTGAGTACTACAGCTCTTACTCAGGCAGTTCTGAATAGTTCTGGTTCTATGTATATAGCTCGAAATCATGCAATTCAAGTCCCCTTTCAGCTACGAACCAAGACGAAACAAGTCGATCAAAAGGTGCTACTTGACTGTGGCGCCACAGAATGTTTTATTCATCCACGAGCAGTGGAACGTCTCAGACTAGTAACAAGGAAGCTTGTCAAACCTTGGAAGGTACAAAACGTCGATGGCACTCCAAATAAATCCGGTGAAATTCTAGAAGCTGTTGACCTCTTGGTTAACAACAATGGCCAAAAAGCCTCTCATGCCTTTTTCGTCGCCAATATCGGACGTGATGACTTTATCCTGGGTTATCCATTCTTCAAAGCATCCAATCCAAATGTTGACTGGAATGCAGGTTGCATCGAAGGATTCACAACAATCTCTTCTTCGAATGCGAGCACTTGGCAACCCCCTCTTAAAGGAACCAAAAGGCAAGATTCGACCCCAGCATGGGTATGATGCATTCCTGGGTGGGAAGAAGGTGACGAAATCTGGCTTCAGACCAGGGTCGCTAAAACCACCATAGCACAGCAACTTGCTGAAGCAGCTACAGACAAGAAGAAGCGTACTTGGCAGGAAATAGTTCCAGAACGGTACCACCATCATGGCAAAGTCTTCTCTGAAGAAGCCTCCGAACGATTCCCTGATCGTAGGCCTTGGGATCATGCTATAGAACTTAAGGATGACACCCCCACCTCTATTAACTGTTGCGTCTATCCCCTATCTCCTAAAGAGAAGGAGGAACAACGTGAATTCCTCTCTCAAAACCTACATCTTCAACGAATTCGTCGTTCAAAGTCCCCTTATGCCAGTGGCTTCTTCCTGATTTGAAAGAAAGATGGCAAATTCCATCCAGTACAAGACTATAGGAACTTGAACAAATGGACAATTCCTAACAAATATCCATTGCCACTTATTTCTGAACTTATCTACAACTTGGCAGAGAAATGCCTTTTCTCTAAGTTCAACATTCGCTGGGGATATAACAACATCTGCATCAAGGAAGGCGATGAATACAAAGCCGCCTTCAAAACTAGCAAAGGTCTCTTCGAACCAACTGTGATGTTCTTCAGCTTGACCAACTCCCTGGCCACTTTTCAAACAATGATGGATGACATTTTCCAAGAAGAGGTTGCACAAGGATGGCTTCACATCTATATGGACGACATGATCATCGCCACCGAAGATGACAAAGTCCTCCATGAACTCTGGGTCAACCACATTTTGGACAAGCTTGAGAAGTTCAACCTATTTCTTAAACCAGAGAAATGCAGGTTCCCCCAGCACGAAGTTGAATACCTTGGGGTGCTCATTGGCAACAGCTCGGTCAAGATGGACCCCATCAAGGTTCAAGGCATCTCTGAATGGCCCACTCCACTAACAGTCAAGGATGTGCAAAGCTTCTTGGGCTTCTGCAACTTCTATAGAGCATTCATTAAGAACTTCTCTGACATCGCGCGCCCCCTCAACGACCTCACTTGCAAAAATGAACAGTTTATTTGGTCGAAAGAGTGCAACGATGCCTTCCTCCGTCTCAAGGAAGTCTGTAGTAGTTACCCAGTGCTCCGTACACCCAACTGGTCCAAACAATTCATCATGGAAACTGACGCGTCAGGCTATGCCCTTGGAGTGGTCATCACACAAGAATTCGAAGACAGAGTCCATCCTATCGCCTTCCACTCCAGAAGTCTCCTACCAGCCGAAAAGAACTACAATGCTCATGACAAGGAACGTGCTGCTGTCATCTTTGGTTTCAAATGTGGTCGCCCCTGTTTTTGGGTGCCACGCACACAATTCGTGTTCGCACTGACCACAAAAACCTCCAGTATTTCCATGACCCCAGAAAGATCACCAGTTGTCAAGCTCAGTGGATCGAATTCCTTCAAGATTTCGACTACACCTTGGAGCACATTCCTGGGTTGACAAACACTGTGGCTGATTTGTTGTCACGAAGAAAGGACCTTAACAAGGGGGTGGATTCCAATGAACCTCGCATCCTACTTCCCAACCATCTCTTCGCTCCTACAAATCCCATTGAGGTACACAAAATCTTTCTTGAAGATGATCCCAACCTTCAACATGACATCCTACAAACCCTCCATGACTCTCCCGCTGCTGGGCACCCAGGCATTTCAAACACTTGGGAACTTGTCTGCGAACAATACAAGGGCCCTAGACTCTGAGAATTTGTAGAACAATATGTAAAAGGGTGTGCACACTGTCAAGAATCCAAGACCAACGTGCATTGATCAAAAGCACCCTTACAACGTTTTGATACACCCGTCGAAGAAGGCCCCTTCCAATACATATCGATGGATTTGATCATGGACCTTCCCAAATCACAAGGCTTCGATTCTATCCTCACAATTGTGGATCAAGGATGCTCCAAAGCAGCTAAATTCATTCCATGCACCAAAACAATCAATGGAACAGGGGTAGCACTCAAGTATCTGAAACACCTTGTGCCTTGGTTTGGACTTCCTAAACGGATCATTTCGGACCATGATCCCCAGTTCACCTCTGCATTTGCAAAAGAAATGTGCAAGGCCTTAGGAATTCAACAGAACCTATCCACAGCCTTCCACCCTCATACTGACGGACAGACAGAGCGTATGAATGCGTGGATCAAGCAGTACTTACGACCTTGGACATCAGGGAAACCCTCAGCTTGGAGTCAACTTCTCCCTATTGCAGAGTTTGTGCATAACTCTTGGAAACATGACATAGCATGCAAGTCCCCTCATGAGCTCCTGATTGGAATCAAACCACAGGTGATCCTGAAACATCTAGAAGGACCTGTGCCTGCTGCAGAAACATGCTTGCACCTCCTGGATGAGTCTAGACAATCGGCCCAGAAACTTCTACAGAACGTATAAAGCCACAAGGACAACAAGAAACTAATGGAGATTAAGGAAGGCGATCAAGTCTGGTTAGAAGGCCGCAATCTTTCTATCGCCAGTAATCGCAAACTCTCCCCAAAACGATATGGACCCTTCACAGTTTCACAAAAGATAAGCCCAGTTGCAATGCGTCTTGATCTCCCGATATCAATGAAGATCCACAATGTGTTTCACATGGATCTCCTCCTTCCATATAAGGAGATGGAACAATATGGCATGCCCTACACACGCCCCCCTCCAATCATCGATAGTGAAGAGGAGTACAAGATCAAGAACATTCTAGAAGCACAGCGTTTTGGCAAGAAACGTAAACTTCAATACCTTGTGCACTGGAAAGGGTACCCTCATTCTGATGACCAATGGATCAATCACAAAGACTTGAATGCCCCAGATTTGTTAGCAGACTTTTATCTTTCCAACTCCGCTACAGCTGGACGACCAGCAGTATAAAGAACACCCTCAAACTCCCAATCAATTCTCATCCCCACTCTCATCTTTGAACTGGCTTCTCCCTACTCCATCTTCTACAACTTCGATGAATGCTTCAATCAATACCTTTTCAGCCTTCACCCCACTGAAGAAGTCACTCACCCCCTGTGCCATCTTGTCCAAGTTTGTTCTACAATCAATAACATGTCTGACGCCACCTCAGCCAGCTTTGTCCCTTCCTGCTCTTCCTCTCCAACCAATGATCGTGCTGGCAGCACTCCCTACGTCGTTGCCTCTCCTCCTCTGGATAGTCCCACTAACTCTGAGGCGGCCTGGCCCCACCAGATGATGCTCAAGCATGTTGCAGTCATGCTTGGGGCTGACATTGAGGAAGTCCGTCGCCATTTCCCCACCAATCGCTCCCTTCTCCCCATTGACGTCCCCCCTTCTTGCCCTCTGTCACCAAACATTGCCATTCCCTCCTCTCCCACTCTCTAGTACCCTGGTACAGAACTGGAGCATTACATTGATCCCTTGTACCCCAATAGTCCTCTGTCAGTATCCCCATCTTCCCCCATTGATCCTTCAACGTTAGTTATCATTGCTGACAGAGAACAATATAAGAACAAAGAAGAATGGGAGAACCGCGTCGAGCACAGCCCTCAACTTCGCCACCCATCACCTCGAGTCCCCCTTGCCGATATAACGCCTATTCATCAGGTGTCCCATCCATTAGCGGACACAATGGACTACGAAGAAATGGCGATGGTCCTCTATCGACAGGTCTCAGACCAGGATGCAAGGATTAAAGAGTTAATGGAGAATAAGGAAAACCAGGTGCCTTCAGTTGAAGAATCCCAGCCCAGTATGCACCCAGGTCCTGGCTGGCAGGACAACTTTGATGCCACTGGAACTTGCCACCTCTTTGTTATCCCCCTGGGAGATGAAAACATCATCACCCCTTTCATCTGCTATGACCTCCGCAACCCCTTCCCCAAGCTCTTAGCCACTAACGGACGCTACTGTGTCATCCACTCATGCCCCCTTTACGCTGCTCCCCAAACCTCTCACGCCTCTCCATTGTCGCCCTGCAATGAGTTGTTCTTCCACCCCAACTTAGAGCTGACTAGGGGCATGGACTGGGCCATCCTCTACAAGGATGATCCTACTCTGGCCAGTGAGGTCCAATACTTCTGCTTGCACAAAAAGGCTTGCGATCACCTCGCGAAGCGCATGGGACAACTCTGTGAGTTGCTAGAGGTAGAGAGACAAGCCCTCTATTGCAGCTCAGCTCGCCTCACTGGCGCCAATGCTCTCGGATGCCTCCAGCGTCACATCAATTCCTCTCTCCACCTTGCCCCCTCCTTCTCTACTGCGCGGGTCAAGAAGATCCACGCCTCAGTCTGCAATCATGTCACCGAGGAGCATGCTTGTCATCCCAAGGAGTGTATGTGGTGTGGCAAGGTAGGCCACACCATCAATGACTGCTTCTGCATTGGTCTCTGTCGCCACTGTTCGCACCGCAGTCACACTGGAGTAGATTGTAAGGACCCCCACTGCATGTGTCTGGAGTATGGGGACTGTAAGGTCTACCCCACTCATCCCAACTTCGAGCGCGGTTATTGCGCTGCCGTAGATGACTGCATTGACATCTAAAGGACGTTAACAAGGGGGTAATGTCACGGACTGTCCCGCTTACCTAACCTTCTCCTTCCTATTTCGTTTCTCGTTCCATTTCTGTCCATGACTCCGGGCTGCTTTGCCCGTCGCTTACTAAGTTACCTATGGACTGTTCTTGCATTGTCTAGAGACTTCCATATGATTCCATATGCTTCCATCTTGTTCCATAGCCTTCCATGGCTTTCTCTTGCCTTCCAGTAGCTTCCACCTGTACTTGTATAAATACTGTACTTTGTAGCATAGAACGGCTTTCCTAAGCTTGTTCTATTTGTGCAATCAGACTTTGATAGTCTCTTCTCACTTGTGAATGCATGTGGCTTCCCTCAAACGAACCCCTCTAGCATTAGTCAGCTCTGCTGCTAATTGCCTTTGACTCTCTACGTCTCAAGATCATGTGCTAGTGTCTTGCTCAATTCCAAGTCACATCTGACTTGTGTAATCTTCACTCGTCACCCTCTTTATCACGTGACGTCTCATGTGACTGATTTCCCTTCTGGGAATGACCCCTCTCTGAAATCCATCTTCATAATCTCGTCTGAGATCCCCGAACCCCGAGAACCCCGACATGATCTGACATGGTGGTCTGACTGTGACATTGTCCAAGGGTCACATAGATCTGGCACAGATGGTAGTAGAGTGCGGCACCAATGTGTCAACCCAGGACAAGGATGGGAGGACTCCGCTCCATTTGGTGTTGTCCAATGGTCACATGGATGTGGTACAGATGCTCATGGAGCGCGGCGCAGATATCTCAACCCAGGATGAGGTCAGGAGGAGTCCACTGCATCTGGCATTGTCCATGGGCTACGTGGATGTGGTACAGATGCTCATGGAGTGTGGCACCAATGTGGCAACCCAAACCACAGACGGGTGGACCACACTACATTCAGCATCCAGCCAGGGTCATGTTGACGTCGTACAGATGCTCATAGAGCATGGCGCCAACATCTCAATCCAGACCAAGGAAGGGTGGACTGCACTGCATTCAGTGTCTAGCCAGGGTCATGTGGATGTGGCACGGATGTTCATAGAGCATAGCACAGACATCTCTCCCCAGGTCAAGGACGGGCAGACTCCACTGCATTTGGCTTTGAGCAATGGTCATATGGATATGACATTAATACTCATGGAGCACGGTGCCGATGTATCAGCCAAGGATGAGGATAGGAGGACCCCGCTGCATTTGGCATCCACCAAGGGCCATGTGGGTGTGGTGCAGATGCTCATGGAGCATGGCACAGACATGTCAGCCAAGACCAAGGACGGTTGGACTCCACTGCATTTGGCATCTAGCAGGGGTCATATGGGTGTGGCACAGATACTTGTGGGGAGCAGGGCAGACGTGTCAGCCCAGGACAAGGATGGGAGGACCCCACTGCATCCGGCGTCCAGCAAGGGTCACATTGAGGGTACAGATGCTCGTGGAGCACAGTGCCAATGTGTCAGCCCATACCAAGGACGGGAGGACTCTGTTATATTGGGCATCCAGCAAGGGTCACGTGGGTGTGGTGTAGATGCTTGTGGATCGCGGCGCCAACATCTCAGTCGAGGATGAGGACGGGCAGACCCCACTGAATTTGGCACTGTCGAAGGGTCATGTGGATGTAGTGCAAATCCTCATGGAGCGCAGCACCGATGTGTTAACCCAGACCAAGGACAGGTGGACTCTGCTGCATTCAGTGTCCAGCCAGGGTTATGTGGATGTGGTACAGATGCTCATAGAGCATGGCACTGACATGTCAGCCCAGGCCCAGGACGGGTGGACTCCACTGCATTTGGCATTGTTCAAGGGTCATGTGGCTGTGGCACAGATGCTCATGGAGTGCAGTGCTGATGTGTCAGCTCAGGTCAAGGACGGGTGGACCCCACTGCATTTGGCATTGTTTAAGGGTCATGTGGATGTGGCACTGTGCACCAACGTGTCATCCCAGGTCAAGGACGGGTGGACCCCGCTGCATCTGGCGTCCAGCCAGGGTCACATGAATGTGGTACGAATGCTCATAGTTCACCATGCCAAAGTGTCATCCCAGGCCAAGGATGGGTGGACCCCACTGCATTTGGCATCCAGCCAGGGTCGCATTGATGTGGTACAGATACTTGTGGAACACAATGCCAGAGTGTCAGCCCAGGACAAAGATGGGTACACCCCGCTGCATTTGGCATCAGGCCAGGGTCACATAGATGTGGCACGGATGCTTGTGGATTGCAAAGCCAATGTGTCAGCCCGGGCCAAGGACTGGTGGACCACATTGCATTCAGCATCCAGCCAGGGTCATGTGGATGTGGCACGGCTACTCATGAGGCAGAGGCACAGTGCTGATGAGTCAGCCCAGGACAAGGCCGGGCGGACCCCACTGCATTTAGCATCTAGCCAGGGTCATGTAGATGTGGCATGGATGCTCGTGGGGTGGGGCGCCGATGTGGCAGCCCAGGATGAGGATGGGTGGACCCCGCTGCATTTGGCGTCCAGCCAGGGCCACATGGATGTGGTACAGATGCTCATGGAGTGCGATGCCGGTGTGTCAGCCCAGGCAAATGACGGGTGGACCCTGCTGCATTCTGCATCCAGCAAAGGTCATGTAGATGTGGCACAGGTGCTCGTGGAGGGTGGTGCCGATGTGTCAGCCCAGGACAAAGAGAGGTGTACCCTGTTGCATTTGGCATCCAGCCAGGGCCACTTGGATGTGGTACAGATGCTCATGGAGTGCAGCGCCAACGTGTCAGCCCAGGCCAAGGATGGGTGGACCCCGCTGCATTCAGCATCCAGCCAGGGTCATGTGGATGCAGCACGGATGCTTGTGGAACGCAGTGCCAATGTGTCATCCCAGGACAAGGATGGGTGGACCCCACTGCATCAGGCGTTGGACAAGGGTCATGTGGATGTGGCATGGATGCTCTTGGGGCATGGCGCCGATGTGTCAGCACAGGCTGAGGACGGGAGGACTCTGCTGCAATTAGTGTCTAGGAATGGTCGTGTGGATGTGGATGCTCGTGGGGTGCGGTGCTGATGATCAATGAGCCCATGTAATTCGATAGTCATAGTTAAAGAAAAAAGCAGTCTATGAATGCACTTCAGAGGGGTTTGAACATGCAGAACACCCCACCATTAGAGACATCACATGCATCACCATCACCATTGAGGGATTTAGGCCCCTTTGAGTATGGGGTCTGGGTTCTACTACTTATTGATTATGCCTAGGATATTCCGTTGGAAGCTGCCTGGTCCTCTAGATCTTTGTCAAGTCTCAGCACTGTCTCAGCCTTTCTGTGTTCCCATGATTAAAGCATGACAATGACCATACTGAGGCTCCATCGCTCCATCTGTCATCAAGGTAATGTGAGAACCACAAACAATCAGATGGAAACTTTCAACTTTATGAAAGCAAAACTTCCTGCTGCTTCCACTGCATGCGACAATACCTCCACTCCATTTTCAGACATTGCTTGAATTTTCCATTACCTTACCCTGCTATTTTTTTCCATGCAGCTCACAGATGCGGAGTGCCCGGTCCTAAAATTTGCCATTTGCATTGGAAATGGCCAATGATATCAGTTTGAACAGGTCCCCATTGATGTGCTTAATCCTGTCATCCCAGTGGCAAGTGGTAACTCGAGAGATGATGCATCGATGGTGCATCGATGATGAATGAATAAAGGAAAATCTCCAGCTGCCCGGGCTTCATGACTTCAATTTAAGCCGGGCCGTGTGAGTAACTGTCCTCTCAACTGCGCGTTGCCATGCTATTTACGACAAGGTTGGATCCAGGATTCAAAGAGTGATGGAAAGAGTGGCAGACCCTATGAGTTAGCTAATCAAGCTTAATCAGGAGTCAATGCTAGGACTGGCTGGACGACAGCAGACGCAGTGATGGCGACATAATTCGCAGAAACCCGATGTACCCTTCAGAATGCAAACATTTTTTATGGCTTCTATCAAGTATACAAAACACGAAATCCCCTTCATATCCTTTGCTGGTGCTACTGTAGTATGGTGGCCCAGTGAGCAAGTCCCCAGACACACTCCGTACACCTGCCAACCGAGAACTTCAACGGCCCATTGCACGAGCTCTGTGACCGCAATCTGCGTCTCTACCTCTACCACCGTCTCTCATTTGATGTACCCCCCATCGCCATCCTCATTGCGCTATGACCCGCTTATGCTCGACCCCATCCCCAGCGTGGCACGGACTGACGCTTCCGATAATGGTGCGTCAAACGTCACGCTCAGGCTGGTGCCAGGGCGAGAAACGTCATGGTGCGCAGCGGCCTTTTGGCATGGGCTTGTCAGAGCCTATAGGCCAGTTGATCGGCGAAGGGAGTTTGTGGTGGGGTGGGAGCATGTGTCATTTTTTTCGTTAGCAGTTTCGTTGTGCGGGAACCATCAGGAAAAGCCTCCCATGATAATTACAGATAATCCGCGTTAGCAAGGCTAAGCGAGCTAGGCCCACACCAAAATAGGAAGATAGGCGCCAGATACATACTATATTAGGAAGTTTGTGACAGCATTATCGCAGATTATCATGGGAGGTTTTTCCTGATGACGTTGGGGAGATGAGGACGAACTGGTTGTCCACATGAGTTGATCGTGGGAATGCCGGGGTGTCTCCATCAGGATGCGACCGCTGAAGGGGGACGATTGTCGTGGTAGCAATGAAGAAAAGGAAGCGTCAAAACGACGTTTTTATGATTTGTGTGGGGAGTATGGCATGGAGGCTGGGGGAAAGGTTCGGTTGTTTGGGGGAATAAAAAATAAACGAATTGTCGCACATTAGCCCTCCAATCGCGCAATGCCGTCTGCGGATCCACCTTGTACGTGTCAGATTGACTGACTTTGCCCTCCGCAGAAAGGTGAATTTAAGCAACCGTACGGGTGGGCGGTTTCAGAGCAGAGGACGATGAGCAGGCGCGAACGAACGACTGGGCAAAACAGGACACGTACCCATGCGTCCGCGCGTAACTTTTCTATCGCGAGGTTGACGGCGAGTTGGTAATATGCTCGCGCCGCAAAACGTCTCGATGACCTGTCCCTTCCCAAGAAAAGCTTGAACAGATAGTACAAGTGTCTTTGTTTTGGAGGGAAGCGTTCGAGGGGATCATGAATGATGAATGACGATGGACCAACAGAGAGAAGGGAGGGAGGAGCAGGGCTAGCGCCTTACGGGTCCGTGAACAGGATATCTAACGCGCCGAGAGTCCAGCGCATCATGTGTAAATGCAGGTACCTCCGTGCCGGGAGGATTCCCCATGTGAGGGGATCGTCAAGCCTAGAAGGGTCGCATCTACAACCACATATAAGCATTATACAAGTCGGGCGCTGGGCCCTGACCGTGTGCAAGACAGCAGCGATGTATAAAAGAAATGGCGCACATCGAGAGAGGGTTACAGACTTGAGAAGCCGCCTATGAGAAACAACTTTAGCCTTGGCTCTCGTGGTGAGAAATAGGACCTTGAGTCTCACCCGTGACGATGCCCTGTCCGTGGTTTCTCTCTGAGCTGTTTAACGCGTCGAGGAGGTAAGGCAGGCCGCCGACGGAGATGGAAAAGAGACCAGAATTGAGGTATGCTTTGCATGTGAGCTCGATAGCAGCGACTGTCACCTCCTTCGCCTAGAGAACATGAGACGAAGGAAACAAAAAAAAAAAAAAGACGCGTTGGCATACCTCGCCCTACATAGCTTGCAAAATTGAGACTATCGAAGGGATTCGGGGAGGGCTTAAATTGGGACCCATAAAATGGATAATTTCGACTGGAAGGGCGCATAGAATATCGAAGTCCACCAAGGGAGCCATACAAGTGGATGTTCAACGTTCAACGTTCAACACCGAATGAAACATTGTAGGATCGATGACACACCCTAAAGCTTAAAGCTTAAAAGGCAGCTGGCCCACGGGACTTCATCCACCCCCTAACCGCAAAGCGACACGATCGGATGCTAGGCTACAACAATCCTATGTTGTGCGAAAAGTCGATGATGCGGGGAGTCAGCTGAGGTGGATAAGTGAGCCAGGGATTGAGTCTGTATCAGATTTAAAGCAGCTTGAACATCACGAGCGACTCACCAACGGTTTTTCAGGGTCGGTTCTCACCTTATTTCCTTTTCTCCGAACCAGGAAATTCTAGGATTGTCAAGGACCGATGCGGGCGAGGAGAGAATTTGTCAGGGTGATGGTGCATATGATTCTGAGGGTGTTGAGGATGAGGTGTGTAGATTGCGATTGTCTGGCCTCGAATATGGCCCGCTTTGAAATCATGAGCGAGATTGATATTGACGGAGTCGTCCCAAACGCGCCTAGACCAGCGAGATGCGGAGGGTCAAGGAACCGAATGAGGGTGAATCCACACCGACTGGAACACACTTTCACCTTCAAACCCATAATGGTAGATGGCCTTCTTCAACTCGAGCGCATTGCTGCACTGCGAACTGCAGCAGAAGACTGAGCTGGGAGTACTGGTGATCTAGCCTCCTTTGGAATCTGGGACGGCAAACAGGTTGCGGTCATCTGGGCCTCTGGCCCGCAACTCACACTTCAGCTTCTCCGTGTGATCCACTCGCTTGCAACCCTGTTCTTCGTCCCACCGCGTCATGTTGAAATGAACTCTTTTTTCGTCTTCCTTCATATTGCATGGGTACACCACTGTAACGGGTGGACATATGGACACAGCGCTGTGCGTGTGTAAGGAGCCCCCCCCCTTTTTTCTTGTTTGCGTTTGGAGTCGCAAAATGCCTTCATTGAGCATATCAGGTTTCCACGATCGGCCGACTTAGGGCGAATCCTTCTGACCCTCTTTCTCTTCGGCCGCCCGCGCACAGCTTGACTCGCTTCTCGGCCCCACATTTCAACGTACAGACTATTCCAGTGCAAGCAAACGCGTATTAACCGATGTATCGGTAACACCACAAGACGATGCCGACATCAAAGTTGTGAGCGGTCTCGATGTGTTATCAAACAGTAACGTGCGCACATCGATATTGACTTGTCGCTCGCGCTGTGCTTCGAATCGCTCCTTGCCTGCCAGGTCAATCTCCTTTCGTCAACATGGACCACAGTCGCTCTCGGCTACACGAAGAAAAACCTCACCTCACCTCTCGCATCTTCCTTCTCCTTTGTTTTTCCTTCTGTGTATTTCTGATCGCAGACAATCCGATACTGGAGATACGTCTTCATCCAATGTTACGCTAACTGTAAATTCCCCGAAACGATGACCTCCTAGTACTTGTGCGACTGGAGTTTTCTCACGTGCCGTTCCCACCTTTTCCTTCCCGGTCGGTCGCGTTGCTTGAAGCGCGAACCAAAAAATAAAAGAGGTATTCGGCCCTCTTTCTTGATGCGACTTCCTGGCAGGAATACAGCTAGAGATTTCATC
>Ga0307510_10001401_pt1 | contig 26458 bp, 13 predicted proteins | sample 12_EM_MG_FD_207224 | JGI IMG/M metagenome (GOLD analysis project Ga0307510, IMG submission 207224) | Populus trichocarpa ectomycorrhiza microbial communities from riparian zone in the Pacific Northwest, United States - 12_EM | ecosystem: Host-associated > Plants > Roots > Unclassified | place... | reverse complement strand
TCCATTAATAAATTAAGAAACCTGATCCTATGCAATCCAAGATTTGTAATCGGTTGAAAAGAATTACAAAGATATGAAGTTTCAGTTATCTAGAGGAACAAACTACAAATGAAAAACATCCGACCATAAATTTTGATTCATAAAGAAATCTCAAGAAAAAGACTATGACACCATGTAAGCAGACTAACCAAACCAGGAGAGCTGCTCAGTTCTTCATTAACTTCAACCACATTTCCCGAAACAGGAGAATAAACATCACTGGTAGCCTTGACACTTTCAACTGCACCAAATCCAGAACCCTGATTTACAGTAGCGCCCAGTTCTGGTAATTCAACATACACTACATCACCTAAATGATCCTGAGCATGATCCGTTATACCAACAGTAGCAGTATTACCATCAACCTTCACCCATTCATGACTTTCAGCATACTTCAAGTTCTTTATAACTGCAGGTGAATTTTGAGAAAATGAATATGTCAGGAAGCTTAAGGTGTAGGAGATCCAACAATGAACCTCCAAAACCCTACAAAGTAAGAAACAGTTCAAAGCAGCACTGTCTCTAGAAAAACAAGTCTAAATGGAAACTGAATGCTAGATCAATTTAGAACATTTTGTGGTGCAGTTATGAAAGTTCTAGGATCATATGATTTTACAATAGACATATGAAATGAGAAAAACCAAATATAGTCAGCAGAAAATCACAGGTCCTATGAGTTCCGACACAAATCTTGAAATGAATGGTTCCAGAATAGAGGCATCGCCTAATTCAGGGAATCTCGGTAAACAATTTGGATAATAATTTCCAAAAATCCCTGTCTTCCCTTATCCATGTCGTAAATGATGTCAATTATTGATGTCCATATATAATCAGGAAGCTCTAACTCAAGGAGATGGATCATATAAGATCAACTGGATGGAATTGCCGTTCCAGTTATTTTGGATTTTATTGTAACAAAATTTAAAATTGGTAGAATTACTAAATCCTATTTCCTCAATATTTGATCTTGATTGTGTGCAAGAGATCCTAAGTTAAGTTTGCAAAACACTGCCTTTTCAGCATCCATAAATCCCAATCAAAATAAAAAAGAAATATTTGTCTCAGAAATAGAATGAAAGTAAAGAGTGCTGCCACTAACGAAGAGTCAAAGACAACAATTGCCATCACAGCTGCATTAGAATACCACAACCAAACTGTGTAACAATTTTACTGCACAAACCTCCATGTCATTTTCCATCCTCACCGTCACCATCATACTTACAAGCTTTAAAAAGAAAACAGATTTTTACTTTTCAAAATTCCGAAAACAGAAAAACAAAAAAGCCCCGTTTTTTCCATTTTTTTACTATATAGATAACTGTCATTATTATCAGACAACAGCTTTGATTTCATGTCTCTTTAACACAAGAAACTAAATCAATGAACAAAAATAGTATCCATGCTTTTGCAGCACGGTCATCAATCTAACTCAATGGTAAGCATAATACAAACAGAAAGATCAGAATCAATGTCTCAATCCCTTCCTTGACTAGTCCATCTAATCTCTTCACTCAAGAAAAAATCCAACCTTTAATAATATATTCAGACCAACACCAAATCCAAGCACACCCCAGATGCCAAAATCAATTCTTTAGCCAAAAAACAATCGAAGATCAAGCATTCCAGCAAAGCGCATACATAAGATCCATATCTACATCAGCAATCATTACTCTCTCATGATCAAATACATCATCAAAAAAAATTAAAGAACAGATCAAGAAATCATGAAACCAATATGGTAGTAGTATCATTTACCAGAAGCAAACCCTCTATGAGAAACAGAGATCCTGAGGTAAGAAGCAGCCCTTGAAGCCCACAACAATCTTGAAGCCATAATAATAATAGAAAAGGTGATGAATCTAAGGCAAACTCTGCTTCTCTTTCAAAACACACCACTCTCTCTAGTTTCCCTTTTCTCGTACTAAAGCCATGTGAGTTTTTATGTACTGGGGGCTGGTGAGGGTTTTTTATTTTTATATTAATTGTTGGTAAAAAAACAGTGGGACAAAATAGCAACGATCCAAAAATGTTTCACCCAAGAAAGAAAGAGGGAATACATAAAAGTGCAAAGAACATGTCTATCCTCAAACTCTGACCCAATTTTCAATTAGGTACCCGTTGATAAGAACTTTAGTTAGATATCCCATCTATTAGATATTACCCAATTAATCCTCTAGTTAAGATCTTGCTTTTAGATCGTGAAAAAAAGGGTCTATTTTTATTTGAAAACTCCATTTTTTTAAAAAAAAACAATTGAGGTAAATTGGGTAATGTTTGATCGAATATGGATCTGATTGGAAATTTTATTTTTTTTGTGACCGAGTTAGGGATTTTATAATGGTTGGAGGACCAATATGCTATTTTCCCTACTTAAAAATAAAAGAGAGGATATGGTGGTGGGTCACTGTGTCACCAACCCGTTTCAGAAAGTTGGTGAGTGCCGACTATCCTTGTTGCTGCCACTTGCGAGTGACTGGCAGCCCTCACATGAGGGCAGTTTATTATAAATTAGAATCTTTAAAGATTAGAAATACTATGAAAGAAATATTTAAAAATATTTAATTTTTATTCATTTAAAAAACACTACTAAATAAAAAAAAAACTAGGAAAATTGTTCTTTTCAAACAAAAAAACTAAAACACATAATAATAAATAATAAAATAATAAAATTAATTAAAAATAACTATTTTTAAAAAAACAAAATTACTAAATAATTTTAAAGTGTAAACTTCTTCATTTTCATTTAACTTTACTATGGTTCATGGTTATGAGTATTCTAGAGCTATTTTATGTATAAATTAAGATTTATTTTAAAAAATAAACACACTTAGCAACTAATATAAAAAAATAAATTATTAGGTGGAGCATTAAGATATATTTTTTAATATATTTTTGAAGTAAGAGTCTTTTAAATTTGAAATTTATATAAATTCATATTAATTTATGTTTAATTTTTTAAATTTATAACTATTTAGTTGGTAAGGTTTTAATATCATATTAAAAAATTAATTTAATTTAATAATTTAACCTATTAAATAAATTTTAAAATATAATTTATATTATTTTTCTTTTTAAATGAGACCATATCTTCTTTTTGCAAATTCTACTCGGTCGATCGAGCAAGTCCTGACTTGAAGGCAAATGCGAAATTGGTCATCACTGTCCTTGTCAATCATGTCTCCATTCCGGCCATCGTCGAGTGATATCGAAGATCTATTGGACACGCATCCAACCTTGAGCTGTGCAAGTCAGAACAGTTTTAGGAAAACTGGCAGAGCGATCCAGTTTCCAGCGAGATATTATTTTGTTGCCTACAACGTCGGTTAAAAATCGAGCTTGGACAAGATAGCTTTGTCGGCATTTGTAGAGCCTTTCCGAACTGCCATGCCTGAGATTCTTGTTATGCAAGAGATTTTCAATGCACCTCTAAAATTGCAAGAACGGAGTTGTTGCTTTTTCTGCACCTACGATTCGACCTTTTGTTGTGTTGGTCGTAACAGGTAAATTGCGAGCTGTAGCTTATCAATCGAGCCCTCAGTCAAGGGCGCTTGAAAAATCGTCTCCCATTGTGTTGGAGATCCTTGCGAATCATGTCTCTGTTCTTTAGCATTCGTTGTTCCATTGAGTTTTGTTGAGGTTATGGTGAATGTGGCTCTGATCTTGGGCAGTCTTGAAAAGGTTGACAAAGCAAATCCACTTCAAACTCTATCAAGCTTCCGGCAGACAGATTTTATTTCGCTGCCAACAACGTCGATTAAAAATCCAGCTTGGGCAGGATTGCTTTGTCGGCATTAGTAGAATCGTTCTGGAGTAGTGTTGAACACAACTTCAAAGCAAAAATTGCTTCGAGTAGTGTTGAACACAGCTTACAAGCAGATTTAGACCGAACAGAGAGTGGTTTTGGAATCGTTTTCTTATATACTAGCAAATGAGTCCAAATCGAATTGCAGTCTTGGAATGCTATCAAGTGGCAAGTTGCGGCCGGGAAAAGAAAAGAAAGAACAACCACAACTGAAGTTAATATATACAGAAATTAGCAAGGCAACATGAGCAGTATGAGCAATGGCATTGCATAAGAATTAAGGGGGGAAGGATTAGACTTCCATGAACGCATAAAAGGAATATCTACAGTTGAGTATCCCTGAGCATCCAGCATGCAAAGGAAAGCAAGAGGACATGGAAGATTGTTTTCTGGGATAATGTACTACATGAGTGAAGAATAGCTTCTGTTCCTTCTGTTTACTGAAGGGACAAGTGAACCTCAAAATATCTCAGCTACTAAAAAATTAGGTTTCCGTTCACCTCGTGGTGCCCCCTGACTGTGGGTAGAGAAGGATACTCAAGTTTAAATAACACTGGGATTATTTTGTCTAAACACAATATGCTAATTATTAGTGTTAATATTAATATAATTTACCGAAAATTCCAGTAAAAATTTTGTTTGAAAGCTGGCTGGTGTTAAAAATTATATAAAAAAATATATTTTTAATTAAAAAACATCTTGCATCACATCAAAATTAAAGATATATTAAAGATATAGGTGTAAACTGAAAAACTGTTGCAAGCGGAACAAGGGCCACCGAATTTTTTTTTTTTTTTTAAAGTAGCTCTTTGCATTTTCATGGATTGATCCATGGCTGCCACCGCTCTTTCCCTCTACAGAGTTCTCAGTTGGAATTAAATAATCAGCTCAAGCATCGGAGTGAGATGAGTATCATTGTAAAGACCAATTTCCAGCCTTCTGTCCAACGTATCATAAAGGAAATCACATCGTTGCGTGACTTTAGAAGCATCTAAGATTGGAGAGAAGTCTCATAACATTTCCAAATCACAGTTCTACAAATTTGGAATTAATAGAAACTTAGGCTAAAAGCAACTGAGTCAAGCAGATTCCAAAAGAAAGTGACATGAGTATCTCGATTGGTGTCATACAGGAAAGAACTCCACTTCAGCCAAATAATACGATGTCTCTATTCCACTTCAGCTAGATAATCATCAATTTCAGCTGGAGTTAGTACCCTGCAGTAAAGAAAGCACAACAGATAAGAACGCCATGGTTCTATCACATATAACTTTTTTCTACAACGAAGACAGAAACTAGAGAATGCGTGCGTGAAAATCAAAACTAAACTTCAAAACTGAAACGAGAAGTGGAAGGCCATATATGACATATTGGTGTAGATCCAAAAAGTTATAGATATCAGTTTTTAACTAGTAATGAACAGTGTTAAACTGCAATTTACTTGTGGAAATCATCTTTGAGCAATTTACTTAGGGAACTCATCCTAAAGTCAAAATTACATGACACCATCACCAAGCTTAAAAAGGAAATGGGTTATGAAAGAGCATGCCTGAATTGCTTGTCAGCACCAATTATCCCAATTTCAATATTTTTCCCAGAGATCTGTCCTTCAAATCTGCAAACACCAAAATAAACTTGTAAGGGTCCAAGGTAAGCACTCACAGCACTTTTATGAAACGTTAGAATGCTCATTTATATAAACTCTCTGTGACCCCTTTGCAAATAGTAATATTATGCTGACTAATCCACCATCACTCTGATTATAGAAGCAAGACTCAACAAATTAACAACTTGTTAAAATCAACCTAGAAGAAAGAAAGTGTTGAGAGCCAATTTTAAGTTCTCAGGGCTGAAGGCCCCAGCTAGAACAGTGTTACCCAGAATTCATTTTACCTACAACACTTTAAGCATGTGTGGCAGAAAATAGCAATACCTAAATGGCTAAATTTATATGTATATCACTCAATCATGTAATCAACTAGGTGAAAATGATGACATGCATGTCGCAGGTATGCTAAACCCACTGAAAAATCTTCTTCTCCTTTTAATATATCAAACTTCGTACATCCCTCAACACCACCACATAAATTCAAAAATAAAAAAGGTGGAGGAAATTTATAGTATACCCCTCTTTCAGTGTCAAGATAGCAGTGTGTACAGCATCATCAAGCTCCATATCATCAGTGTATCTACAAAGCACATTTTAAGTTAGGGCAAATGAAATTGTTCAAATCAAATGAAGATATGCAGACATAAAACCACAATACTACCAAGCACGTGTCCAATGGAACAAAGCAAGAAGACAGATGTATTAGCAAAATTGTCATTTCAATCTTCTTCATCTTTTTTTTGTTTCCAAAATAAAATCCAATTCTTCTAGGATGAGAAAGATGAAGCACAATAAATAAGATGAAAGAAACAGGGGAGTAGGACAAAGAAAACTGGCAGTTGAAAATTGAAGTAGCTAAAACTTTGAATGAAGCATATGCTTGGCAGTTGTTAGGGGTGGAGGTGGAAATGCATTTGTTGTAGCTAGGAAAACCCGTGACGATGCTTGGAAGTATTTGTAGAATTGAAGCAATTTGTGCTACCAAAAACAATAAATACCTCTTCTCAAGAAACGTTTTTGCATTTGAAACATTTTTTCCCATTGCTGAGGCTTTCCATGAGAAGTAGGAACCTGAGGGATCAACCTAGCCAAACAAATACAAAATATCACATCTTCAGAATAATTATGATTTGAGTGCTAGAGTAACATAAAATTAACTTGTATATCCTGAGGTGAACATATGTTCAGAAAGGCAACACAAGCGAGTAATAATGCATCCAAATCTCAACCAAGAAAAACAAGGAGTTAAAAAGTTATCAACCACCCTGGCCATAACAATTTTCATATCTGCTAACCAGCTGATGAGAAAAGCATCCAAGTAACTTTTCAAGGAACACACTATGAAAAAATACTATTTTACAAGCTACAGATTTTCCTCATAAACATGGCTATTTGCCTGGAACAAGTGGTTTTACAAGCAAATCAAAAGAACCATGCAATGCAGAAGGGTGCATAATAGTTGCAGAGGCATACAACTTTTTGAATACTGGGCTACCATGAAATCTGCAGCGGATAATCCAGTATAAACAAAAAATAGTTAACGACTTCCAACAATATTACAAGGAAGCACAGATACCTGGTACAGCTGTGGACCTTTGTCATCAAAACCAGCTACTAGCAAAGATACTCCAAAAGGCCTTACACCTCTGTGAGGAAAAACAAAGGGATAGTGGTTTCAAACTTCAAGAAACAGGGTGAAGAGTTGATATGCTGATGCGGGAACATAGGATGAGAGTTGTTGGGTTATTAAAATAAGGGCTAAGGTTTTGAAATTTGGAAATTGAAATTCAGATCTAAATTACATAAGAAATCAACTAAAACCACTGAAACATTTCAATTGTATAAAAGATTCCAGTACCCAGATTGAGTAAACTCTTGCATGACAGCGGCAGTTTCCCTCACGAGTTGTGTGACAGGAATTGGTTCCTACAAACAATTCACAAGTTACAAACTTCATGATTAACAAGAACAGATGACAAGAATTAGATATAAAAGAGTAATCTGATACTTAACCCCTGGATTTGATAAATTAATTCAGCTGGGCTTGGGGTTAAAATCGCATTACAGGGAAATAAGACAACTAATTAAGTCCTCTGATTTAGACAACCCCAATAACTTCTTTCTAGATAAATTCTCTTGACCTTATTGTCAAGCATTTGACGAATTATTTATGTATGTTTAAAGGCAACAAAAGGATGCAGATATACCATTCATAATAAGATAAGCCATGGAAATTTGGCCACGCTATCAGTAACATTAAAACAAAATTGAAGAAAAAACATGAAGTAAAACAATGAAGAAAATCTTGAAGAACAGTACCTTGTACAATCTATGATATTGTTCTGCCTGCTTCCTACTTTTCCGAACTAAAACTCGAAAGTCAGGACCCATTCCACTACAACAAAATACAGGTGATTCAGAGACTGTAAAGACAAAAATACAACAAAGCAACCCCTTTGACATAGGCTAATAAGTTGCACGAGTTTGAAAGAAGTGACTCATTGAGCAACCAAATAGCCAAGATGTCTAATCTACAAATCCAAGAGCAAAGGCATGCTATATTTTTCTTTTCCTAAAGAACTACAATATGCCCAACTATTTTTTTCCTGTTGAAACAGCTATTGGTGGGTATGTGAGCTACATGTCAAAGCCAAGTCCATAACCATACCAATAAAGAACATTGAACTACAAGGAGTTTTACTGAAGTTCAGTTAATGAGTAGGCATGCTTCTATCTCAATCTATCACTCTGGGTCAAATTTCATACTGATCACAGCGCTAAAACAACAGCAGAAAAAAAATGAACCTTCCTAGTTACCAACAAGCAGGCAGAAACAAACCTGTAGACAACTCCAATATTAGGTGTCAGATTCTGTATTTTCTGAACCTGAAATAACAAACAATTGAATACCATCAAAAACCAACTCAAGTTATGAACCATCTTACCGATTAGAATAATAGACCAATCAGGTGGCTCCAAAATCAAACCATCTACATCACAATCAATTAATTGCGAAACAGCATGATTTAAAACAGCCAAGGTCACCTTTCCATATGATGCGGAATTAAAGAGGATTCAAATCTACACACTCCAGAATCCCAAGTCTCAATCTTTAACTAGTAGACCAAGGGATTACAGATGATTCAAATCTACACACTCCAGCATCCAAAGTCTCAATCTTTGAGTCGTTAACTAGTAGACCAAGACCACATTGTCAAGACCCATGTTTCTTTTTACCAAAAAATCATCAAAAAATTACAAATTTACACCGATTTTAACAAATTGCAACCAACCCATGTCAATAAACTTATATCACTACTAAAAGTCAAATTACATACCCATTTACTACCAGACCAACGCCTTATTGGCAAGAACTAAACTTATGTTACTACTTGTTACTCTTCCTAAACCATCATCAGCCACTTCAAATAAAATGCCACATACCCAAGTCTCTAAATTTATGTTACAGCTAAAAGATCAAACTGCAAACCCGGAAATTTCATATAGAAAACACAATTAAAAAGGAAAAAAAAATAAAGGTTTTAACTAAAGAATATAATAGAGATTAAAAAATCATAATTAATTTACTTACAGATGATTCATCGACTAAAATAGAAGGCAATTTCTTCTCAGTTGCAATAACAACACCGTTTGCAGCTACAACACACACACAAAAAAAAAAAAAAAAACCCATCAACAACATCGTATCTAAGAACCCAATAACAACATAGTATCTTCGAAACCAACAAGAAAATGAAAAAAAAATGAATTGCAACAACCTTTGATTCCGAGAGAAGTTTGGCCTGATCCAACGGCAGTCAATGCGTGCTCGATCTGTACTAGCTTTCCTGTAGGACTGAAAGTAGTGAGAGAAAAGGAGTACTGGCTATCACCCATGGTTGATTGATTGAACAAATATACTAAAACGCAGAGAGGAAAAACTGGGAATGCGAGTGTGCTTGTGCGAGAGAGATTTGCTTGGGGTTTTATTTTGCTTTTCTTGGTGGAGAAGAAGGTTTTTTTTTCTCTACCTGGGCTTTTCTCTGACTTCTTTTATCGGACCAGGGCTTGTGAACTGGTGTGAGCATGGGCCTGTTTATATTGGGCTTTGAATTAATTAGAACCTGTTTGGGGATTAGGTAATCCTAGTGCAAGTTTAACAAAGATTTTGCTCTTAGAAATATAAGATTTCATCCATGATGTATTTTATATATATAAAAAAGTGACATTAATCTATAATTGTAGGAGATTTTGTTGAAGTCGAATTTTTTTATTTAAAAAAATCCTAACATTAATCCATAATTATTGAAGAATTAGTCGAAGTTGGAGTTTTTATAAAATCATGATGTTAATCCTTTTTTTCCTTTTTTGATAATAGTGAAGGAATTTTATTAGAGAAAATGTTAGTTCCGTAAAAGAAAAGGCAAACTAGCACGTCGAAATTGGAGCTAATTGTAGAAGATTTTGTCTAAATTGAATTTTAAAACGATTGTTGGACCCGTATAGATGGCAAAAGGTCAACTTTGGACATTCTTTCACGAAATTGGATTTTGGTTCTCGGTTTTTCTTCCCTTTCTCACTCGTTCTTCTCTCTTTTTCCTGGGTTTTTTTTACTGGAATTAAGGGGTGGTTGCCATGGATTTTTCTGGTATGGAAAGTGGTTGTTTGGATGGTATTTTAATGGCTGAGATTGGTCTGGTTTGGAGGGTGAAAAATGAAGGAGTGAGGCGCTGCAGTGGATGGCGATTTGGGGCTGTTTCGGGGCAGCTTTGGGGCTGTTTTGTGATGGTTTGTGTGGCTGTTGCAAGGTTTTGTTAGGGAGAGCTGAGCAGTTGGAAAAACAATGAGAGGTATGGAGCTATTTTTGGGTTGAATGAAGGGCTGCTACTGCTAAGTGGAGAGGCAGCAAGATGGTGGTGGAAAGGAAGGAAGCATGGCTGATTTGGAGACAGAGGAACACCGAAGTTGGTGGTGGAGAATTTGTGGTATTTTTTGGGCCTGTGGTCGTGGGTTTTGGAAGAGATAAAGAAGACAGTTTTTTGTTTTTATTTTATTTTGGTAATGTTTAAAATTGCAGTTATTTTTTAAAAGTATTTTTGCACGTGTATGGCATTTTAGAGTCACATCATAAAAATAAAAGAAATTGTTTCAATATTAAAAATACATCTTACATATAAGTTTATAATCCCATATATTAAAAGAAACAAAATAATTTTTTGGTATTTTTGAAATGTATGCTTTAATAAATTAATTATTAAATCCAAAAATACATGAAAAGATATCAACAAAACTATTTTTTTAAAATTTTGGTATTTAAAGACACTAATTCATGCCATGTAATTTTTTATTATTTATGCAAATATAATTTTTTTTATTTATTTTTTAGGCTTGTCCATGATAAAATAAAACAAAACAAATTGATAATTATTGTCTTAACAACTCTATATATATATATATATATAAAACGATACTCTCAATTAATATTTTGTTCCAAAAACTAACAATTTATCAAAAAAAGGTTTGGAGGTTAGGAATCGACCAAGGTAATCCTGGCAATTCGTGAAACCGTGTGGCACTGTCGCTCTGGCATGTGGAATCGTATGTTGTAGCTGTTAGAGGAGGAGCACTTGGTGGATCTGAAACTCCTCTACCTCCTTTTCAATTCTTCATTGACGGTGCAATAAACAGACACTTGTAGAGGGAGCTCTACTTCATTGAAGTTTCAATCTTCTTCCTGTTTTTTAGTCCAGATCTATTTTTTCTTTCTACTTATGTGTATTGTTGCGATTGCTTCTTGGGAAAAATCTTATCAATTCTAAAACTAATCTATTCCCTCATTGATTCCCCACTTGCAAAGCAAAAAATGAATGATTTTAGAGAGAGTTTTCCTCCATTGAAGTTTAAGTCTTCTTCTTGTTTTTCAATCTACATGTCTTTTCCTTCGACTTCTATGTATTATTGTGGCTGTTTATAGGGAAAAAATGTATCAGGTCTCAAACTAATATGTTCCCTCTTCGGTTCCACATTTAAAAATCAGAATATGGATGTTAGTAGAGGGAACTATGCTCTATTAAAGTTTCAGTTTTTTTTTTATTTTTTTAATCCAGGTCTATCCTTTTCTTCTATTGCTATGAATTTTTGCAACTGCTTCTAGGAAAAAATCCTATCAAGTTTGAAATTAATATGTTCCTCTTCAATTTGCCGCTTACAGAGCTGAAAACGAATGCTTGTAGAGGGAGCAGATGAAGTTTCAAGTTTGAAAGATCCTGTCACTGTCCAACTTTTATAGCTATTACTGACTTGAATGATGGTTGTTGTTGGCTGGATTTATCCTAACAAGGGCTATAGTTTTGGCTTTTGGTGCAACACAGCTAGGGTTTTAGCTTAGAGTAAATTAGAAGTGAAAAGTACATGGGGTGTGAAGTTTGTCTTGTTTAATAGAGAGACAGGAAAGAATCAAAGGTATGAAAGTGCCACTTGGGCATTTTTATTTCTTTTATTTAGTGGGAAGAAGACAATAAATAATGAAATTATAATCTCTTTCAATTTGATCCATGTACCTTTGAAACTTTGCAAATGAACCTTAATCAACTCTAATCTTTTGGTTCCTCCACTTTTAGCTTTCTTCAATTGAATCCTTAAATTTTAATGTTTTTTACAAAGTGATTCTTGGTTTCAAACCTCTGCAATGCGGTCCTCAATTGAACGTCATACTTCAAGCTTCTTTCAATTAAGCCCCTGATTGCAGCAATTTAGCATTTTAAAATTTAAAGTTTCAATTGTGTCTTTAATCTTCTAAAAAAATTTCGAATTGATCCAAATTACGCCTCCAAACTTGATTTTTTTCAATTAAGTTCTTAATTGAATCCACAAAAACTCATTCAAAGTTTAATTACATCCTTAAACTTAAATAATTCTCTTAATTTTTGCTCGATTGACTTTCAAACTTTATTTTTGTTTCCATTAAGTTTTTAAATAAGTCAATTAAACTTGTTTGAAGTTTAATTGAGTCCTTAAACTTAATTAATTCTTTCAATTTTGGTCATGTTTGGATCTCATCCTCAATTTTCTTTCTTTATTCATCTTATCTTGTTGAAATCTCTCAATCCAGCTATTCTTCTAGTGTTTTGGTTTTTTGCAGCTTGAAAGTTTATTTCTTCGTGTCCCGAAAATATTTCTGGATTTTAAATTTTATTTTTTCTGGATTTTTGAATTAAAAAAATATGCAAATAATTTTTAGAGATCCAAAATTGGATTATGACATAATAATATTTTTATTTTTTAAAATTAATTTTTGATATTAATACGTAAAAATAATTTAAAAATAAAAAATTAATTTAAAATAAAAAAATTATTTTTTAAAAAAAATATAACTAAACCGCAGGAACAAACACAGTTTTTTTTTTTTTTGGGCGATAAAGAATGTGGAGGGTATTTTTTTTCAATTTTCTTATTTCCTTGCCTGCAACCTCTGCCAATGTAATCTTAACCAAATCAATATCGTTTTAAAATAATCTTAAAATAATATCGTTTTAAAATAACTTTGATTTGAATATCGAGTCCCCAACCAAACGAGAGAAAATCACGCGCCGAAAAGGCAAGTAGACAAATCGCACATTAAATCCACACGTTCCATATTGAAAAACCGCCACCTTCCTTCATACAAAAACGAGAGGAGAGGCGGTGGTTACCTCTTAAAGCAGATTACTACGACTCCTTCAATCTCTCTCTGTGATTGATAGTCTCACTGACTGACAGGATCCTCAACCTTCCCCAAACCAAACCAAACCTAACGGCCTTCCCTATCCTCTCTGCAACTCCTTTTGGTATAATAATTATTTTTCTTCTCTTTCTCTCTCTCGTGCTTTATGATAACGATTACGCCAATCCATTTAGAATTTATAATTTTTTTTTTCGTTTTCGTTTTTGAAGCCAAAAACTTAACAAAGTAACGAAAAATCCTTTTCGTCAGGTTTTCTCGATTTTTTCTCTCTCTCATTATAATATCATCGATTGTAGTTTTTATTTATTATTTATTTTTATTTTTTGATGTTAACTAATTTGCTGCTTTTTTTAGTTTTTTTAATTAATTTTTAAAGAATGTAGTAGCTTTATTTCTCTGTTGTTTGGCTAGCGGCGCAGGTCTTAATTTTCTGATTTGATACTCGATTGTTTTGCTTGTTATCTGTCGTTTGGTGTTTTTGTTACTGTTTGGTTGTTTCTATTATTTCTTTTAATTACATTGAAAGTAACTCTATTTTCATTATGAATAAAAGGGAATTTAAGCTTGTTTTGGCGTTAATTTTCTTGTCAATGCTGTGCTTGTAATTTGCTGAAATTCTTGTACATTTATCAAGGGATAACGTAAGGCATTAAGATTTTTCTCTCTCTTTTGTGTGCTTATAATTTGCTGTGGTTCTTGTGCATTTATCAAGGGATAAAGCATCATTCTTGCTGATATATTTGAGTTGCTTGTTATGTATGTTTCCAATGTTGCGCGTGCAGAACTTTTCATTCATTTTTTTTCTGTCTATCTCAGTTTCTCTGGGTGCTGTCTCCTTGTTCTCGTTACTTTTAACTGGTATGGTTGGAGCTCTATCCTTATTGATACGAGGATACTAACTCTTTTGAAATAGCAGAAATTTGTTTTTCCACTTCCATTGCTGCTCTTTGTGCCTCCTGATGTAGTATCTATATTGTGGTATTATCGCTGAATTGACAGATAACATCAAGGGCTCCAATGGAGTTTTATGAGCCTAATAATGTTCCTGGAAAATTTCCCGAGTTTGGTGCAATCTTTATGTCAAACAGGGCTACAAGGAAAGAATGTTTTAGAAGGAAATTATTAGGCCTTCCGTCAGGACAGGCTGACTTTGTGAAACAGGTTAAAGCTGGAATGGTTTTGTTTCTGTTTGAATTTGAGAGGAGAGAACTTCATGGTGTATTTCAAGCTTGCTCTGATGGCGCAATGAACATTGTACCCCACGCTTACAGTTCATCTGGAAAACAATTCCCTGCGCAGGTATTATGCCTCTTTATTGCTCATTTTATTTGTCTTTTTGTTGGAGGGAAAAATGTATATTATGATTTTTTATATTGATGTGTTGTTCCTAGGTAAAATTCATCCAAATGTGGCAGTGTGAACCACTCTCTGAAAATGAATTTCGTGATGCAATCAGAGAAAATTATTTTTCACCATACAAGTTCAACTTCGGGTTGTCTGAAAGACAGGTCTTTCTTCGCTAACGATGTCTAATCTGAACAGATTGAAAATTTCTAATTGGTGTTTTAACTAATGACTGTTCTTCACAAATTGTGCAGGTTCAAAATCTTCTTTTATCGTTCAGTAAACGAAAGATAAAAGATAGGACACTTGAGAGGCAATTTACCCGAAGCAAGGTTGCAAGATCAGTTGGGTGCTCTGCAAAAGAAGCTAGAACTGCCACTGATGATGGCAGCTTCGTAATGATTGATAGCAAGAAAGATGAGCGAGATGCAGATGCTCCTTTTGGCTCTACCATCTCCACTGAGTACTTTGGGGACTCTATCAGCAAGCACAGAAGAGAGTATGATAGGTACACAAGTCCTCCTTTCAGAAATGAACATAAAACTAACAGAGCGCTTATCTCAAAGGAGCAGTTTGTGGCCTCTTTGAGTGAAGTTGGAGGCTTGGCTGGGGATGCCCGGGTTTTGACAAGCAATATGGTAGGGAATGACCATGATGTGGATAATGAGTCTAGGACGGATGTTTTAACTAATCATCGTGGGCATTCTTTTCCTACAAGCATAAGAAGTTCCGATTATGTCAACTTTGCGACAAGTTATGGGCTAGGACAGGAACTGATGGAGGACAATGGTTTTCAGCAGCCCTCAACTGAGCATACCGGTATGTTTCAGTCTAATCCAGGCTTGGCTGAGGATGCCCGGGCTGTGACAAGCAGTATGTTAGGGAATGAGTCTAGGACGGATGCTTTAACTAATCATCATGGGCATTCTTTTCGTACAAGCAGAAGAAGTTCCGATTATGTCAACTTTGCGATAAGTTATGGGCTAGGACAGGAGATGATGGAGGACAATGGTTTTCAGCAACCCTCAACTGAGCATACTGGTATGTTTCAGTCTAATCCACCTCAATGTTTTAGCAAGACCATCGCAGAAGAAAATTTGGTGGAGCTGCAAAACTCTCAATATTATAGACGGCCCATCTTGGAAGCAATTAAGGATCAATTTCGACAATCTCCTACAGCACGTCACTTGATGGAGCCACATAATTCTGAGCTTTCTTTTTCAGCATTGGATGTTGATAGATTGCCTAGGTCAAATGCTTTATATTCAACATCTTATGGAGATGGAGTTGGTGCATGCAATATTCCTTATGACCCAGATGTCCCCAGGCTTGGCAATAGGTGCTCGTCATCCCGTGGCCTTTCTAATTCAGTACCTGAATTCCCAGCATCTCACAGCAGTGTCTTTCCTTCATTTGATCAATCATTTCCTCCCCATGTGGAGCCTGAAGGTACAAGCAGTCGCCTAAACATCAATGCCTCTTTGTCCGACTACATTCCGTTGTCCAATGCCAACCAACTTGAGCACCTGAACAGGTCTGGCATGCTTTTCCCAGGTGTTGATTATCCTGGTCACGTGGCTAGTAACTCGTCTATGAATGAAAATCCTGGGCACAATAGGAGCCCATCATCATTTGAGCTCTGTAATTCAGTTCCTCAATGCCCCCCTCACAACATCTTCCCTTCATTTGTAAATGAATCATTTCCATCATATATAGAGCCTAAAAGTACTAGCAAATGCCAAAACCTTAATTCTTTGTTATCCAGTGACAGTCCATATTCATATCCTGGCCATCATGACCATGCAAACAGAACCAGCATGCTTTTCCCTGGTGCTGCTTATCCTGAAAATGTGCAAAGAAACTCCTCTGGGATTGAAAGGACAAGGGAGGACACTTCCTCTTGTTCCTGTAGCCTTAACAGGTCTTCCTCCTTTGTGTCTGATGTTAGGTATCCTGTCTCTTCACAAGAGGAATGTGATCATCAAATGTCACAGCATGAAAACAATGAAGCATTTGCTGCTTGTGTTCCTAGATTGAAACGCCATGAAAATGGTTCGATAAATCTAGATACACATGAAAACTCTCAGAGAATATACTCTGATCATCGGGAGAGAAAAAGTGTCTTTTCCCGCTTAGCTTTGCCTTCAGAAGTATGCAAACAAGATGAACATGATATTGATTCATCAATTGATGAAGTCATGACCATATTGCACCAGAGTCACGACCAATGGGTGAAGGAAAAAAAAATTAAGCAGCAGGTGAAAAGGCATGATGAGGTTACAAATCTCAAGAATAAGAAACAGATGACCGTGAATTCCCAGTTATTAACAGATCACTTGCCAAAGGTCTCAAAGGAGATTATCATGGATGATATTTCAGCCGGCAAGGGGGATGGTCTCCAAATGCCTGAAGTGATACCTTTTGTAGATTTCCAGCGTCGTAGAAAAGTGCAGAAGATTGAAAGCGATGCCATTACTGGGAGTACAGAAAACACTGGCTTATCAGGTCAGCAGCATAAAAGAAGAAAGTTGATCAGGCCAAAATTCAGTGGTAATGGATCATCTGGCAATGTTATTGTCGGAAGTCAGGATAATGCAAGTAGGATGACTCAAAATGTTAAGTTACCAGATATGACATTTCATGTTGGCCTTGAAGACAAGAATATAGGTTTTCAAGGCCGTTCAGATCGTGAAGGAAACGAGAAGGTGGCAAATTGTGTGGTGACCCCCAGCAATGCTAATGGAGACAGCAAAGAAGCATTACAGCATGTTGGTCTTGTTTCTGGTGAATACAAGAGTAACACAGAAAATAGCTTGACTTTGATGAATTCTGAGATTGATGGGATTGTCAAGTGTGGACTTGATCATGATGGAGGTAATGGAAATTTATCTGATAATGATAAAGCTGAGAATAGATCTTGTCACGATGGAGGTAATGAAAAGTTACCAAAAAATGCTGAAGTTGAGAATAGATCTTGCCCAACAACTGGTGAGAGGGCCATAGATATTACGGTGAGCAGCGGAATGGATTATAACTGTGGATCGGAAAAGGCATTCAAAGAAGGTGGAAATGTTGAAGAAAGTAAACAGAAGCTATCTTTGCAATCTGTTGGGGAACAGTGCAAAGCATCTATTGAAACTGTCAGTTACTCCAATATGAAAGAGTCTCCAGAATTATGCGAAGAATATGACAAACATGGAGAGGTGATAGCAGCAGCCGCAGGCAAAGACTGTATAGTGGTTGTTGAGCGAGAAGATAGTGGAGATGGAAATCGTGAAAGTCTCAGCCATTAACCTTGGGGCAATCACAGATCTCAAGCAAGAAGAGCTTAACATTGCCTTAAGTGCTTTTTGTTTTTGGTTAATGAGGTGAAGCTAACGACAAGAACATCCAATGCAGTGAACCATCTTAAATGCATGACGAGGGTTTAGTCTCCATTGCGTGCTGTGAGTAAAATTTCCTGAAATCAGAAGGCAGTAATACCAAGCAAGACTTCGTATAACCATATATTCTGGCATGGTGCTTTTGACCAACATTTTGCTTGCCTTCACGTTTGCTTTCCAGGCTGAATTGGATCGGTTTCCCAAGTGAATATCACCATCTTTTGTTTTGAACTTGTTTAGGTGGATAGAACTTGTTCTTGAATTCAGCTTTTAGCTCTCTTTTGGTCGAACGAATTTGTTTCTTGAATATGATTTTGAGCTGTTGTCAATTAAATGGAATGTGGCCTTTGCCTTTGCCTTTGCCTTTGTTACAATAGGTTTATGATCTCGGCAGTTTATTGATATTTTGCTATATTTGTTTTTCATTTGATTTGCAGGGAATGTTTAGAATGAAATAGGCATGACCCCTTGTTACGCGGCGACTCTGTTTTTTGTTTTTTCAAATAATGTTTATCAAGTGCATTTTAAAGAAATAAGAAAAATTAATAATTTGAAATATAACACTTATTGAGTTTAATAAGTTATTTTTTTTAATAATATAATAAGTTGATTTTATTTTAATTAGATGATAAAAAATAAAGAATGATAATAAATACATATTTTTTTTTTAGAAAAAAAACATAATATCTTAAAAAAATCTATAGAAGTATAAAATTGAATATAAAAAAATAAAAAAATTAGCTCAATAAGTAGTGCGATAGACTTATATTGTACCTTAGATAATAAAAGATGAGTCAACTTAAATTAATCTGTAAAATCTATGATTTACATCATGAAATTGAGATAACCCAATTGATTTTTTTGAAGAAAATCACAAAGTTAGTTTTTCTTTAAAAAAAATAATAATATTGAACGATGAAATCAAAAAAGAAAATAAATAAAAAAAGATATTAATTTGCGTTAACTTTTTAAACTTGTGATCCACGTTATTAAGCTGGAAGTATCATACATGGAAAAATGATGAAGCATAATCCCTAACAAATTAAATGTTGTAAATTGAAAAGGAAAAATAACTCCAACAAAAAGAAAAAAAATTAAAAGAATACGGACCAAATTTTTTAAAAATAACACATCATAAACTTAGATTGAAGGGTAAAATTGAAAACCAATAATTTTTTTTATAAAAGGCCTAGGAAAAAAATAGAAATCAAAAGAATAAGGACCAAATTGAAAAAATATATATATAACAAATTGAAATTTAAAAACTAAATTGAAAAACAATAAAACATTTACAAAAATATCAAGAAAAAAAATAAAAAAATAAAAGTAAAAGGATCAAAGTAGAAACATAAACAACAAAGAAGACCAATTTAAAGGAAGAGAGAAAAAAGAAAAAGAAAAAAAAAGCTTGCCAACAAAAAATCACCCAACAATAACCTACACCATAAATTTTACCATGAGGAATATAATGCGGCAACATGTCCAACAACACGGTAAAAGAACAGGTTTAACCACCAAGAGATATCGGATGCACCTTGGTACATACAATGCACAATCCATCTACTTTTTAAAATTTAATATTATTGAATATTGGTTTAAAAACCATAATGCCCTTTAACAAAACAATAACTAACAAAAAATCAACTTGAAAAGACAAAAATAACCCTTGATCATTTTTCTTTCTTTACTTTAAAAGCATTTAAGTAATGTAACTATACATTCAAAAATAAAAACCCGAAACTGCCACTAAGACACCAAACATGGTTTTTTTTTTTTTTTTCTGTAATGATATTTTAGTATTTGTGTTGTTCATAGAAAACTAAAAGGACCTATTACTCCCATCATGCTGGCCAAGAGGCAAAATTATTTTTACTATTATATTCATTATAAAGTAAAATGAGTCTAATACCAGTAACAACACTACTTTGCACCCTTTTCTCTTTTAATTTCTTTTTTTTTATATTATTTAATCCATGCTTGATGTATTTACTTTTGCCTCAATGTACCCACAATGAAAGCTGTCCTTATTTTGAGACGCTTAAAAATAGAAAAAACTTTATTTATGAAAGTCCAAATGGCTTAAATCACTGCATAAAATGGAGTTTACCTTTGTAACAAGAGAAATTGCAAATTCCTTTCGCCCTTGAGATGAAGGACACATGCATTTTACGTCCTAGGGATCTAGGACTCTCTAATTAAGGATGCCCGTAAAATGGGCATGATAGTAATTATCTGTAAATTCGCGATCTCTTTAAATAATATCAAGAGAACACCATCACTTAAGTAAGAACTTTATCAGGAAGGAAAAATAATCACGAAATTAAAAAGAGAAAAAATAAGAAAAACAACAACTTTCCTTTGCTAGTCATCCTAATTTGTGTAGTAATTATACCTGATGATAGGGTTAAGCAAGTTAATTTAGTTAAATTAGGTCAATTAAAATAATATTATTTTTATTTTTAAAAAATTAAAAAAATATTATTTTAATTTTCTTAAAAACATCAACTTGATTTTTATTTGTTTCAATTGAGTTCACTATGAGTTCAATATTTTTTACACTTGGACTTGTCTAAGAAGTGGGTCAGACAATGCATCGGTTAATCCATATAGTTAGACGGGGGTTTAATAATTGTGCTAATTTAAAATGTCTAAATGAGAAAATACTTTATTACTATAATAATTCTGTCAAATTTTTGTGAGAAAGAAAATTCAAAATCTCACCTAAATTTATAAATTTATGTATAAATGCAATACAAGTTGGATAAAAAAAATTTTACAAATTCATAAAAAAAATTATCTAGATCGTAAAAAAACTATTTAATATTTTTATTAAATTCAATTAAATAGATCAATCTTGAAGTCTTTTGATTAGATTTCTTATCCGAGTTTAAAATTAAATTATTTTAAGAGTTGCTTTAACATGATCTAGTTAACTTGACCGGTTTAAAGATATTTCGGATGATCGAAAAAAAAATCTGAAAAAAAAATTGAGAAAAAATAATGAGATTGACATAAAAAAATTTTGATCAAATTTATTGCATAACCCACATTTAAATTAAATTATATGGGTGTTGCCTTGACAGAATTCAATCGATTTGGATGATTTAAAAGTAACCTGATCGATTAGTAAAAAAAAATTGAGAATAAAATAGAAAAAAAATGAAATTGAAAAAAAATAATCTTTCAACTCGCTTATGTGCTCAACTCCGATTTTAAATTAAATTATATAGAGTTACCTTAATGTGATCCGGTTAACTTAACTCATTCAAAGACAATACAAATTACTATTAAAAAAGTTTGAGGATAAAAAAAAATCAAATTGAAATAAAAAAGGAAAAGAAATAAGGGACTAAATTAGAAAAAAAAGGGCGAATATTAATTTTTTTTAAGAAGCCTAGGGTAATGTTTTTTTTTTCATCATATATATGATCATAAAAAAATAGTCTATACTCTTTATATTATCATTCAAGCTAATACTCGGAAAAAAAAAGAAAAAACTTAGTCTCAATTGCGATTAAATAAACTTATGGCCCACGGACCACGGCCCACGGACCACGGCCCACGGCCCACGGACCACTATAAGTTAGTAAAAGCACTACACTGTCAAATACTTTTCATTTTTTTAACCGTTACTCGGCCCATGAGCCTATTATCCCCGCCCTCCACTTCCCCTCCTTCTCCATCTACATCAACCTCCTCCCTCCTCTAACCTCCGTCACCTTTCAACGGCATCAGCCCAAAAATGCTCCGCAACCGCCGCCGTCCCCGTTACAGTCCGCAAATATGCGCTGTTATCGCCGCTCTCCTCCTCCTCTTCTCAGTCTCTCTCCTCTACACTCGCCTCTCTTCCTCTCCCCAACAGAACACAGTTCCTTCCTCATTCAAGACCCAAGCTGACGAATTCTCAATAGCAATTGACAAGATCGATGAAAAAGACACCATTAAAGACGAAGAAGGATATCACCAGAACGACAGCAATGAAGACCAAAACGACACCGAAGAAGAAGACACGAAAAGGCCCACGATTTCATCTTCTGGGTATTACATGGATCATGTAACCGGTTCAATTAGAAGGTATTTGAATAAGAAATCGATAGAAGATTATGATTTTTCTGATTATAATTCCAATGGTTTTAGTCTAGGATTGAATGTAGAGGATTATAAAAGTAAGACCGCTTTTGGCAGTGATGATATAGTTGTCGATGAGGAAATTAAGAGGAAATTGAGTGAAGTTAAGAGTATTGAAGATGCATTGCTGTTGAAAATAGGTAAAAAGGTGTCACCTTTAAGAGAAGGGTGGGGTGATTGGTTTGATAAAAAGAGTGATTTCTTGAGAAGGGATAAAATGTTTAAGTCGAATTTGGAAGTTTTGAATCCGTTGACTAATCCTTTGTTGCAAGACCCTGATGGGGTTGGTGTTACTGGGTTAACTAGGGGTGATAAGGTTATGCAGAAGATGATTTTGAGTGAGTTTAAGAGGAACCCTTTTGGTGGGAAGAGGAGTTTGAGTGGTTTGGAGATGATCCACAATGCGGAAGTTGGAGGGAAGAGAGGTGAGGTTAAGAGAGTATTGAATGAGGATAATGGAAAAGTTTTGAAGGATGGTGATGGTAATATTGGTAAGGATGTGAGTTTTAAAGGAAATGGGATTGTATTGCATGAGGATCATGAAAGAAATTTGATGAAAGATAAGAAATTGAGTGATGGGTTAAATGGGGATGATGGGAGAAGTTTGATGAAAGGTAAGAGCTTGAGTGATGTATCGAACGTGGAGGGAGTTAAAGATTATAAGGGAGATAAGAATTTGAGTGCAAATGAAAATGTAGTGGATAAGAGTAGTGGTGTTGGTGGTGAAACAAGGCAGATGATTGGAATGAAGACTAAGAGGTCCAAGGATCAGCAGAGGAAGCCTGAGGAGTCGAGTCATATACTTGCGGATGGGAAAAGATGGGGTTACTTTCCTGGTTTGCATCCTCATTTGTCATTTTCAGATTTCATGGCTTCATTTTTTAGGAATGGAAAGTGTGGTATGAGGGTATTCATGGTGTGGAATTCGCCACCATGGATGCATAGTGTTAGACACCAAAGGGGACTTGAGAGTCTGCTCTCCCGCCATGGAGATGCATGCGTTGTCATTTTCTCTGAGACAATTGATCTGGATTTTTTCAAGGACAGCTTTGTGAAAGATGGGTAAGCTCTTAATTAGGCCTTGTTGAATTCAGTCATTGATTTGTAATCTAATCAATGCAACTATTTTCTATATAGTTACAAGGTTGCTGTTGCCATGCCAAATCTCGACGAATTGCTGAAGGATACACCCACCCATATTTTCACTTCAGTTTGGTTTCAGTGGCGAAAGACAAAGTTTTATCCAACTCATTATAGTGAACTGGTCCGCCTTGCTGCTCTCTACAAGTAAGCTCGCTTCTAGAAAAATACCTTGGAATGATGCAACAGCTTGCTGGTTCCTGTGTGAATCTCATTCAGGACACTACTTTGAGACGTTGAAAATAAGTAGCTTATGTCTTCAAGTGCTAAATCTCAAAATGTTGTAATTTTGATGCTGGCTCTTGACCTGGAAACCATGTATTAGTTAATATCCTTAGTTAATATCCTGATGCAACAGCTCGTTGTTTCCCATGCGAATCTCATTCAGGACACTACGGACACTACTTTGAGACATTGAAAATAAGTAGCTTATGTCTTCAAGTGCTAAATCTCAAAATGTTGTAATTTTGATGCTGGCTCTTGACCTGGAAACCACGTATTAGTTAATATCCTCTTCACTCGAGTTGAGAAGTATTTTTATTTTATATTCCAGATGACGGTTCTACACTGTAATGTAGTGATTGAATCACACCATTTCTTACTGTTATTATGTATAGAATCAACTTTTTTGTGATGTATTTTTGTTGGGTTGTGCAGATATGGCGGTATCTATCTTGATTCTGATGTCATAGTTTTGAATTCATTGTCTTCACTTAATAATACTGTTGGCCTGGAGAATCCACGAGCTGGAAGTTCTTTGAATGGGGCTGTGATGGCATTTAGAAAGCACAGGTACTAGTGGCACTTGTGTTTTACTGGCAGAAATCATATCTATTGTTGAAATTTTTTCGGGTTAGGTTTGGACTTAAAAATTTATTTGGATTTAATCCATTAAATTCATGGGTATTATCTTTTATAGATGAATGGTTTAGCTTCCAAGTTCTCTCTTCCTCCCTCTCTCATTTATCTCTCTAAATCCCTCCTTTTCCCATGTCATTTAACTGCTGAGTTTTTTTGTCTGTTATCTGCTTCCCTTTCCCATGAATTGCTAAACTCATTCTTCATATGCTAATCAGGATTTTTTAATATATTTGAGCAAATTGAGTGCAAATTTGTCCTCTTCTCAGTATTCTTTCTGCAATGCTGGCTTTCCTAGTTTTTCCAATCCCCCCCCCCCCACCCCCAAAAAAATCCTCTTACTATAAGAATGTGTCATTATCAGTTTGCTATGATTTTTCTATTTGCTTTCTACAATGGGTTAATTAACATTTCCAACTGTTAGCATGTCTTGGTTATAGTTTCATTAACCATAACCAAGTAGCAATGCAGCAGCGTTAATTTTTTTGTTCTCTTTTCTTTATAGCATTTACCTCCCTTCTGGAACTGATTTACTTCTCTTCATGCAGTCCATTTATAACCAAGTGTTTGAATGAGTTCTATATGACGTATGATGATAACCGTTTAAGATGGAATGGAGCTGATCTTTTGACTAGAGTCGCAAGAAATTTTTTGAGTAAGGAGAATAAGTCCATTGATCAAAAGGAGTTGAAAGTGCAACCCTCATACATTTTCTTCCCCATTAGTTCACAGAATATTACAAGGTATTCACCAAATTTTGAGTTCATTTCTTTACATGCTTACTCGTTTTTTAGCATTCAGATAAGCTTTTTTTTTGGCAATCACACGTGCACTAGTAAGCTGCTCAAAATGTTGCTTTTTATGAGTTCATTGGAATGCATTGTGGAAAACATAGGGTTCTGGTTCCAACTCCCTTTGCCCCACAACTTCGTGTATACATATTGGAAAACTAAAAGAAAAACTTAAAAGTGACTCTTGAAGTTGAATCTGCAAAATGTAATGACTGTAAAGTTCAGAAACCTATGTTGCAGGTCTGTGAGCTGACTTGCTGTTACATTTAAATTAAAACACCTTGTCCCATCTTATGTGATCGATCGTTCCCCATGTCCTGCTTTATATTTTGCTTTAAACAGAGTTGAGTTGTAATTACGGTACACCCCTCCCCCAAAAAAGGAAGGGAAAGATCAAAACCAAAGGGTTTCTTGCTGTTTAACTTCAAATGTTTCTCTCCAACCACTGGCGACTGTGTGTTCTCGGCAAGATAAATTGAGGCTTCAAGTAGAACAAATTTGTCTAGCCAGATTATGATAAAAAAACTTGGTGTGTTGCAGCCTTGTCTTTGAGACAACTTAAATGAAGGTTTTTGGTTTGGAATTCGGGTGGATAAGGATAAGTTTGTGTTTGGGGTTTGAGAAATTGGTGCTGAAATTCTTGTCTTATATTGCAGAAAATATTTCGGCTGAAAATTTAAGATAATTCCTAGTGAATACATCCTCCCAAAATGTACTCTGTCTGCTGCATTCTCAATGTTCATTTTACAGTTTGACGAGAGAAGTTTTTCTTCACCTGCACTGCTTTTTTTTTTCTCTTTTTTTTTGGCAAATGCAATTTGCATATACCCTTTATTTGTCTGGTTTATGATGGCTTTATATATACGTGATATCTTATATTTTAGCCTTTTAAGAGTCAAAATCTTCAACAGATCTGTCGCATAAAAAATTCTTTACCTCATTTGTGCCTTAATTAATTCTAAATGCAAACAGCTACTTCACCACACCGGCAAATGAGAATGAAAAAGCTCACCAAGATGCTCTCTTTGAAAAGATTCTCAGTGAGTCATTGACATTTCATTTTTGGAATAGCTTGACATCTACTCTCACTCCAGAGCCAGGAAGTCTCGTCTCTCGGCTTATTGATCACTCCTGTATCCGTTGCTTTGACGTATTGTGAATTGTACATGTCAATTTTCCCCAAACTTTGTTGATTAGGATGAACTACAAAAGCATTTTGATTTATCATAGCATATCAAATTGTTGTCGCAGCTGAGAAAGATATCCAGCATTTAGCAATCATAGAGATTTGAGGTTCAAGAAATGATCCTATTCATGTTAGCAGTATAGACACAGTTTTGTAAATGATAGTTTGAAGTATGTCATTGAAATTCATTTTTTATCTTCTGTATTATTTACACAATTTGTCACAATTTTTCTGTCATAATAAAACTACTAGTTAGCTTGCTTCTTGATGATGCTCGCTCTGTGTTGGATCCAGGCTACATATACTATTATATCATCAAATTGTTTTATTTCCAGTGGTGACCTAATTGAGATGATGAACATTTTGGTTGCACCTTCCATAGATTTAGTTAGTGGATAGCTTCTACTAGATTTTGTTGTTGATTGGTAAGCAGATTGAATCCATGATTTGAGCCC